>VFQT010001806.1_pt1 | contig 24134 bp, 23 predicted proteins | sample 3512381 | NCBI WGS metagenome assembly VFQT01 (sample SAMN10412376, study PRJNA504923) | tailings metagenome | isolation source: Relicate 2 Philex TSF3 active mining site | place: Philippines: Tuba, Benguet | collected 2017-08-29
ATGCGCGGCGGCCCGTGTGGCAGGCGGCGCCCGTCTGGCGGACCTTCAGGAGCACGGCGTCCTGATCGCAGTCGATGCGGATTTCGGCGACCTGCTGTACGTGGCCTGATGTATCGCCTTTGCGCCAGAGCGCCTGGCGTGAGCGTGACCAGTAGACAGCGCGCCCCGTGTCGAGGGTGAGCTGCAGCGCCTCGGCGTTCATCCAGGCCAGCATTAGCACCTCGCCCGTCTCCGCATCCTGCGCGATCGCGGCAATGAGCCCATCCGCATCGAATCTTGGACGAAGCTCGACCGCCTCGTCCTGCGCGGAGCCGGAGAAGGGCGGGCGGAACGTCATGGCTTCGCGAACAGGATCGACATTTCGGCGATGACCGGTTGCGCTGCCAGAACTTCGGCGCTGTCGGAGCGAAAGCTCTTTTCGGAGTCGCCCGAGAGCGCAGCGACGGCCGCTTCTGTGGCGCCGGGACCAGCATCGAGCGCGAAGCTGACACGACAGCCCGCGCCTTCCGCGCCCGCCAGGCGGCCGCCCAGGAAATTCGAGACCTCGCCATGATTGTGGTTCTCGAACGCCGTCATCATGAAGGGCCCGCCATTGGCGCGCTCGATGTCGGCGATGCTCGAGCCAAGCAGCAGGCCTTCGGGACCGACCCAGAGCGACTCCGGCCCGCCTGAAACGCGCGCGCCCTCGGGCATGCCCGACTTGTCGCCGAACCACAGCACCTCGGCGCGCATGGAGGGGTCGTCCGGCCACATGATGATCGCGTCCATCTCGCTGTCGACCCATGGGACCTTCTCTTCGCGGACGACATCGGCGCCGTGATCCGCGATGAGCGAAGCCTTCGTCGTCGCCGCGCTGAACATAGCGTCAGGCTCGCAGGACATTTTCGGGACCAGTGGCCCGGCATGCCCGCCTTCGTCCGCCGCCTCCGCGACCGGAGCGTCGGCTACCTGGGGCGTAGGCGCTTGCGGGGAGCAGGCAGCGACAGTGAGCGCCGCCAAAGCAATTGCGCTGATATAAAGACGGCGAGTCATGAAAGGTCCCCTCAAGGTCGGCCCGGGCTGGCGGGTAAGCGAGTAAGAGCGCAGCTGGGGCCAAATGTCGATAATCCGGCGCGTTGAAAACTGCAGGAACGGAAAGCAGGGTCGTCGAATGACAATGAGGATGGGTCGGCGGATTGCGTGTGCCGCTGCAACGGCGCTTGCGGCTTGCACCAGCGCTCCACGGTACACGCATACATCGCTATCCGAGGACGACATTACCCGCTTTACCCGCAATGCCTGCCCGCCGCTTGGGTGGGGACGAGCCCGACTCGACGCGCTGAAAGCGGATGGATTTGAGATCGTGGACGCACAGGAAAGGCAAACGCTCGCCAAAAGCATCACAGCTTGCCTCGGCTCACCTGATACTGCACTACGCGACGGCATCGCCTACGAAGCGTTGGTTACGCTCTTGCGCGAGCGACAGCTTGATGCGGACACGATGCGCGCGCTGCTGGTCGACCTCACCGCGCGCTTGACCTCACGCGAGCCGCTGGGCGTTGAACAGCCGTTTGCCGCGCTGGCGTTATCGGAGGTTGCGCGCGCTGATCGGGTGGAGACTTTCCTGGCGGACGCCGAGCGAACGAAACTGCTGGTCGATGCGCAGCACTGGTTCATCAACATCCGTGATTACCGGGGCTTTCGCGATGGCGAGGGCTGGCGCCATGCGGTGGCGCATGGGTCGGACCTGCTGATGCAGCTGGCGCTCAATCCGAAGATCGACGGCGAAGGCGTGCGGTTGATCGTGGCGGCGATCGGCGTTCAGGTCGCGCCGGAAGGCCATGCCGACATTCACGGCGAGAGTGAGCGGCTGGCGCGCGCCATCCTGTTTGCGTCGCATCGTGGCGCGATGGACGAGGCGGGCTGGACTGCCTGGCTCGAGGCGGTGGCCACGCCTAAGAATGCGGACACCGTGTATGAAAGCGAGGCGGGGCTTGCCTGGCGGCACAACACGCTGAGTTTCCTGCGCGCGCTCTACATCGAGGTGGTCGTCGGCCCCTACCCGGAAGACGATGTGCTGCGTCCCGGCCTCGAAGCGGCGCTGGAGGCGATGCCGTGACGCCAACGGCATCGGGGCTCTGGCGTGTTGCCCCGGATTCGCTAGTGTCGCGCCGTTCTGGCGTGGGTGGCGATCTTGAAGCGTTTTGTGGTGTGTTTTGACGGCACGTGGCAGAAGCTGCGCCAGCCGAGGCCGACCAATATCGCCATCATCGCGCGCAGCGTGGCGCACACTGACACCCAGGCGGATGGATCGAAGGTTCCACAGATCGTCCTCTATAGCCAGGGCGTTGGCTCCAATGTCGATGCGCTCGGCAAGGATGGCTTTCTCGACGGATTCAGCGAAGGCCTCAACCGCGTTCTCGGGGGCGTGTTCGGGGAGGGACTCGAGGATGCGATCGTCGAGACCTATCTGCGCCTCGCCTTCAACTATGAGGACGGCGACGAGATCTACGTCTTCGGCTTTAGTCGCGGCGCGTTTTGTGCGCGCAGTTTTGCGGGACTGGTGGGGTGCGCCGGCATCGTGAGCCGCATGCATGCTGAAAAGGCATGGGACGCCTTCCGGCTCTATCGCGCCAATCCGGGCCGCAATGCCACGAAGTTCGAGCGCGAGGACTATGAGCGGGCGCGGCGCGATTTCCGCGCCAGCTATGGCAAGGGCAAGCGCGCAGCGGACGGCACGCGCCTCAAGTCGGATGAGGCGCCAAAGATCACCTATCTGGGCATTTTCGACACGGTGGGCCAGCGCGGCGTGCCCAGCGCGCTGGGCGGGCTGGCGGCGATGTTCAACAAACGCTTCGGCTTCCATGACATGCAGATCGGGCAGAGCGTGCTGTCGGCGCGCCATGCGGTCGCGGTGGACGAGAACCGGCTCGGTTTTCCGCCGACGTTGTGGGAAGGCGTGGACGAGGCGAACCAGCGGCCGCACTGCGAAGGCCGGCAGCGCTACGCCCAGCGCTGGTTCATCGGAACGCACGGCGACATCGGCGGCGGCGAGGGCTCCCCGCTGTCCGCAGCCCCGCTGAAATGGGTTGCCGAGGGCGCTGCCGATTGTGGACTGCGCTTCTATGGAACGTACGGTGAGGATGAATCGCCTCTGAGTGCGGCGGTGCGCGAGGCTGGGCTCGTGTTCAACGGTCGTATCTCGCGGCCGCGCTTCTGGGATTCACTCTCGCCGATGAATTATCCGTTCGCATCGCGCCGTATCTGGGCGGCGAAGTCACGCAAGGAGGCGCCGACACAGGACTTTGCGGCGAACGTGCTCGACCCGTCGGTGGTCCAACGTCTGGCCGCGCCTGACCTCAAGCCCCGCTACAGCCCGGCGCCCCTGAAGCCGTTCGTTCCGGTGCTCGTCCCGGCGCCGCCCAAACCTACAAAGAAGGGCAAGACGAAGCCGATGAAGGCCGAGAAAAAGGCGGCGGAGTAGGCTCGCGCCTGCCCGCGCGGGTCGGTTGGACGAAGCTCAACGTGTGCGGGAGGGAGCTTGAGCGACGAACGCCGCGACTATGCGATCCTCGTGCGGCTCTACATGCGCGAAGAGGCCGAGGTGATGGCCTCGGCCTTGCGCGCGGAGGGCATCGATGCGTTCGTTGCTAACTCGCAGCACGCCTATTTCGACTGGCACTACATTGTCGCTCTTGGCGGTCTTCAGGTCATGGTGCCCCGTGAGAAACTGCAGCACGCGCAGGACTTCGTTGCCGCTCTCCTGGCGGAGGCGCCGGCGGAGCCAGTACCCGATCCGGAAGGAGAGCCGGTCAGTCGGCGCGATCGCTGGAAGCTATGGGCGATCATCGCCGGGTATTCCGGACTGTTGGTATACGCGCTCTGGCTGAACACCCGCGATCCAATACGACCGGTCGATTTCGCTCCGACCACTGTCGCGACAGCGCTCTTCTCGGCCCCGGCCGGTCTTTCGGCGCCAGAGCGAGAAGCCGTGCTTCTGGACTACTGCCTGGACTATCCGGGGCATCGCGTCCACACGCCCGGCGATCCGCTGGGCGATATCATCGAGTGCGGCGACATACTGTTCCGGAACTAGGAAACCCTACCGCCCCGCGAGCCTCAGGAAACGCTCGCGCAGTTCCTTGTCCGATCGAAACACACCCGAGAACTGCGTTGTGATCGTCGAGACGTTGGGGTGATGCACGCCGCGCGTCGTCATGCATTCGTGCTTGGCGTCGATCATCACGGCGACGCCTTCGGGCTTAAGCACGTCCTGTATGGCATGGAGGATCTGCGAAGTCATCGTCTCCTGCGTCTGAAGACGCTTGGAGTAGATTTCCACGACGCGGGCAATCTTGGAAATGCCCACCACATTGTCGAGCGGCATGTAGGCGACGAACGCCTTGCCGAGGAACGGCGCCATGTGGTGTTCGCAGTGCGACTCCACATCGATGTCGCGCAGCATGACGATATCGTCATAGCCCTTCACGTCGTCGAAGGTGCGGGAGAGGTATTCGCGCGGGTCTTCGCGATAGCCCTTGAACCATTCCTCGTAAGCGTCGACGACGCGGCCGGGCGTGTCGATCAAGCCTTCACGCTTAGGGTCATCTCCCGCCCAGGCGATAAGCGTGCGGACGGCGTCCTCGGCTTCATCGCGAGACGGGCGGTTGAACGGCTCGCCCCCGGCCTTGGCCTTGCCCTTGATCGCGGCGTCCATGGCCGGGTCCTTCCGTTACTGGGGCGAAAACTACGCCCGGGCATCACGACGCCCTTGAAAATACAACCGCGCGGGGCCTGATTGATCGGTCCCAGCGTGCGTGACACATAGGCGCCTCGCGCGGAAACGCCAACTGATATCGCCTGGAAACCCTGATTCAAACTTCCTAACGGAACGAAAAGACCGGTCTATGGACATCCGTCTCCACAACACGCTGAGCCGCGAAAAGCAGGTCTTTTCGCCGCAAAACCCGGAGCGGGTGACAATGTATGTCTGCGGGCCGACGGTCTATTCCTACGCCCATATCGGCAATGCCCGGCCCCCGGTAGCCTTCGACGTGCTGTTTCGCCTGCTGCGGGCGAAATACGGGGCGGAGCACGTGGTCTATGCCGCCAACATCACCGACGTTGACGACAAGATCATCGCTGCCGCGGCGGAATCCGGCCGGCCGATCGCCGAGATCACAGCGCATTTCGAGCGCATCTATCGCGAGGACATGGCCGCGCTTGGCGTGATCGAGCCGACGCATCGGCCGCACGCGACGGAACACATTGCGGGCATGGTCGAGATCATCGGGACGCTTGTCGATAAGGGCCATGCCTATCCGGGCGAGGACGGTGTTCTCTTTCACGTGCCGTCGATGGCGGACTACGGCAAGCTATCGGGCCGATCGCGCGACGACATGGTGGCAGGGGCACGCGTGGAGGTTGATGCGGGCAAGCGCGATCCGGCCGACTTCGCGCTGTGGAAGGCCGCGAAGCCGGGAGAGCCTGCGGAGGCGCGCTGGCCCTCGCCTTGGGGAGAGGGCAGGCCGGGCTGGCATATCGAGTGCTCGGCGATGGCGAAGGCGGTGCTCGGCGAGACGATCGACATCCACGCCGGTGGGCTCGACTTGATCTTTCCGCACCATGAGAACGAGATCGCGCAGAGCGAGTGCGCGCATGGAAAGCCGATGGCGCGCTACTGGCTGCACAATGGTTTCCTGTCGATGGACTCAGAGAAGATGTCCAAGTCGCTCGGCAATGTGAAGCTGGTGCACGATCTCCTCAAAGATTGGGACGGCGAAGTGTTGCGGCTTGCGCTCATGTCCGGCCACTACCGCCAACCGCTCGATTTCACCGGGGCGTTGCTGGAGCAGAGCAAGGCGACGCTGGACCGGCTCTACAACGCAATGCGCCGGATGAAGGATGCGGTGACGGAAAGCGTCGGTGCACCCGCGGGCGTTGTTGCGGCGCTGTGCGACGATCTCAACACGCCGCTGGCTCTGGCCGAACTTTCGGCATTGGCGACTGCCGCGAACAAGGCTGAGCCGCCTGAATGGTCGCGGATTAAGGGTGAGATGCTGGCGGCCGGTGCGCTGCTAGGCCTGCTGCAACGGGACCCCGATGACTGGGCGCGCGGTGATGCTTCCGATGCAGCGCGAATCGATGCTCTCGTGGCGGCGCGAGTGGCGGCTCGCAAGGCGAAGGATTTCGCCGCAGCCGACCGCATCCGAACTGAACTCGCGGCCGAGGGGATCGAGATCATGGACGGGGCCGCAGGTTCGACATGGAGGCGCATCTGAGCGCGCCTCCGGACATCGACAAATCGCATCTCGGCGCAACAGGCGAGCCCACGTCGCAGGTGTTGCTGCGCGCCGTGCGCGGCGAGAGCGACAAGGTGTCCGTCAACGAGATCCTCGATGCGCTCGATGCGCGATCGTTTGGTCTTGCCGTGCTGCTCTTCTCTCTGCCTTCTGTCGTGCCGATGCCGCCCGGCGTGCCGACCGTGGTGGGGATCATCCTGCTCATCGTCGCGGTGCAGATGGTGATCGGGCGCGAGGACCTGTGGTTGCCTGGCATTCTCTCTAAGCGCGAGTTTGACCGGAAGGCGCTGGTCGGCGCATTCGAGGGGCTGGCGCCAAAGCTGGCGTTGATCGAGCGCGTGATGAGGCCGCGCCTGCTGTTCGTTACAGGACGCGTCGGCGCCGTGTTCATCGGCGTGATCGTCCTGATCATGGCGGTGGTGCTGATCCTGCCCCTGCCACCAGGCGGGAATTTCCCGCCGGCGCTGGCCTGTGCCGTGCTGGGCTTGGGGCTGGCGCAGCGCGACGGCTTCCTGGTGTTGGTGGGGCTGGTGGTTTCCGCGCTGGCTCTGGTCGCCGTTTCCTATGTGACTCTGCTCTTCATTCAGCAGCTGCCAGCCTTGCTCGACTGGTTCGGCAGGCTTTTCGGCGGGGCGCCGGTTTGACGCCGTAAAGGCTCGGACTATGCTTCGCGTAATGTGTTCGGGTGGCTGTTCGGGAAAGGCACGCAAATGAGGCTTGCTTGGGTGAAACTGGCCGGTGTTGGCGTGCTGGCGCTTGTGATGGCGGCCTGCTCGTCCACGATCGTCAACACGGGGGGGCCGCGCCCGCCCCAGGGGCCTGGCCCAGCCGGCACCAATTTCGGCTTCTGGGACCGTGACGCGGAAGGCGCCGTCGACCAGGATTTCCGGCGCTTCATCTCCGGCCGCTGGCAGGGCGGGCAGGAGGCCGAGGCGCAGAAGGTGTTCGAGGCGGATGGCTTCACCTGCCGCGATGGCAACAGGCCCGATGGTGCGCCTGTGCCGTTGCTGGAATGCGAGCGGGTCTATTCGGTGAACGACAACGTGCATTCGTGGATCGTGAAATTCTGGCCGAACCAGCCCCGGCCGGAATCCCATTATATTCGCCTGCACATGCGTGACCCGAACCGCACCTACAATGACAGCGGGAACTGAGCACTGATGAGCTATGTGTTGGTCCCTCACGAAGCGCCCGGCGAGGGGCTCACCCGCATCATCCGTGAACAGGTGGAAAAGCTATCCGCTGAATGCGCAGAGGCAGAGCAGGAAAAAGCCGCTTTCGCGCACAAGGCGCGCGTACGCTGCAAGCGAATTCGTGCGGCGCTGCGGCTTGCTCGCCCGCTCATGAGGGGCAAGAGCTTCAATCGCGACAACAGGTGGTGGCGCGACCAGGCGCGGCTCCTGTCCGACGTGCGCGACGCCGGCGCGCGGCTTGAAGCGCTTGAAACGTTGCGGCCTTTTTTGGTTTCGCGCATCGGGGCCGATGTGACGCGCCGGCTGGAGGAACGCTTTCAGAAGCAGCGCGGCGCCGTCGATGCTCACCAAGCGATCGCAAACTTCACGGCAGGGTTGGATGCGCGCGCCGACGCGCTTGTGCCGCAGCTGGAGCGCGGTGAGCGGTCGGACCTCGCTACGGCCCTTGGCGAAACCTACCGCCAGGCGCGCGAGTCGATGCGGGAAGCGCTCGACGGCGGCCGACCCGAACTCCTTCACGAATGGCGCAAACAGGCCAAGTATCACTATCTCCAGACTCGGCTAATGCGGCAGCAATTCCCGGACGCGCTCGACCGCCGCGTCGCCGGGGTGCGCGACTTGGCCGAGCTTCTCGGCGAGGTACAGGACATCGAGGTAGTGCTGGAGGGCGTCAAGCGCTGGCGTGAACGCCCCGCCGGTTTTTTGGATGTGCTGGATGCGCGGCGCAAGTCGCTGGTCGCCGGCGCGCAGGCGGCTGGTGCTGCGCTGTTCTCTGCAAGGCCAAAGGCCTGGATGAAGGACCTGACGCCGCCTGTGATGGCGGGGCAGGAGCAGGGTTGATCAAGCGGCGAAGAAGGCCGACATAGCCTCCATGTTTGGCGATCTCTACCACAATCGCGTTCTGGAGCTGGCGTCGGAGATACCGCATGTCGGACGGCTTGCTAATCCGCACGGGTCCTCGCTGAAGGTTTCCCGTGTCTGCGGCTCCACTGTCGAGGTCGATGTCAAGCTGGACGCGGACGGCCGGATTGCCGACATCGCTGTCGAGCCGAAGGCCTGCGCGCTCGGGCAGGCCGCGACGTCGATCCTCACGCGTCATGCCATCGGCCGCTCGTTCGCGGAGATCGAGGCAGCGCGTGATGCCTTGCAGGCGATGCTGAAGCAAGGCGCGGAGCCGCCGGCCGGCATGTTCTGGGAGCTGCGCCATCTGCAGCCGGTGCGCGATTATCCTCCACGCCATACCTCCACCATGCTGGCGTTTGATGCGGCCGTGGAGGCAATGCAGAAGGCGCTGGGGGTGGCGTAGCGCCTACTTCTTTGGCGAGATCTTCCAGATCTCACCACTTGCATCGTCGGTGAGCACGTAGAGCAAACCATCCGGGCCCTGACGTACATCACGGATGCGTTTGCACCGGTCACGAAGCAGCTTTTCCTCGCCGACAACGCGGCCGTCCTTCATCTCGAGGCGAACAAGTTGCATGCCGGAAAGACCGCCGGCGAAGACGTTGCCGCGCCAGGCGGGGAAGGCGGCGCCGTCATAGATCGTCATGCCCGAAAGCGCGACCGAGGGCGTCCAGAAATAGACGGGCTGTTCGAGGCCAGCTTGCTGCGTGAGGCCGCCATTAAGCAGCTTGCCATCATTGTCGCGGCCATAAGAGATCAAGGGGAACCCGTAGTTCTTGCCGGCCTGTACGATGTTGAGCTCGTCACCGCCGCGCGGCTCGTTCTCGATCAGCCAAAGCTCGCCGGTGGCTGGGTGCAGGGTCATGCCTTGAGGGTCACGGAAACCGTAGGCCCAGACCGACGGGTCCGCGCCCTTGCTCGGCACAAAGGGATTGGCGCCCGGGATCGTGCCGTTTGGATTCAGGCGCAGCACTTTGCCGTGTGTCTTCGAGAGGTCCTGCACGCTGACGTAAGGCGTGATGATATCGGCGGTCTGGATGAAGAGGGTTGAGTCCGGCGCCTGCACGATGCGGCGCGGGATCATGCCTGCGCCTTCCTTTAGGATCTGGTAGTCTTCGAGCGCCGTTCCATCGATGGAAAGTCTCGCCCGCACGACATAGCCGGTTTGGGGTTTGCCTTCGGGCGTGGTTACGAAGGCGAGATAGAGCGTGCGGTTGCTCGCGAAGTCACGATCGAGAACCACGTCGTGCATGCCAAACAGCCTGATCGCGTTCTTGATGGGCGGCGTCCCGGTGATGGGGTTTGCCGTCTTGCCATCCGCCGAGATCAGTCGGAGGCCCTCTCCACGAATAGTGACCAGCATCTCGCCCGAGGGCAGGAAGGCCAGCGCCCACGCGTTAGGAAGGCCCGTTGCGATTACCTCGACGATGGAGTCGTTTGTCGAGGTCACGCGCGGGGCGCGGGTCTGGTCAGGGAAAAGCGGTTTCGGGCGGTAGTCGTCGCCCGCATTTCGGGGAATGCCACATTTTTCAAGGCTGAGCTGGTCTTCCTCATAGACCTTCGCCAACTGCTCGGGCGTCGGCTTTGGAGGTGAGACCTGGGCCAGTGCAAAAGGCGCCAGTGCGATTATGGCGGCAAAGGAGATCAGTACGCGCTTCATGTGGCTCTGTCCCGGTTTCAGTCTGTGGGATTCATAGACGCTGCAAAGCGCCTCACTTCAAGTCCCAGAATTCCCGGACTAGAAGCATGAGAACGCTGTGGCTCGCGGACGGCGAGGCCTTGTAGCGGGAAGGGGCCGTCGCCTTGGACGACATACCGCAGAGGGAGCCGGGGGCGCGCGGAACGTCGGCGGTGGTGGAGGCCGATGCGGCCTATGACCAGTTCGTCGAGGATAATCTCAGGCGCAACTATGCCGGGCATTATGTGCACGGCATGTTGGGCATGACGGGCTTCCGGCTTGTCAACACGCCGACCTTCGTGCCCGCCTACATCCATTCGATATCGGGCTCGGATTTCTGGGTCGGCATCGGCACGAGTCTACAGCAGCTCGGCATGATCGTCTCGCCGATCATCGGAGCCTCCCATATCGAGCATCGCAAGCGCATCCTGCCCGTGTCAGTCACACTGGGCTTGCTGATGCGGGTGCAGATCCTCGGGCTCGCCATTTCCGGCTGGTTCCTGATGGGTCCGCCGGCGCTCGCCTTCGCGCTCCTGTTCCTGTTCCTGCTGGGCTTCTTCCAGGGACCGCAGCGCGTCGCATTTCAACTCCTGCTGGCGAAGGTGATCCCGATCCGGCTGCGCGGGCGCCTGCAGGCCTGGCGCAATCTCACCGGCGGGCTGATCGCGGCGCTGCTGTCCTACTTCGCGGGGACGTGGCTAGTGGCCAATCATGTGTGGGGGAATGGCTACGCCACCACTTTCTTTGTCGCGTTCGTGCTCACTAGTCTCGGACTCACGGCCCTCCAGATGCTGATGCGTGAGCCCGAGCCGCCGACCGTGCGCGAGCGCAAGACGCTGCGCGAGCGCGTGAAAGATGTGCCGAGCCTGCTGCGCGACGACAAGGGCTTCGCGTGGTTCATGGTGGCGCGCACGCTGGTGATGGGCTCGCGCATTGGTCAGCCATTTTTCATACTCTACGGCGCATTCGCGCTCGGCGTGACGGCGGAGACGCAGCCGGAGCAATTCGGGGCCGTGCTGGCCATCTTGTCGCTGGCCTACATGGGCGCGGACACGGTCAGTAATCTGGTCTGGGGGTATCTTGCCGATAGGCAGGGCTTCCGCTCCACGCTGGTCATCTCCACGGCGATCAACATGGCTGGCGTCGCAGGCCTGATGCTGTCGCACGACATCGTCACGCTCGCGCTCTCTTTTTTCCTGATCGGTGCGGGGCAGTCGGGCTTCAACATGTCGACGTCAAACATCGTGCTAGAATACGGCCATCCGCACGACGTACCGATGCGAATGGCGCTGTCCAACACGGCGGAGGGCGCGGCGGGCGCGCTTGCGCCGCTCTTAGGCGCTGCGCTCGTCTTGCTGTCCGGCTATGAAGCCGCGTTCTGGGCGACGCTGGCGGCGATGGCGGCGGCGCTGACGGTGACCGTGTGGAAGGTGGACGAGCCGCGGCTGCGTCGGATGCGGGCGCATGAGCCCCCTGCTGAATAGGCGCTAGCGACCGCTTTCGCGCTTGGCCATGCGGCGGTAAATCGGCGCTATCTCCAAGGATTGCGCTGGTTGGGTTAGCCAGAGTTAGCGCATCGCAACCGGTTCCGGCGCTCTGCCATCAGCCCTTGTAAGCAGAGCCGCGGCCGTCCTTCTTGCGCGCTTCCATGTCGGCGAGCAGGACGTTGATGCGCCCAATCAGCTTGTTGATGTCGCCATTGTTGCGGTCGAGATAGTTCACGAACTGGGCCTGCTGCTCCTGCGCAAGCCACAGCACCGAGCCGCCAAGTTCGATGCCCACGTCGCGCACGCGGTAGGACTTGCCGTCCTGGCTCAGCAGCACGTCCCAATAGACCTTGGTGTCCTTGCCCGTCTGCGAGCTGCGGATGACGGATTCGACCGTCGAGCGCTGCGGGCCATCGTCGCGCGAGCCTGTGACACGCAGGCTTTCACCGCGGAACTGGTCGAAGTGAACCTGATAGACCTCCAGAGCGTAGGTCTCGAAGATCCTGTAGTATTTGTTGAAGTCCGCTTCACTCAGTGTCCGGCCGCTCGAACCGAGCACACGCCGCGCGATCGACGGCATGTGGGCGAACTTGTTCATGTACTCGCCGAATTTCTGCTCGCGCGCATCAGGCGAGAGCGACCGATCGTTCAGCACGCTCAACACGGCGTTGGCATTGGTCTGGACGTACGCCTCGGAATTCTTGTCGGCGAACGCGGCAGGCGCGACTGCGGCGGCCACAGCCAGCGCGCCGATCATTCCTCTGAGGTTCATCGGAAGCTCCACGTCATACACGTTTAGAAGTCTAGTTCGTCATCCGTCAGTTCTGGGGCGCCATTCGGCTCGTTGTGCGGAATTCCGATATCGGCGGCCCTTGTCCGGCCATACAAACGCCTGAGAGTGGTATAGGGGTCGACCTGGGCGCGCAGTTCGTCGAACGCCTCGATTCCGTCCTCGCGCGCATTGATTCCGCCAAGCGCCAGGATGCCCAGCCGGATGGCGTCGTCATTCTCGAATTCGGGATAGTTGAGTGGGTTAAGCGCCGCATCGCCGCCACGCCCGATGATGTCGCGCGTGTTGGTCGGGCCAAGGAAGGGCAGCACGACAAATGGACCTGACTCGACACCCCAGACCCCGAGCGTTTGGCCAAAATCCTCCGTGGTGCGCTGCATGCCGAACGTCGAGGCAGGATCAAAAACGCCTGCGCCGCCGATAGTTGTGTTGACGACGAAGCGGCCCAGCGTGGCCCCGGCGTCGGGCAGCTTGCCCTGAAGGAGATGGTTCACGAAGGTGAGGGGCTCGCCCAGATTCTTCGTGAAGTTTCCGACGCCTTGTCGGACGGGTTCGTTCGTTACGGTGCGGTACCCATAGGCGAGGGGCTCGAGCACCGCCTGGTCCAGGGCCTCGTTGAAGGCGAACATCTGGCGGTTAAAATCCTCGTAGGGATCCGGGTTTTCGACTGTAACTGTCGCGCACCCCGTCATCAGCAGGGCCGAACCCGCTATGGCGGCGCAGATGAGACGGATCCTGACTGGCTTCATGTCGATACGTTCTCTCACTGCCGGGCGGATATGTGGCTGCTTTACGTTAGGATCAACCGGTGGGTCTCCTCCACCTGGGCATTGGAGCAGGAGTCAGGCCAGCAGGACCTCCAGATCGCGCTTGAGTTGATATAAGGATATGTTTATATCGTTATATGCAGTCTGTCGCCCTCACCCATCTTGTGACCCAATTGAGGGCGGCCGGCGAGATCACCCGGATGCGCATCCTCGCCTTGCTGGCGCATGGCGAGCTGTCGGTTGGCGAGCTTGCACAGGTGCTGAACCAGAGCCAGCCAAGACTTTCGCGCCACCTCAAATTCCTGACAGGGGCCGGGCTTGTCGAGCGCCTGCCCGAAGGGGCCTGGGTGTTCTATCGCCTGCCTGTCGAGGGTGGGGCGCGCGGGCTGGTCGATACGTTGATCGCCGGTATTGATCAGGCCGACGCCGAGCTCCGGCGTGACCTTGATCGCTTGCGCGATGTGAAGGCCGAGCGGGCATCTGCTGCCGAGCAGTACTTCGCGCGCGTCGCCGATGAATGGGATCGGCTGCGCGCGCTCCACTATGCCGAGGCGGATATCGAGAAGGCGGTTCTCGATGCGGCTGGGCCTGGACCATTCGATCTCGTCGTGGATTTCGGCACAGGCACGGGACGAATGCTCACGCTGTTCGCCGGCAAGGCTCGCCGCGTCGAAGGTATCGATCTTTCGCACCAGATGCTCACCGTTGCGCGCAGCAAGCTTGAGGCGGCCGGCGCCGCCAACGCCTCCGTACGCCACGGCGATGCGACGGCCTCGCCCTATCCGGACAATTCAGCCAGCCTCGTGATTATCCACCAGGTTCTGCACTTCCTCGACGATCCCGGCCGCGCGCTGTTGGAAGCCGCGCGCGTGCTGGCGCCTGGCGGCAGGCTGATCGTGGTCGAGTTCGCCCCGCATTCGCTTGAACATCTGCGCGCCGAGCACGCGCATCGCCACCTCGGCGTCAGCGAGGCCGACATGGCGCGCTGGGCCGAGCGGGCAGGACTTACCGCCAGGGCCGCCAAAACCTTCCGCGCCCCGCACGGTGAGAAAGGCATCGCAGTGATGGTCTGGTCGGCGGAAAGCCAGAAGGTGGCGAAGGCCGCGCCGGGCAAGGGGTCAGCCGCATGAAGACGCCGACGGTTTCGTTCGAGTTCTTTCCGCCCAAGACGCCTGACATGGAAGCGAAGCTCTGGGATTCAGTGAAGCGGCTCGAGCCGCTCGCCCCGGCCTATGTCTCGGTCACCTATGGAGCTGGCGGCTCCACGCGTGAGCGCACGCACAGCATCGTAAAGAAGATGGCGGAGGAAACGACGCTCAAGCCCGCCGGACACATCACCTGCGTCGCCGCAACGAAAGACGAGATCGACCAGGTTCTGCGCGACTACTGGAGCGTCGGCGTGAAGCGGGTGGTCGCCCTGCGTGGCGATCCCACTAGCGGCATTGGTACGCGGTATGAGCCTCACCCTGGTGGGTACGCCTACGCCAACGACTTGATCGCGGGCGCGCGCAAGATTGCCGAATTCGACATTTCCGTCGGCTGCTATCCGGAAGTGCATCCTGACGCGCCGTCGCTCAAGGCCGAGATCGACAATCTCAAGCGCAAGTTCGATGCGGGCGCGACGCGTGCGATCACGCAGTTCTTCTTCTACCCGGACGTCTATTTCAAGTTCGTTGACGCGGCGCGCGCAGCCGGCATCACCCAGCCCATCGTGCCCGGGATCATGCTGCAGTCAAACTTCAAGGGGCTGAAGCGCATGGCGGACCTGTGCGGCACGGCGATCCCGGCACGCATCGCCAGCCTCTATGACGGACTCGACAGCGATGCGGAGACCCGCGACCTCGTCACGGCGCATGTCGCCGCCGAACTGTGCCATCGGCTGGCGGAGCAGGGCGTCGAGCATTTCCACTTCTACACGATGAACCGCGCCGGCCTGTCGCTGTCGACCTGCCGGCTGTTGGGCATCAAGCCGAACACGGTGTCCGCATGACAGACCATCCGATTCGCATCGCCATCGTGACGCTTGGCGTCACGGACCTGGCGCGCGCCGCCGCTTTCTACGAGGCGATGGGCCTCAAGCGGTCGCGCGCTTCCCTGGCGACCATCCACTTCTACGACATGGACGGCGTGGTTCTGGCGCTGTTTCCGGCAGACATGCTGGCTGAGGATGCCGGTGTGCCTGGCGCAGGCGAAGGCTTCCGCCGCCAGACCCTGGCGTGGAACGTCCCTGACCCAGCCGCAGTCGACGCAGGCTTTGCCCGCGTACTGGCGGCAGGCGCCACAAGCCTGAAACGGCCGCACACGACAGCGTGGGGCGGCTATGTCGGACACTTTGCCGATACCGAAGGCCATCTCTGGGAAATCGCCCACAATCCCTTCTTCCCGCTGCACCCCAGCGGGGCGGTGTCGGTTCCTCCCCCGCGCGAAGGCGCCAAATCATGACCCGTGCAGAGCGCATTGCGAAACTGAAGGCCGCCGCGAAGGAGCGCATCCTGATCCTCGATGGATCGTGGGGCGTGATGTTCCAGAAGATGGCCCTGCAGGAACAGGACTATCGCGGCGAGCGCTTTGCCGCCCACGCCGGCCAGATGAAGGGCAATAACGATATTCTGTGCCTCACGCGTCCTGACCTCGTGGCGAAGCTCCACGAGATGTATTTCGAGGCGGGGGCGGATATCTCGGAAACCAACACCTTCTCTGCAACCGTGATCGCGCAGGATGACTACAAGCTCGACGCCAAGGCGGTGTGGGACATCAACTATGAGGGCGCACGCATCGGGCGCGAGGTGGCGGACAGGTTCACCGCCAAGCTACTCGACAAGCCGCGCTTCCTTGCGGGCTCGATGGGGCCGCTGAACAAGATGCTGTCCATGTCATCCGACGTGAACGATCCGGGAGCGCGCCTCGTCGACTTCGACGAGGTCTACCACGCCTATCGCGACCAGGTGAAAGCGCTCAACGAAGGCGGCGTTGATCTCTACCTGATCGAGACCATCACCGACACGCTGAATGCCAAGGCTGCCATCAAGGCGATCATGGATCTCGAAGCGGAAGGCCTCGAGCACCTGCCAATCTGGATTTCAGGCACAATCACGGACCGCTCGGGCCGCACGCTCTCGGGTCAGACGACGGAAGCTTTCTGGAATTCGGTGAAGCACGCGAAGCCGTTTGCTGTGGGCTTCAACTGCGCGCTGGGCGCGGATCTGATGCGGCCGTTCATCGCCGAGATGTCGCGCGTCGCGGATACGCTGGTTGCGGCTTATCCCAATGCGGGCCTGCCCAACGAGATGGGCCAGTATGACGAGCAGCCGCACGAGACCGCGCACGCTGTGGAAGCGTGGGCGAAGGAAGGCCTCGTCAACATTCTCGGCGGGTGCTGCGGCACGACGCCGGATCACATCCGGCATGTGGCGGAGCATGTGAAAGGCATCACGCCGCGCGTGCCTCCCGAGCGCGCGAAGGCGCTGCGGCTGGCGGGGCTCGAACCGTTCGAGCTGGCGTGATGGCCAAGTTCTACGACGCTCTCAACGACAAACATGTCGCCTTCATTCAGGCGCAGAAGATGTTTTTCGTCGCGACTGCGCCGCTGTCGGATGCCGGTCGCGTCAATCTCAGTCCAAAGGGCTATGACTCGTTCCGCGTCATTGGACCCAACCGTGTCGCTTATGCCGACCTTGGCGGATCGGGCGCAGAGACGCTGGCCCATGTGCGCGAGAACGGACGGATCACCTTCATGTTCTGCGCCTTCGAGGGCGCGCCGAACATCATGCGGCTCTATGGGCGCGGGCAGGTGATGCAGTTCAACGATCCGGGCTTTGCCGGCGAGATCGCGAAATTTCCGCCCGGCCACGAGCGGGCGCGCGACATTATCTTCGCTGACATCACGGCGGTGCAGGACAGCTGCGGCTGGGCCGTGCCGTTCATGGAGTTCAAGGGCGAGCGTGACCAGCTGCGTCGCTATATCGATCACATGGAGCTTGATGTGTGGCATGAGAGCCGGCTGGCTAAGAATGCGCAGAGTATCGACGGTTTGCCGGCTTTGCGGCGACCAGAGGCGGCTGAGTGATGCGGTTCGCGACAGCTTTACTCGCGGCGCTGGGCCTTGCCGGCTGCGTCTACGCCAGCGTGCGTGACACCAGCCCCGCGGCTCGCGGCGCAATTCAGCGACAGTACGCCTCGCCTACGGCGTTCTACGCCAAGCACATCGTCATCCCGCCGGGCTACGCGACGATCCGGCTGCCGGGGATCATCCCCGATGCAGACAGGTTCAGCGGCGACACCGAAGCGCAGGCCGAAAACGTCTTCGCCAAGATCGCAGCCGCGCTGGCGGAAGCCGACGCGAGCGAGGCCGACGTCGTCGCGATGACGGTCTATCTCGTGGCGCCAAGAGCCGGCGCCGGCATGGATTTCGACGGCATGATGCGCGCCTATTCGCGCCGCTATGGCAGCGACGCCCAGCCCAACCGGCCGGTGCGTTCGACCGTTGAGGTCGCCGGCCTTGCGCGACCGGGCGTTCTGGTCGAGATCGAAGTCACGGCCGCCGTTCCGGCCTCCCGCTAGAAGCAGAAACGCCCTCACGCATGACTCCTTCCACCGCGTCCTTCATCAACATCGGCGAGCGGACGAACGTCACCGGGTCGGCGGCGTTCAAGAAGCTGATCGTCGACGGCAAGTATGCCGAGGCGGTCGAGGTCGCGCGCCAGCAGGTCCAGAACGGCGCGCAGATCATCGACGTCAACATGGACGAGGGGTTGCTGGATTCGAAGGCGGCGATGCGCACTTTCCTGCGTCTCATCGCGGCCGAGCCCGATATCGCTCGCGTGCCGATCATGGTCGATTCCTCGAAGTGGGATGTCATCGAGGAGGGTCTCAAGAACGTCCAGGGCAAGGCGATCGTCAACTCGATCTCGATGAAGGAAGGCGAGGGACCCTTCATCGATCAGGCCCGCAAGGCGTTGAGCTATGGCGCGGCCGTGGTCGTGATGGCTTTCGACGAGCAGGGGCAGGCCGAGACGGCGCAGCGCAAGTTCGAGATCTCGAAGCGCGCCTATGACCTGCTGGTCGGCATCGGCTTCCCGCCGGAAGACATCATCTTCGATCCCAACATCTTCGCCGTCGCGACGGGCATCGAGGAGCACAACAACTACGCCGTCGACTTCTTCGAGGGCGTTCGCCTCATCAAGCAGAACCTGCCCTACGCGCGCACGTCGGGCGGCCTGTCGAACGTCTCGTTTTCGTTCCGCGGCAACGAGCCCGTACGGCGCGCGATGCACTCGGTCTTCCTCTACCACGCCATCAAGCTCGGCTTTGACATGGCGATCGTGAACGCCGGCCAGCTCGACATCTACGACAGCATCGAGCCCGAACTGCGCGAGCGCGTCGAGGACGTCATTCTCAATCGCCGCCCGGACGCCACCGAACGCCTGCTCGAAATCGCCGAGCGTTACCGCGGGCAGAAGGGGGCCGAGAAAAAGGTCGATCTCTCGTGGCGCGAGAAGCCGGTAAAAGACCGCCTCGCGCACGCCCTCGTCAACGGTATCACCGAATACATCGTCGAGGACACGGAAGCCGCTCGCCTTGAGGCCGAGCGACCGCTGCACGTGATCGAGGGCCCGCTGATGGATGGCATGAACATCGTTGGCGACCTCTTCGGCGCCGGCAAGATGTTCCTGCCGCAAGTGGTGAAGTCGGCGCGCGTGATGAAGGCGGCGGTGGCGCACCTGCTTCCCTACATGGAAGAGGAAAAGCTTCGCACCGGGATGGCCGACAAATCCAACGGCGTTGTCGTGATGGCGACGGTGAAGGGTGATGTCCACGACATCGGCAAAAACATCGTCGGCGTGGTTCTCCAGTGCAACGGCTACAGGGTCATCGACCTTGGCGTGATGGTTCCGGCCGAGAAGATCCTGGAGACCGCGACGAACGAGAATGCAGACATGATCGGGCTGTCAGGCCTGATCACGCCTTCGCTGGATGAGATGGTCTACTTCGCCTCCGAAATGCAGCGGCGCGGGATCACCAAGCCGCTCCTGATAGGCGGAGCGACGACCAGCCCGGCGCATACCGCCATCAAGATCGAGCCGATGCTGAGCGAGGCGCCTGTCGTGCATGTGCTCGACGCCAGCCGCGCCGTCGGCGTCGTCTCGCAGCTGATGAGCGAGGAGACGCGCGGCCGCTTCTGGGAGGAGACAAAAGACAAGTATGCGAAGATTCGCGACTCGCGCTCGGGCGGCCAGGCCAAGGCGCGGGTTGATCTGGCGACCGCTCGCAATCTTGCTCCGAAGATCGACTGGTCGTCCTACGCGCCGCAGAAGCCGAGCTTCCTCGGCGTGCGCGCGGTCGAGGCTGACCTCGCCACACTCGCGCGCTACATCGACTGGACGCCCTATTTCGCCAGCTGGGACCTCGTCGGTCGCTATCCGATGATCCTTGAAGACGACGTCATCGGCGAGGCGGCGCGGTCGCTCTGGAAGGACACGCAGGCCATCCTCCAGCGCATGATCGGCGAGCAGTGGATCACGGCGAAGGGCGTGGTCGGTTTCTGGCCTGCCAATCGCGATGGCGACGATGTCGTCGTCTGGAAGGACGAGACGCGCAAGCGGGAGATCGCCCGCTTCTTCACCCTGCGCCAGCAGATGGAGAAGACGAACGAAAAAGGCCAATTCGCGCTGGCGGACTTCGTGGCCGAGACGCGCGCAGATTATATCGGCGGTTTCGCAGTCACAGCGGGACATGGCGAACTCGCCAAGGCAAAAGAGTTTGTCGACAAGGGCGACGACTACTCCTCGATCATCGTCAAAGCTCTGGCCGACCGCTTCGCGGAAGCCTTTGCAGAACACTTGCACGAACAGGTGCGGCGCGAACTCTGGGGCTATGCGCGTGACGAGGCGCTGACGAAAGAGGACCTGATCGCGGAGAAATACCGCGGCATCCGCCCGGCGCCGGGCTATCCTTCCCAGCCTGATCACACTGAGAAAGCGACGCTGTTCGCTCTGCTGGATGCCACCGCAAATGCCGGCATCGAGCTCACCTCCAGCTATGCGATGAACCCGCCTGCGTCAGTCTCTGGCCTATATCTCTCGCATCCGGAGGCTGTCTATTTCGCCGTCGGCCGCATCGAGAAAGATCAGGTCGAGGACTACGCGCGCCGCAAGGGCTGGGATCTTGCGACTGCTGAACGCTGGTTGAGGCCAATACTCAACTACTAGGCGGCGCTCGCGCGGGGCGCGACGCCTATGCTTGCGGCGTCACGGGCTTGCTTTTCCCTTGCAAGAACGGGGGGATTTCTGTTGACGGGGGCGCCGTTCCCCAATTTTCTGCCCGACATGTGATCGAGCCCATGCCTTGCTGCAACGGCCCGCTCACTGATCGGTCACGATGGCGCGGCCGGATGAGAATGGTCGCCCAGGGGAGGACGGAAACTTGAAACAGTGGAGACGGGTGCTTGTCCTGGCCGCCAGCGCGTTCGCGCTTTCCGGTATTGCGCGCGCACAGGAGACCGAGACGCCCCAGCAACCCGAGGGCGCGTCGGCTGAATCCGCAGTCCAGACCTTCGAGCCCGCCTTCTTCGCACGCTTCAATCCGGTGACCGCCGAGGACATGGTACGCCAGGTGCCGGGCTTCACGCTCGATGAGGGGGAAGACCTGCGCGGCTTCGGGGCGACAGCCGGCAATGTCCTCATCGACGGACAGCGCCCGAGCAGCAAGACAAGCCTCAAGGACGAACTCAGCCGCATCGCGGCTGGCGCCGTGCAGCGCATTGAGCTGATCCGCGCTTCAGCCGCAGGCAATATCGACGTGCGCGGCTATACCGAACTCGCCAACGTGGTGCTGAAGCCGGCCACGGGCATGCAGGTTTCGACAACGTTTGCCGCCACCACCCGCTGGTACGAACAGGGCCGCATTGGCGTGCAGGTCGGCGGTACGCGCGCATGGAAGACGGACAACTTCGGCTTTCGTCTCGCACTGCAGGGCACAAACCTCGGCGAGCGGGAGGAGGTGGCGGCCACCGTCCGCAACTCGCTGGGAACGCCGATCCGGACACAGGACGAATTCTACCAGAGCCAGGTCGGCGAGCTTCTGATCACCGGCGCAGCGAACTGGACGCCGACGCCGCGCGACACGTGGAACGCCAATTTCCGGATCCTGCCACGGCTGTTCACCAACAACGCCGCCGGCAGCCTTCGCCTCGGCAATGGCACGCCCATCGGCGTCATCTCCTCTGACTATGAGGAGAAAGACATCTGGTATGTCGATCTCGGCGGCGACTACGAACACAAGTTCGACGGGCAGAACGCGGTCAAGCTGGTCAGCGTGAACCGCCTCGTGAACTGGCGTCCGCAGCAGGTGATCACCCAGAATGTGCTCGGCCTGCCCCAGGGCCAGCAGGTCGACAATTCCGACAACCGCGCCGGCGAGCATGTGGTGCGCGGCTCCTGGACCGTGCGGCCGGATGCGCAGCACACGATCGAGACGGCCCTCGAAGGCGCCTACAATTATCGCCGTGTCGATCGCCAGAGCCTGCTGGGTCCGATTGGCGGGCCGTTTGCTCCCGTCATCGTGCCCATCGCTTCGACCAAGGTGGAGGAAGACCGGATAGAAGCGTCGATCACCGATGTGTGGCGCGTCAATCCGCAGGTGACGCTGGAAGCCGGGTTCAACTTTGAGGCCTCCACGATTTCACAGTCAGGCGATGTGGTGAACGATCGCGACTTCACCTACTCCAAGCCACGCGGCGTCCTCACCTGGCAACCAAACGCGGAGGACCAGTGGCGTCTCTCTATCGTGCGAGACGTCTCGCAGCTCGACTTCGGCGACTTCGCCACCGGTCTAAACTCGATCTCGACCCAGGCTAATGTCGGCAATCCTGATCTCGAGCCGGAGCAGACCTGGAAATCCAGCGTCCAGTGGAAGCGCCAGCTGGGCCAGCGCGGCGCGCTCTCGCTATCCGCGTTCTACGACGACATCGAGGACACGCAGGATTTCATCACAGTCGGTGGCGTCTGCACGACTCCAGTCGGCCTTCCCGGCGCCTGCACCGCTGTTGGCAATATCGGCGACGGCAAACGCTGGGGTGCGCGCATCGAGGCGACACTGCCGCTCGATACGGTGGGTGTCGCGGGCGGTCTTCTCAAGCTCAATGTCGGCGCGCAGGACTCGGAAGTCACCGATCCGTTCACCCTGCAGACGCGGCAAATCTCCAGCGAGCAGGAGTTCGATTGGCTTGCCGAGTTCCGCCAGGACATTACCGCGATGAAGGTCGCGTGGGGCGGCAAGGTCAACAATGTCGGCCCGGTACCCTACTATCGCGCTGATCGTCTTGAGCTGACTGAGCCCAAGGACCCGAATGTCGACCTTTTCGTCGAGACGACGGCGTTGCTCGGAGGCCTGCTCGTGCGCGTGACAGCGGCAAACCTCCTCGATGTCGAGAAGGAAACCGACCGGCAGTACTATGTGCCCGCGCTCAACGAGTTCCGCTCCTCCACGATGGGCCGCAACGTGACCATCACGGTCGCGGGCGCGTTCTAGCCGAACCGCGCAAGGATTCCTTTTGCCGCTGCGCGGCCCGTTGCGAAGCAGGCCTGCAGGAGATAGCCGCCGGTTGGTGCTTCCCAGTCGAGCATTTCGCCGGCGACGAATGTGCGTGGGTCGGTCTTCAATGCGAATTCGGCATCGACGCTGTCCCAGCTGACACCGCCCGCAGTCGAGATGGCGCGGTCGAGGTCGCTTGCACCGCCGAGACGCAGACGCACGCGCTTGATCCGACGCGCCAGCTGTTCAGCCTCGGCCGGCAAGGCGGGACCGTCGACATCCTCGCGCAGCACGCCGGCCGCGACGGGTGACAGCCCGGCTTTCCGCAGCCGGTTCGCCATCGAGTCCTTGCGAGTCCCTCCGAGCCGCGCCGCCAGTGCTTCAAGGGGGAGGTCCGGCGCGAGGTCGATTTCGAGGACTGCCTCGCCGGTGCGTTCGATCGCACTGCGGATGTGCGACCCCAGCGCATAGATCGCACCGCCCTCGATGCCGTAGTCGGCGATCATCGCCTCGCCGCGCGCCTGATGCTCGCCCAGCCTGAGACGGATGCGCTTCAGCGGATCGCCAGCGAACCGCTCGCGAAACACATCCGACCACCTCACAACGAAGCCCGAGTTTGCGGACCGCAGGGGTGTGACTTCGGCCCCACGGTCGCGGAACAGCTCGACCCAGATGCCATCGGACCCCAGCCGCGGCCAGCTCGCTCCGCCGAGGGCGAAGACCGTCGCATCGGCCTGTTCGATACGGCGCCCGTCCGGCGTCTCGAAGATGAGCGCATCGCCGTCCCAGCCGATCCAGCGCGAGCGCGGCGCGAGCTGCACGCCCAGCCCGGCAAGCCGCGCCAGCCACGCGCGCAGAAGCGGTGAGGCTTTCATCTCTGTCGGAAACACGCGCCCGGACGAGCCGATGAAGGTCTCGATCCCGAGCCCGGCCGCCCAGGCGCGCAGGTCCGATGGGGTGAAGGCGCGGATCGTGGGTTCAAGGCGGGCGCGGGCAGGGCCATAGCGGTCGAGGAAAGACTCGATAGGCTCCGAATGCGTGAGGTTGAGCCCGCCACGCCCGGCCAGCAGGAATTTCCGCGCTGGGTTCGGCATGCGCTCGCGGACAGTGACGCGCCAGCCCGCCTCGCCCAGCACTTCGGCCGCAGCGAGCCCCGCCGGGCCTGCACCCACGACGATGGCATGCTGTGCTCCGTTCATGGGCGCACGCTGTGGCTCATCGCCTCGAAAGACACAACCATGCGGGCGAGCACCCGAGCAGGTTCATCGCGCGGAGGGTGCGAGCGATTGCCGCCGGCGCCCATCGCGATGACGCTTCGCCTCATCAATCGTGCAAACGGGTCGCAGGCCTAGCCGCCATGGTAAATGCCGTCCGCCGCTTGGATTTCAGCTGGTTCCGACTGGAGATCGCGCTCCTCGTTGGCGCGCTGATCATGGGCGGCTGATCCGCGGCTCTTCACCTCGTTTCAGTCTGTTAGCTTGACTTTAGGGGTTTTGCCCCTGAT
>VFQT010001807.1_pt1 | contig 24134 bp, 22 predicted proteins | sample 3512381 | NCBI WGS metagenome assembly VFQT01 (sample SAMN10412376, study PRJNA504923) | tailings metagenome | isolation source: Relicate 2 Philex TSF3 active mining site | place: Philippines: Tuba, Benguet | collected 2017-08-29
ATTTCGTCACAAACCTTTCCAATTAATGCAACCTTGTTTTTGGGTAAAACACCTGCGTCCATGTTAGTAAATGCTGCTGCTTTCTTCAAGTGTGCGAATGCCTGGATAATTTCCTTGGGCATCCGATTAATGTCCTGGGCAATTTTAAAGTTTTCAATACTACGTTGTGTTTGCGCGCCATAATAGGCATCCAGGGGAACCTTGACTTCACCCATGGTATCCTTCTCAATTCTGTATTGCATTTGAATGGGGTTATTGGCCCTGCAAAGTTAGCTGAACTTTGGCTTTCTTTTTTCCAGAAATGCACTTACGCCCTCCTGCATTTCTGCAGTGCCAAAGCATTGGCCAAATAGTGTTACTTCCGCTTGGTAGCCATTTTTTGTTTTATCAAAACAAGCCTCGACTGCCTCAATGACTTTTGCCACCGCCTGAGGTCCTTTGGTCAGTATGGTTCCCATCATTTTTTTAGCCTCTTCCATTAAAGCAGTTGCTGGTACTACTTGATTGACTAGTCCAATTTGTAAAGCATTGGTTGCATCGACCATATTGCCTGTTATCATTATCTCTAGCGCTTTTCCTCTTCCCACCAATTGTGTTAAGCGTTGTGTACCCCCATAACCCGGTATCAAACCCAAATTAACTTCAGGTTGACCAAAACGTGCTTGTTCTGTAGCAATACGGATGTGACAAGCCATAGCTAGTTCGCAACCTCCTCCTAGTGCAAATCCATGTATTGCTGCGATAGTGGGCTTTTTGCTTTTTTCCAGTCGGTCAAAAATAGCTTGTCCTTTTGAGGCCATCTCCATGGCGCTATTTACATCTACACCTTTGAATTCGCTGATATCGGCGCCTGCAACAAATGCTTTTTCACCTGCCCCCGTGAGGATCACGCCTTTTACAGCCTGGTCTTTTTCAAGTTGCTCAATTGCCTGCGCTAATTCAGTCAGCACCGTTTGATTGAGTGCATTCATTTTATCAGGTCTATTGATTGTGAGCGTGAGTACGCCCTCTTCGAGATGGCCCAATAAGGTTTGGAACGATCCCCAGTTTTGTTGGCTCATATGATTAAATTAGGAACGATGGGAGGCTACCCAGTCTTTTATAAATTCAGCTATTTCTCTCGTGTCGGAGCCGGGGTGAAATAATTTTCCAACTCCCATTTTGTAAAGTTCCGCACTATCTTCTTCCGGAATAATACCTCCTCCTGTAAGTAATACATCATTCAGCCCTTTTTCTTTCATCAATGCAATCACTTTTGGAAAAACAGTATTATGCGCGCCGGACAGAATTGAGATTCCAATGGCATCAACATCTTCTTGCAATGCTGTATTCACTACCATTTCAGGTGTTTGACGTAGCCCGGTATAAATTACTTCCATTCCAGCATCTCGCAAAGCCGTAGCAATAACTTTAGCACCACGATCGTGGCCATCTAAACCAACTTTTGCTACTAAAACGCGAACAGGTCTTTTCATATAACTAAGCTCCTTGCAAAATTAAGCGCTTTGCCTGAGTCAATCGCTCTACTGTTTCCTCCTTACCTAGCAAGTAAGCAATATCAAATACGCCAGGCCCAAATTTTCCACCTACTAACATAATACGAAGTGGCAACAATAATTCACCTGTTTTAAAATGTTTTTCTTGCGCCAGATCTTTACAAATTTTCTCTAATTCGCCCGTAGTCCAAGGATTTGCCTGTTGATAGTGCTGAATAAGCTGATCAAAGAAGGCCGATTTTTCAGTATTCCATTTGGGAACAATTGAGGCGGTATCGATTTGTGCGGGTCTACTAAAAAAGAAACTGCCTTGCTCCACAAAGTCCGTGAGTAAAGTGCAACGTTCCTTTACGAGTGCAATTACTTGTTCTAGCAACATGCTATCTGTCACTACTACATTTGCTTTTTCAAAATTTGCTCTGACTAAGGGTAGTAGCTCAGTGGCACTAGTTCGTTTGATCCATTCGTGGTTGAACCATTTTGCTTTTTCATAATCAAATTTAGCACCACTGCTATGCACACGTGCCATGTCAAAAGTGGCTATTAGTTCGTCCTTACTAAATACTTCTTTTTCCGTTCCATCATTCCATCCGAGAAGGGCCAATAAATTGATAAAGGCCCCTGGTAAAAATCCTTTTTCTCGAAAGCCTTCCGTTGATTCTCCTGTTTTTGGATCTTGCCAGTTCATTGCAAAAACGGGAAAGCCGTATTTAGCTCCATCTCTCTTGCTTAGTTTTCCACTCGGCCCCAATATTAATGGGAAATGTGCCCATTGTGGCATTGCCTCCCATCCAAACAAGTATTGCCACAGTAACAAATGAACAGGTGCAGAGGGTAGCCATTCTTCCCCTCTGAATGCGTGTGTGATTTTCATGAGATAATCATCTACCACCACCGCTAAATGATAGGTAGGCATTCCATCTGCTTTTAAGAGCACCTTATCGTCTACCAATGAAGTATCAAAGCTTACTTCTCCGCGTATCATGTCATTGAAGGTGACAGTTTTTCCTACGGGCATTTTTATTCGTACCACATATGGAGTATTGGCCTCCAATAATTTTTTTGTTTCATCCGCAGGTATCGTGAGCGAATTGCGCATCTTCATTCGAAGATGATGATCATATTGCGGAGCAGGGTTTTCTGCTGATTTATACTTTTCACGCATCTGTTCCAGCTCAGCTGCAGAATCAAAAGCATAATAGGCGTGTCCTTCTTCTACTAATTGTTCGGCATATTTTTTATAAAGTGCCTTTCGCTCACTTTGCCGGTAAGGTCCATAGGGGCCTCCATGTTGAACACTTTCGTCTGGTTCTAATCCACACCAACGAAGACAATCAAAAATATATTCTTCAGCTCCGGGTACATATCTGCTTTGATCAGTATCCTCGATTCTGACAACAAACTCGCCTCCGTGTTTCTTTGCAAATAAATAATTGTATAACACGGTACGGACTCCACCTAAATGTAGACCTCCCGTAGGACTAGGCGCAAAACGAACTCTCACCTTTTTACTCATGGTGCAAAGATAACCCCTGCTTGTATCTTTGTCTCTGATGTACAAGCCCTTTATTCAGCCCCCGGCATTTGCACGACTGTTCTACCCAAATAGGATATGGAGGATGAATCCGTTGGAGCCTAGTGTTTATTTGACCTTTGATGATGGCCCTCATCCTGAGATCACCCCTTTTGTGTTGGAACAATTGTCAAGGGTAGGGGCAAAGGCCAGTTTTTTTTGCATTGGTAGCCGGGTAGCTGCTTACTCATTGGTCTATCAACAAATAATTGAGCAGGGACATCGGGTAGGGAATCATACACAGGAGCATTTAAATGCATGGCATACTAACCAAAAGGATTATTTAAAGGATGTGGCAGTTGCTGCAGAATTTATTGATTCAAATTTATTTCGTCCTCCTTATGGCAAACTACCTTGGCAAATAGCCAAGCAAATTCCCACCGTCATTAAAGCTCCTGCACAAATTGTTATGTGGGATATTTTGAGTGGCGATTTTGATCAACGATTGACTGCTGCAGCTTGTTTGGAAAATTGTCGTCGATACTTACGTCCTGGTTCTATTATTGTTCTGCATGACAGTGAAAAAGCATGGAGTCGTTTATCCACCTTATTACCCGAGTTAATTTCATTGATTAATTCAGCGGGCTACTCCATGAAGGCGTTGCCATAAAAAAACCCGGACTTTTGTTCCGGGTTTCATTCACAAAACAAATCAATCAGGGTAAGGTAATGTTATAGGTAACTCCATTGATAGTTACAGTAGCTGCATTGTCGCAAGTTCCCGCTCCGTAGTTAATTAATCCAACGAATCGTGTTCCGGTAGTTGCATTTTCGCGTACTGTCCGAACAGTACCAGTTACGATCCAGCGACAATTGTTACGACGAACCAATGGTTCTACTATTGTAGCATTCCATCCCACCAGTGTAGTGTCTCTTTTCACTTGTCCACGTGCTGCACCTGTAATTCTAAATGCATCATCCATGGGAATCAATGGTGTTAAAACGCCTTCAATTTGAGTTCTTACTTTTTCACTATTCCAGGAAATAAAATTGCCATTGGGTCGAGTCAGTTTTCCATTTGTAACATTGATCTGATAACGGGGCCCCGAAGTCGGTTCAGTGGTATTTTTAATACGCATAGTCCCCTCCACTTTGGTGCTGTCAAAATAGAATCCGTCAAAAGCAGTTTCTGCAACTGCGTTGGGGATAATCAACCGGTTGGTATATACATGAATAATTTTTCCTTTTCTGTAATGACCATCTCTGGCTACACATCCTGTTCCAAAGTCAAGTACCACACGCACGGGAAAGGGTGCCGGAGCATTGGGTCGGGTAACGGTTACCGTAGGGCAGGCATTCAGTCTTCCAAAAATTCCCATTCCTCCCATACCTACTTCATCATTTACTCCCATAGCATCATCAAAAATGCCATCATAGATTATTTCAGCTTCTGAATCAGACTCACTGGATAATTTAGAAACATTCATCTCATATTGTTCTACCGGATCTTGCGTAGTACTTTTTTCTTTTTGGCACGCTACAATTGAAACGGTAATTAATCCTGCAAACACAGCTAATTGCAAGAAAAGGCTCTTTTTCATACACAATGATTTTCGTTATAAAGTTACTGAGCTTAGATGGCAGAATTATCTTTTGGTTTAAGAATAGGTTTTTTTACTGAGTTTTGCAGCGTATGCAAAAATTAATCGATACCCATGCTCACCTGTATCTACCTGAATTTGAATCAGATAGGGTAGCGATGCTCGAAAGGGCAAAAAATGAGGGCGTCGAGAAAATCTATTTACCAGCCATTGATTCGGCTACGCATGATTCAATGATTGCGTTAGAGCATAGCTTTCCGGCCTGTAGGGCGATGATGGGCGTACACCCTTGTTCCGTCAAGGCTAATTACCAAGAAGAACTTGCTGTGGCTAAATCCTGGTGGGATAAACGATCATTTGTGGCGGTTGGAGAAATAGGTTTAGATTTTTATTGGGATAGAGCTTTTGAAAAGGAACAATACATTGCTTTTCGTACTCAAATTGAGTGGGCGCTTGAAAAAAAAGTTCCCATAGTGATTCATTCCCGTCAATCCACACTGGCTTGCGTAGAAGTACTAAAAGAATATAAACAATCTGGACTCACTGGAATTTTTCATTGTTTTAGTGGTAGTCTTGAGGAAGCACAGGAAATCATCAAACTGGGATTTTTATTGGGAATTGGCGGGGTGCTTACCTATAAAAATGCAGGAGTTGCTGAAGTGGTTGAAAAATTACCCTTGGAACATATTGTATTGGAAACAGATGCTCCCTATTTAACACCAGTTCCTCACCGGGGAAAACGAAATGAGTCTGCTTATATAAGAATAATTGCAGAAAAAATTGCAGCTATAAAAAGGATTTCCATAGATGAGGTTGCTGAAATAACAACAAGAAATGCTAAAAATATCTTCTAGGAGCCAAATAACACCTAGCTAAAAAATTCAGTAGCCCTTAGTATTGTGCTATGTAAATCAACAATTTTGAATTTACAGAAGCACTCTTCCCAAATTCGACAAGATTGGACTACTCCCAAGTTAGTGGTATTAGATGTGAATCTCATAAACCAAGAAGCAATCGACCAGGAAGCTGAGTTATTGAATTACTTAGCGACTGATGAGAATGCTTTTAAGCTTTTTACTGGTTCAACTGGTAGATGACGTTTCTTACAATAATTTTGAAATCGTCATCACGCTAAGAATTAAAGTAGCCACCACTACCCCCCAACCTAACCAACGTAACCAGATTGGATGTTGATATTCCTTCATTAGTCCTTTATGGGTTGCGCCAATTAAAATCAGGCTGAGTGCCAAGGGGAGAATTATGCCATTTAATGCGCCTGCAGCAATGAGTACCTGAACAGGGTTATCAAATACAATGAATAAGGTCAATGAAAGAGCTAGAAATAACAGTAGTAGTTTTTTCCCTGTATTGTTATGGCCACTCTTGGAATTTGTTATAAATGAAATGGAGGTATAGGCGCAACCCACCACGGAAGTGATAGCGGCACTCCACATCACGATTCCAAATAGCAGGTAGCCCAGCTTTCCGGCAGCTTGCATGAATACAGCCGCTGCAGGATTGTGCGTTCCTAAACTAATTCCTTTGGATACCACACCTAGTGCCGCCAAGAAAAGTAGTATTCGCATAAGGGAGGCCAGTAAAATAGCAGTGACTGCAGAACGGCTTACATCTTTTATGTGTGTGTTACCTGTGAGTCCAGCATCCAGCAAGCGATGTGCTCCAGCAAAACTGATATAACCGCCTACCGTTCCTCCCACCAAGGTCAAGATTGCAATCCCATCAATTTTTTCCGGCCAGCACATGCGATACACAGCTTCTCTGTAGGGAGGATCGGCTACTATTACTACATAGAGTGTTAAGATAATCATGACGCCACCCAGCAGTTTAGCAAAAAGATCGATGAAACGAATTGACTCCTGCTGAAAAAATAAAAAAGCTGCTAAGGCAGCACTGATCAAGGCTCCATATTTTGGAGAGAGCCCTGTTAATACTTCAAGCCCAAGTCCAGCGCCAGCCAGATTGCCAGCATTAAAAGCAAGACCGCCAAGCACAATCAATATAGTCAACAGTTTTCCAGCGCCAGGTATTATGTTATCAGCTAGCTCCTGCGCACGTAGCGAACTGGCTGATAAAATTCGCCATATATTCAATTGAGCGCCGATATCCAGAAGAATTGAAATCAAAATCACAAACCCAAAACTGGCTAGTAGAGTACTGGTGAATGTTGCAGTTTGTGTCAGAAAGCCAGGTCCAATTGCCGAAGTGGCCATCAGAAAAGCAGCCCCTAAAATGGGAGCGGTAAATTTTTTATGATGGATTTTTTCCATGGGGTGATTTACAATGAATATTCTGGATTTTAAATTCCTCCCGCAGGGCTTTTGCAAAAGTCAAGGCGTGCACTCCATCTCCATGTAGGCAAATAGTAGTTACGTTACAATCAATTTCTTCTCCACTCAGCGCTGTTACTTTTCTATCTTTTATCATCTGCATTACTTGTTTTACACAGGCTTCCTTTGTTTCCAGTAATGCCTGAGGAAGTGTACGGGGGGTTAAACTGCCGTCCGATTGGTAGCTTCTATCAGCAAATCCCTCTCGAACAAATTGAACTCCTTGGACAGCGCATATATTTTCAAGGGCAGAGTTAGGTAAACCCCAAATACTCCATCTTGGATTCATCTCTTTGGAGATCGATACAATCAGTTGCGCTAGTTCCGGATCAATTGCTGCTTGGTTATATAGTGCACCATGGGGTTTAATATGAACAAGTGGATAGTTTTCCTCTGATGCAATCGCTCGAATTATGCTTAGTTGGCTAATCAATGATTCTTCCAGCGCGGGATAAGTAATGTCCATTTTAGTTCGTCCAAAATTTTCTCGATCCGGGTAGGAGGGGTGGGCCCCTATGGAAACATTTGCTCTTTTGGCTAATTGTATTGTCTCTCGTATCGAGTCTTTATTACCTGCATGTCCGCCACAAGCAATGCTAATCGAACTTACATAGGGAATGATTACTGCATCATTTGGCATGCCTTCACCCATATCACAATTCAAATCAATTTCCCAGTTCATATTTTTTGAAAGTTAAGTAGATAGCCTGGTCTACATTGTGCCAATATATTCCGATTAGTAGAATTGATTCGCGCGATTCGGGGGTAACCTCCTATTGTTTGGGCATCCGCCATTAAAATGAATGGAATGCCAGCTGGGGTAACTTGAACCAGTCCTGGCATTACAGCGGTGGATACCAACTCTTTTTTTTGAGTCATGTTTAATGCATTCCCCTCCAGTTGATACGCCATTCGGTTTGATTGGGGATGAATAGTCCACGTTGTTTGCTGGAATAAATTCTGTTCCTCCTTGGAAAACCAACTCCACTCTGGACCTTCTGTAAAACAAATACAAACTTGATTTGAGTTTAGCGCTGGGTTGAACCATTCAACTTCTACTTCAGGCAAACTCCATTCGTTTGGCTGTTCTCTATTAAATCTCAAGTGATCACCTGCTTGAAGAGCTCTTCCATGTATTCCTCCCAGCTTTCCAGGTAGGTAAGTAGCGGTGCTTCCCATTTCCTGTGGTATTGCAAATCCTCCTTGCACAGCCAGGTAGGTTCTGCACCCATATAACGAAGCCTGAAACTTCAATATACTCCCCGCCTTTACCACAACGCTTTTGTTATAGGGTAGTGGTGCATCATTGAGAAGTGCAATAGCTCCTCCACCTGTCAGTGCAATAACTGCTGATTTTTCGAATTCAAAAATGGCCCCGTGTAAAGTGAGCTCAATCAATGATTGGTCATGATGATTGTTGCACAGCAATTGTGCAAGCTGCGCTGCTGCAAGATCCATAGGTCCTGCAGCAGGAATTCCATATTTTCGGAACCCTTCTCTTCCTGCATCTTGAATTGTACTTTGCAAGCCGGGTTTATGTACAATAAGGCTCATTCCAATTTTCGAATTCTTCTTTGGTGATTTGATAAAATTCAACTTGGTCCCCCGCTTCCAATAAGCAGGGTCTTTCTCTGGTTTTATTGAAAAGTTTCCATGGCGTTTGTCCTATGATATGCCAACCTCCGGCTACTTCAATAGGATAAATCCCCGTTTGCGGACCTGCAATAGCCACACTCCCTGGCGCTACCCGCGATAGGGGTATTTTTTTTCTGGGTAGCTGTAATTGTGCATCTATTTCACCCATGTATGGGAATCCTGGTACAAATCCGATGGTATAAACCAGGTATTTACGTTGGCTGTGTAGGCTGATTATAGCTGCTTCGCTCTGCTGAAGTTGATTACTTATTGCCGATAGGTCTGGAGCATAAATATTGTGATAGCACACGGGTATTCGAATAATTTTTTTTGACTTCTCTTCAACCGCAGGCAGATTATTAAGTAATGAAGAGGCTAGGAGTTGGAATTGCTCACAACAAAATTCTAATTGCTGCGCTGAATGCAAAAAAAATGTAGCACTATTATAGGAGAGTATGCTTTCGGAAATTTCTTTTTTGTATTTCTGGCTAATAGTTAATTGGATGGCTTTTATTGCTTGAAAAGTATCCAAGCCAATTGGTTTTTCAAGTTGTACGGTACAGGCTTTTTCGTGAATAGGATAAACTCGAACCAATGACATAATACAAGTTAAGCGATTTTATCAGCGCTTTTACTTGTTAAGCTTGGTGAACACCTGTAAATGGGGCACCGTAAGTACTGCCAGACCAATAAAGACTAGGGAAAGCATTCCGGAGGGATCGGTACTTTTTACGGTCAGAAAAATAAAATATAAAATTCCAATCCAAGCCATTGCTGAAAATGGCATTGCTTTTTTTAATAAAAAAGACCAGTCATGCCAGTTGGATTGTAGGTTAAAGTGCGCTCGGATTTTATCGAGTGAAAGTACGGAGTGCCAGAGGCCAAAATAAAAGGCAAAGAATACCCACAAGGTGGTGGTATGTGCTAAGATTAATAAAATGATCTGTTGAAATGCAGCTATGTACCAGTATTGTGGCCATGAAAAGAATTGCTCTTTCTTATAAAACAAATACCCAAATAGCATGAGCAGACCAATTATTGAGATGGGATAAAGCCATTGGGCCCACGTCAAAAATTGAACCTTGTCAAATTGATTTCTAGTGATGGATTCAAAAATGCTCATGGCTGCTTCTACATGATAACTCAGTAGCAAAAGGATCCAGCATAGCCCCAGTGTGAAATACACTGTTTTTTTGATTCGGTCGTTAGTGTGACCGATCCAATCAATCTCACCAAAATGAAACGCGGTAATTAAAATGAAAATCAATAGTGCCAAACCTGGTTTCCAATACCAGAGTGCGATGTAGAGTGCCGCATGCAATACATAGCGTAGGAAGAATTTACGGTTGTCATTGCGTTGATCAAGCCCCCCTTCAATGTATACATCAAGCGCACCATGAGGAATACCGAACACTATAAAGGTGATTACCATGAACAGTAGCTGGCCCTTTTCATCTAGGGGGAGCCAATGGCTCACGATAGAGAGAAAAATGCCTGCTAGTAAAAGTAGTAATCGAAGGGAAAGTTGCATAGTAAAAAATGGGGGATGTTTTGCATCCCCCATTTTAATATTGATTTGCTAGAATTAGCTGGCTTTTCTGCTCAACGCATAAATAACCAAACCAAATCCAATCTTGTTCACAGCATCACCAATGTTGTAGATGATGTTCATGTCAAGACCGATGTTTTTGAAGCTCTCATACCATTGGCCATCGGCAGTACCGATCAAATAACCTAATGGATAGATAGCCCAACCTACTAATACAAACCATCCGAGTGCGGAGTTTGCATCAGCTACAGCAGAGCCTGCGCTTGTGGCAAGTTTCTTAACATCTCCCATCCATACTTCGTACACGATGTAGAAGTAAGCGATGGCACTGATTGTACCCCAAATAGTAGCGTTGCCGAGTCCGGCCTCACCCCAATATCCAGTTACAAGCATTACTACAGAAGCCAGGATCATTTTCCAAAGCAAACCTGTTGTACCACCGGATTTTTTGGTGATCAGATAGAACTCAACGCACATTAGAGGAACAGTCAATAACCAGTCTACATAACGGAAGAATGTAGGAGACTCTTGTGTTTCCTGATAATACTCCCGCATGTAATAGTAGTGAACAGCAGCGATAAAAGTGATCAAGCCCGATACGAGTACCGATGTTCTCCACTCTTTACTTGTGTTGTTCAACTCAAGGAAGAAAAAAACAGATGCGGCCATCATGGCCATTGTTCCGATAAAGAAAGTGAAAGAGACATAGTCTGTCTTCGCAATCACTCCAATCAGCATTTGATCGATCATATGTTGAGGTTTTGGTGAACTAAGTCAACCCAACTCTCAATACACAGTTTCATCTCTGCATGCTCTTGCAAGCAGCGGCAATCGTTGGTCAAACAATAACAAAAGGTAAAAAAACTTGTTCAATAAAAGCAAATGTGAGTTATTACGTGTTAATATGATGATAATCAATAGATTATACTTCAGCCTTATTTTGATAAAGGTTGTTAGTCAATAAGTTAAACAATTTACTTTTTGTGGATAAGTTGAATATTTTTTCAATATTTTGCTTTTTAATTCAATGAACTCTTAAACAAAACTTTTCCACTTTTAATCTGTAAACACATGAGATACAACACTATATTAATTTTTTTTCTAGCCCTTTTTACAGGAATGGGCGTAAATATGGGGATGTTATTTCTTGGAAGTTGGTTGATTCCATTGCCTCCTGGGCTTGACACCAGTACTCGTGAAGGCTTACGTGCCGCACTTCCCTTGTTGGAGGTTCGTCATTTTCTGTTTCCATTTTTAGCGCATGCCATGGGAACATTAACCGGGGCATTTTTGGTGACTGGTTATGCCAAGACTGACACCTTTCGATATTCTATGTACATGGCAGGGCTGTTTTTTATTGGTGGACTTTCTACAATTGTAGGAATGCCCTCACCATTATGGTTTTCGATTACGGACCTTGTGTTGGCCTACTTTCCGATGGCCTGGTTAGCCCACAATTTTGCTAAAAAGCTAAAGCCTGTTTAGTCAATTACCCTTCCCCCGGCAGTAATCCAGTCTGTGATCTTTTGCCGCTCTGCAGCTGGCAATAACCCACCACTTGGCATAGGACTTGGATTTCCGTCTACGGCTCTGGCTTTGATTCTGTCTTTTGCAGATACAATACTGCAATCAGTGCTAAGATTTACACCACCACTGGCGTTTGTAGCATTATGACAGGTTACGCAATTTGCTTGAATCAGAGATTTTACGGCGGTGAATTTGGGACCTTCACTTCTGCTTGCTACTGTTACACCCGTGAGGGTAGCGGTGCAACCGTTCGCGTCCTTGACTCCTACTTGATAGGTTCCGTTATTCAATCCTTGAAAAGTTGATGAGGATTGAAAAGCGCCATTATTGATATTATAGGTGTAGGGTGCGGTTCCTCCACTTGCAGATAAGCTGATTAAACCACTTGCACTTACGCAAGGGGTTGTTCCAGTGATTGTTGGTGTAATTGTTATGGTAACACCTGAACAAGGCACGGTGGCAGTTAGGGTGAATGACTTTGTGCCAGAACATCCATTACTGCTCTTGGCTATTAACGTGTAAGAACCCGCTGCAAGATTTACAAATTGACCGGTAGCTTGAAAAGTACCATTATTCAAACTATATGTATAAGGACCAGTACCACCCGAAGCCGTTGCGATTATACTGCCATTAGCAGTGGTACCTGATGGGTTCATTACATTTCCAGTAATTGATATGGTCACATTGGTGCAGGGGTCAGTGGTGGTATTGTCTTTAGCACAGCCGGAAATCAGCATCAAAATAGCTGTAATTATTATAATTAGTTGGATTTTCATAAGAATTGATTTGCAATAGTAAAGTTAAGAAACGAATGAAGGAATGTCTTAATTTCAATCTCCTCAAAATCACTTTATGAAACAATTATTGTTTGTTTTTGTTTTCATGGCCTTAGGTTTTGGAGCAATTGCTCAGACCAAGAAAGCCAAGCTTACAACAGTTAACACCCCGGCATTTGATGCAACCTTATTAAGTGGAGTGAAGTACCGCATGATCGGTCCCTTTCGTGGGGGAAGAAGTGCCGCTGCTGTGGGGAGTGTACAATCCAGAAATACTTTTTATTTCGGTGCAACAGGTGGAGGTGTTTGGAAAACCACTGATGGCGGCAGCAACTGGAAAAATATCAGCGATGGTTATTTTGGAAGTTCTATTGGGGCAATTGCTATTGCACCCTCTGACGAAAAAATAATTTATGTAGGAGAAGGAGAGAACACCATGCGTGGAAACGTATCTGAAGGGTTGGGAGGTATATGGAAAAGTGAAGACGCCGGAAAAACCTGGAAGAACATGGGATTGAAGGATGGCAGACATATCATCAATATTTTGGTTCATCCAACTAATCCCTCTGTTGTATGGGCTGGTGTAATGGGTCACTTGTTTGGTCCTAATCAAGAAAGAGGTGTTTTTAAATCTACAGATGGAGGTCAGACATGGAAGAGAACCTTATTTGTCAATGAGCAAACTGGTTGTAGTGACTTGGTGATTGATGCAGAAAATCCTGCTGTATTATACGCGGGAACCTGGCGCGTCATTCGTACTCCACATAGTCTGGAGAGTGGAGGCGAGGGAAGTGGACTATGGAAAAGTGTAGATGGCGGTGAAACATGGACTAATATTAGCGCAGCAACAGGTTTGCCAAAAGGGACCTGGGGAATTGTTGGAGTTGCGGTAGCTCCCTCAAATTCCAATAAACTTTATGCAATTATTGAGAACGAAAAAGGAGGTCTTTATAGCAGCGGCGACGCCGGAGAAACCTGGACCCTCCAAAGCAATGATAATAATATTCGTCAGCGTGCCTGGTATTACACCAAAGTGTTTGTGGATCCCAAAAATGAAAATGTGGTGTATTGCCCTAATGTAGGGTTTATGAAAAGTCGCGATGGTGGAAAAACGTTTCAATCTTTACGAACTCCACACGGAGATCATCATGATCTGTGGATTGATCCACAGGATGGAAAACGGATGATTGTAGCGGATGATGGTGGTGCACAAGTGAGTTTTGATGAGGGGCAAAACTGGAGCACCTATATGAATCAACCTACTGCTCAGTTATATAGGGTTAGTACGGATAATGCCTTTCCGTATCGCGTGTTGGCTGCACAACAAGATAATTCTACGTTACGACTTCGCTCTTCAACGTATGGAAGTTATATCACTGAGCAAGATTGGGAACCTACTGCTGGATCAGAAAGTGGTTATGTGGTTGCTGATCCACTCAATCCTAATATTGTGTATGGCGGAAACTATGGAGGATATCTTTCAAGATTTGATCATACAACCGGGGAGAACAGGGCCATCACTGTTTGGCCGGATAATCCTATGGGAGCGGGTGCTGATGTGCTCAAGTATCGATTTCAATGGAACTTCCCCATCTTTTTCTCTCCCCATGATCCTAAAAAATTATACTGTGCGGGCAATGCCTTGTTTGTGACTACAAATGAGGGGGCTAGTTGGAAACAGTTATCACCTGATTTAACTACAAACGATAAAACAAGACAATATTCAAGCGGAGGTCCCATTACCAAAGACAATACTTCTGTTGAATATTATTGCACCATATTCACAGCAATGGAAAGTCCATTGGAAAAAGATCATATTTGGACAGGCAGTGATGATGGACTAGTTCATTTCAGTAAAGATGGAGGAGCCAATTGGAGTAATGTTACGCCAAAAGGAGTTCCGCAATGGATGATGTGGAATGCTATTGAGGCGGATCCATTTAAAAAAGGGGTAATCTATATTACGGGTACGCGTTATAAGTTGGATGACTACACTCCTTATATCTATAAGACAGAAGATTATGGTCAAACTTGGCAATTAATTACCAATGGAATTCCATCTCAACACTTTACACGTGTGATGCGTGCAGATCAAAAGCGCGCTGGTTTACTCTATGCCGGCACTGAATTTGGTATGTATGTGAGTTATGACGGGGGCGGAAACTGGCAATCCTTCCAATTGAATTTACCTATTACGCCTATAACAGACCTTACCATAAAAAATAATGATCTGGTGGTTGCAACACAAGGGCGCTCTCTTTGGATCTTAGATGATTTATCAATGGTGCAGCAATTGGATCCCAACTTGACTACTAAGAATATGCACGTTTATCAAATCAATGATGCATTTCGCGTGTCCGCCACTTCCAGTCGTTGGGGTGCTGCAAGTGTTCCAGCTAATAGTGCCCTAAATCCACCTAAAGGAGTAGTAGTTAATTATTGGGTTAAGGCTGTAACTGACTCAACAAAAGCTTCCATTACAATTAGTAGTCCCGCAGGAAAAGTTATTAAAAAATTTGCTACAGGATCTAAAGAAAATCCTTTAACAATCAAGAAAGGATTTAATCAGTTTATTTGGGATTTGAAATATCCCGAGGCTGAAAAGGCGGACGGATTGATCTTATGGAATGGGGTACCCTCAGGAATCACTGCGGCTCCTGGAAAATATACTGCTCATATTCAAATAGGATCTGATAGCACCACTGTATCATTTAATTTGTTAGCTGATCCAAATTACAAGTGCTCACAAGCTGATTATGAAGCACAGGTCTCATTCTTAGTTCAAGTACAAGAGAAATTTAACGAGACCATGAAGGCAATCCGTAAAATAAAAAATACACGACAGCAGATAACTGAATACACGGCTCGGTTGGGTAAAACATGTCCGGCGGCCTTGAAAAATTTAGGGGATAGTCTTTCTAAGCGATTAACAGCTGTTGAAGAATTGCTACATCAAACCAAAGCAAAGAGCGGACAGGATGTGCTGAATTACCCCATTCGTCTTGATGATAAACTCAGTGGTGTGTTTGATATGGCAAACAGTGGAAATATGGCACCTCCTCAACAAGCGCGTGATGTTTTCAGCGCGTTAGCTACGCAAGTGGATGCTGCGCTTGCCCAATTGCAAGTGGTGCTGGGTGAAGGATTGCAGTCGTTTAATAAAATGGTTGTTGAGCAGCGTTTACCCGTGATAGTGGCCGAGTGATGGGGAGTATAGTTACCAGCAAGAAATGGCGTTTAGTTGCATTGTTGAGTAGTGTTACTTTTTTTGCAACTGCCCAGGAAACTTCATTACTGGTAATAGGAATCATGCAAGATGGAGGACGTCCGCAAATGGGTTGTCTTAAGTCTTGTTGTAAGGATATGAGGCAAAGAGAATTTGTTTCTTCTATTGCGCTTATTGATTCCGCCAATCAAGTTTATCACCTCTTGGATGCTACGCCTGATATAGCATCACAATTTCAGCTGATCAATCAGTCTCTGTCTGCCACCTGTAAATTAGGGTCTATTTTTTTGACGCATGCCCATGTTGGGCATTATACGGGGTTACAATTTTTAGGAAGGGAATCAATGAATGCAAGTCATGTTCCCGTTTATACCATGCCCAGAATGGAACGTTTTTTAACTGATAATGGACCCTGGAGTCAGCTTATTCGCTTAAATAATATTCAACTTAAAGCGCAGCATACAGACCAACCCATTCAATTGGGGAATTTTCAAATTACTCCACTGTTGGTTCCTCATCGGGATGAGTTTTCTGAAACAGTAGGGTACAGGGTAAAAGGTCCTCGTAAATCTTTTTTATTTATTCCTGATATTGATAAGTGGGAGAGATGGGAACGATCATTGGCTGCTGAAATTCAAAAAGTTGATTATGCTTTTATCGATGGAACATTTTTTGCTGATGGTGAAGTCAATAGGCCGATGCGAGAGATTCCTCATCCTTTTATCAGTGAAACTATTGCATTGCTTGACAGCTTGCCACGTACAATACGCGAGCGCGTTTATTTTACGCATTTCAATCACACTAACCCTTTACTAAATCCAACTAATCCTGATCGAATAAGCCTTGAAAAAGCAGGCTACCATTTTGCAACAACAGGAACAAGGCTGGCCTTGTAGCCCTGTTCCTGTTGGCAATTAATAATTACTGTCCAATTGGGCTGTACTCTTTGAACAGATTTACTTTGGTTTCCTCTACTTGTTTTCTGTACTCCACCCATTTGCCAGTAAAGAGGGTATTGATGGTTCCAATGATAGTACGAACAGCTTCCTCCGCATTTTGAATGAGTTTTTCTTCTTGCGCACCGGGTGCCATCATTTTTGCGTTGATGCTTTGCATAGCAGTTTGCCATTGATTCATCACGGTGACTTCAAATGGGCTGCGGGTGATACCTTGTTTATCAGAGGTTTTTCCATTGATACTTTCTCTGATCTTTTTGATCTCATCCAAGATAGCATTGCTAGTTTTTCGAAGAGAGTCTGCTGGTTTTCCTTCAACCCCTTTCAGTTGGGCAATCATTTTATTGCATACTTCCTCTGCTTCATTCATACGATCCATTCCTTCAGTTAATTTGGCCCCTGCTTTTCGTACTCGATCTAATGCACGACGTTGTGCTAGCTTGATCTCGTTGCGATTTCCAAGTCGTGGGTCGTCGTTGATCTGAATTGTAGTGGAGTCCATTTGTCCTGCATAAGCCATGACTATAGTATAGGTGCCAGGTAGTACCTGATATCCACCTGGCTCTTGTGCTCCTGGTTGTGGCTTTGGTGATCCTGGCATACGTACTCCCTTTTCCTCCATTCCCCAATACATTCTATTAAATCCGGTATCTACATTCCAGCGTAAAGAGCGGATTAATTGACGATCTGCATTGAAAATTCTTACGTTAACAGAATCGCCACGATTTCCTCCTCCAATTCCACGACCTCCGCCAAATCCACGACCTCCGCCACCACCACCTGCACCTCTGCCTCCTCCGCCGCCAGCTCCCATTGGGGTAACTTGGCTGGTAGCATTATCAATTGCTGGTGTAATAGGTTTTGTTGTAGCTGAATCAGCTTTTTTAGGCTTGTTGATATAAAAAGAAACAGCGGCACCACGGGGTCTGTTATCGGCATCCCAAATTCCCATCACACTCCATTCAAAACCATCAGCAGGTTTGTATTGTGCTTGTACTGCATCTGCTGCAGGGAATACGGTAATATTTTTTACTGGAGTCTTTGTAGTGCTTGCTGCAAGTTTACGTAAAGGACGAATATCGTCTAGAATCCAAAGGGCTCGACCAAATGTAGCAATTGCCAAATCAGCCTCACGTTCTTGAATGGCCAGATCATACGTAGAAACGGAAGGGAATCCATTTTTCCATTGAGAAAAATTTGCACCATTGTCTACACTAATCCAAAGACCATGCTCTGTTCCAACAAAAATCAAATTAGGCTCAGTTGGATCCTGAATCATACAAAGTGCATAACCGTTCACTTTTGTTTCGTCTACTAATCTTGTCCATGTTTTTCCAAAATCAGTAGTGCGGAATATGTAGGTTTTAAAATCTCCCCGACGGTAATCGTTGGCCACTACAAAAGCTTCTCCTGCATTATGACGTGAAGCAGACACCTGAGGAATCCAGGCTCCGGCGGGAAGTCCGGGAATTTTTCCTGCAAATGATGTCCAGGTTTGACCGCCATCGCGCGTCAAGTGAACTTGTCCATCATCAGAACTCACCCAAATAACACCTTTCTCTTTTGCTGAAGGGGCAATGCTTAACAAACTGCAATGTGTTTCGGCACCAGTTATATCCAACGTTAATCCACCTGTATTCTGGAACGCTTTGATCTTAACAGAATCATTGGTGGTCAAATCAGATGAAATCATTTGCCAACTTGCGCCCTTATCGGTACTCTTATGCACAAATTGACTTCCGAGATAAATTGTTTTAGGATCAAATGGATCCTGCGCCATCGGCGTGTTCCAATTAAAACGCAGTTTTACAGTGGGGTCGGTTGCTGGAGGTTTAATAAACCAAGATTCTCCAGTTTTCCAATTCCTTTTTCCAAAACTCCCACCTTGACTCTCGCTGTATACCCAACTGGCATCTTCGGGGTCAGGCATTACATCAAAACCATCTCCTCCACCCACATTATGCCAATAATAATTTCTAATACCGCCATTGATCCAAACGTAAGCAGGGCCATGCCAACTTCCATTGTCCTGCATACCCCCCATTACGTTGTAGGGAATTTCATTGTCAACATTGATGTGATAAAACTGGCCTACTGGAATTTTTTCATCAAAATTCCAAGTCTTTCCTCTGTCTCTTGAAATTCCAATTCCGCCATCATTACCTTCTATAATCAGGTTGGGATCGTTGGGATTAATCCACCAGGCATGGTGATCCGGATGAATACCTGAATAGGGGATTAGTGTAGCAAACGATTTGCCTCCGTCCTCGCTCCAAGTGATCGTGGAGTGGACATCGTAGATTCTATTTTCGTTTTTGGGGTCTACATAAATTTCTTGGTAGTAAAATGGACGATCGGTTACGTCACCGGGATTACTATTTACCAATTGCCAAGTAAATCCACCATCCTCACTTTTATATAGTCCATTTTTGGTTGCTTCTACTTTTGCATACACACGGCTTGGCATGCTACGGGCAAACGCGATACCAATACGACCTAATGGTCCTTCAGGCAACCCTTGGTCCTTATCCATTTTTTTCCAGGTCTTTCCGCCATCCACAGTAATATGTAAACCGCTACCTGGTCCACCACTTTTTAATTCCCACGGCTTTCTGCGAAACTGCCACATGGCTGCGATCAATTTATTGGGATTAGAGGGATCCATCACTAAATCAGCACATCCCGTAGTGTCATTTGCGTATAAAATTTTAGACCAGGTTTCTCCACCATCCATTGTTTTGAAAACGCCACGCTCCGGATGTTCTGCGTAGGGATTACCAATGGCGGCAACATACACTGTATTAGGATTAGTGGGATCAATTACAACACGGTGAATACAAACTGTTTTATCTAATCCCATTTTTTTCCAGGTCTTTCCCGCATCGAGGGATTTATATATACCTGCACCCAAATTCAATGAGTTACGTGGGTTTCCTTCTCCTGTTCCAACCCAGACTACATTTGGATTGCTTTGCTGAATAGCTATTGATCCGATGTTTTGAATGGGTTGTTCATCAAAAACGGGAGTCCAATTCTGTCCACTATTTTCAGTTTTCCAAACACCTCCGGATGCAGCACCTAAATAGATTATGTTAGGATTAGATACTACAGCATCTACTGCAGTAATACGACCACTCATACCTGCAGGACCGATGTTACGGGGTTTCCAATTTTTAAATTGATCCCAATTTACTTTTTGAGCTGATAGACCAATGGTCAGGCAAAAGCTTGTTAGCAGAAATAGGAATTGTTTCACGTTGTAGATTTTAGGGGGATGGAAATTATGAAAGTTGGTTTATTAATAGTTAATCAGACGCAATTTTTCTTGTCTGCCTGCTATGTACCGGAATGTTTGTCCATCAAAATAGCCATCTTCCTCTAACATTATTCTTACCTCTTTACCCCACTCAGGGATAAAGGATGCGCTATTTAACTCGATGGAGTAGGCCGTGTGGGCATAAACCGGGTAGTCTCCGCTTCCCGGAACTCCGTCTTGTTTATCCCAAAGTCCAATGGTGGGTCCAGCGGCATGCCCGTGTAATCCCAAGGGGTGGGTGTAAATACTGGGCTTTATTCCTTCTTTGATGGCTTGTTCCCTGGCTGCCTTTAAAATCTCATTCCCAGTAATTCCTGTTTTGAATTGACTGGTGAGAATATCTTGTAGACGGTTGCTGGTGGCAAATGCTTTTTTCAGGTAGACGGGTGCATCGGTTTCACCCGGACGAAGTACATAAGCATGTTGTTGTATGTCGGTATTCAAGCGCAAATAGGTTATTCCAAAATCAACATGTAATAAATCTCCCGGGAGAATCACTTCGTTTTCAGGTCGGTTGGAAAAACTACGCAAGTGCTCAAAATTGACGGTATCACTCCGTTGAACTGAAACAGAGGGATGAAACCAGGTAGTTAAGCCCAAGGATGTTACACGTTGACGGAACCACCAAACTAAATCATCAGTGGTAGTTACACCGGGGTTGATGACGCGACTTGAAAAGCCTTCACCAATAATTTCATGTGTAATAGCTACCAACTTTTGGTAGAGCTGCATTTCTCGAGTTGTTCGGGTTTCAAGCCAACCTACAGCTAGCGGGGTAGCTGATACGACTCTGTTTTTTAATTGAACAGGTAATTTCTGCAGCAATAACTCATGGTGCGTATGATCTAATCCGTCTGCGTGTCCAAAATCTTGTGAAATATTAATACCTATTTTTTTAGGGTCTTTCTTTTTGATCAAGTCAACCAATGCATCCCATTGGTCGGGAAATTTTGTCATGTCCCATGCTGCTGGGATAGACTTTCCCACGTTATAGCGAGCAATGGCAAACTTTTCAACTTGTTTAGAGATTGGATTTAAATAGAACACCAGCATGGTTGTTCTTCGTGCCGACAACCAGGTAGAAGGCAGCATTGTTCTTAAAACAGGATCTTCGTTATATTCTCTGGAAATAACTAGCCATAAATCAATATTGGTTCGTTGCATTAACTGCGGAAGAATGGTATTAAACCGTTCTTCAAGTAATTCATCAACCACCCGGCTTTGTTCTCGCTCCGATAAAATGGGTTGGGCCTCAATTTTTTGTAAGAAGAAGCAGATGGTCACCAGAAGCAATACCTTTTTCATAGTTTATTGCGTGTTTTTTTTATCTTTAAATATGACACTTCCCGTATTATTTGCCATTTTAGCTTTTGTGCTGATTTTAATCAGAAGGCACTATAGAGATAAAGAGTAGGGCTAGTCAAGGTGATAGACCTCGCGTATTTTCTCTAACAGTTTTATAGCGTTAGTGTATTGTAGTGCATAGATTTTCCGCTGAACATTGAGCATCGAGTTCTTAATATGAGAGAGGCGATTAGTGTACTCTATAATGGTTAGCTTATCAGTTGTTAAGAGTTTTACATTTTCTTTTACTCCTCTGGGGCCTGCGCCATCTTCTAAGTTTACATAATAGTCTTGATCAAAAATTCTATAAGATTGATCTCTGGCTTTTAGTTTCAGGTCTCCCACGATATCCTCGTATTTCTGCAGAAACTCGTGGCGTTGCCAGTACTCAGTAATTAAGTTTCCTATTTCATGGGATTTTACCAGGCGCATACCCCCTGCGTTTTTCAATTGGGCAGACGTTCGGGTACTCAGCTCTGATCCTCTATTGCCCAAACTACCAAGATTAAAAATATAAAGCCTTTTAAGATCATCGGAGGACAAACGGGGGGTTCTAAGGAGAGGAATGGAAGTATCTATAGAGGCAATTTGTCGATCGATGTACTTGGTGGCAGTACTTAATTCTACAGTGTCCTTCACCAAATCCTCTAACAGGCTCTGCATATACTCCTCCTCACGATGGCGTTCTATATAGTGTTCTCTTTGGTTTTCTGCAAAGAATCCTAACGTGACAGCTGCAAATAGCATAAAGAATTCTGTCAAATACTCTGACCATTTTTTAGGAATATGGTGTTTGTGGTGTACTTCCATAATTTAACCTGTCTTATATTTAGGTAGCCCAATTTACAATAATTAACTGTTTATATGGAAGTACATCATTCTCATCACAAGCCCAAGAACTGGAAGGAGTATATCACGGAGTTCATCATGCTATTTGCGGCGGTCACCCTGGGTTTCTTTGCAGAGAATTATCGGGAGCACAAGATTATTGACCATCGGATGGAGGAAAATTATCAGGCTTTATTACAAGACCTCCGACAGGATTCTGCCCGCATTAAAGAGTTGCAAACCGATAATATTTTAGAAAGAAAGGGGATGATGATTCTGCTGGAGGCTATCTACCGATACCAAGATAATTTAGTAAACTGGGAACAGGTGAAAAATAGGATTGCTTCTATTGAAAAGCTGCCGTCCTATCAGACTTTCTTTATGAATAATACCACGTTCAAGAATATGCAGTCCTCTGGTATGTTGAGTTATGTGTCTAATAAGGATTTAAGAAAAGAGTTATCCTTTTATTATGAAGTTTTATTTAAAAAATTACTCGATAATAATGCGCTTTATGATGACGATGGAAGAAAATTTTATAACGATCAGTTCCCCATTACTCAGCCCACTAACAATAGGAAAATTGATAGTTTAATTGGAGGCCCAGATCAATTGACAGCTCGTTATCGTTCCTCGGAGGCAAATCGTGATTTTATACTTAATCTACCCGTTGCAAAGGCTATTGTTCAAGACCCTCTCACTTTATTTAAAGTGGAATCTTTTTATCTGCGTTTTTGTGTTTACCGTCGTCTCTTGATGACGTTGGAGGAGCAAAATCAAAAATTGATTGAAATAGTAAGACAACAGCAGTGAAAATCTGCCGAGTATATTTATTTTTTCTACTTGTGCTTTTGGAGGCCTGTGTCTCTTCAAAGCAAATGCATTGGCCTCAAACTGAAGTGACCACTGGTGAAGCATTTTATGAACAAGCCGCTTCCTTTCAATGGAAAGAAAGAGATTCGTTGACCCGAATGCTTGTGTTACAGGGGTCTATTCCAAGATTTCTCCAGCGTTTTAGATCAGTACGTACTCAATTTAGAGATAGTAGTGGAAAACTTCATAAAGCCATTTATTATGTTTCACCAGATTACCTTTCAATAGGGACTAATAAAAACTGGGCCCGGATTCATATTACCCCTTTCTTAGCCCAAGAATTAGCAGACAGTTTGCACTGTTTTTTACCTACACGGAAAATGGTTGATGAAATTTATAAAGCTGCTAGCATAAAGTTAGCTCCCATTCCATTTACGCAAGCTAGGGATAGTACGCCTACCTTTTATCAGCATCATTTGGCAGTAGAACAGCAAAGAGCGGGCAGAAAAGGGTTGGTGGCAGGTATTCAAAAAGATGTAGTGACTACTGGTCGTCTATATAGCTACTCTAAAAAAGATCGTGTAGCTATCTATGGCTGGCATCAGTTAAATGGAAAACCGATTCAACCGCTATATACGGGGCATGTTTACTGGTATGTAGATTATAGTCAGGGGGTACGTTTTGTTTATAAGCTAATAAAGGTCAATGGTAAGTGGATGCATTATAGCACTGTATTATATGATCCCGTGTTGAGGAATTTACTTTGTGACGAAACGGATTGTGGAGGTGGGCGTTATCCCGCTTCCCCCTTTAGTTCGCTACCTCTTGACGCAACTCGCTAAGTAAAACTGTTGCACGCTTCAACGCAACTTTTGTACGGCTGACTATAAATAAATCAATCAATTTTTTTTGTTGTAACGTATTTTCAAAAAGCTGATTGCCACGCAACCCTTTACTCACCTCCGCTCCATTAAATTGATATGTGGGTTGTTGCAAAAATCCCTGGGTAGTTAAACTTGAACTTCTTTTATACATGTCCATCAATTCCAAAGTAAATCGTTCTGCCCACCCTCTATATATTTCAAAATCTGCGTAACGGTCATAGTGTTTTAATAATTTAGAAAGTAATTCTTCATTTTCAATTAAATGTAATTTTCCGGATCCTTTTAAGGCTTCAATTTTACTTTTGTTACTTGTTTTACTCAT
>VFQT010001808.1_pt1 | contig 24127 bp, 21 predicted proteins | sample 3512381 | NCBI WGS metagenome assembly VFQT01 (sample SAMN10412376, study PRJNA504923) | tailings metagenome | isolation source: Relicate 2 Philex TSF3 active mining site | place: Philippines: Tuba, Benguet | collected 2017-08-29
ATAAACTCATATTTAGCGTTGATGGAATCTAGATTCACGTATGCCACCTTCACTTGGCCAGGGCTAATGGAATCTGTAATTTTGGATTTACTTACTTCTTCTTTCAGTGTGGAAATTTGATTGTATTGCAGCAAAACAAAAATCAACGAGACAACTGACACAAGCAAAGCAAGCACAGTTAAATAAGGAACGCCTTTCTTTTCTTGGCTCACAGAATTTATTGCGGGTTCAGGGTTTGTCGGTAATTGAGAGTCCATAGTTTATGTAATTGCTGAAATTGTTCTTCAATATTATTCAAAAAATCTTGATTGAGTAATTTTTTAATGTCATTTACATTCGGAAGATGCTCTTGATCTATTTTAATGGTTTGTTTGTACGAAGCTGCTTCGAACTCAACAATCCACTTTCCATTCCAGGAATGGATCACAATGCGCATACGCTCATGTGGAATTTGCTCAATGGCTCTCATGTAGATATTTTCTTTAAACGAATCATGACTAAAATAGCTAACAGCGTGAATGAAATTGCAACATACCCTACCGTATCATAGTGATACATGGGGCCATTGACATCGGGTTGAACTACAATCATTCCCGCTATAGCGGCACTTGCCCCACTTGCTAAACTTTGCGCTGCTGAATTCAAGCTCATAAAACCTGCCCTGTATTTCGGGTTTACAACGCCCGAAATAATGGTATTTGCAGGTATCATTCTTCCAGTTACAAAAATGAAAAATATACCTGACAAGATAAGCACTAACCACAATGGGGTTTCACTGAGATGTGTGTTTACAAATATGGGAACAATGGAGACCAGTGCGAAGAATTGAAATATTCGAAATCTACCCAATTTATCTACGAACTTTCCAATTAAAATGGAACTCACTACAGTGCATAAGCCTCCTACGAGATACATGTATTTCACTTCTTCTTGTTCCAATTTCACGTTGCTTATCATGAATGGTGCTAGCATGGAGATGATTGTGAACTGTCCCAGAACCAACAATATTGTGAAGAGTAACGCACTGCGTTGTGCAGGATTTTTAATCGTGTACGAAATGGTCTCGAGAGGTTGAAACTTTTTACTTGAGTCGAGGTGATCTCTCAGTCGTGGCAGATAAATCCAGGCTAAAATCCAAAATGGCACTGCCAACCCGGCTACCAAATAAAAAGGAACATGCCAATTGCCGTCAAATAAATCTACCAGCATCAACGAAATGGGAACACCCACTACTGAAGCAAAAGAAAAAGCAAGGGTAATGGTCGCCATAGCTCTTCCTCTGCGTTCCATTGGAAATACATCTGCAACAATACTCATGACAAGTCCACCCAACAACCCACCTGTAAATCCGGTGAAGACACGCGTACCAATAAATAAAGCATAATTCAATTCCAAGTTGGTAGTTGTAGGTACAATTGCACTGCTCAGAGTTCCGAGAATAAATCCAAGATAAGCCACCAACAATGCTCGCTTTCGATCTAAGGAATCGAGATAAAAAACGCCAATAAAAGCCGTAATTCCAGCGGCCAATCCATAGGCACTGACCAACCATCCGAATCCTGTTGGATTAATGTGTAAATCTCGTTTCAGCAGATCACCCATGGGCATCATAATCATGAAGTCCACAATGTTGGTGAATTGAATGGCTGCAAGTGTAATGAGAACAATTCGCTCTTGCTTCTTAGTCAATTTCATTGTTCCAAATTTTCTGTTCATGTTCTACACGAAGCGCCATTTCTCCTTTAAACGGAAAGCGCTGGGGTTCGTCTGCCGGATGAACATTTCTAAAAAAGGGAGTTAGCATCATGTTTCGAAAAAAACCAGGATGACGCGCAGCCACTTTCATTTTAACCGGAAATGCACCAAAGGTTGATTTCATTTCACTAGCTGTTCTGCCAAATGCGATGGACCTACACTTTCTATTTATAGCCATTTGAATAAACTCAACAAGCATGCGTCCGTATATGGAATGCTGTTGGTTTTGTGCATAATCAATTCCTACTGCAAAAGCTTCCAATTCAGGCCCATTGAAAATTCCAATTTGAAAACCAACTACCTCCTGTTGCAATTCAAAAACTTGAACAAGCATGCGCTCCTTCAATTGCATTTTCAAGTGCAACAAAAATTCCATACTCATGGGCTCCATAGCAAAATCGGCTCGATCATAAACGGCTCTGTACAGTACCTGCAGCAATTGTGCGTTCTTTTGCATGTCTTCAAGATGCCACTCTCGAATATTCAATTCCGTTGATTTGTTCAACACTGCTTTGACCTTTGTCCTGAATTTTGTATTTAAATCGTTGAGATAATCATCAAACAGTGACCAATGATCTGCCAGTTGCATTCTGTTTTGGTTATCGACCTGAAAGACATGGAACCCACATTTTTTGAGCTCATCAGCTTGGTCAAAAGCATTGGGATAAAAATCTTTAATCAATATTCCCATAGCGCGCTTTTTTCGAGTACGCATGGTTACCGTCAGCGCATTCGCTGCGGCGCACAAGGCTTGCATAGCAACATGTGCGTTTATTTCAGCCTTGAAATAATAACCATGCTCACCCGTACAATGTGGATTTCCACAAACCAACATTGAATATCTCGATGTAGCACTCTTAAATGTTCTTCCCACAATCTCAACTCCACCTGTGGTATTCACATGCGAGCTTAAATCACCACTGATAAAACATATTTCATGAAATACACCAACACCCACGGGCTCATCATCTCTGTAAAAAAGGATGAAGGTCATGGATTGGGGATGCCCCAAATCCACAGCGGTTAAATATGAAGGTGACAAAAACAAATTGGCATCTCCAACAACCGCTTTCCAATGCTGAACATTAACCAAAGAAAAACTGCGATGCGCTTGGTAAGTCAAGCCAACCTCTCTGAGCCCCCAACGACTCACTTTTCTCTCTTCCAGTAAACACGCTTTCATTTTCTCCATGCAAATGTAAAGACACCCATGCATTAACTTTGTTCATAATGGATGAGTTGAGCGAGAAAAATATTTTATTCTTTGATGGCACTTGCGGTTTTTGTCACAAAAGCGTCCAGCTTTTCTATAAAAAAAGGTGCAAAACCATCTATTTCGCTCCTATTCAAGGCCAGTCTGCTGCAGCTCTGCAAATGCCCGAGTCGGCCAGAAATGCCAACTCACTTGTTTTGTTCGCGGATCAAAAATTTTACACCAAAGGCCAAGCTCTGCGCAAGCTTTATGGGTTCACGAAACCCAAGACCATGTTGCGAATACTCTTAGGTGTGACTCACGTTTTACCTTTGCTTCTTGTAAATGCCACATACCGCATCATTGCGAACAATAGACATCAACTTCATTCCGCAAATACCTGCAGCTTCAACAATCAAATTACACCGTTTTTACTGCCATGATCGAAAACATATCCCTTTCAACACAACTACTAAACATTAGCATTCTATTCTTAGCAGCGTTGCTTTTAGGGGTTCTGCTTTATTCAAGTTCAGAACGAATTCAAAGTCGTATTTTAAGCATTGAACTCGGACTCCTTTTCTGGATTCTCTTTCAAACTACCCTATCACTCAATAGATGGTATATGGATCAAAAATCAGGAGCATTGCATCTCTTATTCCCTTTCTTATTCCCCATTGCCATCTATATTTTTCTCAATGCAACTCCCAGAGGCAAACGGTTGTTCCTTGGCCTAAACCAAAAGAATCTAATTCTTTTACAGACCATTCGAATTCCATTGGGAATTCTATTTCTGCTTCTTTCCAAAGACAGACAAGCGCCAATGGAGATGACCATTTTCGGATTAAACTTTGACATATTCTTTGGAGTCTTGGCTATGCTCGCCTATCTGTTCTATCAAAAAATAGAATCAAATAGAAAACTAGTCCATTCACTGCACATACTTGGCTTAATGAGCATGTTGGTGCAAATGATACTCACATTCTTCTCTGTCGCCGGTCCTCATCAGCGTTTGGGAATTACACAACCTTTCTACGCAGCTACACATTTCCCCTTTAGCTTAACTCCAACTGTTTTATTCGGATTTCTCTTCGTTGCCCACTTGCTTGCGATTGCGCCAAAGACCAAATCCTGATAATCCCAAAAGCAGACAGAATAAAATAGATCCTGCAGTTGAAATGGTGTTTCCTTTGCTCCAGACCTCTGGTTCAAATTTCCAAACCACTTCATGCTTGCCCGGTGGCAGCATAATTCCTCGTAACACGTAGTTCACAGGTGCATATTCAACCTCTTGACCATCAACAGTGCATTTCCAACCCTTCGGATAGTAAATCTCACTGAATACAATTGGCATTTCAGAACCAGCATTATTTACAGCTTCGTAAACCAATTCATTGGTTGCATATTTTTTCAAAAGAACACCTGAAGTAGAATCAACTGCAGATGAACCTGAATGGAACACTGATTGATATTTACTTTGAGCTACCGCCGTGTTGTAGACATTCAAATCTTTTAATCCTAGCATTTCTTCATCGGCAGAATTCACTTGCTTTACTTCACTTACAAACCAAGCATTTCCGCATGCCCATTTGTTTGCATTCGCATCGGCCTCTGGACTGAAAATGATGTATTTGGTATTCAACATATTCAAGACATTTTGCTCTTTTAGCATTTTCATTTCTTGTGAATCGAGTACCATGAAAATACTATCGGCCATAGCTTGTGTGACATTACCCAACTGAGACAATGACTGCAGATATTCCATTTTACTTTGCTGAAAAGCAGTCACGCTTTGAATTTGAGAAGACAAATAAAAATCAATCAACTCATTGTATCGCTTCAACTTCGCACCGTGATAACCACCAATGCTTTTATGGTAATAAGAAGTTCTCGCCTCATTGAATGGATTTCCAAGTTTTAAGACACGGTAATCGGTATTCAATCCCAACGCACCAAATTGCGCCAATGTATCTAAATTTTTCTGATTCTTAACCGCACTATACAAACCACTTGCATCCATGGCCTGTTTCAACTTTTTCACTTCTTCATCAAAGGTTGAGACATTTTTTTTCTCTGTGAGCAAAATAGAAACATCGGCCTTTGTTGGTTTAACAGGAAGTTGCTTCTCACCTTCTTGTATGAACGATGCATATTTCCCTTTTTCCATATCTGTGTTCAAATACCTTCTTGAAACAGACAACTGATCGAATAAAACAATAAGTCCGACCACAGGCAGCATGGCTAAGTGCACACTTTTATTTTTTACAAAAAGGAAAATTCCAATGACCAAAACTCCAAGAAGCGCCAGAAGCAATGATCTGCCTGAATCTTTTTTTGCAATTTCTTTACGAATGGAATAAACTGCTCCCTCGTAATATTCAGCTTCTTCATTGAATGCAGCCAATTGAGCGTTTATCTGATCAGGAGAATCGGCAAGCTGTTCTTTCAACATTTGCGGCGCAGATTCTTTGATTTTGGCAATGGACTCAATTTCATTGACGTTTTTAATTTCACCAGCAGCACTTGGACTCAAATACAGATACCCTAGGACTAAAATCCAAGCGGCAGATGCTCCAATAAGAACTTTTTTGGCCTTTCCTCCAAAAGCCAATTGTCCTTCTTTCAAATCTTTCAAAAACAACATGGCCATAGCACCTGCCATAACTTGTATTAAAACCAAAATCATTTTGCTATCGCGGAACTTATTGTAAAGCGGAATCTTATTGATGAAAAATTCATTCATGCCTGTCATTTCTTTCTGACAAAGCATCAGAGCCAATATTCCAATTATTAAAAACGGCCATTTCAGAGAGTCTTTAGATCCAACCAAACCCAAAACCATGAGGGTTAGTATGAATGCACCGAAATAGAAAGCCCCGCCCGTAAAATTCTGATCTCCCCAATACGCTGTTGGATATACACCATTTTGCAGCATAGACAACTGAAAGTAACTCGTTGGCTTACCTTGCATAGCTTGCTTCCAATCTTTGTTGAATTTGCTGATCTCTTTATTCGATTTTGAAAGACTTCCAATTTCATCTTGGTATTCGGTTAAGGGCTTTGAAACTCCACCTTTGATGTTCGGAATTAAAATTCCCCATTGTTCTCCAGATGCATAGTTGTAATCTAATATATACGAACCACTCAATCCCTCTTGTTCAGTATTACCGCCGCTCTCTGGCTTAATGGTCAATTCAGAACTACCTCTTGTAGTATACTCTCCGTATTCTTGTGTTGCCATTAAATTACTTGCGCTGGGTAAAACGGCAGCTACCGTTGCTAAACCAAGGAAGCCTGCGGTAATGGCTAGTTCCTTGAACTTTTTGTTCAACACAAATTTCACCCCTTCACCCACTACAACAGCTACCAATAAAAACGCTAAATAATAGGTCATTTGCAAGTGATTGGCAGCGATATTTAGTCCCAAGAACAGCATAAAGACTGCGCTTCCCAAGATGCGATTCCCACGTAAGGCCAGTATTAAACCTCCCAATGTTGGAGCCATAAATGCAATTGCAGTTACTTTTCCAGTGTGACCCGCACCCAAATAAAGAATGTTGATGGTGGCTAATCCAAATGCAATTGAACCAATGAGGCTATACCATGGACCTAAACGCAAACAAAGGCCTAAGATGTAGTATCCAATAAAGCATAAAAACAACGTGCCAATTGCTCCGGGCAAACCCAAACGGAAGAGCAATAGAATGGGACGAAGAATGTTCGCGTTATGTTCTGTTGACACCTGATAACCCGGCATACCACCAAACATGCTGTTGGTCCACAAGCCTTCTTCATCATGCAACATGCGGTAATTCATCAATTCTTGTGACATTCCCTTCCATTGCACAATATCACTTTGCTCCAAATCATACCCCTTCATGATTGGAGAAAAATAAAATGCAGAGATTGCAATTAAAACTGCAACAGCTAAGGCATGAGGCCATGCCAGTTGAAAATAGGGATTTTTAAGCATGTCTTTCTAATCTTTAATTTCTATGTAATCGATATATTCACCTTCAGGTGCTGGCTTTCTTGCGTTGTTTTGATGTTGAACATGAACCTCACCTTCCTTTCGCTGCTGTTGTTTAACCTCCTCATTCACCTTTCGAACAGCATAATTCGCCGTTAACTTTATAAAAAATCGAAAGATTGAGGAGATGACAATCAACCAAAAAATTATTTTTACTAATCCCGTTAAGCTCGCAGTAATCATTTCGTTAATTCAGAAAAAACGTCTTCTAATTTCTTTCCATTCCGAGTAAACTCATCTATGGCCCCATCAGCTACAATCTCGCCTTTCCGTATGATGATAACCCTGCTACACATGGCTTCAACTTCTTGCATAATGTGTGTACTGAGTAATACCGTCTTTTGTTTTCCAATGCTAACAATTACATCGCGAATTTCTTTTATTTGATTCGGATCTAGGCCACTTGTGGGCTCATCTAAAATAAGCACCTCAGGATCATGGATAATACTTTGAGCCAAACCTACGCGTTGTTTATATCCCTTTGAAAGCTGGTGTATTTTCTTGTGTGATTCAGAACCCAACCCAACCAATTGAATCATTTCTTCAACCCGCTTCTCAACGTCCTTTACCTTATGAATTTCAGCCACAAAAGTCAAGTATTCTCTTACGTACATGTCCATGTAAAGTGGATTCTTTTCTGGCAAATAACCGACACGCTTCTTCACTTCAAATGGATTCTCAAGAACTGAATATCCACAGACATAAATTTTCCCGCTATTGGGAGGAATGTAGCCCGTAATAATTTTCATCATGGTACTTTTACCTGCACCATTTGGTCCAAGAAAGCCAACGATTTCAGCCTTTCCAACCTCAAACCCCACTTGATTTAAAGCCTTTTGCTGACCGTATAGCTTGCTAACGTTTTCAACTAAAATTGACATGCTCTTTTTTGTTCGAGCGTAAAGATAGGGAATCTGAAAAATTAATTGACTGAATCAATGACTTGAATCAATTGGAATGAGGTGAGTAAAAGATTATCTTCGAAGCACTTTTAAATTATGAAAACACAACAATTTTATTGGACCAAAGAGAGCAATTGGAATCTTCCCGAATCACCCCTTCAAGACGCTCAAGTACTATTCATATTTGCGGGTATCGATGTGATTGAAACCAAATTGTCTTTCGACGAACTGAAAAGTCATTTCCCAAAAGCTGATCAAATCTATATGAGTACCAGCGGTGAAATCATGGGGAACGAAATAAAAGACGACTCGCTTGTTGTTACTGCAGTCCAATTTGAAAAAACACCCATTCAGATTCATGCGTTTGAAAAAGAAAAACAAGAAAGTGGTTTCGAACTCGGAGTTCGAATAGCTCAAGGAATGCATGCTGCTGATCTGAAACATCTATTCATTTTCTCGGAAGGTCATGATACAAACGGAGATCATCTGATTGAAGGTCTTCGCAGTAAAATTGATTCAAAAGTGCCAATCACAGGTGGCTTGGCTGGCGATGCTGGTCGATTCAACAGAACCATCGTTGGACTAAACAATAAACTTTCTGATCGTATGGTCATTGCCATTGGTTTGCATGGAGATGCCATTCGCACATCTTTCGGATCAAAAGATGGTTGGGATGTTTTTGGCCCCATTCGCACCATTACACAATCATCTGAGAATACGCTCATGGAATTGGATCATACCAACGCACTGGAGTTGTATAAAAAATACCTGGGCGACCGTGCGCAAGAATTACCCGGAGCCGCTTTACTTTTCCCGTTGCACCTCACCTTCCCCGATGGAACCAAAGTAGTACGAACCATTCTCTCTATCAATGAAGATGAAAAAACCATGAACTTCGCAGGTACTGTTCCCGTTGGAGCTAAAGCTCAATTTATGATGGCGAATTTTGACCGTGTCATTCAAGGTGCAGCGAATGCCGCTCATCAAGCCAAAATGGATATTGACGCACAATTGACTTTAATGGTTTCTTGTGTTGGAAGAAAATTAGTCATGAAGAATAGAACAGAAGAAGAGCTTGAAGCTGTTATAGATACCCTGGGGAACAGCACATATTTCGGATTCTACAGCAACGGAGAAATTTGTCCTACGCCTGAAGGGCATTCAACTTTGCACAATCAAACCATGACTATCACCACACTTTCAGAGGTATAATGAGTATTGATGACTTACATCCGTTACTGAAAAGACAACTCAAAAAATACCTGGGTGTACAAGGTGTTGTTCCTGCTGAAATAGCTCCTTTCGCTCAAAGTGTCAATGAAAGCTACCAGCTTTACGAGCAAAGTAGGGAATTGGTAGAACGTGCAATGACTTTAAGTTCAGAAGAATTATTCGAAAAAAACAACTTACTCGAACTTGAAACCCAAAGACAACAAAAAATTATTGAACAGCTGAAAGAAGCCATTCAAACATTAAATCCTGATACCGAAATCAAGGAAGATCACAACATATTAAAAGTGATTGACCTACTTCAAACATCGCTAAAGGAAAGAAAGCAATTTGAAGAAGAATTGAATTTATCCAAAGAAAAGGCACTGAAAGATTTAGAAATAAGAAAACTCTTTTTGGCCAACATCTCCCACGAAATCCGAACTCCCATCAATGCCATTTCTGGCATGTCTGGGATTTTGGCCGAGACTACGCTAAGTCCAATTCAAACAGAATACCTCGATGCCATTCAGTCTTCATCTCGAAATTTAATGGCCATTGTCAATGACATACTCGACATGTCGAAATTGGAAAGTGGTAAATTCTCCATTGAAAAAATTTCGTTTAACCTCAGAAAATTAATTGAACCCATTTGCAAAGTTTTTGGATTGAAGGCTGAAGAAAAAGGAGTGCAACTTGAACTTGACATTTCGCCTCATGTTGCGAACAATTTGGTTGGAGACCCCACACGCATTGCGCAAATTGTGAATAACCTCGTAAGTAACGCCACCAAATTCACGGAACACGGAAAAATTAATGTGCGCATTTATAAAGAAGCAAACCTCACTTGCTTCGAAGTGCAGGATACCGGCATTGGTATTTCTGAAGACAAATTAAAATCAATCTTTGAATTCTTTTCACAAGAAGACAACACCATTACACGAAGATTTGGTGGCACCGGACTTGGACTAGCAATTAGCAAATCGCTTGTAGAAATGATGCATGGTGAATTATCACTAACCTCTGAAAAAGGCGTTGGATCGAAATTCACTTTTAAGCTGGAATTACCTGAAGGGGAAAATGAGAAAGTGAATCTTGAAAAACAAGGCAGTGCAAGACTTGACAATAAACGCGTCCTTATAGTTGAAGACAACGAACTCAACTTGTTCCTGGCCGTGACCGTTCTGAAAAAATCTGGAGCCATTATATACACGGCCGAAAATGGACAGATTGCTGTAGATCTTTTAAAAGAACAAAGCATAGATTGCATTCTCATGGATCTACAAATGCCCGTTCTTGATGGGATTTCAGCAACACAAATAATCAGAAATGATCTTGCACTGACTACACCCATTATTGCCCTAACAGCTAATGCACTTGAGAGTGAGAAAAAGAAATGTCTCGAACTGGGCATGGGTGCTTACATCACAAAACCATACGATCCCGTTTTTTTAATTCAAAGTATTTCAAACTTGATTGAACCGAATGGTACAATGAGTAAAACGGAACAAGTTAGTTTCGCGAGATTGTTTGAAATGGTCGGTGATTCTGTGCCACAAGTCATTCAATTGAGCAAAATCTTTTTAGAGCAATTCGAACAAAACTGCCATGTTGTTGAACGCGCCATTCAGAGCCAAGACAATGATACCCTTGCTAGACTTGCCCACAAAATGAAGCCATCGTTCAAACTATTTAACTTGAACGAAACAGCTACAACCTGTCAACAAATTGAAGATGCATTTCAACAGAATCATTTCAATTTGGTTCAAGACCTTTCAAGACAAATACTCAACAATCAATTTTCCATTGCGAACCAAGTACAAGCTGCACTTGACAAAGCATACAACAAACAAACATTACAATGAAAGTCGGAATTTTTGCATCGGGGAGCGGAAGTAACGCGCTAAACATCATTCAGCACGCAAAAGAAACGAACAATTTTGAAGTCACATGTATCTTAACGAATAACCCAAAAGCGGGTGTCATTCAACACGCCACACATGAAGAGATTCCATTTTTAATATTTTCCAAAAGTGATTTTACTTCATCACTCACCATCTTGGAATATTTGAAAAAGCAAAACGTTGAGGTTGTTATTCTCGCTGGTTTCCTTTGGCTCATTCCAACCTATTTGGTGCAGGCCTTTCCAAATCGCATTTTAAACATACATCCCGCACTTCTTCCAAAACATGGAGGAAAAGGTATGTATGGGCATTTTGTTCACGAAGCTGTAGTGCGTGATCAGGATACTGAAAGTGGAATTACCATACATCTTGTGAATGAGCACTACGACGAAGGAGCAATTATTTTCCAAAAAAGCGAGCCAGTTGTTGGCCTGAATGCAACTGAGGTAGAACGTGTTGTTCGACGCTTGGAGATTGAACATTATCCGCAAGTGATTTCGAATTTCATTCAAACACTTGAGAATTAAATTTACCTTTGCTTCATGAATTGGAATTGGATTGAAATTGGATCCTGCTTCATGGTCCTTTTTGCGGTCATTGACATTGTTGGCAGCATACCCATCATTTTAGATGTAAAGAAGAAAACGGGGAACGTACAACCACTCATCACCACACTGGTTTCACTCATATTAATGATTCTTTTCTTGTTCGGAGGGGAAACCGTACTTGGCTTATTTGGTGTAGATGTTTATTCGTTTGCAGTGGCGGGCTCTTTCATTCTCTTTTTCATTGCATTAGAAATGATTCTCGGCATTCAACTTTTTAAACAAAAAGATACTTCAAGTAAAATTGCAGCTGTGGTTCCATTGGCTTTCCCCACCATTGCAGGAGCAGGAACTATTTCCACGCTCATCTCGCTTCGCGCCGAATATGAAGCCATCAATATTGTCATTGCTATCCTCTTGAACATGCCCATCATTTATATGGTACTTCGACTCACAAATCCGATTGAACGAATTTTAGGTCCAAATGGACTAGCCATCTTGGAAAAAATGTTCGGAATCATACTTTTTGCGATTGCACTTAAACTTTTCACAAAGAATATTGGTTATTTATTTCCACACTAATATTTCAAGTATGAAAAAAATATTCCACCTCGGTTCTTGCAGCACAAACCAACGAATTTTGAAAGAACTCGCACCGTACACATCGAAATTCGAATTCAAAGACATCAAGTTAGAAAAAATCACTGCCAAAGAATTGGACGAAATGAAAAAACGCGCTGGCAGCTATGAAGCACTATTTAGTCGAGTGGCGTTAAAGTATCGTTCACTCGGACTCAACAATATGGAGCTAACCGAAGACGACTACAAAAAATACATTTTAGAGGAATATACCTTTCTAAGAAGACCCGTCATTGTCAATGGCAAAGATATTTTCATTGGGAATGCGAAATCCAATGTAGCTGCCGCTCTAAACTCTCTTTCTAATTTATAAATGCCAAATCAACAGCGATTAGCCCATCTTGCTCTATTCGCTGTTGCCCTCATTTATAGCGCCAATTACCTGGTAGCGAAATGGGTTATGCCATATCCCATTTCGGCAAATGCATTTATTGTACTTCGCGTTGCTGGAGCATGTTTTTTATTTTGGCTACTTCTTGGTAAGAATAGAGGCATTCCAGAAAAGAGAGACTTGCTTCTTCTCGCCTTCTGCGGTTTAACCGGGGTGGCTACAAACCAACTTTTCTTCTTCAATGGTTTGGCGTTAACAACACCAGTGAACGCCTCCATAATCATGACCACAAATCCAATCTTAGTGGGCATTCTTTTTTATTTCGGTATAAAACGAATTCCTTCGTGGAAAACCTTTGTTGGTATTGCCATGGGAACTCTTGGTGCCATTGGTATTCTCTTGCTACGCCCCTATCAAGAACAATCGACAGCTCATTTTTTCGGAGACCTCTTTATCTTGATAAATTCTCTGAGCTATGGTGTGTACTTAACCACAGTACCACGCCTCATGAAGAAATATTCGCCGCTATTTGTGATTACTTGGGTGTTCACCTTTGGGCTTATTTTCGTTCTTCCCTTCGGATGGTCTGAATTGAATACCATTCCGTGGAGTGGCTTATCATCCCTGCATTGGTTCTGTCTTACGTTCATCATTGTAGCCGTTACATTTCTCACATACCTCTTCAACATCTTCGCACTCAAACATGTGAATCCAACCATTACTAGTGCTTACATCTATCTGCAACCCTTACTCGCAGGAATTTTCGCATATCTCTTCGCTGGCGTAGGAAATCAAGATCACACTGCAAGCATTACTTGGACGAAAATCATCTTCGCCCTCTTCATCTTCATGGGTGTATACTCAGTAAGTAAGGAGAAGTCTAAAAACTAAGCTCTATACCAAAAGAAGGCATAATAGGCAATTGGTCTGCTCGCTTGGCAGTTACCCGGTCTATATAAAATACATTGGCTCGGTTGTAGGCGTTTGTAACTCCTAGGTTATATTCCATGGAAGCTTTATCCCATTTTTGTGTTTTACGAATGTTCAAATCCAATCGGTGATACCAAGGTAGCCTTCCTGTATTTAATTCAGCAAATTGAATTCCCAATTCAGGTGAATTGGTATAAATGTAATCGGTAGAAATTCCACCAGGAAGAGTTGGAGGCTCGTAAAATCCTTGGGTTTGTGTGAAAGGCAGGCCACTTCCCAAATTCCATCTTGCACTTACTTCCCAAGTTCTATCTTTTCCAAAAGCATGAGAAGCAACAAAATTCACATTGTGTCTGCGGTCAAAAACAGGATCATACCAACGCAAACCGTCCCATCTGTCAACATTCATAATGGAATACACCAAATTTACAGTAGAGAACTTTGTGCTGTATTTAAGTACAATATCGCACCCAACTGCAAAGCCACTTTCAAGTATGAAATCTTCTCTTAACACCTCTGGCTTATCGTTGTTTTCTGCATCGTCAGGAAAGATCTTGTTTCTATTGGTATTGGTGACCTGCTTGAAATTACGGTAATAGCCTTCCACGTTCAAATTCCATTCTTCCGTAAGATCAAACTCGAATCCACCTACAAGATGCGATGCCTTCTGAAGTGAACTCTTCACATCAACTTCTTCACCGTTCGGAGAAGTGAATGTACTTTGAATATCATCTGGACTTGCTAAGAATCCATAGAACAAGTTCACCACATCGCGATCTGAATTGGTTGCCATTAAATTCTGAGAGTATAATCCTGTGGCCAATTTCAAGCGCAAGCGGCTGGTTGCTTTGTATTTGATTCCCAAACGAGGTTCTGGAGAGGTAACAGCCAAACTGCTGTAATACTGCAGACGAAAACCAGGTTCTATGATAAGTTTTTTTCTGTTGATCTTGTAGGAAATAAAAGCATTGAGCTCTGTGGTGTTCTGATCTAAATTAACCTTCACACCCAAAGGGTTAAAGGTGTTATAGTAAGTGGAAAAACCTAAAACTTCAACTCCATATTTTACAGCATCTTTACCAATGGAGTAGTTAAAATCCAATCCGAAATTAAATGACTGTATTCCGCTACTGCGATCTGCAACCGTTGCCTCTTGCAGCGTTACGTCATATTTGCTCCAAGCGAAAATACCATTAATAAGAACAGAGGATGAAGTGGGTGCTACTACGAAATTACTTCCAAAACCAATGTTCTTCCAATTCAAATTCGAAAGTGCCTGATATTTTGTAACCGCATCGTCAAAAGAAAAACCAAACACATTGAAACTGCTACCGTTCGATCCCGAAAACGAAAGTTTACCATACAAATCTGTATAGTTAAAAGGAAGACCATCACCATTGTTTACATATGGATAGAGCGTTTTTGAACTTCGATCTAAATAACTATTCTTCGCACTTAAAATGTACGAAATACCATTTCCATTCTTCCCCATCTTTTTCAATGGACCTTCAATTTGAACTTTCGATCCAAATGGATTGAATCCAATTTTCCCATCCATTGACTTTTTATTTCCATCGCGTGTGCGGATATCCATAACCGAAGAAATTCTTCCTCCGAATTGGGCTCCAAATCCACCGGTATAAATATCTGCACCAGAAATAATATCTGTGTCAAACACAGAGAACAAACCAATGCTGTGGAACGGATTATAAACAATCATTCCATCAAGGAGAACCTTGTTCTGAATGGGGCTACCACCACGAACAAATACCTGACCTCCTTGATCACCTGTAGAGACAAAACCAGGAAGAGTTGTGAGCACTTGAACAATGTCCTTCTGTCCACCGAAAGATGGCACAATCTTAAAATCTTTTGGCCGAAGGGTTTCAACCGAGATATTCACATTATTTACTTGTTGCTCTTTATCGCCTGTAACTTCAACTTGTCCCAATTGAAAATCTCTTTTTGTTAACACCAGGTTTTTGGTCACCACTTGCCCAGGTTTAACCTCAATTTCTTCCTTTATTTCATTGTAGTTGATATTTCGAGCAACCAGCGTGTATTTGCCCGGTTTTAATTTCGTTAAACTGAAATACCCCTTTTCATCGGTGTTCATCCCTACATCTGTCCCTTCAAGACCAACAAGAATCATACTTAGGCCCTCACCCTTTTCGGCGTCCTTCACAAATCCTTTAATGGCTCCGTCTTGTGCAAAAACAGACTGACAAGCAAGAACAAAGAGCACGAGTAAACTTTTTTTCATTATTTCAAAAATCAATGCGCACGAAGGTAATTCATATCTCTACAAATTGACTAAAATTTGGCGCAATTCAGAAAAGGAATTACTTTAGGCATTGTATTTGAAAATTACGGATCTAAATCACCCACATGAAAAATCTGCTTGCCCTATTCTTTCTATTAGGAACCCTTGGTTTACACGCTCAAACCAAAGACTACAGCGACCTACTTTCACTCTTTGTAGATGAAAAATTTGAAAAATGTTTGCGGAAAGCTGAAGACTATACCCTTTCAGACAAAACCAAGACCGATCCACTTCCCTACTTGTTTATGAGTCGCTGCTTTTATGAAATGAGCAAGAGAGACGAATTCAAGGAGGCATTTCCAAAAGCCAATGTCGATTGCTTTAAGTACATTTCTAAGTATGCTCAAATGGCAAAGAAAAAGCCAGCTGAAGCAAGAATTGATGAGTTTCAAGACTACCTCAATGAATTGAGAAAGTTTGGAATTTCAGAAGCCGATGACCGTATTGGTAAAGGAAAAGTTTCAAATGCTAAATTTTACTTCGACGCCATGGTTGATGTTGATCCGAAAGATGCCGGTGCGTTAATCATGTATGCTTATTGTTTAGAATTCGCCAAAGACAAAAAATGCACGCTTTCTTATGATAAAGCCAAAGCACTTTTAACCAATGGTGAGGCTTCATCGGATCAAGATGTGCAGAGAGACTTCTTAAAATACGCACTCATTTTTTACAGCACCAAACTTTCAGAAAAAGGAAGCAATGATGCTGCTTTGGAATGGATGAATCTTGGCGATTCATATTTCAAAGGAGACGCTGAATACAAAGCAGCAAAATCACTCATCGGTGGGTAAGAAATAAAAGCGAATTCGAAAAAGTCTTCCAATAGGAAGACTTTTTTATTTCTTTAATTTTTTCATTTGCTTTATCCACCATTTCCCATCACTTACAGAACCGTAATTGATTAGCTGCCCACCAAACCCTCTGAAAAACCGTTCAACATTGGGCATCATTGACCCCTCGAAATCAAAACTTGCTGCACCCAATGATTCTGCAAGTTCAATGCAATGCATTAATCCACACGCCGAAAGGGCATTGTCCTTTTTCTCATTCACAGCCGCGAAATAATACATAATACCATCGAAGAGCCCACATACAGCAAGGTAATGTCCCTTCTCTTCTGCAATACAATAAAACGGTGTTGCATTTTTTCCTTCAATCATCTCCTCAAATCCCCTTCCACCAGTAATTCCATATTGATTCAACCCTGAGTTAAATAATCGCCATTGTTCGGGAGTAAATAAACCAGTTGTAAATACATATGATTCCTTCCTTGTCAAAACATTCTTCAATTTACCACTGATCTGTTCTCGCCAAGGTGATTTGAGATCTATGCGATACGTGTATTTCATTGCAGGTTGAATACCCTCCCAAATAAAAGGTTGAAAGTCATTCCAATCTGGGGGGAAATCCAATTTCCAAAAAGAATAATTTGACTCTCTAAGCCCGTTAATCAAACATTGCAAAACTTCTTTACGCTTGGTATTTTGCCCACTGCGCTTTGAAACCGTTTTTTCGGAATATACTCCAATTGTTGGCATTAACGGAGGTGTTATGACTTGCTTACCCCACCATGCTTGCGTAGACCAAACCAAAAATGCAGCTACCAATTGACCACCATCTTCTTCTATCTCCAGCACTCGCCATTCTCCATTTTTTGAATTCCCCATCAGCCAAGCCTCATGAAATAACCCCTGAAACGCAAAACCGCTTAGTGAAGAAACCGCAATGTCTTTAAATTTCATGTGTCTGATTTTGAAAATAAGTTTTCCATTTCTCTTTCTCGATTTGCCATGAATTTTCATTTCTGAACTTTTCAAAACCTGAATTAAACTCAGCCTTCGAACGAGAACAAATTTCTTTCACTGCTGTTTGGACACCCTCAATACTCCAAGTATTGATTACTGAACCAATTTCATACTTCGTAACCAAAGACGTGCAGTCAATTAAATCATTGGTTAAAATGGGAATTCCCGAAAGTACCGTTTCAAAAAATTTGTTGGGTAAACAAAAAGCGTAACTCAAACACTTGGGCTCAACAGAATTTATTCCGCAATCTGCACTTCCTGTATACTTTCCAATTTCACTTCCTGGCACGAGTGGATGATAAAATATCTTTGAGCTGCGCTCCGCTCTTGCTTCAATTTGTTCTGCTAATTTTCCACCCCCCATAATAACTAAAACAAATTCATTTGTTTGAAACGCGTCGAAAGCATCCATTAACAATTCCAATCCACGCCCGGACATAAGCGCTCCTTGATAAAGACATACTTTTTGTGAGGCTTCTAAATTGAATTTATCATGAAACACACGACCTGAATTGATAGGCACCACCTCTGGTATGTTTCGTATCAAAGCAACCTCAACTAATCCATATGCTTTTTGATACCACTCTTGGATAGACGGACTTACGGTGATCACCAATTTTGCACGATGAATGTATTTTGATTCCAACCAACGTACAAATTTCTTATTCCACTTGCCTTTGCCCATTCGTTCCGATTCCAATTCGTGGCAATCATAAATCAACATCAGTTGCCTGTTATACATTTTTGCAATAAGACCAATAAGAAATGCCTCAACATCATTGCAAATCAAAACTTCAGCTTTTCTAATTTGCCAACTTGCGCGCAGTATGAATTCAAAGAAATGAATAGCGCCAATAAAGGCGTTCCAACGAGGAATAAAATGACTAAAAGGACGAATACGTTTCACCGCATAGGCTTTGTACTCTTCATGAAACGCTAATCCATTTTTATGCAATGCAACAACCTGCACCTCATGATTCAATTCAAACAATGCATCGGCCATGCGCGCTACGCGATTATCATTAACAAATGTTGTATGAACCAATGAAATTACCCTCATGACTCATTCAATTTATTTTGCACCACATACCGTTCAACTCGCCAAGAAATGACTATTAAATTCAAAATGAAATAAATCACTTTAGAAATTGCAAAAAATTTCAAAGCCTCTATTTGATTAAACCCAAGAGTGTATGCTACATAAATAGCTACAATAGCCAATATGAAGTGTAACGCATCAAGCAGTGTTCCCAATCGCTGCATTTGAATGCGGTAAGTGATAAATGCGATAGAAGAGGATACAAAATTCAATGCAAACCAACCGCTTAGCCATTGTAAATAAATCAACGATTCATTCCATTGCTCTCCGAAAATAAAACCCATTGCATTTTGAGGAATCAACCAAATGAATAAAACAAGTAATAACGCAAAAAATAAGAATCTAAAAAGCACCTTATAATATAATTTCTTGAGCTCTGCAGCATCTTCAATTTCACTGATGCGTTGAAAAAAAACTTGGCTGTATGAATTGCTGATGACATTCAGTGGTGCCTGAACCATTCGTCTGCAAAGAGCCATCATTGCAACTCCAACCGGACCATAATAAATCACAAAAATACCAACGTGTGCCCATTGCGCTATGCGATTTAAGACACTTCCCCAAATACTAAACAATGGATAATCTTTGTGTTTTTTTGCTTGAAGTTTCAGTTCGTTTCGATCAAGACCACTGAACCCCTTCACCTCATCTCGAAAAAACTTTCCGAAAGAAAAAATCGCAGCCAATAGCGTTCCAATCAATGTAGACCAAGTCAATCCAATCACACCCCAATTCAATAGGCCAAAACCAATTTTTACCGGCTCAGCGCCAACGGCTGAAATTAATTTAGCAGAAGCGGCTACCTTATAATTTTTTTTTCTTGAGAACCAATAATTCAGCGCATTTGCAACGGCCGTCAAGAACAAAACCGGACCTAGTGACCACAGCATGAATTCTAAACTTGGTGTCCCCATTGCGGTTGCAATTGAATTGCTAAACACAATTGAAACTACCCCAAGAAATGCACTTGTAACCAATGCAATAATTAATGTAAGACCAAGAATATGTCTTGCACTTTCATCATTGCGCGGGTGCATTATTGCAAACTCATACTTTCCAGTAACCAAAACAGAAAGTACTGTGATCAACATGAGAAATTGCTCAAGAGCGGTAAAGTCTTCCGGGGTGAATAGTCTAAAAACGAAAGGTGATAATAAAAACACTAAACCTTGACCAATGACAGTTCCGGCCATTAATGTAAAGACGTGTTTCAGGTAGGCATTCGCTTGAAATATATTCATCAATCCTTCTGTGCAGCAGAATAAATTCGCTCTATGATTTCAACCACCTTTAACCCTTCCATGGCATTGGTTGTGATTTGTCCCTTTCCGTTCAATGCATCAACTACATTTTGTATCACGTAAATGTGATTGGCAGCACTTCCCTTATAAGCTCCATAGTCATTTGCAGGATTTCCAGGCGCCAATTCGGGCATGGTATAATTTTCAATTTCACAGTATGCAACTTCATTCATGTATTGACCGCCAATTTTTACCGTACCCTTTTCAGCAACTATGGTTAAACTGCTTTCATAGTTCACGTGATTCACTGCAGTGGAAAAATTGATCGAGCCCATTCCTCCCTTCACAAAATCAAAAAGTACAATTCCCGAATCTTCGAACTCTGTTGAATGCTGGTGTTTAAAATCGCGAAGTCGTGCTTGTATGTTGGTAATGTCACCAAACAACCAAAACATAATATCGATGAAATGACTGAATTGTGTGAATAACGTTCCACCATCTAACGCCTTCACGCCTTTCCATCCGCCAGGCTTATAATAGCGGTCATCTCTGTTCCAGAATAAATCCACATTAACCATATAAATTTCTCCAAGAACATTTTCTTCCAAGATGGATTTAATCCATTCGCTTGGGGGACTATATCTATTCTGCATGACACAGAAGACTTGTTTGTTGGCTTTTAATGATTCGAATACAATCTCTTCGCAATCTGCCTTAGTCAATGCCATAGGCTTTTCCACAACAACATGTTTTCCATTTCGTAATGCAAGCAAACTATGTTCTGCATGGAGACCGTTCGGGGTACAAACACAAATAACATCCAAATTCTCTTCTTGCATCATCTTCAATGGGTCGTGATAGAATGAAACATCATATGATACATTACATGCTTCTTTTGTCCGAACATCGCACATCGCAACCAACTCGGCCCCTTCCTGACGCACAACCATTTCAGCATGCCTTTTACCAATGTGTCCGCACCCTATGACTCCAAATCGAATTTTATTCATGTTTCAAAAATACGGATGATATGCGATTATTCGCGACCTGACTTGTTGGAAATAATTAACCCAACATTCAAAAGAATACTCCATGGATTTTCCTTTTGCTCGTAATAATTGGCGCTTAAACTAATGGGACCAATGGGAGAGTGAAAAACCAGTGCTGCACTTCCCAACGTAAAGGTTCTCTTGGTCTCAAAGAATCCGACATCACCATTGGGTTTTTGAACCACATTTTGAAAAGGGCGAAAACCATACAAGTCCATCCGAAAATCGAACGTTTTACCTATATGAACAATAGGTGAAACACCAACAGCTAAAAACTTTGGCGCCCGCAATTGAGGCAAGAAAAATGTGGCCAATTCAGGAAATGCATTCAATGTTGGACAATTGATTACAGTTGCAGTATAGTTTTGAAACTTAGGCGTATTGGTATAAACCCCTTCAATATGAGCACCAAAAGTAAATCTCTTTTCATGAATGAAATAATTATCATAACTAGCTCGAATGGAGTACCATTGCCGCTCATTTGTGATTGTATCTCTATTCAAAGAGGTTGTACCGGGAATCGTATACTCCACTCCTTGCGTGTACTTGCAAGCCAATTTCACACGCGTGCCTGAACTCGCATATTGCGGTCTATTGAGTGTATTTCTTTCATAAACCAATCGGGCCATTCCTGCATCTAATTGTGTCATATCAGCAGTATCCACGCTTAAAAAATTTCTGGATTGATAGTATTTATCATATTGATACGCATACAGAGCATCAAGCGATAGCTTTCCATATGTTGCAACCGGCATAGAAAGTGAGGCTTCAGCAATACGCTCATTCAACAGAATGAATGAAGGTTTCACATCCTCGAAAAAGGCTGAAACACTTTTATAAAAATCCCACCTATTTTGCGTAAAAGCCAAAGCCGTTTGAATGGGTAAATTCTTGAGTTTCATCCTACCCTGCACACGAACCATAACCGAACCATAAAATCTACCGAAATAAGAATTCGCATCGAGCATCACCGGAATTTTCCCGAAATTGTGATATCGCAACCCAATATAACCCGCAGATATAGCTCTACTCGCGTAATTTCCACCAAATGAAACAAACAAATCCTTCTCTCGAGTCATTTTTAATTTCATGTCGAAATTCTGTCTTTTCGAATTGTACTTCAATGTTGGATAAATGGACTTCACCTCGCCCTCTTTCAGAATTCTGAAGTAATTCTCCTTCAGTCCGTCAATTGAAATTGTTGAATTTTTTTTACCCATTAAATCTTGTGAAACTCGCTGGTCGCGTTTACCTAAACCTATGACTTCAATATGTCCAATTTCAAATTGCGGCAATCTTGAACGAAATTCCATTCGTTTCGCCTGAATTTCTTGACTTGAAACGCGTCGTTCAATGGCCGATTGAATTTCTTCCATTTGATTCATTGCAGCTGCATATCCCGCATCAATTGAAAGATCAACTTGTTCAAAATCAAAAGTAGAAACGTTCGAAACATTGGGTTTAACCACTATAATTTCTTTACATGGCAACTCAACTTTCTTCTCTGTAACAATCAAAGCCTCAAGTTGAGAAACCAAATCATTCTCCTTAGGTTCTGGGGCTCCATCGGAAACATCGCAACCCAAAATGACATCGGGTAAAAAATCATTGTACAAAACATCGATGGGGAAATTGTTATAGATTCCACCATCATAAAGCAACCTTCCATCTACCCGAATGGGTGGTATGAAGAATGGATAGGTCGCCGATGCACGAATAGCCTCGTTCAAATTGCCATTTCTGAAGATGTATTCCTTTTGACTTGACACATCGGCTGCCACGGATCTGAATGGAACAAACAAGGAATCGAAATTATGATTTGCTGCTGCATTCGCCTGACCCAATGTTCTCATATGATTCCAATCCATGTAACTGGGATCAATAAGATTTGTTGGCAGGGCATTACTCCAATTATCACCTCCGCTGTATTTCAACTTAACCATGGAAGGCTGAGCTGATTGCTCCAGGTAAAAAAAACGCAGATCTTTCGGCCAATTGCCCTCTGACACTTCCTGAAACTCATCTGTACGCGACAAAGAATCCATTTCTGCAGTGGAATAACCAGCAGCGTAGTATGATGCAACAATAGCCCCCATGCTGGTACCCACAATGTAATCAATTGGAATGTGCTGTTCTTCAAGTGCCTTCAAGAAACCAACATGTGCCATGGCCGTTGCTCCACCTCCGCTTAAAACAACTCCCACACGCTGACCATGTGAAAGAACAACACACACGAATAGCAATACCGTGAGGGCAAAATGCTTGCGTTTCATGATACAAAGTTGCTCAAAATTCATTCGGGTTCAAGCATACCTACGAAAAAAAATTCCATGTATTGAAAAGCATATCCTTCCGTGATTAAACAACCTCAATTCTTTAAGCCATGTTCGTTCCATGATTCGTAAATTTGAATTATGAAATCTCTGCAAAGAAGCAAAACCATCAACATCTTACTCTATTCGATGGCGGCCTATTTGCTCTTTCAATTGCTTTGGTGGGGTGTTCAATTATATCAATTGCATGAAAGATTAATTTCATTAGAACAACATTCCACTCAGAAAGAAGTGCTTCTAAGTAAGAAACTAGCTATGATTGTGGGAGAAGGAATTGTATTTCTTCTATTCTTAGGAATTGCATTTTGGTGGATTAGAAAAAACGTTTGGCGTGATTTGAAGTTCGCACAAAAAGAAAAAAATTTCATGCAGGCAATCACGCATGAATTAAAAACACCCATTGCAGCAATTCGAATAAATGCGCAAACCATTAGAGATCGAGAATTAAATCCACAACAACGCGAGCAACTTCTTCAATTTATTCTCGATGAATCAAATAGACAAGAATTACTCATTGAAAATATTTTACTCTCTACCCAATTCGAAAATAAAGCCTACCAGAAAAACTTCAGCAACACCGATCTAGTCTCTATCCTGAATACTTCAATTCAACGAATTCAACTCCTTTACCCGGAAGCTCGTATTGCACTCAAAATTACAACAACACCATCAAATACGCAGGTGTTAGGCAATTCAGAACTTCTTCAAATGGCCTTTTTTAATCTCATTGAGAACGGAGTTAAATATTCACTTCCATTGCATTCCAATCCAAGTATTGATATTTATCTAATTGCCACAAATTCAAAAATTGAGATTGAAATTAAAGACACTGGAATTGGA
>VFQT010001810.1_pt1 | contig 24086 bp, 9 predicted proteins | sample 3512381 | NCBI WGS metagenome assembly VFQT01 (sample SAMN10412376, study PRJNA504923) | tailings metagenome | isolation source: Relicate 2 Philex TSF3 active mining site | place: Philippines: Tuba, Benguet | collected 2017-08-29
CTCTTGCGCCCCTGCATCCCCCCGTACCCTTTGCTCTTGCGCCCCTGCATCCCCCGGCTCCTCATTCGCGTTGGCTGTTCCTACCCGAATGAAGAGGTCGTCGCCCTCGGATACGGCCGAAAAGAGGCCAAATACGGCTCTGGCTTCGAGCCATTGTTCGTTTTGTATGCGCTTCAGCATGCGCAGGGCATCGTCGAACAGGCGGGTGGCGGCTTCGCCTACAATTTCGTCTTGAAGGAGGTCGGGGTAGCGGCCGTGCAGCTCCCAGGCCTGAAAGAAGGGGGTCCAATCGATGTATTGGGCGAGTTCGTTGAGGTCGACTTGCCGCAGGACATGAATGCCGGGCTTGTTGGGCTGAGGGGGGGTGTAGGCCTGCCAGTCGAGGGCTAAGGCGTTGGCACGGGCTTGCCCCAGTTCGAGTAGGGTTTTGCCATGGGCCCTGTTGAGGTAACCCGATCGGAGGCTGTCGTATTCGGTTTTGATGTCGGCCTGGTAGGTGTCGCGCTGCTCCGGACTGAGCAGGGCGCTCACTACGGGTACGGATCGACTGGCGTCGGTTACGTGCACAACGGTTCCGGAATAGGCGGGGGCGATTTTGACGGCGGTGTGGGCCCTGGAGGTGGTTGCCCCCCCAATGAGTAGGGGCTTGCGAATGCCCAATCGCTCCATCTCGGCGGCTACAAAGACCATCTCATCGAGCGATGGGGTGATGAGCCCCGATAGGCCGATCACGTCGACTTGATGGGCCTCGGCGGCTTCGAGGATTTTATGGCAGGGCACCATCACGCCGAGGTCGATGACGTCGTAGTTGTTGCACTGCAGCACCACGCCCACGATGTTCTTGCCGATATCGTGTACGTCGCCTTTAACGGTGGCCATGAGTATGCGTCCTTTGGCGGTGCGTGCCGACTCGGGCTGGGCTTGTTTCTCGGCTTCGAGGTAGGGCAAGAGGTAGGCGACGGCTTTTTTCATGACGCGCGCGCTTTTCACCACCTGTGGGAGGAACATTTTGCCGGCTCCGAAGAGGTCTCCTACCACGTTCATGCCGTCCATCAGGGGGCCTTCGATGAGTTGAAGGGGTCGGTCGAATTGCTGCCGGGCTTCTTCTGTATCGGCATCGATGTATTCATCGAGTCCTTTTACGAGGGCGTGGGTGAGCCGCTCTTGTACGGGCAGCTGCCGCCATTGCTCGTCGCGCCTCTGGGTTTCGCGCCCAGCTTCGCCTTTGAAGCGCTCGGCGAAGTTTATGAGTCGTTCGGTTGCGTCGGGCCTTCTGTTGAGGAGCACATCTTCTACATGTTCGAGAAGTTCGGGTTCGATTTGTTCGTAGACTTCGATTTGTCCGGCGTTCACGATGCCCATATCCATACCTGCGGCGATGGCGTGGTAGAGGAAGGCGGAGTGCATGGCTTCGCGGACTTTGTCGTTGCCTCGAAAGCTGAAGCTGATGTTGCTCACGCCTCCGCTCACGCGGGCGCCGGGTAGGTGCTCTTTGATCCAACGGGTGGCTTTGATGAAGTCGACTGCGTAGTTGTTGTGTTCCTCGATTCCGGTGGCCACGGTGAGGATGTTGGGGTCGAAAATGATGTCGTCGGCCGGGAAGTCGACTTCTTTCGTGAGGATGTCGTAGGCTCTTTGGCAAATGGCAATTCGACGTTCGTAGCTGTCGGCCTGGCCTTGCTCGTCGAAGGCCATGACAATAACGGCGGCGCCATAGGCGCGGACCTGTGCGGCGTATTCGCGGAATTTGTCGGCTCCTTCTTTGAGGGATATGGAGTTTACAATGGCCTTGCCTTGCACGCATTTGAGGCCGGCTTCGATGACGCTCCATTTGGAGGAGTCGATCATTACGGGAACGCGGGCGATGTCGGGTTCGGCTGCGATGAGGTTGAGGTAGCGCTCCATGGCGGCCTCGCTGTCGAGCATGCCTTCGTCGAAGTTCACATCGATGACCTGGGCGCCGTTATCGACTTGCTGCCGGGCCACTTCTACTGCTTCTTCATAGCGCTCTTCGCGGATGAGGCGGGCGAAGGCGCGCGATCCGGTGACGTTGGTTCGCTCGCCTACATTCAGGAAGTTGGCACCCGGGTATAAGGTCACGGGTTCCAGTCCGCTCAACCGGAGTGCTGAAGGGGGCTGGGGCAGCGGGCGTGGTTGATGCAAGGCGGCTTCGGAAGCGATCTCCCGGATGTGTTCGGGTGATGTGCCACAGCATCCACCGATAATATTGACGAGTCCTTGTTGCAGGAATTGCCGAATGTGCTGGCGCATCTGCTGGGGGCTCTCATCGTATTCCCCGAAAGCATTGGGCAGTCCGGCATTAGGGTGAGCCGATAACCGAAAGCGCGCGGCTTTGGATAATGCCTGCAGGTGGGGATGCATTTGTGGTGCTCCGAGGGCGCAGTTCAGGCCGATGCTGAGCAGGGGGAGATGAGATACGGAAAAAAGGAAAGCCTCTACGGTTTGTCCGCTGAGTGTTCGACCGGAGTTGTCGGTAATGGTGCCGCTCACCATCACGGGCAGTGGGGGGCGGCCTGCCCGACGAAAATGCCGTTCGATGGCATATAAGGCGGCTTTGGCGTTGAGGGTATCGAAAATGGTTTCGACCAGCAGGGCATCGACCCCTCCTTCCTCGAGGGCTGCCACCTGTTCACCATAGGCTTCAACCAATTCGTCGAAGTGAATGCTCCGAAAACCAGGATTGTTCACGTCCGGGCTGATGCTCGCCGTTTTGTTGGTGGGGCCTATGGCACCCGCCACGAAACGCGGCTTATGGGGTTCCCTGGCGGTGAATTCGTCCGCAATCTTTCGTGCCAAGCGCGCTGAGGCCAGGTTGAGCTCGTAGCTCAGCTCTTCCATGCCGTAGTCGGCCATCGACACGCGTTGTGCGTTGAAGGTGTTGGTTTCCGCAATGTCGGCGCCTGCCTCGAAATAGGCTCTGTGAATGTCCTCAATGATGGCAGGCTGGGTGAGGCTGAGCAGCTCATTATTGCCCTTCAAATCGCGGTGCCAATCAGCAAAACGTACACCTCTATAATCGGCTTCGCTCAGTTTATGCTGCTGAATTTGCGTGCCCATAGCACCATCCAAAACCAGAATACGATGTTCTGCCGCTTGCGCTATTGAATGGCGTGCTGGGTACGCATAAATCCGCTGTTCTGCCGCTTGCTCCGTTGATTCAAGATTTTCCGCGACTTCTGGGTTCGAGCGTGTGCTCGATCCGTCAAATAGGTTGCTGTGGTGCATAAAAAAAGCTAAACTTAGGTTTAGCTTACCCCGAAGGTATCGGGACGACTCGCGTGGGCGACAGCACTTTCTCGCTGTCTGAACCCGCTCATCTTAGCCTCCATTATTCATCGGAGGCTTCGGAATTGGCACCAAACCAAAATCGGGGGTCACCCGATCTGCGGTTGCCAGGACATCGTAGGGCCGTTCCCTCCGTCCTTCTGGATAAGCGGTGCAAATATACGGAAAAAATAAACACAGTGGGCTCTTCGGGCCATTGAGTGACTTCGTTTATTCCAAGACACGCTCAGGGCCGCAGCCGCAATCGTTGAAATACGCTACACGAAGCCTTCTGGGGGCACTGCCTACCCAAATGGAAACGGTGGCCGAGCGCTGTCCGTTAACCAGCTCCCAATCGCCACCTAAAATCCAGAAACGCTCCAAGTTACCCGAACTCCCCGAGGCGGAAAATGAACAGAGGGTATCGGCTCGGGGTGGATCGGGCTGGGCGGGCTGCTGACTAATCACACCGGGTTGATCGGTGGTAACACTACAAAAGCGACTACGAACACCCACAAAACCGTGGTCAGCCTGCCGCGTTGTAGCTTGACTGCTCATACCAGCTCTGTCGGCCACTCGTCCACGATCAATAGGATCCGAAAATCCCCCACCCCGATATCCGCCGTACGATACCAGGGGCCAACCCGCCACGTCGGCAGAACCAAGTACAGACAGTCGTCCATTACCGTGCCGCCCATCGAAGGATCGTCCCTCCGCGGTCCCCAGTCCGATCACCGGGGTACGAATATTGCCAGTCAACTCCATGATCCCCCACCAGGAGGCCCCTGCTGCCTCCCGACTCACCACGGTCGATCGGGCAAACGACCCCACACGCACAGGACCCAAGCCGGCATTGTTGAGTCGCGTATTGGCACTGTCGGGGGTCGATAGTTCTCCCGCCTGATTGGCGTTGGATGTACCCGTGGCGGCTACCACCCGCGTGCTTCCCCAGGCAAATTCCCCGGCCAGGGGATAAACGGGGCCCCGTGCTGCCTTTTCAAACTCCAGCTCTGTGGGTGGTCGCATTCCGCACCAATCGGCGAAGGCCAGGCCATCTTCCCACGATAGAAAATTACAAGCCAAGTGCTCGGTATTGGGTGCACTCACATCGTATACAGCGGGCAACAGCGAGGCAGCACTACCGGGCGTCAAGATCCGGAGGTTGTTGCGGCTACCCGACCCAAGTGCGGCCGTTCCCACCGCTGCGGTGGCTGTGGCCGCACGCGCCTGTTGCTGCTGCAAGGAAAGTGTGTTCAAAAAGTCGCGGTATTGACCCTGGCTGGTCTCATATTTCATGCAATAGAAGGCCTTGTAGCCTTTGGGCCATGCGGCAGGTAGTGTTTGTCCGGCCCCCGACCACTGCTCGGCGTTGAGCCCCCCCGTACCAAGCGATAGGCTCGACTCACTGAGCACCTTATAGGGCCGGGTACTGTCGCTGCCGTTATAAAATCGCTGGCGCTCCGTTCCACCATGGGAACCTAGGTAAAATTGACCCTGTGGCACATACACCATTTCCACAGCATGAACCTGGATCTCCACGATATCATTGTCGCCCACCATATTGGACTTGTAGTTCCAGCGCAACACAAGACTATCGACCGATACGCTCCCAAAACTGCTGTTGTTGCCTGTCGTACGGTACAAAAAGACCCCCATTACCGGATTAAAATTGGCGTTTTGGGGCGACAATCGGGGAAGATCGCCCCCAAATGTACCATCGTGTGTCAGTTCAGGCAGCATGAGGCCCACTTCCAAGCTTAAACCACCCGCAACAGTTGTACCCGAAAGCACCGGATTCTTGGGAAAATGGTGCCCTGCTGCCGTGGGCAGTCCTCCCCCAATATGATTCGACAAGTAGGCATGTTCCCAAACCCGTATAAACTCGACCTCTGCACCCGCCAAGTCGGCTGTTGGCGCGGCACTTAAACCCACCTGATGCAGCGTAGAATCGACCCAAACAACATGAACCCCCGTGGGCAAACTCCCCGTACCGCTGATGATCCGAAGGGGCATACCCGGTCGAATGTGGTCGGCTCGTCCGACCGATAGCGTAGATGAACCCGGCGTAAGGCTGCTAACGTTGTTGCGAATGGGATTCACCCGACCTACCCTAAATTTGATGAACACCCAAGCGGCATCCCAGTTAATGAGGCCGCTTTCAGCCGGAAAGCGATACGAGTTTTCCCAGGAAATAGAGGTAAAGACAAACGTAAAATTGGAGGGCGATTCCGGCACGGCATATTGTTGGGCCGTGAGTCCTGCCCGGGTCACCCGGATGTTATTGGCACAGACCGAGCGGCACCAAATTAGTGCGACCAAAGACATGATCAAAAGGATCTTTATGTGTTTCATAGTTGCGTGTTTCATAAATAAAGCGGCGATGCGTTTTGGTGGAGCGTTTCTAGCCATACGTTTGGTGATGCGTTTCTAGCCATGCGATTAGTGATGCGTTTCTAGCCATGCGATTAGTGATGCGTTTCTAGCCATGCGATTAGTAATGCGTTCGGGCAGCCCTAAACCCCACATCGGGGTAGCGAAGAAAGGCGCCGTCTGCGGCCCTGCTTCGATCAGATGTTCGGAGTTCATGCACGGGGCTTTTCCAGCCACCTCCGCGTCTTCCAGCACCTGCTGCTGTTGTAACCCCGTGTCCGCCGGCATATATCCCCAAACTGCTATCCGTTTGCGTTAGCCCACCCAAACCCGGCCAATGATCCACATCGGCCTCCCCCCGGGCGTTGAGTCGCCCGTTGCCATGCAGTCCTGTGAAGGAGCGCCCCGCTGCGTTCGACCAACTAACGACTTGCTCCCAGACATTACCCGATAGATCGTAAACACCTGTGGGTGCCACACCCGACCCCACCGTGCCCGAACGAGGCCGTGCCGTTCCACCTACCCTAAGGGGCCCAACGATGCCCAGGCTATCCGAAGCATGTACATTTCCCGAAACCACCCGTTCCAATTCGCTACCCGAATAGGAAAGTCCGCCCGCGAGCTCTGCACGGGCAGGGCCCCATGCATAAGCACCCAATCGAGGAGGTACATTTCCCCTCGATGATTTTTCGAACTCAGGTTCGGTGCATGGTCTTAATCCGGCCCAATCGGCAAATGCGGCCCCATCGGCCCATGATAGAAAGGCACAGGCCGTGGAAACACCATCCTGCGCTTGGTCGACCCCTGCCGGCAGTTGGGCAGACGGCTGCAGATCGCATGCATACCAACGCGGCAGATGCCCCCCGGGATCCTCCACTACCCTGATGGCCTGCCGCCACTCGGGTTGCGCCGCCTCACCAAAGCCTGTAGAATAGGCCCCCAAACTCTGTGCACTGAAGCGGGCGTTTTGTTGCAATCGGGTAAGCGTGTTTAGAAAATCGCGGTAGAGGCCCTGACTCACCTCATGCTTCATGATGTAGAAGCCCACTGTTCCTTTTGGATAAGAAAGGGGCACAGTTTGTGTGTGCCCGCTGTGGAAATCATCCCCCTTCCAAGCGTATGCATAATTAAGAGCAGATGGGCCTGCTCCGCCGATGTTGATCGCCGATTCAGTCGAAATGGTGTATCCTTGGGCTGTTGGAAATGGCAAGCCCGTTGCCCGCTGGGGTGGCTGAAAAGGCGTGCTGTAAAGCGCCTGCCCCTCTGTCCATAAGAAGCGATTGAGGCAACCTACGAATTGACCGATCCCACCTTCACCACCCAACCAAAAAGCAACAACGCTCGTGTCCAAGGCAGGGTTCGGATGCACAAAGGAGGATTGCGGCACTCCCTGAACATAGAGCGTTTGGATAGAGTCCTTTATAACCCAAGCTATATGCTGCCATTGCGCGGGAATAGGGGGCGAAACAGGAGGCGACATGGGAAGTCCATCACGGACCACCGACCACCCACCGGGACCAAGACCCAATTTCCATACGGGCGGGCCAGGAAGCATTAGGATGCTTTGGAAAGCGGCAGGAAGGGAGTCGACACGCGCCCAAAACTCTAGTGTGGCATCCCTCATTAGGGGCCTTTCAATCGATTTTGTGATGACTTGGAGTAGACCACTGCCATCGAAACAAACATCCCCTACGATTTCACCTACGCCCCGGTTACCCACATTCTTGTGGCGCACCAAAACCCCCCCTTGGGTATTTATAGCATGTCTATAAGCGGCGTCCCAAAGCGCAAACTGACGAAATCGCATCAACACACGTTCCCGACCGGTGCGAATGAATGGCATTGGATCCGGCTCGAATGATTGTCCACCGCCATATACACAGCTGTCTGAATAGATCCGAATACCACCCAAACAACCATGCAGTTGCTCCTGTCCGGCATTCCCTCTTCCCCCAATCCGCCAAGGTTTTCCACTCGCTATGGGTGCACTCCCCAAACTCAAAGTACCCGTCAACACTCCGTTGATGAAGCAACGCCATGTAGAGCCCTCCCGAACACCGGCCAGGTGCACCCATCGTTCTACCGGAAAAGGGCTGCCCCGCGGACTACTCTCAAGGGTTCCAACACGCCACCACAGTCCTTGAGCAGGATCCGCCATGAGTCCAAATCCTTTGTTTTGGACCGAATTTAAGTTTCCTGCTATTTGGAATCGACCATTGCGTTGCACCCACACCCAGGTTTCGATGGTCAGGAATGTGTTGGTGGGCACCAAAACTGTATCGGGCAATTCTAGGGTTGCAGAATCACCGGTAAAACAGAGGCAAGATCCCGACCCGGGCAGCGGTCCTCCCCCTGCGGGAGCCACTGATCCACTGGACCGAATAGGCCATCGATGACGACCCTCGTCTATGATTTGTCTGTTGTGTGGATGCGGCTGGCTGGTGTCGGTCGATAACATGAAATAAGCTCGACCAGGCAGTTCATTGGTCGGAATCGAATGGGGGCCAGGCGGAATCCAGACCATTTCTATGGCGTGTACTTGTACGTCGAGCAGCGCCTCGGCAGGAACCTGTTGTCGGTCATAAGACCAGCGGAACCGAAGGCTGTCGGCAAAATAGGTGGACCGATTGGGGAACACATCGCGGCGGGATACAAAAAACCCCAAGACCGGGTTGCCAAAGGAACTATAGACTTGGCCAGGATAGAGAAGGCCGGCCTGCAATCGGGTAGCTGGCCAGCTTCGATCGGGCATTAAACCGGCAAAGGTTCCACCCGTGTCGGGGTAAACAGGCTCCCAAATACGGGTGGTGGCCACTATGGTAGAGCCGCCTCCCAAAGGCAATAGTGGATCGCGGTCGATCTCGAATGTCTGTGTTCCCAAAACCGCACTTACCCGTGTTGTATCGGACAACAAACCAACGCCTGAAGCCACCCAAACGGGTTGTCCTACCCGTATTCCAACAGTTGATGATACTCTAATGATTCTGCCTACACTCGTTGCACCTGGTGCAGATCGGTAGTCTTGTTGTCCGACCCTAAATTTGAAAAAGATCCACACCGCATCGTGGTTGGCTTGTCCGGTCGATATCCGCCATGCATCGTTCCACCTCAGATGAAATGTGATGTGGGTGTAGCCTGAGTCGGTCCTTCGGTCAAGCAAACGGAGCTGTTGAATGCGAACATCGCTCGCTTTCAGGTCCAATGCTACAAAAAATCCCAACCCCACCAAAAAGACCAGCCAAATGAACCAATAATTTGCTATTATATTTTTATATAACATGTTTTTAACAATATTTACTGCAAAATATACCGAATCAAAACAGTCCCATTACCGCCTGAACCTGCCGGACTATTGGGTGAAGCACCACCACCCCCCGAGCCTGACCCATCTAATCCTGATGTAGCCCCCAAGCCAGGGGCGCCACCTCTTCCACCCCCTCCGATGCCGCCTTCGGCCGGCCAACCCACTGAATTCCTCCCAGCACCGCCACCGCCTGCATAAGTACGCGAAGAGCCCGAAAAAGCGGTCGAAGAACCTGCACCACCCAAGCCAGGAATTGCTTGACCGATCGAATCTACGCTCCCGGGAAAACCTTGAGAAGCGGCTCCGCCCCCACCCGCAGCTCCTGCATCGTTTGAACTAGATCCACCAGCATTTCCTTGAGTAACCCCCAGAGATGTTGTCGGCTGTCCGCCCAACCTGATGGACCCTTGCCCTCCCCCTAGTCCGCCCCCGGAGCCACTTCCTGAGCCACTTCCTGAGCCGCTTCCTGAGCCACTTCCTGAGCTGCTTCCTGAGCTGCTTCCTGAGCCGCTACTGGATGCGCTCGCACCCCCTCCGCCTCCACTACCTCCCTCCAAGCCTGAGCTGCCCATCGAACCACCCCCTCCTCCACCCCATGCCCGCCAACCAAAGACCTGTGAATCGCCCCCACGGCCTCCTGGGTTCGACTCACTACCCGCTACTCCGCCAATCCCAACCACAATTGGATAATCCTGTGCCCACAAAAACGACTGGGCCATCAAAACCCCACCAGCGCCACCCCCTGCTTGTCCGCCGCCGCCACCACCACCCACAATCAAACATTCCACCTGAATAGGAATGTTTGGTTGGAACACACCATTTTCCGTAAAGGCATGCACCACATACCGTGTACCAGCCAACCCATTATTACCGTCGCCCACGAAGCTACTCACCACACCGCCCGTAGCCAATACGCGGCCCGTCACCGCAAGTTCCTGGAATGCACCACAGCCGCAGTCGTTGCAGGCCGACACCCTTATTGTACCGTATGCCCTACCCGTGTACACCTGCACAGAATCCGTTCCTTGCCCAGCCACTACCTCCATATCGCCGGGCATCTGCCACAGCAATGGCAATGCCTGAGGATTTTGAATACTGTAGCTGGTGTAGCTTTCGAAATCCGGTGTTTTGGTACCCCTAATCGAATCAGTCAGCGACAAGGGCCAGACACAAGAAACTGATCGTCCGCCCCGTCCACCGACTTGGGGTACACGGAGATGAGGTGGTGGTATGTAGGAGAAATACGTAGCTAATGATGAGGTATCGACAGCAGAAACACGGGCCGAATAAGCAGGATCGGCCCAGCTGCCTCCACGCAACAACATTCCGGCGGCCGTATAGGGATCGGGCCAACCGGGCACATCATGCACCGCCCTATTGCCCAAATAGCCATCACCATGAATCGAACGCATGCTCAGACTGCCGGGATTTCCCATCTCTACCACCCACTCGCGCACATTTCCCCCGAGATCGGCGACCCCATACCATGATCTGCCAGTCGACGATCGTGGAGCCAAGGTATCGCCTACAGCCCCCACACGTGCAGGTCCCGCCACGAATGCCTGACTCCCTACAATGCAATTCGCGGCTTCAATAGCTGATTCGCCATCCGTAAAGGCCCACATCAAGGTATCGGCCGGCACGGCGTCTGCCGATCCCCACGGAAATTCCCCGGGAAGAGGGAATTGAGGACCTCGGCACGCCTTCTCGAATTCGCCCTCCGTGATCGGGCGTAAACCAGCCCAATCTAAATAGGCCGATAAATCTGCCCAATTCAGGGAATTACACGCCGTTCCTGAGCCGTCTGATGCCTCATCATAAACCCCGTTTTGGTTAGCATCACATCCAAAAATAGCCCCACTTAGGCCAGGCCTGCCAGGTAGTCTGATGCGAATGGTTTGGCGATGACCACTACCCAGAACGGGCGTGCCTGCGGCTCGGTCCGGACTACCATCCGTGCGGGCATGTTGTTCAGAATAGGGCAGGGAATTGAGGAAATCGCGGTATTGAGACTGACTCAACTCGTATTTCATGATGTAAAATGCCCTGTAACCGACCGGGAAATCGGCCGGTAGCTGAACACCTCCTGAATAGGCCGCTGATTCGATGGAGCGACACAGCCCGCGCGGTGAACCCAATGCTCCAGCTGCAGCGGATGTTGGGCCTGTACCACTGGGGAAACCTGATGCGCCCGAGGATCCGGATGAACCGCCAAAGGCATAGCCCGATGTGCTGGCCGTCCGAACAATCAACGAATCTGACCCTACCGCAACCGGTAAGCGTTGTTCCAAAGAGTCACTCATGTGGTAGAATCGCCCTGCTTCGTCTCCACCACTGCCCAGCCAAAATGGTCCGGCAGGCACATAAACCATCTCCGTTCCATAAACAGCCACTTCAACAACTTCCGTATCGCTCAAACCTTGACGCCTGTAATTCCATTGCAGTGCCAGTTCAACGGCCGATACCGTACCGTTCCCGGGCTGACCCCTTCCAATCATTAAGCCCACCACTGGATTGGACACGGGATGATGCGTCGAATGGGGCGTAACCGTGCCCGCCAACCACTGAAGGGGTGTTCCGATGCCCGCTGAATGTCCGGTCAACTCCAAACGACATGGCTGCCATTGCCCTCCAAATACCCTAAAACGGGCAAATACCCAAACTGCGTCGTGGCCCGGCAGACCTGTTTCGGTCGACATCCGCCAACTGTTTGCCCAACTCAGGTTGTAGATGATGCGACAGGTTCCGGTAGACAGATTTTGTCCACTCAGATGAACCCCACTGATTTGTAGGCCCGCTCCTTGAACGCAACAAACCCCAAGGCAGGCAAAGATCATCCATATGAAAAGAAATGGCCTGCTCATGGCTGCTGAATGAGGTGATTTAGGTCGACCCAAACGCATCGTTCCGGTCCTATGCCACAGTCATTGAAGCGCGACCAGCGAATGGTACCCGCTTGGCTACCAGCCAATGCACGAATTTTTTGGCTACCCTGCCCCGACAAGAGCACCCAATCTGCAGGTAAAATCCACCAATAGCCACCTGTTGAGCCCGCATTACTGGAGTCTGGAATTGCCTCCAGCGCGACTCCGTCGGCCGACCAACGCGACACGAGCACATTGGAAGGAAGCGAATCGGGAAGTAAACAAGCCCTAGACCGCCCAAGACGTATGCCGGTTGAACCAAAACCCCAGCCAGGATTGGGTGCACGCGACATCCCTCTTCGATCGCCCAAATGCAGGGCAGATTCAGGTGTATTCCAAGATCCACCCCTAAAACCCAAAGCAGAACCATCAGGCCAATCAAGCGGTAGCGCTTCGCCATCGGCCGATAAACGTCCGTCGCCCTGCGATCCGCTGTAGTTCATTGCCCCCACTGAACCAGCCGAAACAACCCATTCAGAAACATTCCCCGCCAAATCAAAAATCCCCCAATCGGATGCCCCGGACACGCGAATCAGGCTGCTGTCGTGGGCCAAGGCACCCACGCGAACAGGGCCGCTTACCCATCCCGATGTGCTGTCGAATAGAGCATATCCCAACCAATCCGGGGCGCGGCCCAATAAGCGCTCCGAGGATTCACCCCCATGCAGCAGATTCAATGCACCCCGAGACAATGCAACAGGTTGAATTGGGTAGCGAACCATCACCAGGCCGGAACCGCCTCGGCCAGCTGTTTCCGCACAAGAAGCGGTGAAGGCACCACCCCCTCCACCACCTGAGCCAGGCAAGGCATCTCTACCTGCCCTACGCAATGAATCGCCACCAGAACCTGCGACGCCCCTTCCATCAGAACCTCCAGAACCCACAGAGGAAGCGCCACCTCCACCCCAACCGTACTCATGGGGCACACCACCAAAACTACTCCAAACACCTGCCCCTCCAGAGCCTCCCCCATGCGACAGACTACCGTTTCCTCCGACCCCCATAGCCCCACCCCCTCCACCTGCGAAACCCGACCACGCAACAGGTACCCCGCCCCAAGAAACCAAGCCACCCGAGCCGCCCACCTGCCCTCCAGGACCTGCCCTATGGATTTCACCACCAGCATGCTGAAAGGAAGGAAACCCCATTCCCCCACCTACACCGCCTCCGTCACCCCCGCCGCCGCCGCCGCCCGAACCACCGGCAAACCCACCGAACACACCCCCCCGACCCCCACCAAGTGCTTGTAGCCCAAATGCCCCACTTGGTTCTCCACTGCCAGTCCAGGCCACGGGATCACCAACGGAGCAGGAATCGACCCCACCACGGCCTACGTGGATTGCATGGCCTTTATAACTCAGCAGCACACGCCCCCAATCGTCGGACGACAATACTTGCCCACCACCACCACCTCCCCCAGCCCGATCCTCAACCCCACCCCAGGAAGCACCCGCACCTCCACCACCCACCATCCAGTATTCAACACGCCCGTCGCTGCCTAAGGCCTCCACCACCAAAGTATCCAAACCTACCGTGTCGAAAGTATGTACTTGATAGACCACAATCGTGCTGTCGGGCAGATGTGTCTGTGCAACCTGACTCATTCGACCACCACGGGCCTTCATCGGATGGAAAGCACCAAAGGGGAGGTCCCCTGCAATGCCCGATTTTTGTCCACGCCCTGCTTTCTCCCATTCCATTTCTGTAAGCAGACGCAGTCCGGTAAAATCGGCAAATGCTAGTGCATCATTGGGCGATAATCCACCACAGGCAATCCATTCCCCGTCCTGTGGCTCATCGGCCACTCCGTTGTTGTTGAAGTCACATCCATAAACGGCCGGCAGCTGCAGAATGGAGTCGCCTGGAATGCAAACCACCAACCCATTCCGTTCCATGAGAGCGGTGCCCAAAGCCGCCGAGCGGTGTGGCGATGCAGGAGAAGTATGGGTACGTGCCTTCTGCTGCTGATAAGTTAGAACATTGAGAAAATCGCGGTACTGCCCTTGTGTTACCTCATACTTCGCCACATAAAATGGTTGCCAACCGTTAGGAAATGCAGCTGAAATCGCCTGCAATCCGGGTGGCTGAGGGCCTTCCCAACCACAACCGAGCATCCATTGGGCTGCCCTTGGGGATGCGGGATTGCCAATCCGTACTGGGTAGAAGCCATCCGTGGTTGTGCTATCGCCAAAGCTGAATGGTCCACCAGCCACCGCCACCATTTCAATTGCAAACAGCTGCACGTCCAGGTAAGCATCGTCGGCAACATCCGCCAAACGGTAGTTCCACGGGAGCTGAAGCGCCACCTCCACGCGTTCTTCGCGTCCGGCATTGGCCAATCTGATCCAGACCCCTGACACGGGATTATGCACCGGATGCGTTGGTCGATCCACCCGTACCGGAGCATACTCCCAATCGATCGCCAAACCAGCAGCATTAAGCGCAACACCAACCCCAGCATCCCAGTATAGAGGCTCCCAGACCCGTTGCGCCATAATGCGCGCGCCATGGATCGCTTGGGAAAGGGCCGGACTAAACCCAATGCGACCGAGTAGGGTATCGACCCAACGCACTACGGTGTTGTCCGGCCAAAGCCCTACACCCTCCACCATCATCAACGGCATCCCAATTCGCAAGGCAGAAATACCCCGTGCATGGGGCAGTTGCAACACCGAATCGCCGGCTGCTGCCGATAAATTCGACCATTCAGGATCGAACATACCTTGTCGGAAGCGCCCAAATACCCAGACGGCATCATGGCCCGATGAAACCCCTCCCCAGGATTGTGCGGGCGACCACCGCCAGGCTTTACACCAAGACAAATCGGCCAAGACCGTTGTACTTCCTGCCGCAAGATCGCGAGGGCCAAATCGTACTTGAGCGAGTTGGACATCGACCGCACCGACAGGAGATCCCCCCGCGCAATAAATACAAAATATAAAAAGATAGACGTAAAAATGATAACAATAACGCATCTGTTCTTTGTTTTCAGTGTGCAAATTTGCCCCTGTAATTCTAGTTTTGCAGTATGAAAAATGCCGTACACCCCCCCCAAACCGAGGCTGTGGTAGACCCGTCAATTCCCGCGCGGGTCGAACCGAAGTCGCATATGCTCATCCTGAATCTGCCGCCAGAAAGCGCCCCCTTCACTGGGCTGTTGCGACACGATCCGTACATCCAAACGACCCCAAAACTGTCCGATATAAGTCAACTCAACCCGGATGCCCCGTTGCCCATGAGCCTCAGCATGCTGATCATCACACCTATTTTAATCTACCTCATCTACCTTCGGCTCACCACACGCCAATTGTTGCGCCAACAAAAGCGCGACCACCAGACCGAATTACACACCCAACGCGAACAGCATGAAAACGAGGCGGCCATCCTCCAACAGCAGTTTCAGCAAAATGCAGAACACATCAAACGCCTACGCACCGAGCAGATCCTGCGCGAAAAGCAAACCATTCAACTGCGAAACCGCCTCGAGCAAAGAGAAAAGCTGCTTGACCGTTTTACTGCAGAGCTTCTGCCAGCCGCCATCAACACCCCTGAACTGTCAACAACTGCCAAAAGTTTGCAGCAAGCGTGTAGAACTGCCGAATTGTCGGCGCGTTTCGACAACAAACTCCTGCAGCGGCTTCCCCCCTCGTTCGAACGCGCACTCACACAGCTGTACCCCAGATTGAGCGACGAAGACATACGCCTGGCCGGCTATCTTTTTCTGGACCTCCCCAATAAAGAAATCGCCCAGCTGCGGAGCATTTCTGCCGCGGGAGTGAGCAAATCAAGGAACCGCCTGCGTAAAAAACTCAAGCTTAAGCCCGAACAAGACCTCACTGTGTTCATGCGCAGCTTAACCGACGGACACCCCGATCAAGACCTCGACCAACTCGCCCTGCACATCTTACAAAACCACCACGCGTCCCACAACCACAACACATCCCAAAACCACAACGCATCACAAAACGAGCTGCCCCATCAGCACAAATCGGCCGCCTGAACAAAAATTACACGTTTCAAAACCACATACCCCTGTAGCGTGTTTATCTTGGCGCATTCAATCCGCCGAATGATACTTAAAATACCCTGCGCCAAATCCTGATAAGCAACACAATAAAAACAATAATTCTGCGTTGCACGCACCGAAAACTGGCCAAAACCACAAAACCACTGTATGACCCCGCTGGGAAGATTTTTTCGATTGCTTCGTGAATTTGGCCCCGAAATTCGTCAGCTTTACTCCTATGCCCTGCTCAACGGACTCATCTCGCTGAGTCTACCGCTCGGACTTCAGGCGGTCATTCAATTCCTGATGACCGGTCAATTGTCGACCTCCGTTTATGTGCTGGTATTTCTGGTGGTGGGCGGCCTGCTCTTCAGCGGATGGATGAACATCATGCAACTCATAACCAGTGAGCACATCCGAAAACACATCGTGGTGCGCGGAGCCTTTGACTTCATCCACCGACTCCCCCGCCTCCAACTCGAAAAAATCGCCAAAAAGCACGTCCCCGAATTGATGAACCGATTTTTCGACATCATTTCCATCGAGAAAGGGATGCAAAAGCTGCTCATGGATTTCAGTACCGCTACCCTTCAGCTGCTGCTCGGTCTCATGCTTCTGGCCCTGTATCACCCCGTTTTCATTGTTCTGGCCGTTATAATTTTCGTTCTGATCTATCTGGTGGTTCGATACACCGGCGAAAGAGGACTCAAACTGAGCCTGGAAACCTCCAAGCATAAGTATGACCTCGTTTTCCGGATGGAGGTGATGGCCGGCCTCCTCAATACCCTCAAACTGATGCCGAGCCACGCCCCAGGTCGCGCCTACATTGACCGTCAACTCGGTCAGTATTTGGAATCGCGAGAGAAGCACTTCGCCATCCTGAAAATGCAATACTGGGGTTTGGTGCTGATGAAGGCGCTCATGGCTTTTTTCCTGCTCATCATCGGGGCTGTGCTCCTGAAAGAAGAACGCATCAACCTTGGTCAATTCGTGGCAGCTGAAATCATCGTGCTGCTGATTATGTCGGCCACCGAAAAGATCATTTTCCAAATCGATGGGGTTTATGACCTGCTGACGTCTATCGAAAAGGTTGGACAAATCACCGAGCTGCCGATGCATGAAGAGCCCACCTACGCAGAAGGTGGCTTGTCGCGATCCATCGCAGGGCCCATACACCTCGAAATCCGCTCCATGCGGTTCCAATATGACGATTCGGTCGAACCCCTCATCAATAACCTTGACCTCGACTTAAAGCCGGGCGATAAGGTTGCTATATCGGGGCGAAATGGCGCGGGAAGGTCTACCCTCATCAAACTCATAACCCGACTCTATGAACCTCCACCGCAAACCGTATTTGTGAATGGTTTCGCCCTCGAACACATCAACCCCACTGAATTGTATGTGCGGGTGGGTCATTGCCTGCAAAGCGAGGAGGTGATGATGGGCACATTGTTCGAGAACATCGACTTAGGCCGGGGCTACAGTGCCGACGAGGTTCAAGCGGCCATTGCCCGCGTTGGATTAGAAGAGGCCACCCGAAAGCTCCCTCAAGGTATGTATACCGTGCTTTCATCGGACGCCAAACCCCTGTCGCCCAGCCTCGGCAAGCGTGTGATCTTGGCCCGCTGCCTGGTGAGCCATCCCGAATTGCTTGTGTATGAAGATGTGTTCAGTGGGATGACCGCCGACGAGAAGAACCCACTCTACGAATTGCTTGCTGGAGGCCCTTGGACCTTGTTGGCCTGCACCAATGATCTGGATCTGGTGGATAAATGCCATAGGAAACTGTGGATGGAAGCCGGCAGACTCCTCGATTCCCCTCCTTCCCACGCTACTAAACGCTGACCAAACGATGCTCACCATTTCCAACCAACCCATTCTCAGGGAGGAGCAGCTGGATCAGTATCAATCCTACCGCCGCCTTATCGATAATAAACCTCCAGACCGTTTCCGGAAAATCGTTCTGGGCCTCACCGTGGCCTTTGTACTCTTCACTTTTCTTCCGTGGACCCAGAACATTCGGTCGCGTGGACAAATCACCGCGCTTAGGCCCGACCAGCGTCCGCAGACCCTTCAATCGGTAATCGGCGGCCGCATCGAACATTGGTATGTGGCTGAGGGGGATACGGTTCGCAAAGGCGACACCCTCCTCCACATTTCGGAGATCAAGGAAGAATACTTCGACACCCTCCTGCTCGACAACACACGCCGGCAAATCCAGGCCGGTGCGTCCACCGTAGGCTCCTATGAGGAAAAAATCAACGCCTTGCGTGCTCAGCTTACGGCACTCGACGCTACAAGGCTCAATAAAATCAAGCAGGCGCGCATACAACTGGCGCAAACCCGACTGAAGGTGAACAGCGACAGCTCTGAGCTGCAGGCCGCCCTCACCCAGGAGAACATCACCCAACAGCAGTTTAAACGATCGCGCGAGCTTTATGAAGGTGGACTGCAACCGCTCACCGAATATGAAGCCCGGCGGCAGCGGGCACAGGAGGCAGAAGCCCGCCGCATCACCGTGGAAAACCGCGTGCTGGCGAGTCGCAACGCCATTCTGGATGCGGAAATGGAACTCACCACCCTCGAAAATGAATTCCAGGAGAAAATTGCCAAGGTTAGCAGCGAATTGTTCGAAACAGAAACGGCTTTGTTTAAGTCGCGGGCGAGCCTCGACAAACTCAACAACCAATACGCCAATTATGCGGTGCGCAGCGGCCTCTACTGGCTGTTGGCCCCTCAAGACGGGGTTATTACTCAGGCACGGAAAACCGGATTGGGCGAGCTGGTGAGTGCAGGAGAGGAAATCGTGAGTATAGCACCCATCCACCCCAGTTTAGCGGTGGAAATGTATGTTCGTCCGGTTGACATCCCCCTTCTCCATAAAAAACAAAAGGTACGCTTTCTGTTTGATGGCTGGCCCGCAGTAGTTTTCAGTGGATGGCCAGGCATTTCCTTTGGTACTTTCGGCGGTAAGGTCATCGCAGTTGATCCCTTCACGAGCAAGAATGGTCTCTACCGTGTGTTGGTATCGCCCGACCCCGACGATAAACCCTGGCCCCCTGCGCTCAGGGTGGGCAGTGGTGCGAGCGGCATCGCCTTACTCAACGATGTGCCGATTTGGTATGAACTCTGGCGGCAACTCAACGGATTCCCGCCCGATTATTACGAAATGAAAGAGGCTCCTGCCGAAAAGAAGCCAGCCTGATCGCACTACGGTATGACGCATCCCGCAGCTTTGCTCACCCGCTTCTTCCTGACCACCTCATGGGTGTTTGTTCATGTTTTGGCACTGGCGGATGCTGGTTTTTCGGCGCCTGCCTCGGGCACCGAACGCGGGCAGTACGGTTCATCCACTGGCCCAGAAAACGATGCTGCATCTTTTTCGCGCGGTGATTCGTCTGTTCAGTCGCGAATCACTGGATCTTACTCAGTCCTTGACCCAGAGGATACGCTTCACCTGGCCGATTACCTTGCTCGGGTCTACCTCCACCACCCTGTGGCCCGCCAATCGGACCTATTGGTGCGCATCGGTCTGGCGCGTGTGCAGGAGGCGAAGGGTGCATTTGACCCCCGACTCAACCTCAAGTGGGCCGAAAAATCATCGGATGATAAGCTTTCCTATGACATGGCCGATGCGGGTTTTAGTTGGACCTCCCCCATCGGGGTGCAGGCCTACGGAAATTGGGAGCGCAATACCGGCAGCTCAGTGAACCCCTACGACGCAACCTCGCCCGAGGGCCAGTGGATGGCGGGCGTACGCATCCCCATCACCCGCGAGGGTTGGATTAACCGCCGCCGCACCGATCTTCAATCGGCCCGCCTCTTCGCTGAATCGACCTTATTCGACCAGCAGTTGATGCTCAACGACCTTCTCCACAAGGCCGCAAAGGCTTTTTTTGAGTGGGAAACCGCCCACCGGCAGTTGCGCATCTACCAAGAAGCCCTTGAGATCTCGGACACCATTCTATCAAATGTGCGCACCGCCTGGCGGTTGGGCGAACGGGCCGCCATCGACACCACTGAGGCATCCATGCAGCGCCTCACTTGGCTCCAAAAATGGCAACAAACCCAAACAAAGCTGATCGAATACCGCTTTGAAGCGGCCTATTACCTGTGGGACAGCACCCATCAGTTGTATCTCCAATCACTTCCATTCGTTCCATATACCGATCAATTTGCCGCACCTCCTCAGCTCGATTCGTCGCTGATGAGCCGGTGGCTGCAAGAGCACCCGCAATTGGCGCGTCAGGATCTCGGGATTGATCGACAAAAGCTTGAGGAGCGCTGGTTGGCGAGCCGTCTGCTGCCCGGAATCGAATGGGAAATGGGCCGAGTTCAGGGCCTGCCTCAGTTCGATGGCAACAGCCCGGCCCTGCAGTCGATGTCGCGCCTTCAGGTGAACCTCCCTCTCTTTCTCCGCTCCGAGCGTGGCGCCCTCAAAGCCCGTCGTGCCCTCATTGAACAGGCGGAGTGGGATCGATTGATGACCGAAAATGCCATATCTCTTGATTTGAGAAGCAAATGGAATCAGGTTGGACTGTTGGCCCGCCAAATACGCGATCAAAAGTCACTGGTCGACCAAACGCGCAGTATGCTTGAAGCCGAAAAAAGCCGTTTCGACTTGGGGGAAAGCAACGTTTTCCTCCTCAACCAGCGGGAGGTGGCCCTCATCAACGCCGAAATCCGCGAAACCGAACTGCTGCTCGAATTGCTGAAAAACACCCTCTACCAATTTGCCTTGGCTGGACGCATGGAAGAATACGCCCGTGCTTTGAAATAGGGGTTGACATGGGCAATTTCCAATACCCGTTCACATGTTGGAACCCGATCGGCTATGTTGTGTTCAATGCCAACTTGTTGCTTCCAACCAAGGTAATAGTTGCCATCCGGTAAGTTTTGGTTAATGGAGACTACCCTGTTAAAATGGTCTGCCGACAAAATGACAGTGAAGTGCTTCGAAATCGCCACCTTCGCCAAGCCCGATACCTGTTATATCCAATACAATTTGGAAGACGGAACCTAGAATAGTAAATTTGACTATGAAAATTGAAGAACCAAAAATAAATCAAATAAAGGAACTTTGTAAATCCAATAAGGTAAAGTCATTATTTGCATTCGGTTCAGTCACAAGATAAGATTTCAATGAAAGTTCTGACATTGATTTAGTTATTGATTTTGAGGAATCAGACCCATTTAAGTATACTGATTTATATTTTAATGTAAAATATAAACTAGAAGAAATTCTGAAACGACATGTCGATTTGCTTGAGGAAAGAGGCATCAGAAATGAAATTTTTAGGAAGCAACTAGAAAATACAAAAATTAAGATTTATGGATGTTAGAATTCAATCTTGGCTACATGATATCAGCAAATCAATAGATGAGATTTTTCTATTTCTTTGAGAACGAAGAGACTTCAAATCTTATCTTGCTGACATAAAAACCAAAAAAGCAGTAGAACGAAACTTAGAAATAATTGGAGAATCAGTGTACCGAATTTTAAAGGTTGACAATGAGTTTGAACTCGAAAATGTCAAGAATATCATAGGTACAAGAAATAGAATTATACATAGTTATGAGCTGTTAGGGTAAATTTGGACGGTAACCTAAGAAAACTCAACCCCCGAATGAACGAAAGAGACCTATCGTCATTTCGGGATTTCTTCCAATGAACAAGGGGCTAAGACATAACCACCTAAATCCCACTACATATTCCTGCGGTATTGTCCGCCTACCTCATACAAAGCCGCGGTGATTTGGCCGAGGGAGCATACCTTCGCGGCCTCCATTAATTCATCGAACATATTATCGCCACGGGCGGCTACGGCCTGCAACGACTCCAGGCGGGCATCTACTTCGGCCCGGCGGAACTGGTGCAGGGCACCCACCGCCTCCAACTGCGCGCGTTTCTCATCCTCCGTGGCCCGGATCACCTCAGCCGGTACCACCGTGGGCGACCCCTTACTGCTTAAAAAGGTATTCACACCAATAATCGGGAGCTCTCCCGTATGCTTGCGCATTTCGTAATACATGCTCTCCTCTTGGATCTTGTTGCGCTGGTACATCGTTTCCATGGCCCCCAATACCCCACCCCGCTCCGTAATTCGGTCAAATTCGAGCAGAACAGCCTCCTCCACCAAATCGGTGAGCTCCTCGATGATAAATGCCCCCTGCAGCGGGTTTTGGTTTTTGGCGAGACCCAGCTCGTGGTTGATGATCAGCTGTATGGCCATGGCCCGGCGCACCGACTCCTCTGTAGGCGTGGTGATGGCCTCATCGTAGGCATTGGTGTGCAGCGAATTGCAATTGTCGTAGATCGCATAGAGCGCCTGCAGAGTGGTACGGATGTCGTTGAAATCGATTTCCTGCGCATGCAAGGACCGGCCACTGGTTTGTATGTGGTACTTGAGCATCTGGCTGCGCTCATTGGCACCGTATCGGTATCGCATGGCTCGGGCCCAAATGCGGCGGGCAACACGACCAATCACCGCGTATTCGGGGTCGGTGCCGTTGCTAAAGAAGAAACTCAGATTCGGCGCGAAATCATCGACCTGCATGCCGCGCCCCACGTAATACTCCACAAAAGTGAACCCATTGGCCAGGGTGAAAGCCAATTGGGTAATCGGATTGGCCCCGGCCTCGGCAATATGGTAGCCAGAAATGGAGACCGAATAGAAGTTGCGCACCCGGTTTCGGGTGAAGTAGGCCTGCACATCACCCATCAACCGAAGGGCAAATTCCGTACTGAAAATACAGGTATTCTGCGCCTGGTCCTCCTTGAGGATGTCGGCCTGAACCGTTCCGCGCACTTGTTGCAGGGTTTCTGCTTTAATTCGGGCATAAACATCGGCTGGCAGCACCTCATCTCCCGTCACCCCCAGCAGCAGCAGCCCGAGTCCGTTGTTGCCCTCAGGCAAACGCCCATCGCCGTAACGCGGACGAGCAACCCCTTTCTTCTGGTATTTCTCCTGGATGCGCCGTTCCACCTCCGCCTCCAAACCCTCGGTGCGGATGTACTTCTCGCACTGCTGGTCGATCGCTGCATTCAGGAAAAAACCGAGCAGCATGGGGGCCGGACCGTTGATGGTCATCGACACGGAGGTCGCTGGATCGCATAAATCGAAGCCACTGTACAGCTTTTTGGCGTCGTCGAGGCAGCAGACGCTCACCCCCGAATTGCCAATCTTGCCATAGATATCGGGCCGCAAATCGGGATCCTCGCCGTAGAGGGTCACCGAATCGAAGGCCGTACTCAACCGCCGGGCGGGTAGTCCCAACGACACATAGTGGAATCGTTTGTTGGTGCGCTCGGGCCCACCCTCTCCGGCGAACATACGGGTAGGATCCTCGTTTTCGCGTTTAAAGGGAAACACCCCAGCGGTGAATGGAAATCGACCCGGCACCTGTTCGGCCCACAGCCAGCGTGCCCGATCGGCCCAGCCGCTGTAGCGGGGCATACTCACCTTGGGGATGCGCAATCGACTCAAGCTTTCGGTGTGGGTTTCAACCTCCACGACCTTGCCCCGCACCGTATAGCGGTACACCGGAGCCCGGTAGGCCGCCACCCGCTCATCCCATTCCTGCAATTCCTGCAGCAGCTCCCCATCCATTTGTCGCTCAATCCTGAGTTGTTCGGCCTCAAGCCATGCGGCTACGGTTGTCGGTTGATGCAATTCTGCTCCTGTTTCCCCTGAATTGGGCGTCTTCAACTGCTCCTTCAGCTGCTCCTTCAGCTGCATAACCGACTGCAATTGACCCGCCAAACGGGCTTGTTCGCCCGCATGAAGACTCCGCCGACGGATCTCCTCGCTGATTTCGCTGAGGTAGCGGGTTCGATGCGGTGGAATGATGTGAATTTTAGTGGATTCACCCTCAGCATCTACCGAAGGCAACCGCAGATCCGCCCCGGTTTTTTCGCAGAGTGTGTGCACCACCGCGCCAAACAAGCGGTTCATGCCAGGGTCGTTGAACTGTGAGGCCATGGTGCCAAAAACCGGCATCTCCGATGGGTCGACCTCCCAACGGCCCCTGTTTCGCTGAACTTGTTTCTGCACATCGCGCAGGGCATCGAGTGCCCCTCTTTTGTCGAATTTGTTGAGTACAATGAGGTCAGCAAAGTCGAGCATATCGATCTTCTCGAGCTGGGTGGCCGCCCCGTATTCGGGGGTCATCACGTAGAGACAGACGTCGCTGTGGT
>VFQT010001811.1_pt1 | contig 24025 bp, 25 predicted proteins | sample 3512381 | NCBI WGS metagenome assembly VFQT01 (sample SAMN10412376, study PRJNA504923) | tailings metagenome | isolation source: Relicate 2 Philex TSF3 active mining site | place: Philippines: Tuba, Benguet | collected 2017-08-29
TGCGCGGCAAGCCGGCGGCGGACCGTACGGCGCTGGCGCGGATGGTCAGCGCGGTGTCGCGTTTCGGTGCCGCTGCCGGTCCCCGGCTGGCTGAACTCGATCTCAACCCGGTGCTTGCCGGGCCGCAGGGGGTTACGGCCGTCGACTGGCTGATGGTACTGGACTGATCACGCAGTAAACATACAAGGAACAAGGAAGACATCATGGATTTCACGCTGCCCGAAGAACTGCGCATGCTGCGCGATACCGTCGCGCGGTTCGTGCGCGAGGAACTGCTGCCGCTGGAGCGCGACGTCATCCGGCGTGAAGCGGAGCGCGGACTGACCGATGCGCCGCTGATCGCCCCCGACGAGGAACAACACCTGGCGGCAAAGGCCAGGGAAATCGGGCTGTACGGCATCGACGTGCCCGAGGAATACGGTGGCCAGAACATGGGCATGCTGGCCAAGGCCGTGGTGATTGAGGAACTCAAGACCAGCATCGTGCCCTTCGTGCTGCCGCCGGACAGTCCCAACCTGTGGATGCTGCGCGAAACCTGCAGGGGCGACCAGGTGCAGAAATACCTGCTGCCCTATGCAAGCGGGGACAAGAAAAGCGCGATTGCCATTTCCGAACCCGGCGCGGGCTCCGACCCTGCCGGCATGAAAACGCGGGCTGAATACAAAAACGGCAAGTGGGTTCTGAATGGCCAGAAAATCTGGATCAGCGGCGCGCGCAAGGCCGATTTCATCATCGTCATGGCGGTCACCGATCCCGAAAAGGGCTCCCGGGGCGGCATCACCGCCTTCCTCGTCGACAAGGGAACGAAAGGCCTGTCGATCCCCTCGGTGTTCAACACCATGGGAGAGCATGCCCCGTATGCGGTGTTTTTCGACAACGTCGAACTGGGCGACGACCAGGTGCTGGGCGAGGTCGGCAAGGGCTTTGCGCCGATGCAGAACCGGCTCGGAGTGCGGCGCATGGAGATCGCCTGCCGCTCGCTGGGGTACGCGCGGCGCTGCATGGACATCATGCTGAAGCAGGCCAATGAGCGCAAAACCTTCGGTGCGCTGCTTGCCGAACGCCAGCAGGTGCAATGGTGGCTGGCTGACAGCTGGCAGGAAATGGAAATGGTGCGCTGGATCACCTGGCGGCTGGCCTCCAAAATGGACCAGGGCGGCAGCGACTGGCGGCGCGAGGCGGCGATGGTCAAGCTGCAGGGCAGCGAGATGATCGCGCGCGTGTCCGACCGCGCGATCCAGCTGCTGGGCGGCATGGGGGTCTCCAAGGACCTGCCGCTGGAATATATCGCCAGGGCCTGTCGCGTGTTCCGCATCTTCGAGGGGCCCAGCGAGGTGCATCGCTGGTTCATCGCGCGCGACCTGCTGCGCAACGGCATGCCTGCAGATTGAGCGCTGCAACACGCGCCCCGGCGCTGGCGCCGTTCCGGGTCCGCAGTTTCCGCTTCCAGTGGCCCTCCGATCTCGCCACCTCATGGGCGTTCGAGATGGAGACGCTGATCCTCGGCTGGTATGTGCTGACCGAGACCGGCTCGGTGCTGCTGCTGACGGTGTTTGCGTCGCTGCAGTATGTGGGGACGCTGCTGTCGCCGCTGATCGGCGTCGCCGGCCACCGCCTCGGCAACAAGCGGGTGTTCTGCGCGATGCGCGGGTTTTATCTGGCGCTGGCGCTGATCCTGATGACGCTGGCGCTTTCCGGCGCTCTGCAGCCGCTGCATGTGTTCGTGATCACCGCGCTGATGGGGCTGGTGCGGCCATCCGACCTGGTGATCCGCCATGCGCTGATCGGTGAAACCCTGCCGGTCGGACAGTTCGTCGGCGCTGCGAGCATTTCGCGCACCACCCAGGATTCGGCGCGCGTGATGGGGGCACTGAGCGGAGCAGGGCTGGTCGCTGCACTGGGCGTCGGTTATGCCTATGTGGTGGTCACCGCGTTTTATTTTGCCAGCCTGCTGCTGACACTGGGCGTTGCGGGCGCCCGCCCGCAGCCCCATGCCGGCGCAGCGACGGCGAGGACATCGGTGCTGCAGGATTTGCGGGAAGGGCTTGCCTATGTCTGGCACACACCGCCGCTGCTGGCCGCAATCTGGCTCGCGCTGCTGGTCAACCTGACCGCGTTTCCGCTGGTCAATGGACTGCTGCCGTATGTCGCCAGGAACATCTACTTCACCGACCAGACCGGACTCGGCTATCTGGTGGCGGGTTTTTCCGGCGGAGCCTTGATCGGCTCCATATTCCTGACCCGTTTCGGCCACGCAGTGCGTCCGGCCCGGATGATGGTGGGCGGTTGCGCCGCCTGGTACCTGCTCACGCTGATGTTTGCGCAGATGGACAGTCTCGGTGCAGGCGTCGCCATGCTGCTGCTTTCCGGACTGGCGCAAAGCCTGGGCATGGTGCCGCTGGCGGCGATGCTGCTGCGCAGTTCGGAGGAGCGTTTCCGCAGCCGGGTGATGGGCATCCGCATGCTGGCCATCTATACGCTGCCGCTGGGTCTGCTTGCCGCAGGCCCGTTGATCGAGCATTTCGGTTTCCGGGCGATGGCCACTGCCTATTGCCTCAGCGGACTGGCGCTCACCGTGTGGATCGGCGTGCGCTGGCGGCGCCATGTCTGGCACGACTCGGCACCGGCCAACCGGATCTGAAACTGGGCCTCAGGGGATGGCATCGGTTAAAATAGCGGGCCATTCGTCCGACTGGACTTACACATTGTGAACACACGGGGATGACCATGAACGCACCGCAAGCCATGACTGACCGCCTGTTGGCCGAGAAAAAGGACGGCATCGGCTGGATCACCTTCAACAACCCTGCCCGCCATAATGCGGTCTCGTATGAAATGTGGCAGGCACTGCCGGTGCTGCTCAACAACTTTGTCGCCGACCCTGAGGTGGGCGTGATCGTGCTCAAGGGGGCGGGCGAGAAGGCATTTGTCGCCGGCGCCGACATTTCGCAGTTCAAGGAAAAGCGCAGCAGCGAGGACGCCGTCGCCGCCTACAACAAGGCCGCCGACGACGCGGGCAAGGCGCTGCAGGAATGCGCCAAGCCGACCATCGCAATGGTGCGCGGCTACTGCATCGGTGGCGGCACTGCCATCGCCGTCAATTGCGACATCCGCATCGCCGCTGATGACGCCAAGTTCGGCGTGCCCGCCGGCAAGCTCGGACTGGGTTACCGCTTCGTCGGCATCAAGCGGCTGGCCGACGTCGTCGGTCCTTCGTTCACCGCCGAGATCTTCTTCACCGCGCGCCAGTTCAATGCGCAGGAAGCCCTGCAGATGAACCTGGTCAACCGTGTGGTGCCGGCCGCCGAACTGGAGCAATACACTGTCGACTATGCCAGGACCATTGCCGGCAACGCGCCGCTGACGCTGGCCTCGGTCAAGGCCTCGATCATCGAATACGGCAAGGCGCCCGCCGAACGCGATCTGGCGCGCCTGCAGCGCATGGTCGATGCCTGCTACAAAAGCGAAGACTACAAGGAAGGCCAGGCCGCCTTCGCCGAGAAGCGCAAGCCGGTATTCAAGGGCCGTTGATCCGGCGCATTCGCCACAACCGAACTTCAGGAAGAACACATCATGGGTTTTGACGCCAACCGTGCCGATCTCCGCATCGGCGTAATCGGAACAGGTGCCATGGGGCGCGGCATCGTGCAGGTCGCCGCTGCCGGCGGCATGCACGTGCTGATGATGGACACCCGCGCCGGAGCCGCCGATGAGGCGCGCGACTTCGTCGCCAAGATGCTGGGCCGCGCCGCCGAAAAGGGAAGCATGACCCAGGCCGATGCCGATGCCGCAACGGCGCGCATCAAGGTCGCGCAGTCGATTGCCGAGTTCAAGGACTGCCACATGATCGTCGAGGCGATCATCGAGAACCTGGACGCCAAGCGCGCGCTGTTTGGCGAACTGGAAGGCATCGTCGCCCCGGATTGCATCCTTGCGACCAACACCTCCTCGATGTCGGTGACCACCATCGCGGCCAAGCTGAAGACGCCGCAGCGCTTTGCCGGCTTCCATTTCTTCAATCCGGTGCCGCTGATGAAGCTGGTCGAGGTGATCGACGGCCTGCAGACCGAAAACTGGGTGTCTGAAGCGCTGATGGTGATCGGCAAGCGCATGACGCGCGAGCCGGTGCGCCTGACCGACGCGCCGGGCTTCCTGGTCAACCAGGTCGGCCGCGGCTTCACGCTGGAGGCCTCGCATCTCGTGTATGAGGGCGTCTCGAACTTTGTTGACGTCGACCGCGTGATGCGCGATGTCGGCGGCTTCCGCATGGGTCCGTTCGAGCTGATGGAACTGACCGGCCTGGATGTCACGCAGCCGGCTTCGGTGCTGATCTACAACCAGTTCTTCCAGGAACAGCGTTACCGTCCCAGCCTGATCATGCAGTCCCGCTACGAAGCCGGCGTGCTCGGCCGCAAGACCAAGAAGGGCTTCTACAACTACGATGCCGAGATGAAACCCATCGTGACGCCGGAACCGCCCGCACCGGCGGCCCGGCCGAAAAGCGTCTGGATCAGCAAGGCGGAACCAAGGGGCCACGAAGTGCTGACCGCTCTGCTGACCAAACTCGGCGCCAATATCGAAACCGGTGCCAAGCCCTCGGCCGATGCCCTGATTCTGGTCACGCCGATCGGCAAGGATGCCACCAGCTGTGCGGTGGACGAGGGGCTGGATCCGAAACGCACTGTTGCCGTCGACACGATGTTCCCGATGGTCAAGCGCCGCACCATCATGGGCACGCCGCTGACCGAGGCCGGGATGAAGGAGGCCGCGCACGGACTGCTGGCCTCCGACGGCGTTCCGGTGACGGTCTGCCGCGACAGCCCGGGGTTCATTGCCCAGCGCATCGTGGCCATGATCGTCAACATCGGCTGCTCGATCGCGCAGAGCCGCACCGCGCAGCCGGCGGACATCGACAAGGCCGTCACGCTGGGCCTGAATTATCCCAATGGACCGCTGAAATTCGGTGATGTCGTCGGCGTCGAAAACATCCATCGCGTGCTGGTCAACATGAACGCGTTGTATGCGGATCCGCGCTATCGCCCGAACATCTGGATGACGCGCCGCGCCAAGCTGGGCGTTTCGCTGCTGACCCCCGAACCCTGATCAACCACATTCAAGAGGACTGAATCATGCTCGACGCATATCTCTATGAAGGCCTGCGCACACCGTTCGGCCGCCATGCCGGCGCCCTGTCGATGGTGCGCCCGGATGACCTGCTCGCCGACGTCATGAAGAACGTGATGGCCAAATCCAAGTTCAAGATCGAACAGGTCGAGGACATCGTCGTCGGTTGCGCCAACCAGGGCGGTGAGGACGCGCGCTGCGTGGCCCGACATGCCGGCCTCTCGGCAGGGTTCCCCATCGAGATCCCCGGCACGGTACTCCAGCGCAACTGCGCCAGCGGCCTCGGCGCGCTCGCGCATGTCGCGCATTCCGTAACCGCAGGCGAGGGCGATGTGTTCATCGTCGGCGGCGTCGAGAGCATGAGCCGTTCGCCGATCGTGATGAGCCGGGCCGAATCCGCGTTCGACCGCGGCATCAAATTCTATGACAGCACCATCGGCCCGCGCTTCTCCAATCCCAAACTGACCAAGCAGTTCGGCGATCCGCAAATGCCGCAGACCGCCGACAACCTGGCCAAGGAGTACGAAATCACCCGTGAACAGGCGGATACGTTCGCGCTGGCTTCACAGCAGAAATTTGCGCTGGCCAGGGGTGAGGGCTTCTTCTCGGGCGAGATTTCCCCTGTTGAACTGCCGGCGACGCGCAAAGGCCCCGTGCCGCCAGTCGCCGAAGACGAGCATCCGCGTCCCAAGACCGACATGGCAACGCTGGCCAAGATGAAGGTGCTGTATGAAGGCGGCGTCACCACCGCCGGCAATGCATCCGGCGTCAACGATGGCGCGGTTGCGCTGGTCGTCGGCTCCCGTGCCGCCGGCGAAAAAGCCGGCGCCAAGCCCCTTGCCCGCATCATCGCCACGGCCGCGATGGGCGTGCCCCCCCACATCATGGGCATCGGTCCTGTCGCCGCGTCGAAAAAAGCGCTGGCCCGCGTGGGCTTGACGATCAAGGACATGGACATCATTGAAATCAACGAAGCCTTTGCCGCCCAGGTGCTCGCCTGTCTGAAAGGGCTCGGCGTCGCCTTTGATGACAAGCGGGTCAATCCGAACGGGGGGGCCATTGCCGTCGGCCACCCACTGGGCGCCTCCGGTGCCCGTATTGCCCTGACGGCCGCACGCCAGTTGCAGCGAACAGGCGGGAAATATGCCCTGGTTTCCCTCTGCATCGGCGGCGGGCAGGGCATGGCTGCAATTCTCGAAAGGGTTTAATTACCGGCTTGCGCGGTGCAATGGCGCCCTGCCATTGCACCGGCATGTGATTTTCTGTCACAATTTCAAGCGCTTAATAGCGCCGTGACGGAGAAAACCTTCCAAAATGTTAGATTTGAGCGTTGGGCAATTCCGCGACAAACTCGTTTCCGTCATCACAACAGGGCGGTCAGGGGCTGACCGTGAGTGACATGGAAACCATAACAGCGCTGAAGCAGGGGGCCCCGCTGGCACCCCAGAAGCTCGTAGAACTCCGCTCCAAAGGCATGCACACCGTACGCTTTGAATTCATCGTGCGGCTGTTGCGCCTCAATACCCAGATCATCACCCTCTCGATCTACTGGGAGGACGGCAGGGATTTCATGCAGATCCCGGCTGTGCAGAACACACAGCGCAAGCTGGTTTATGCGAGCGAGCCGCGGGTTTCCGGCCTGTTCGACGACATGGCGCTGTTGTGTTATCCGCTGGACCCCGATGCCAAAGCCAAGGTGGATGCGGAGCTTGACCGCATGGTTGCCGCCATTGGCGAATATGGACGTCGGGTCTCCCGGGCCTAACCCCAGCAACCCTGTGTTTACCAGCCCGAGCCAATCTTAGGGCCGCCTGTTGATTTAACATAATACACATTATACGAATCATAGACGATTCCAGCGAGGCAGTCTGGTCCGGAACCAATGCATAGCGGCTGGCGCTATTCTTCAACCCCTGCCTTGCGCAATGTCGACTCAATGTCCTTGTGGCCGCGTTCCACCGCCAGGGACAAGGCGGAATGACCATAGGGCGACACATATTTCGCATCGGCGCCATGCTCAAGCAACAGCAGGAAAGTCTGCAGGTGACCTTCACGGGCAGCCATCATCAATGCCGTGGTGCCGTTATCGGCTGTGGCATTGACATTGGCACCCTTGCCGATGAGTACCCGGGCCACATCCGTCCGGTCACGGGCCGCCGCGTAAATCAAAGGGGTCCAGCCCGACTGGTTGACCGGTGCGCCGGCATCGATCAGGAGCTGGACCACTTCGACATGCCCCTGGATGGCGGCCAGCATCAGCGCGGATTCGCCCAGGGGATTCCGCATCTGGACCTTGGGCCGGGCCGCAAGAATGGTCTTGACGACGTTGGGCTTGCCTTCGCGCGCGGCAAGCATCAGCAGCGATTCTCCCTTGGGATTGACGGTATCGACATCCATGCCGCGTTTGAGCAGGCTGGCCACGGCAGCCTGGTCATCGGTGCTGATCGCATGCAGCATGTCCTCATAGGCGCCGGACAGGGCTGGCAGGCAATAAGCGCCAATGCCGATGAAAAGCAGAATATTTACAAATGACTTTCGTATTTTCATATAACTATATGTTTAAATTGAATAATTTATTAAAGTTTTGGGTGGTGGCCTGGGCGATTTCGGCCAGATCGAGGGCTTTCAGCTGGGCGATTTCCTCCGCCACATGCCTTACCCAGCCCGGCTGGTTGGTCTTCCCGCGGTGCGGCACCGGGGCCAGATAAGGCGAGTCCGTTTCCACCAGCAGGCGATCCAGTGGCACCCGCCGGGCGACATCCTTGAGTTCCCGTGCATTCCGGAAGGTCACAATGCCCGAAAAGGAAATGTAAAAACCGAGCGCCAGCGCGGCTTCGGCGACCGGCCAGCTTTCGGTAAAGCAGTGCATCACACCCCCCGCCTGGTCAGCCCCCTCCTCACGCATCAGCCTCAGGGTGTCATCCGCTGCCGCACGGGTATGGATGATCAGCGGTTTGCCAGATTCGCGGGCGGAGCGGATGTGGGTGCGAAAGCGTTCGCGCTGCCACTCCAGATCGCCGGAAAGCCGGTAGTAATCCAGACCCGTCTCGCCGATGGCCACCACCCTGGGATGTTTGGCGTGGTTGACCAGTTCCGCCACGGTGGGTTCCTGCAGGTCGGGGTAGTCCGGGTGCACGCCGACCGAGGCATAGAGGTTGTCATGCCGCTCGGCCAGCGCCAGCACCCTGGGGTAATCCCCGAGGGTGACGCTGACGCAAAGGGCTGCACGGACATCGTTGTCGCGCATGGTCGCGAGTATGTCCGGCATCCTGTCGGCCAGTTCCGGAAAATCCAGATGGCAGTGGGAATCGACCAGAGTCATGCGGCCCGTCGCGCAGGATTGAGCAGTGCGGCATAGGCAAACAACACGCTCTCCATGTACAGCCTGGCGTTCAGCGGATGATGGATGTTGCGCTGCTCGCGTACAAGTTTGCGGTGCAGGCGCAACGCTGAAATCGGTTCCACCCGCCCGGCGATCGCAGAAAGCTCCCGCGCCATGTCGGGGTTGTAGCGGATGCGCCCGAGCATGCGTTGCTCGACAATGTCGCATGTCCATTTCTGCATCCAGCTGACAAAGCGTTCCAGGGGCAGGTCGCGGAAAGTTTCGGCCACAGCCAGCGGATCAAAGTCGGCGGAAGCAATGGCCCTCAGCAGTTCACTGCGACCGGACAATTCATCGCCCTCAATCATGGCCAGCGCCAGCAGCGGTGCGCCCGAAGCCTGCGCCAGTGCGACGACGGGATCCCCGACGCCCTGCCCGGCCAGCCAGGCCGTCGCGATTTCGGGGGGCGGCGCCTGCAGAACAAGCTGGCGGCACCGGCTGATGATGGTGCGCATCAGTCGCTGCGGGCGATGGCTGATCAGAAGGAAATGCGTTCCAGCGGGTGGCTCTTCCAGGTTTTTCAGCAGGGCATTCGCAGCCGCGACATTCAGGGCTTCAGCCGGGCTGATCAGGATGACCTTCCGACCGCCGCGATGGCTTGATACATGAATAAAATCATGGAGTTCCCGGACCTGCTCGATGGTGATCCATGGGCTGGCCCTGGTTTCGCGGGTTTTGGCTGGCGATTCATCCGATTCCGCTGCCGGCTCCCCTTCGCTGGCCGGCATCAGGGTCCTGAAATCAGGGTGGACGCCGTTCGCGAACCAGTTGCAGGCATTACAGGATCCGCAGGCCGCCCCGGCCCCGGTGGGTTTTTCGCACAACAACCCTTGTGCAAGGGCAAGACCAAAGGCGTGCTTTCCGATACCACGGGCGCCGCGAATCAGCAGGGCATGGGCCAGCGAGGCATCCTGAGTGATCGCATGGAAAGCTGTTTTATGCCAATCAAACATTAAAAATCAAAAAGTTATGGCTTAAACTTAATCAATAAATTAAAAAAATACGATAAAATATTTAAATTCAAATAGTTAACAGTATATTCTCAAGTTCAACCTGTATTTCCTGGATGGTTTTCGAGGCATCAATGATGCGTATTCGTTCCGGATGCTCCCTGGCACGCCTGAGATAGGCCGAACGGACCCTCTCATAGAAATCCATCTGTTCGCGCTCAAAACGGTCGGGTTCCCGAGCCTGGCGCGCCCTCGCCCGCCCCGTTTCCGGCGCCAGGTCGAAATAAAGGGTCAGGTCGGGCTGCAGTCCATCCTGAACCCAGCGCTCAAGGTCGGCGATTTTGTCCCAATCCATCCCGCTGCCCCCGGCCTGGTAGGCATAGGTGGCATCGGTAAAGCGGTCACACAGCACCCACCTGCCCGCATCTAGTGCCGGGGAAATGACCTGTGCGATATGTTCGCAACGTGCCGCAAACATCAGCAGGGCCTCGGTTTCCGCCTGCCGCGGTTCCCGGCTGTCGAGCAGCATGCCGCGCAAAGCCTCGCCGAGTGCGGTGCCGCCGGGCTCCCGGGTCACGGTCAGGGCGAGTCCGCGGGCAAGAAGCCGCCCGCGCAGCCATTCAAGGTGCGTGGTCTTGCCGGCACCGTCCATGCCTTCCAGTGTGATGAAACGGCCTTTTCTCATTGCGGCCGCCCCTGCCGCTGGTACCGGGTCACCGCCCGCTCGTGTTCGGCCAGCGTCCGCGAGAATTTCGAACTGCCGTCGCCGCGTGCCACGAAATACAGCGCGTCGCTCGGTGCTGGATTCAGTGTGGCGCGCAAGGCTTCAAGTCCAGGCATGGCAATCGGGGTCGGCGGCAGTCCGGCACGGGTGTAGGTATTGTAGGGTGTATCGGTCTGCAGGTCGCGCTTGCGGATATTGCCGTCGAAGGCATCCCCCATGCCGTAAATGACCGTCGGATCGGTCTGCAGGCGCATGCCGATGCGGAGACGATTGATGAACACCGCCGCCACCAGCCCGCGTTCGTCGGCGCGGCCGGTTTCCTTTTCGACGATCGATGCCAGGATCAGCGCCTCATACGGGGACCGCAGCGGCAGGTCCGGACTGCGCCGCGCCCATTCCTGCTCCAAATGCTGGCGCATCAACTGGTGCGCACGGCGAAGTATCGCGAAATCCGTCGTGCCGTCGCTGAAATGATAGGTATCGGGGAAAAACCAGCCCTCGGGCGATGGCGAGTCTATGCCGAGCCGCTTCATCAATTCAGGCTCCGGCAGGTTTGCCGTCTCCGCCCGCACCTTGGGATTGTCCTGTAGTGCCTTGCGCGCCTGGCTGAAGGTCCAGCCTTCGACAAACGTGACTGCAACCAGCGTCACATCGCCGCGGGTCATCCGTTGCAGCAGGCCCAGCGGCGTCAGGGGGGCCGTGAATTCGTAATTCCCGGCCTTGAGCCGTCCCGCTTCGCCGAGAAGACGCGCCAGGAGTTCAAACGGTTCAGGCCTGCCGATGACCCCTGCCGCCGACAACTGTGTCGCCACCGCACGCAGGCTGCTGCCGGCACGCAGCTCGAATGAAACCGGTGCCTGCGGCAGCGCGAGCTCCCCGTAGGCATAGTGGTAGATTGCAGCGGCTGCCCCTGCGGCAGCCAGTACCACCACCAGCAGCAGCCGCTTAAACAGGCGCATCGCAGAGCGCTTGCAGGCATTGCCTGACCCGTCCGGTCACCGGAAATGCCGTCCAGGTCCGTCCGGCAAGGCCGGCCATCGGCCAGACGCCGATCAGGCTGTTGACCATCATCACTTCATCCGCTGACTGCAGCCGTTCGCGGGTCACCCTGCCGACCCGGCAGTCCATTCCCCAGGTCGCTGAGTGTTCAATGATCGCATCGCGCGTGACACCTGCCACACCGCATTGCGACAGGTCCGGGGTGATCAGCCTGCCGCCTTCGACAATGAACAGGTTGCTGCGGGTGCCTTCGATGACCGCGCCGTCGTCATCGCACAGCAATCCCTCGGCAACGGCCGGGTCACTCCACTCCGCGCGCGCCAGCACGTTCTCGAGACGGTTGAGGTGCTTGATGCCGGCGAGTCTTGGCTGCCGCGCAAGTCGCTGGTCGCAGTAGCGGGATTGCACGCCACGGCTGGAATATTCAGGCGGATATTCGGGCAGCGCCGATGCCGCAACGACGCGCCGTGGCGATGCAGGTGCCGGAGGCGCATAGCCGCGACCGCCGCTGCCCCGGGTCACAGTGATGCGCACAGCGCAGTCAGGCATGCCGGAGGAAATCGCCTGCAAGTCGTTCTGAAGCGAGGCTTTCTCTGGCGCGGGTATGTCAAGGGCGCTGCAGTCAGCGCAGAGTTTCGCGAAGTGGCGTTCCCAGAGCGCGATTCGGCCGCCGCGCATTGCCGCCGTGCGGAACACGCCGTCACCATAAGAAAAACCGCGATCGTCGGCGGGAATGCAATCCGTCATTTCGCCGTTGACCAGGATCATCGCGATGCCTGAACGAAGGACGGCGGTACCGCAGGCGCAGCGGTCGTGTTCAGATCTTGCGAAACACCAGACTGCCGTTGGTGCCGCCGAACCCGAACGAATTTGAAAGCGCGACGTTGATGTTCATCCGGCGCGCAGTATTCGGCACGTAATCCAGGTCGCATTGCGGATCCTGGCTGACCATGTTGATCGTCGGCGGAGCCACCTGGTCCCGGATCGCCAGCACGGAAAAGACGGCTTCGATCCCGCCGGCGGCACCCAGCAGATGGCCGGTCATCGACTTGGTCGAACTGACGGCCAGTTTGCCCGCATGTGCGCCGAAGCAGTTTTTCACAGCGACCGTTTCTGCAATGTCGCCCAGCGGGGTCGAGGTGCCATGGGCATTGATGTAGTCGACCTGGTCATGGCTGATGCCTGCATTGCGCAGCGCATTGGTCATGCAGCGCACCGCGCCGGCTCCGTCCTCGCAGGGTGCGGTGATGTGGTGGGCATCAGCGCTCATGCCGTATCCGGCAAGCTCGCAGTAAATGCGCGCACCGCGGCGTCTGGCATGTTCATATTCCTCGAGTACCAGCACCCCCGCGCCCTCGCCCATCACGAAACCGTCACGGTCCTTGTCCCAGGGGCGGCTCGCCGCCGCAGGGTCATCATTGCGCGAAGACAGTGCACGAGCAGCGCAAAACCCGCCGATGCCCAGGGGGGAAACCGTGGACTCCGCACCGCCAGCAATCATGATGTCCGCATCGCCGTATTCGATCAGGCGGCCTGCCTCGCCGATGCTGTGGTTGGCCGTGGTGCAGGCCGTCACCACCGAAATGTTCGGCCCCTGCAGGCCGTGCATGATCGACAACTGTCCGGAGATCATGTTGATGATCGAGCCCGGAACGAAAAACGGGGAGATCTTGCGCGGTCCGCCGGCCAGCACCGCATTATGCGTTTCTTCGATCAGCGGCAGTCCGCCGATGCCGGAACCGATGCAGACCCCGATCATTTCCCGGTTCAGCCTGTCCAGGTCCAGTCCGGCATCCTTGATCGCGTCCACACCGGCAGCCAGACCGTAGTGTATGAAGGTGTCGAAGCGCCGCGCCTCCTTCGCAGGGATGTAGCGGCTGGCGTCAAAACCCTTGACCTCGCCGGCGATCTGGGAGGTGTATCCCGAGGCATCAAAGCGCGAAATCCGCGTGATGCCCGATTTGCCGGCGGTGATGCTGGACCAGGATTCATCAATGCCGATGCCGACCGGGGAAATGATCCCGAGGCCGGTCACGACAACTCTGCGGGTGGTGGGACGCGACATGTTTCAAGTGGCGGGAAGCTGGCGCTTCCCGCCGTCAGTTGGCGAAGGGACGGACATCCCTTCCGGAATCAGGCCTTGGTGTGGGACTTGATGTAGTCCACGGCCTGCTGGACGGTGGTGATTTTCTCGGCTTCCTCATCGGGAATCTCGGTCTCGAATTCCTCTTCCAGGGCCATCACCAGTTCGACGGTATCCAGAGAGTCCGCACCCAGATCGTTGACGAAGGATGAGTCCGTCTTGACGTCCGCCTCATTGACGCCAAGCTGTTCGGCAACAATTTTCTTGACGCGTTGCTCGATATTTTCCATCTACTGTCCCCTTTCGTGTTGCTGGATGATTATGGGTCAAATCATGACGCCGCGGAACGCAGCGGCATCGCCCCGGAAATGCCAAATTTTACCACAAACCAGAATTAAAAAATCTTTGCAAAACAGACTGTTAAGCATGTTGCATGATGCATTTGCCAACGAACCCCGCGCATTCTAGCCCATGTGCATGCCGCCGTTCACATGCAGGGTGCAACCGGTGACATAAGAGGCGGCGTCCGACGCCAGATACAGCACCGCGCCGGCGACATCTTCCACCGTGCCCAGCCGCCCGACCGGAATCTGCCCGACCAGCGCCTCGCGCTGCGCATCACCCAGCGCGCGGGTCATGTCGGTATCGATGAAGCCCGGAGCCACGCAATTCACCGTGATATTGCGGCTGCCGACTTCGCGGGCAAGTGCCCGTGCAAAACCCTCCACGCCGGCTTTGGCCGCCGCATAATTGGACTGCCCCGCATTGCCCATCGCGCCGACCACCGAAGTGACGTTGATGATGCGCCCGGTGCGGGCCTTCATCATGCCGCGGATGACCGCCTTGGACAGGCGGTAAACGGACTTGAGGTTGGTCGACATGATGCTGTCCCATTCCTCGTCCTTCATGCGCATCAGCAGATTGTCGCGCGTGATGCCGGCGTTGTTCACCAGTATGCCCACGTCACCCCATTGCTTCTGGATGGCGCCAAGCGTGACGTCCACCTGTGACGCGTCATTGACATCCATGGCAAAACCCTGACCTGCAATGCCGGCCGCGGCAAAGTCCCGGGTTATGCCATCGGCACCGGCTGCAGTCGTGGCCGTTCCCGCCACGGTCGCACCGGCACCACCCAAAGCAAGCGCAATGGCCTTGCCGATGCCGCGCGAAGCCCCGGTGACCAGGGCAACCCTCCCTTTCAGGCCGCTCATTTCAGCGCCTCCATCGTCTGTTCCAGTGATGCAGGATCGGTGACCGCAAATCCCTGCAGGCCGGCTTCGATGCGCCTGGTCATGCCGGCCAGCACCTTGCCCGGTCCGCACTCGACGACATGGGTCACGCCCTGCGCGGCAAACGCCTTGATGGTCTCCACCCAGCGCACGGGATTGCAGGCCTGCCTCGCCAGTGCATCCCGGATCAGCGCCGGATCCCTGACCGAAGCGACGTCGACATTGTTGATGACCGCAAACTGCGGTGCATTGAAGGTGATTTCCTGCATGCGTGCGCCCAGGCGATCGGCCGCGGGTTTCAGCAGCGAGGAATGGAACGGAGCGCTGACCGGCAGCATCACCGCGCGTTTGGCGCCGCGGTTTTTGGCGGCCGCCGCCGCGCGCTCGACAGCTCCCTTGTGACCGGCAATCACGACCTGGCTGGGCGCGTTGAAGTTGACGGCCTCGACCACTTCTCCCTGCGCCGCTTCGGCACAGGCTGCGCGGACAGCATCATCATCAAGACCGAGTATCGCGGCCATCGCGCCGGTGCCCATCGGCACCGCCTCCTGCATTGCCTGCGCGCGGAAACGCACCAGCGGCACGGCATCGGCAAAGTCGAGGACACCTGCTGCGACCAGCGCGGTGTACTCGCCGAGGCTGTGACCTGCGACCATCGCCGGCAAAGGCGCGCCGGCCTGCTGCCAGGCGCGGTACATTGCGTAGGCTGCCGTCAGCATCACAGGCTGCGTGTTGACCGTGGCATTGAGTTCATCGGCAGGGCCTTCAGCCACCAGTTTCCACAGGTCCTGCCCCAATGACGTGGAGGCTTGTTCAAACGTTTCGCGGACAACCGGCGTGCCGGCGAATCCCTGCATCATGCCGACTGCCTGCGAGCCCTGCCCCGGAAAAACCAGTGCCAGTTTCATGTTCGTATCCTCACCACTGCAAAAGTACGGCGCCCCAGGTGAAGCCGCCGCCCACACCTTCCAGCATCACCCGGTGGCCTTCGCGGATGCGGCCGTCGCGCACGGCCTCATCGAGCGCCAGCGGCACTGAAGCAGCCGAAGTATTGGCATGACGATCAACCGTGGTGATCACCCGCTCCATGGTCATACCCAGTTTTTTCGCGGTGGCCTGGATGATGCGGATGTTGGCCTGATGCGGGATCAGCCAGTCGATGTCGGTTTTCTGCAGGCCGGCGGCCTCCAGCGTTTCCAGCGCGACCTCTTCCAGCACCTTTACCGCGAATTTGAACACCGCGCCGCCGTCCATCTGCAGCAGCGGCGTGCCGCTCACCGCGCCGCGGCAGACTTGGCCGGGCACCGAGAGGATGTCGGCATGGCTGCCGTCGGCGTGCAGCCGCGAAGCGAGGATGCCGGGCGTGCTGCTGCGCTTGAGCACCACGGCGCCGGCGCCATCTCCGAACAGCACGCAGGTGCCGCGGTCCGACCAGTCGAGAATGCGCGAGTAGACCTCGGAGCCGACGACCAGGATGTATTCGAATTGCCCCGACTTCATGTACAGGTCGGCGGTATTCAGCGCGTAGACAAAACCGCTGCACACCGCCTGCACGTCGAAGGCCGGCATGTTCTTGGCACCGAGCTTGGACTGCAGGATGCAGGCGGTGCTCGGGAACACCATGTCCGGGGTTGTGGTGGCGACGATGATCAGGCCGAGCTGATCCGCGGTGATGCCCGCCATCTCGAGGGCACGGCGCGAGGCCTGAAGCGCCAGATCGCTGGCCTTTTCACTGTCGGCGGCGATATGCCGCTCACGGATGCCGGTCCGCTGCTGTATCCATTCGTCGGAGGTGTCGACAGTGCCTGCCAGATCCGCATTGGTCAGAACCTTGGCCGGGAGATAACTGCCCGTGCCGATGATGCGTGAGTAAATTGCACTCATGCCGTTGCGACTTTCCCTTCCTGCGTGGCCATGCGCTCGGTGATGTGTGCAAGCACGCCGGTGCGAACCTCGCTGATCGCGTGCCCGATGGCGAAACCGTAGGCGAAGGTGTCGGCCGAACCGTGGCTCTTGATCACCACGCCCTTCAATCCCAGCAGGCTCGCGCCGTTGTAGCGCCGGTGGTCCACGCGGCGCTTGAATGCGTTGAGGACCGGCATGGCCACCAGCCCGCCGAGCCGGGTCAGCAGGTTGCGGCCGAATTCCTCTCGCAGGTATGTGGCCAGCATCTGGGCCAGCCCCTCGGATGTCTTCAACGCGACGTTGCCGACAAATCCGTCGCAGACCACCACGTCGGTGGTGCCCTTGTAGATGTCGTCACCCTCGACGTTGCCGTAGAAATTCAGGCTGCTGGCGCGCAGCAGTCCTGCGGCATTCTTGACGACCTCGTTGCCCTTGATGTCTTCCTCGCCGATATTGAGGAGGCCAACGGTGGGTCTGTGTTTGCCCTCCACCGATGCAACCAGTTCGGCGCCCATCACGGCGAACTGCAGCAGATGCTCCGCCGTGCAGTCGACATTTGCGCCAAGGTCAAGAATGTGGGTATGCCCCTTGGCCGTGGGCAGCATCGTGGCAATCGCCGGACGGTCAATGCCGGGCAGGGTTTTCAGGACAAAGCGTGAAATCGCCATCAGGGCGCCGGTGTTGCCCGCACTGACGCAGGCCTGCGCGGCACCGCTCTTGACCAGGTCGATGGCCACGCGCATCGAGGAATCCTTCTTGCCGCGAAGCGCGTTTGCAGGAGGATCGTCCATCGCCACGATTTCCGACGCATGCTGAATCTGCAGCCGTCCATCCGGCGCAGCGCTGGCTCGGGCCAGTTCCGCGCGGATGTCGCCCTCGATGCCAACCAGGATGAACCTGCAATGCGGATCCTGGCGCAGATGTTCGATCGCGGCAGGCACTGTAACGCGCACGCCATGATCGCCACCCATGCAGTCGATGGCCACGGTTACATCCATCAGCTTCCTCCGCTCAGGGACCGGCTTCTTGTGCTTCGTGCCGGCTGTCCCAAAAGAACAGGGGGGATTACTCGCCCTTGGCCTTGATGACTTTCTTGCCGCGGTAGAACCCGTTCGGGCTGATGTGATGGCGCAGATGCGCTTCACCCGACGTCGGCTCAACCGCCAGCGCGGGTTTCCCGAGCGCGTCGTGCGAGCGATGCATGCCGCGTTTGGAGGGGGACTTCTTGTTTTGCTGTACAGCCATTTCGTTCTCCTGAATTTAATCCTTGTTCCTGCGCCCGGGCGCCAGCAGCTGCGCAAGACCGGCAAACGGGGAATCCTTGGCTTTCGCCCCGGGCCCGCCGGCCAATGTGCTGTCGCACCTGCCCTGTTCATGCCGCACTGACAGCGGCAATCCCAGCAAAATCTCGTCTTCCACCAGCGCCGCCAGATCCAGCACCGGTCCCGCCTCAATCCATTCCGGCGAATCCGGATCCTCATCGTCCGCCGGCACTTCTCCGGGTTGCGCAATCAACACCCGTGCGGACAGTTCAAGCCGGTAATCCATCGGCTCAGTGCACAACGCACAGGCCAGACTGAGCGTTCCGGATACCTCAAGCTCCAGCATGGGCCGTTGCCGCGAATCCTGCCCGCCCCGGACGACATAGCTCACATGACCGGATGCGCCTGCCAAGGCGTCCTTGAGGCGTGCAAAAGACGAAACTGCCAATTCCCCGTCCCGTTGCCCGCCAATCCGTGCAAAGCCGGCTGGATCTTCAAGCACATGCGCTGCTGCCGGTCCGGACATAAGCGCGGCATGATAGTATTTTTGGCATTCGCTGTCAAAAATAATGCCGCCAATTTCCCTGTTTAGCCAAGCACTTAGCGCAGCCTGCCGGGGACACCGCGGCGTATCACCCGCAGTTTCAGTCACTTACACGCCACAATGACGGCCTCACCCCGGGAAATCGTCCTCGCCTCCTCCTCCACCTACCGCAAGGCCCTGATGGCCCGTCTCGGACTGGACTGTGAGAGTCTTTCTCCGGATATCGACGAGTCGCCGCTGCGTCACGAAAGCCCGGTAGCCACCGCAACACGCCTCGCCCAGGCCAAGGCCAGGAAAATCGCTGGCGTGAAGTCGTCGGCCCTGATCATCGGTTCCGATCAGGTCGCCCTGCTGGACGGTGCAGTGCTCGACAAGCCGATGGATCACCAGACGGCCGTCCGCCAGTTGCGTGCCATGAGCGGGCGTGTGGCCATTTTCCATACCGCCGTCTGCCTGCTGGATGCCGACAGCGGAGAACTGCAGTGCGCGAATGTACCGACCACGGTGCACATGCGCGAACTTGCCGACGATGTAATCGAGCGCTACCTCAGGCGCGACCGGCCATATGACTGCGCAGGCAGCGCGAAGATCGAGGCATTGGGCATCGCACTGGTCGAAAAAATCGAAAGCGACGACCCGACCGCCCTGGTCGGACTGCCCCTGATCACGCTGGTCAGCATGCTGAAACGTTGCGGCGTGACGGTTCCATGATGGCCTCAGGCTCGCTGTACCTGCTGCCCACCGATCTTGGCGAATCGGCCGCGCCGGCAATTCCGGAATTCTCCCTGGAACGGGCGCGCTGCCTGACCCACTTCATCGCCGAAAATCCGAAATCGGCGCGCGCATTCCTGAAGCGCATCGGCTATCCCCGGCCGCTGAACACCGCGACAATCACCACGCTGGACAAGGACACGCCACGAACCGCAATTCCGGAACTGCTGCAGCCGCTGCTCGAAGGCCGCGATGCCGCGCTGGTTTCCGAAGCAGGATGCCCGGCGGTTGCCGATCCCGGCGCCATGCTGGTTCAAGCCGCACATGAAGCAGGCATCCGCGTGGTGCCGCTGGCGGGACCGTCCGCGATCCTGCTGGCGCTGATGGCATCCGGTCTCAACGGACAGCGCTTCGCCTTCCATGGCTACCTTCCGGTCGATGCCAGGGCGCGTGCGGCAAAAATCCGAGAACTAGAGCAGCGGTCGGTGCGCGATGATGCAACCCAGATTTTCATCGAAACGCCGTATCGCAACGATGCCATGCTGCAGGCCCTGCTGGAGCACTGCTCGGGCAACACCCTGCTCTGCATTGCGGTCGACCTGACACTGCCCGGCGAAAGCATCGCCACCCGGCCCGTTGCCGGCTGGCGTGACCGCCTGCCCGCACTGAACAGGCGCCCTGCGGTTTTCCTGCTTTACCGCAGGGGCCCGGCTGACCGTTCAGCGAATTGACAGGCCGCCCGCTCCGCCGAGCCTGACCAGGGTTTCCGCGGCAGCTGCGCCGAAACGGCGCGCAAAACGCTCTGCAAAATTCTCCTGCAGCGTGAAATCAACGATGTCTTCCGCCTTGACAACCTCGCGCGCCACATACTCCAGGCTGCCCATGGCATCGGCCAGGCCGAGTTCAATGCTTTTCTGGCCTACCCAAAGCAGACCCGAGAACATGTCCGGCGTTTCCTTGAGACGCTTGCCGCGCCCCTGGCGCACCACGGTGATGAACTGCTGGTGGATGTCGCCCAGCATGGTTTCGGCATGCGCCTTCTGCTGCTCCTGGATCGGCGAGAACGGGTCGAGGAAACCCTTGTTTTCGCCGGCGGCCAGCAGGCGCCTCTCGACACCCAGCTTTTCCATGGTGCCGGTAAAGCCGAAGCCGTCCATCAGCACGCCGATGGAACCAATGATGCTCGCCTTGTCGACATAGATCTTGTCCGCGGCCGCGGCGATGTAATAGCCACCGGATGCGCAGATGTCATCGACCACGGCGTACAGCGGAATCTCGGGATGCAGTCCGCGCAGGCGCTTGATTTCGTCATAGATGTATCCGGCCTGCACCGGGCTGCCGCCCGGACTGTTGATGCGGATCACCACGCCCTTGGTGTTCTTGTCCTTGAACGCGGCCTGGAGCCCGCCCATGATCTTGTCGGCGCTGGCCTGGCTGGCGGGGCTGATCACGCCGCTGATGTCGATCAGCGCGGTATGGCTGCCCGGCAGCGGATCATGCCTGCCGATCCAGCCCATGCCGATGAACAGCAGCGAAAACAGGTACAACAGCACCATCATCTTGAAAAACATGCCCCAGCGCCGCGCGGACCGCTGCTCCTGGATGGCGGCCAGCGCCACTTTCTCCAGCACCTTGCGCTCCCATTGCGGATCATTCGATTGCGGGTCTGACATATAAATTCCTTTAAAAACAATATACTACATCAAATCACTGGAGAACCTTCAAGCCTGCGGAAGCAGCCATTCGCGCAATTCCCGCAATTCACTGACCATCAGCTGCGGCCTGCAGGCCGCGAGGGCTTCGCTTTCGTGGGCGCCGTGGGTGACCGCCACCGCGTCGACACCGGCTGCAGCAGCCATCATGAGGTCATGGGTCGTATCGCCGATCATCAACGCCTTGCCTGCCGGTGTCGCCAGATCGTCTAGAATCGCCGTCAGCATGCCCGGATGCGGCTTGGAAAATCCCTCATCCGCGCAGCGCGTGACATGGAAATACCGGCCGAGCCCGGTGTCCTTCAGCGCACGGTCCAGGCCGCGCCGGCTTTTCCCGGTGGCTACGGCGAGCAGATAGCCCTGCGCGTGCAATGCCTCGATCATCTCGCGGGCGCCTTCGAACAGCGTGGTGCCGCCGTCGCGCCTGAGGAACTGCAGGCGATACCGATCAACCACCTTCGGGTATTCGGATTCCGGCAGGTCCGGCAGGATATGGCGCATCGCGTCGGCAAGGCCCAGCCCGATCACGTACCGCGCCTCGCCAGTCGGCGGGACCGGCAGACCGAGATCGGCGCAGGCCTGCTGCAAGGCTTCGGCGATGGCCGCCGCCGAATCCATCAGCGTGCCGTCCCAGTCGAATACCAGCAGCTCATAGGGCTCACGCATGGCGTTTTGAGGCTTCCACGAATTGCCGGAGATCCTCGGGCAGGGGCGATTCGATGACTATTTTTTCGCGGCTCAGCGGATGGCGCACCGCCAGCAGGCGCGCATGCAGGAACATCCGCTTCAGACCCTGTTTGGCCAGCGCCCTGTTCAGGGTGAAATCGCCGTATTTGTCATCGCCGAGGATCGGGAAACCCAGATGCGCGAGATGGACACGGATCTGGTGGGTACGCCCGGTTTTGAGTTCCGCGTCCAGCAGGCTGTAGGGACCGGCGAGCCGTTCGAGCCGGAAAACGGTCACGGCGCGGTCACCGGCAGGGTCGACGCTGACCCGCCGATCCCCCGAGCCGGTGGTATGTTTTTCAAGCGCCAGTTCGACAACGCGCTTGCGCTCCGTCCACAGCCCCTTGACCAGCGCCAGATAGCGCTTTTCGGTTTCGCCTGCCTGCAACTGGCGATGCAATTCGACCAGCGCCGACCGTTTCTTGGCCAGCAGCAGGACGCCGGAAGTTTCACGGTCCAGCCGGTGCACCAGTTCGAGGAATTTGGCTGCGGGACGTGACTGGCGCAGGGCTTCGATCACCCCGAAACTGACGCCACTGCCCCCATGCACCGCCATACCCGAAGGCTTGTCGATTGCCAGCAGGGCCTCGTCCTCAAACAGGATGACCGGGCTGAATACAGCTGCCGCCCCACCCCTGGGTGCGGGTTTTTGTGCTGTACGGGTGGGGGGGATCCTCACCAGATCACCGATCTGCAGCCGGTAATCCGGGCCGATCCGACCGCTGTTGACCCGGACTTCGCCGCTGCGCAGGATCCGGTAGACATGGCTTTTCGGGACCCCTTTCAGCCGTCGCATCAAGTAGTTGTCGATGCGCTGGCCCTCCGAATCCTCGCCAATCGTCTGCCGTAATGTGGAATCTTTACTTAACTTGTTCATTTACTTATACTTCTTGCCAGCGCTGCCCCTGGCGGACGACGCGGATGTCTGGGAACGTTGATTGCTCGCTGATTGTTGATTTGTTCAGTCAACCTGACAGGCACCACGGGCACCAAGCCCGACGCGAAGTAACTCCGCAACTGGCGCGCTCTGCAATGGATGCCGGACGGACGCGATTGGACGACGGCGATGTTGCGCGGCATTTCCACGGCATTGCCGTGAATTGGAACCAGTCACTACAGGGTTAAAGTCGCTCACCGAGACAAGTAGCGATGTTAGACGAATTACGCGCTCAAGGCACTGTTCGATATTCCGGATTCGCGCGAATCGCGCGGACCCCAGCAAGACACACTGCATAACCAGGACGCCATCACGATCGCTTCAATATTGCCGATTGCCCGTTGAAACATCCTGAGTCCCCCGCCTGCGGGCGGTAGCCGTTGTGTCCATCCCGTGCAAATCCTTGAGCGCGGGAGAAGAAAATGAAACGCATGTTGTTCAATGCGACGCAGGCCGAAGAGCTGCGCGTCGCCATCGTCGATGGCCAGAAGCTGATCGACCTCGACATCGAATCCGCCGGCAAGGAACAGCGCAAAAGCAACATCTACAAGGGCGTCATCACCCGAATCGAGCCCAGTCTCGAAGCCGCCTTCGTCGATTACGGCCACGACCGCCACGGCTTCCTTCCTTTCAAGGAAGTCGCCCGCTCCTACTTCAAGCCCGGCGTCAATGTCAGCACCGCCCGCATCCAGGACGCGCTGAAGGAACGCCAGGAAATCATCGTCCAGGTCGACAAGGACGAGCGCGGCAACAAGGGCGCCGCGCTGACCACCTTCATCAGTCTCGCCGGCCGCTACCTGGTCCTGATGCCCAACAACCCGCGCGGCGGCGGCGTGTCGCGGCGCATCGAAGGCGAAGAACGCGCAGAACTCAAGGAGACGGTGGCGCAGCTGGACGTGCCGCAGGGCATGAGCGTGATCGCCCGCACCGCGGGCATCGGCCGCAGCGCCGAAGAGCTGAACTGGGACCTGAAATACCTGCTGCAGCTGTGGACCGCCATCGAGGGTGCCGCCAACCAGCAAAGCGGTGCCTTCCTGATCTTCCAGGAATCCAGCCTGGTGATCCGGGCGATCCGCGACTATTTCCACGAGGAAATCGGCGAAATCCTGATCGACACCGAATCGATCCATGAACAGGCCGTGCAGTTCATGAGCCACGTGATGCCGAACTACGTGAACCGCGCCAAGCATTACCGCGACGACGTCCCCCTGTTTTCGCGCTTCCAGATCGAACACCAGATCGAGTCCGCTTTCTCCCGCTCGGTCAACCTGCCCTCGGGCGGCGCCATCGTCATCGACCACACCGAAGCGCTGGTCTCCATCGACGTCAATTCGGCGCGTGCAACGCGCGGCGCCGACATCGAGGAAACCGCGTTCCGCACCAATCTCGAAGCCGCCGACGAGGCGGCGCGCCAGCTTCGGCTGCGCGACCTGGGCGGCCTGGTGGTGATCGACTTCATCGACATGGAATCGCAGCGCAACCAGCGCGAGGTCGAGAACCGGCTCCGCGATGCGCTCAAATACGACCGCGCCAGGGTGCAGACCGGCAAGATCTCGCGTTTCGGCCTGATGGAACTGTCGCGCCAGCGGCTGCGGCCCTCGCTGGGCGAATCCAACCACAGCGCCTGCCCGCGCTGCCACGGCACCGGGCACATCCGCGGCACCGAATCCACCGCACTGCACATCCTGCGCATCATCCAGGAAGAGTCGATGAAGGACAACACGGCCGCCGTGCATG
>VFQT010001812.1_pt1 | contig 24000 bp, 20 predicted proteins | sample 3512381 | NCBI WGS metagenome assembly VFQT01 (sample SAMN10412376, study PRJNA504923) | tailings metagenome | isolation source: Relicate 2 Philex TSF3 active mining site | place: Philippines: Tuba, Benguet | collected 2017-08-29
GATAGAGGCGCTCGGCAAGGTGCAGGCCCGCGTGCCACTCCGTCGGCAATACGGCATCCACGATCGTCACGTCGGGGAAGACGTCACGCGCGGCATCCGCGATCATCGGCACCAGAACCGATGTCGCGTTGGCGGCAACCGTGGGGAACGGGCCGAAACCGGTGAGCAGAATAGCGGGGCGGTCCTTGGGCATCTTCTGTGTCGAGTCTGTCGAGCGTTTCACCGATGGCGACGAGTGCGGACGGAGCCGGGGTGGATGTATCAGCCGCACGCAGGTCGCGCGCTGGACTGCCAGAGGGACAGGATCTCCTCCACGGCGAAGGCAGGCGTCATCTGGCCCTGTCGAACGGCCGCCTCCACCTCCGGCAGGCGTCGCGCGATCTCGGGGGCGGCACGCAGTGTTTCCATCACGCGGTCGGTCAGCATGTCCTGCATCGCGCTGACGGCCTGTTGGCGTCGGCGCGCGTCGCGCTCTCCAGATGCCGTCATGATTCGGTTGTGCTCGAGGATCTTGTTCCAGAGCGCATCGAGACCGATGTTGTCGCGACCGGAGATCGTGAGGACAGGGGGCGCCCAGTTCGGCGACTGCGGCGTCAGGATGTTGAGCGCACCGCGATATTCGGCAGCGGCCTTGCCCGCGCGCTCCGCATTGTCGCCGTCGGCCTTGTTGATGGCGATCATGTCGGCGATCTCGATGATGCCTTTCTTGATGCCTTGCAGGTCGTCGCCACCGCCGGCCAGCAACAGCACCAGGAAAAAGTCCACCATGTCGGCCACCGTCGTTTCTGACTGGCCGACGCCCACGGTCTCCACGATGACGACGTCGAACCCGGCGGCCTCCACCAGCGCCATCGTCTCCCGCGTGCGCCGCGCGACGCCGCCGAGCGTGCCCGATGTCGGCGATGGGCGAATGAAGGCGTCCGGCGACTGCGACAGCCGTTGCATGCGCGTCTTGTCGCCCAGGATCGAGCCACCCGTGCGTCGAGAGGTGGGATCTACGGCGAGTACCGCCACCTTGTGACCGTCGGCAATCAGATTGACGCCGAGTTGGTCGATGGTCGTGGACTTGCCCACGCCCGGGACGCCCGTGATGCCGATCCGTTGCGCCCTGCCGGTTTCGGGCAGCAACTCCTGCAGAAGCTCGCGCGCCAGCGCCTGGTCGGACCTCCGGCCGCTCTCCACGAGCGTGATCGCACGCCCCAGCATCGCACGGTCGCCGGCGCGGATACCGCGCGCGTATTCGCCGACGCTCGGCCGCATCCGTGAGGACGTCGCCGCCGCTGCTGATCTTGTCGAAGTGCATCGCATCATGCGCCGGAGCATGGTGCCGATTCCTGTTGCCCGCAAGCGGTTTGGAGTTTTTCCGGGCTCGATTTGACAGCCCACTTCCGGCGGGCCATTGCTGCTGGCAGGGCAGGGTGAGATGCGCGTGGCGCGACCAGAACGATCTCGGGACCAGGGAGAGCGTGAGACGATGCGGTTGACCATTCCCGACTATTGTCTCGTGACGCTGTTGGGGCGGCGCGGGGACGACGTCGGGGATGCCAAGTCCCGTTGGTTCGCGCCCTCCGAGATCTCCGGGCTGGAGGCTTGCCGCCTCGTGACCGGGCTCGAAGGCAGTGGCGAGGTGGCCGAAGATGTCGAGCAGCTCTTGCATACGGTCGTCGGGCTCAGGCTCAAGCATCGCCGGCTGACCCTTGTCGATGGCCATGACCTCGGCCGCCAGCAGCGCGCGGCGCTCGTCGCCACGGCGCGGCGGCATTATGCACGTCCGATCGCGCTGCTCTTGCAGGAACGCGGCGCGCCGGGCGCCTATGCGCACCTTCACGATGAAGGCTTCCGCGAGGTGCTGACGATCCCGGCATCCCAGCCGCTGGCCGAGGTGGATGTTGTGCGCAAGCCTCTGCCGTGCGATGCGCGGCACGAACGTGGTCCCTACGACATCATCGGCGACATTCACGGCTGCGGTGACGAACTCGAGGAGCTCCTGGCGAAGCTCGGCTATCGCATCGCATGGGGCTACAACGGTGACGAGCGCACCGTTCGCGTCGAGGCTCCCGCTGGCCGCCGCGTCATCTTCCTTGGCGATCTCGTCGATCGTGGTCCTCGCACGCCCGACGTGATGCGCATCGTCATGGCGATGGTCGCCGCAGGACATGCCCTCTGCATACTCGGCAATCACGACGTGAAGTTGCTGCGTTGGCTCGAAGGCCGCAAGGTCAAGATCGCCCACGGCAACGGCGAGACGATCGCGCAGATGGAGCTCGAGAGCCCACGGTTCAGGCAAAGCGTGGCGAGCTTCCTGGAGGCGCTGCCCTCGCAGCTCTGGCTCGATGGCGGGCAGCTCGTCGTCGCGCATGCCGGCATCCGCCAGGAGATGGTCGGTCGCCATACCGGAGCCGTGCGCGAGTTCTGCCTGTACGGAGAAACGAAAGAGGGCGACGATCCGGAAGATCCCGTCGCACGCGATGGATGGATCCACGACTATCGCGGGCCGGTCTACGTCGCATATGGCCATGTCCCCCGGCCCGAGGCGGTTTGGGTGGGCCGCACCATCGGCCTCGACACGGCATGTGTGTTCGGCGGCCGATTGACAGCCCTCAAGTGGCCCGAGCGCGAGATCGTGCACGTCGTCGCCCGCACGCGCCATGCGACGCAGATCTCTTGAAGTCCGGTCGCGTGCCGGTCATCGTCGGGCGAACAGCCGCTCGATGTCGTTGAGGCTCAGCTCGACATAAGTTGGCCGGCCGTGATTGCATTGGCCCGAGAACGGCGTCGCCTCCATCGCCCGCAGGAGCGCGTTCATTTCCGATGGCGTCAGCTTGCGGCCGGCCCTGACGCTGCCATGGCAGGCCATTCGTGAGCAGACCGCCTCCAGCCGCTCCTTGAGAGGCACAGCGCCGTTCTCGGACAGGACGCTGGAAAGAAGGTCGCGGACCAACCCCTGCACGTCCGTGCGACCCAGGATGGCGGGCACCTCGCGCACGGCGATGGCACCAGGACCGAAGGCCTCGAGGCAGAGGCCGAGCTCGGCCAACTCCTCCGCATGGTCGACGAGGAGGGCGGCTTCGTCGGCCTCCATTTCCACGATCTCGGGCACGAGCAGTCCCTGCCGTTCGACGCCCCCCTCGGCCAGCATCTGTTTCATGCGCTCGTAGACGATGCGTTCATGGGCGGCATGCTGATCGACGAGTATGAGCGAGGTCTCTGTCTCGGCGAGGATGTAGGTCTCGTGCAGCTGGGCCCGCGCCGCGCCGAGCGGATATCGTACCTGCTGGTGCTCGCCCGGCTCGGACACGAAAGCCGCGGTGTTGGCGCTCGGTTCGGCAAAGCCCATCAACGGCGCCTGCCAGTCGCGCGGCGGCTGCACGGGGCGGCTCCGATCGCCCGGCGGCCGGGGCGCGCCGCTCCATGCGGTGGACGGCTGCGGCGCTGGTGCTGCGGCAGCCTGCGTCGTGAAGCTTTCGGCCATGCGTCCGCCGCCGATCACGCTGGCGCGATGCCCCGCTTGCTCCAGTGTGTGCCGGATCGCTCCTATGACGAGCGAACGGATGGCGCCCGAATCGCGGAAACGTACCTCTGCTTTGGTCGGATGCACGTTCACGTCGACGGCGTGCGGATCGAGGCCGATGAACAGCGCAACCAGCGGATTGCGTCCGCGCGGCACGAGGTCGCCATAGGCGGCGCGCACGGCAGTCAACAACAGACGATCCTTGACCGGCCGCCCGTTGACGAAAAGCAGCTGCAGCGAGGTGTCGGGGCGATGCAGTGTCGGCAGCCCGATGAACCCCGCCAAGGTGATGCCGTCGCGTTCGCCGTCGATCGCCAGCGCATCCGTCAGAAATTCCCGCCCCATGATGCGCCCGAGCCGGCGGAGCAACCCGTCGGCGCCGTCCGGGGCGGCGGGCAGCACGAGGCCGGCGCGCTCGCCCGTCGTCAAGCTGAATGCGACGTCCTGGTGCGCCATGGCCAGCCGCTTGACGGTCTCGCCGATGGCAAGGTTCTCCGCCCGCTCCGAGCGCATGAACTTGAGACGCGCCGGCGTGGCGGAGAAGAGGTCGCGCACTTCGACCTTCGTGCCGGCATTGACGGCGACGGGGCGGATGTCGGAGCGTTGGCCACAATCGACGACGATTTCGAGCCCGGTTGGCATATCGCGGCGCCGCGTGGCGATGGAAAGCCGCGCGATGGAGCCGATCGACGGCAACGCTTCGCCCCGGAAACCCAGCGTGCGGATGTCGAGCAGGTCCTCGCTGTCGAGCTTGGACGTCGCGTGCCGCTCGATGCAAAGGCACAGATCGTCCGCGTCCATGCCCGAGCCGTCGTCCGTCACGCGGATGAGGGAGATTCCTCCGCCCGCCGTCACGATCTCGATGTTGCGCGCGCCCGCGTCGATGGCGTTCTCGACCAGTTCCTTGACAACGCTCGCGGGTCGCTCGATGACCTCGCCCGCCGCAATGCGGTTGATCGTTTCAGGTGTGAGTTGGCGGATGGCCAAGCGGCGGCTCCCTGCGGGTGGCGCTTGTAGCGCTTGCCCGGGACGACTTGGTACTGGCGCACGGTCAAGGTGCGATCTACGACAGTCTCTGCCGTGTCAGAACCTTGGCCAGCTCCACCGCGGGCTGATCGAAGGCATTCACCTCCAGCAGGCGCGCGGCGAGAATCGTCTCGAGCATCATGCTCATCATCAAGGCGCCGATGCCGGCCTCGTCAAGGCGGTCGACGTCGATGGTGCGCACGGGACGCCCGGCTTTCCCCAGGGCTTCGGGAATGGCACTCGCCTGCGCCGCGACGAGGTCCCCGACCTGCCGGTCGGCCATGAACGACACGCCGACCAGCTCCGCGAGATCCTTGGGGATCCTGGGCCCCTTGGGCGTGTCGCTGACCCGCAGCACCGACAGATAGTGGGTATTGGGCCCGTCCATGAACAACTGCAGCTGGCTGTGCTGATCGAGCGGCCCAAGGCAGGCGACCGGTGTCGTACCTTCCCCATCCTTGCCGAGACTCTCGGCCCAAAGCTGCACGTACCAATGCGAGAACCGCGCGAGGCGGTCCGCGTAGGGCATCATCACGTTGATGTCGATGGCGTCTTCCTTGGCGAGACCGACCGCGACGGCTGCCGCGACGGCCGGCATCAGCGCATCCGGGCCGTTGGCGCGCGCCACGGCATCGACCGCGTGCTGGGCGCCAGTGCGAATTGCGCGCGCATCGAGCCCGCGCACCAGCGCAGGCAGAAGCCCCACCACGGAAAGGCAGGAGAACCGCCCGCCGATATCTTTGGGATGATCGAGGACGGGAATGCCCAGTTGCCCGCAGGCACGGCGCAACGCATTGGGCTTGTCGGGGGCAGACGGATCGGACACGCCGAGGAACAAGCTGGGAATTCGCGCTTCGAGCCCGGCTTCGCGGATCGCGGCCAGGGCGGCCGCCATCTGCACCAGCGTCTCTGGCGTGCCGCCGGACTTCGATATCACGACGAAGCGGCTGCCGGCGAGATCGAGACCGGCCAGCGCGCCGGCCAGCGTCGCGCCGTCGAGGTTGTCGTAGAAACGTGTGCGCGGGCGTTTGCGCTGGGCTGCGTCGGCACCACCGGGAATGTTCCAGCCGTTGAGCTGGGCGATGGTCTGCCCGCCGAGGCTCGAACCGCCCGTGCCCAGAAAGACGACGGTGCGCGCGCCCTCGCACAGCTTTGCGACGGCCGCTTCGGCTTGGTCGATGTCCGCACGCTCCGCCGCGATGCTCAAGTGGGGCATCGCGCCTTTGCCATGGCTCTCCTTTAACTCGGCGAGCGGCGTCTCGAGCCGGCCGAGCCAGTGATCGAGCGACTGATCGGACAAGCCGGACGCTCCGATCCGGGTTTCCAGGCAACCGCGAATGTCCTGGCGCAAGAGCACGCGGCCATCATCACCGGTGACGGTCGTGATTTCGGAATCTCGCGTGCTCATGCCCCAGCCTTTCGTGTCGTCCCGCCTCGCGTGGCTGAAATCAGCCGCGCGGTCCCAGCCCCTTGGGCTTGCCGACCACCGTGATGATGAGATCGTCGACCTTGAGCAGGCGCTTGGCAACCCGCTTGACGTCGTCGAGCGTCACCGCGTCGATCTGCTGGTTGCGTGTCTCCAGGTAATCGATACCCGTTTCCTCGAGCTGCATCCACAGCAGGCGGTTGGCGATCTTCGCGTTCGTGTCGAGCTGCAGCGGGAACGAGCCCGTGAGGTAGCTCTTGGCGTTGGCGAGTTCCGTCACGGTCGGTCCGTCGGCCGCCATGCGGGCCAGTTCCTGCTTGATGACGTTGATCGACTCTGCGACCGCTTCGTTCTTCGTGGCGACGCCGCCCGCGAAAATCGACGCGCGCCGCATCGGTTGGATGTAGCTGTAGACCGAGTAGGCGAGCCCGCGCTTCTCACGAACCTCCTCCATCAGACGCGAAGCGAAGCCGCCGCCGCCAAGGATCTGGTTCAGCACATAGGCTGCCATGAAATCCTTGTCCTTGCGTGCGATGCCGTTCATTCCGAAGCGCACGACCGACTGCGGCACGTCCATTTCGATGATCTTGAGCTTTTCCTTGGCCTCCGGCTCTGCATTGTTCACGGGATGCAGGTTCGCCTTGGCCGGCAGATCGCCGAACACGCGGTCGAGCAGCGTGCCGAGGTCGGCCGCCGTGATGTCGCCGACAACTGCGATCCGCAAGGTGTCACGCGCGAACGTGTTCTGGCGATACGCCACGAGATCCTCGCGCGTGATCGCGGCGACCGACTGCGGCGTCCCGCTCGCAGGCCGCCCGTAGCTGTGACCGTGAAACGCCATTGCGCTCCACTCTTTCAGCACCACCCTGTCGGGGCTCTTGGCGGCGAAGGCGAGGCTGCTCAGAAGCTGCTTGCGGATGCGCTCCACGGCCTCCGCGTCGAAGCGAGGTTGGGTGACGGCGAGCCGCAGCATGTCCACGGCCGCGTCGCGATTGGCCGTCAGCGTCTCGAAGCTGCCGTACATGACGTCGGCATCGTCGCTGAAGCTCATGCGCATGGCCAGCTCTTCCATCCGCTCCTGGAATTTCGTGTGGTCCAGGTCGCCCGCGCCTTCGTCCATCATCGCGGTCAGGAAGTTCGCGATGCCTTCCTTGCCCGCCGGATCCTGCGAGCTGCCGCCCTCAAAGGAGAACCGCAGTGCGATAAGGGGGACGCTGTGCTCTTGCACCAACCACGCCTTGATGCCGCCGGGGCTGGTAACTTGCTGGATCTGCATGCTGGCTTTGACTTGTTCTGGTGCTGCGTGGCGCGTGGAAACGGTCGTGCGGGGGGCAGCGGATGCTGGAGCAGCCGCAGGGGACGCACCCGCAGCGGTCTTGGACTCCGGCGCTTGCTGTACCGTCGTGGCGCCGTCCGGAGCTTGGGCCGCTTGGGCGACGCGAGTGGCCGGTCCTGCCGCATCGCGCGCCTGCGTCGAACTCGGCCACAACGCGGCCACCCCGATCAGGGCCGCGGCGAGGCCCGCGACCGTGAGGGCGAGATGGCGGAAGCCTGCGCCGCCGTGCGTCGTCGAATGGTCGGACATTGAGGCCTCCCGGGGGCTCAGGAGCGGTTGGGGGTGGCGGGCTTCACTGCTGAAACCGGAGCGTCGGGGGCTTCCGGCAGCAGCGTACCCGTCACGGAGCGGCGGATGTCGAAGTGCTTCTGGGCAGCCGCCTTCACGGCGTCCGGCGTCACCTTGGCAATCCGGTCGGGCCAGGCTTCGATATCGGCCACGGTCTGTCCGACGGCCAGCGCCCAGCCGTAGCGGCGCGCCAGCGTCGACTGGCTGTCGCTCTCGTAGACGTACTCCGCGATGTACGACTTCTTCGCTCGCTCGATTTCGGCTGATGTCACGCCGTTCTGGCGGATGTCGGCAAGCACGGCATCGACCGCTGCCTCCACCTTGGCCATCGGCACGCCGTCCGCCGGCACGACAACGAGCGAGATCTTGCCGTCATCGCGGCCGCTGCCGCTGTAATAGCCGCGCGCGCTGGAGGCGATCCGCTGCTCGACGACGAGGGCCTTGTAGAGCCGGCTGGTTGCGCCTTCCGCCGTGACCTTCATGAGAATGTCGAGCGCCTCTGCCTCGCCCTTCGGCGCCGTCTTGTAGCTGGGGGCGAGATACATGCGATGCCAGGAGGCCTTGCCCGCCCGCGGATCCTTCAGTTCCAGGCGGCGCGCGGCGCGGTGCGGCGGTTCTTGCGGGCGCGGGCGCGGGGCAACGGCGGGATTCTCGGGGATCTTGCCGTAGGTCTCTTCGGCCAGCTTGCGCACCTCGTCGAGCGTCACGTCGCCCGAGACGACGAGAATGGCGTTGTTGGGCGCGTAATGCGTCTTGTAGAAGGCGAGCGCATCCTCCCGTGACAGTTTCGCGATCTCGTGCTCCCAGCCGATCACCGGGATGCCATAGGGGTGCGACATGAACAGAGCCGCGTTCATCTGCTCGTCCAGGATGGCGGCTGGGTTGTTCTCCACCCGCGAGCGCCGCTCTTCGAGAATGACGTTACGCTCGGTCAGGACCTCCTTCTCGTCGAGGCGCAGGTTGACCATGCGGTCCGCCTCCATCTCCATCACCTTCGGCAGGCGGTCCTTGGCGACGCGCTGAAAGTAGGCGGTCAGGTCCTGCGTGGTGAAGGCGTTGTCCTGGCCGCCGAGCCGCGAGACGATCTTGGAGAACTCGCCGTTCGGGATCTTGTCCGTCGACTTGAACATCAGGTGTTCGAGGAAATGCGCGATGCCCGACACGCCCGGCGCCTCGTCGGCGGCGCCCGTTCGATACCAGACCATGTGCGTTACCACCGGCGCGCGGTGGTCGGGGATGACCACGATGCGCATACCGTTGGCGAGTGTGGCTTCCGAGGCCCGGGTGGCGGCCTCGGCGTGGCGGGCGAAGGATGTTGCTGTCAGCATGGCGATCGCTATGAGGCTCGAGGAGAGGACGCGGTAGGCCCGTTCGATCATTGGGGGCGGCTCCTGCTACGAATCGCGACAGGCGGCTCGGGCGCGGCTGATTGGCTGATGAGCCATGCAACGAAACATACAGCCGAGCTGGCGAGCCCCCGTGTCAGCGCGCACAACAAAGATGCGCGGCACCGGATCTCTGCGTCCGGATCAACGAGACATGTCGGGGCATGCGGCCCAAAAGTCAAATGACAACAAGGTAAGGTCGTTTCCCAGACCTTGTGCACGTCGCGAACACGTTGCCGAACCGGATCGAGCTCAATCGCTGTTGCCGAACAGCGTCTTGCTCATGGCACCGAAGATCGAGCCCTGTTGGCAGGCGCTATCGGCGGACTCGTCACCCTTCGCGCGGTCTTTCCAGTTGCCGTCCCGGCAGTACTCCGCTTGCGCCTGCTTCTTGGCGGCAGCCTGCTGGGCACGGGCCTTGTCCGGGTCTTGCGGCCATTGCTGGTCCGGGATTGCAGCCGTGGTGGCGGGCGGTGCGGATTCGGGATCGGGCAGGCGCGTCGTATCGGGCGGGATGACGAGCGGCGCGCGCGCCTCCGTCTTGGGCTCCACCTTTTTGCCCAGCACGTTTCCCGATACGCCGAGCGCATCGAAAACCTTGCCGTTCAATTCGACGCCTTCGCCAGCGCTGCAGCCCGCGAGCATGCTGCCGCTGATCGCCAGCGTCAGCATCACACCTAAGCTACGGATCGCCTTGGGCATCGTGCTCGTCCTGTCTGTCCTGCGCGTGTGCGAATCAGCACGTGCAACCCGTCGTCTCGCCCGCAATTGCGGCGGTTCCGTGCCCGCACGGCCAAGCCGCCGGGTAAAGATGCCGCGTGTCACTCCTTACGGTCGCGAGTCGGCATCCAGGATTCATACAAGAGGCCCAATACCCCCGCAACGATGGCCACATCTGCGATGTTGAAAATGTACCAGTAGAACCCGAAGGCATGCAGGGAGACGTAATCGACGACGCCGCCGTGTATGATGCGGTCGAGCGCGTTCCCGAGCGCGCCGCCGATGATGAGACCGAGACTGGCGGCCAGCAGCGCATTGCTTCCCGCGCGCGCAACCCATGCCCACAGCGCGATCGCGGTCAAGACGGCGAAGCCTGCGAGCAGCCATTGACCGTCCGATGTTAAAAGGCCGTAGCTGATGCCCCGGTTCAGCACGAAAACGTAGTCCATGAAGGGCAGGATCTGAACCCGCCCCTTCTCCTTGATGCGATAGACGCCGAGCATCCACGCTTTGTGCGACTGATCGAGAACGAACGTCGCGATCACCACCAGGGCGCACAGACGCGAATAGGGCCCCCACAGCCAGCTTCCCTGCGCGGTGTCGCTCAAGTTGCGGGCCCCTCGATCTCGCGCATGGCCGCAGCGTCGCGCGCCGACAACTCGGGATAGGCCGCGTCCGAGCCGACGTCGGTCGTGAAGCGCCAGGAGCGCGCGCACTTCGTGCCTTCCGCGAGCTTCGGGACGACGGCGACGCCCGGCACCTCGGGCAGGGTAAACGCACCGTCCGGAGCTGTGTCCGACGCCACGGTGAGGCCGCTCGTGATCGCTATCTCCGCCATGTCGACGCCCGCGAGCGCGGCCCTCAGATCCGCATCTGTCACGTGGACGGCGGGCGCTGCTTCGAGGCTGGAGCCGATGCGCTTGGCCGCCCTTTCGATCTCCAGCGCGCCCGTGACCACCGAGCGTACGCGGCGCACCTTCTCCCATTTCTGGGCCAGCGCCTCGTCGCGCCAGTCGTCCGGCACCTCGCCGAAGACTTCCAGATGCACCGAGCGCGCCTCGTCGTCGCCGTAGCGTGACAACCACGCTTCCTCCGCCGTGAAGGCCAGGATCGGCGCCAGCCATACCGTCACGTGACGGAAGATGTGCTCGACACACGTCAGCGCGGCAAGCCGTTTCACCGATGAGGGCGCCTCGCAATAGAGCGCGTCCTTGCGGATGTCGAAGTAGAACGCCGACAGCTCCGTGTTCATGAACTGGGAGAGTTGCGCTACGACACGCTTGTAGTCGTACTCCGCGTAGGCCTTGCGCACGATGCCGTCGAGCTCGGCGAGCCGATGCAGCATCAGGCGCTCGAGCTCGGGCATGTCCTTCACTTGCAACGCGCCGGATGCGGAGTGGGCATCCGAAGGCGCAATTGGATAGTGCGCCAGCGTTCCGAGCATCCAGCGCAGCGTGTTGCGGATCTTGCGGTAGTTGTCCGAGAACGTCTTGAGGATCTCGGGGCCGATACGCAGGTCGTCCGAATAGTCCGACGATGCGACCCACAGGCGCAGGATGTCGGCGCCGGACTTGGCGATGACGTCCTGCGGCGCCGTCACATTGCCGACCGACTTCGACATCTTCTGCCCCTTCTCGTCGAGGCAGAAGCCGTGCGTCAGCACCACGTCGTAGGGGGCCCGGCCGCGCGTGCCGGAGCTTTCGATGAGCGACGAATGGAACCAGCCGCGGTGCTGGTCCGAGCCCTCCAGGTACATGACCCGGTCGCGGCCACCGTCCACGATGCGCTTGAACCCGGCGAGCCCCGGGAAGTGCACCGCGTCCTCCAGCACGTAGGTGTGCGTGGAGCCCGAATCGAACCACACGTCGAGAACGTCGTTGACCTTCTCGAACTGGGCTGGATCGTAGTCTGGTTTGAGGAAGCGCGCGCCGTCCGTGTCTGAGAACCAGGCGTCGGCCCCCTCCGCGTACATGGCGTCGTAGATGCGCTGGTTGACCTTGTCGTCCACCAGCACCTCGTTGGTGCCCTTTTTCACGAACACGGTGATCGGAACGCCCCAGGCGCGTTGGCGCGAGATCACCCAGTCGGGCTTCGCCTCGATCATGCCGGTGATGCGGTTCTCGCCCGACGCCGGCACCCACTCGGTGTCGCGGATGGATTGCAGCGAAACCTCGCGCAGCGTCTTGCCGCCGAGCGATTTCGCCGGCTTGTCCATGTGGATGAACCACTGCGGCGTATTGCGGAAGATGACCGGCTTCTTGGAGCGCCAGGAGTGCGGATACTGATGCTTCAGGCGTCCACGCGCGACCATCATGCCCGCCTCGGCCAGCTTCTTGATCACGGCGTCGTTGGCTTTGCCCTTCTCGCCCTTGTCGGTGATGACGCGCTCGCCTTCGAAGCCCGGTGCGTCCTTGGTGAAGGCGCCGTTCTCGTCGACGGTGTAGGGGATCTCGGGCGAGATGCCCATGCCCTGCAGCCTGCGCGTCGAGGCCATCCAGATGTCGAAGTCCTCGCGGCCGTGGCCGGGCGCGGTATGTACGAAGCCCGTGCCCGCGTCGTCCGTCACGTGATCGCCGTCGAGGAGGGGAACGTCGAATTGATAGCCGCCCAGCCCCGCGTTGCGCAGCGGGTGGGCGCAGCGCGTGAAACCGAGCTCTTGCGCCGAAACGGTCGCAAGCCGCTCGAAAGCCTCGACCTTACCCGCCTTCATCACCTCGGCAGCGAGCTTGTCGGCTAGAATGTAAGTTTCGCCGACCTTCGCCCAGTTATCCTCGGGCGCCTTCGTAACTTCATAGAGGCCATATTCTAGCTTCGAGTTGAAGCAAATGGCCCGATTGCCGGGGATCGTCCAAGGCGTCGTTGTCCAGATGACAACTCTCGCGTCCCTCAGGGCCTTCGCGTTCGCTTCGCCCTCGCCTGCGGCGTCCCCGACGCCAGTAGCTGCGACCACCGGAAACTTCACCCACACCATGTCGGATTGGTAGTCCTGGTACTCGACCTCGGCCTCCGCCAGCGCGGTCTTCTCGACGACCGACCACATCACGGGCTTCGAACCGCGATAGAGCAACTCCCGGCCGGGCTCGGCGAACTTCATGAGTTCGCGCGCGATCTGCGCCTCGGCCGGATAGGTCATCGTCGTGTAGGGATGCTTCCAGTCGCCCTCCACGCCGAGACGCTGGAACTCCTTAGATTGCACGCCCATCCAATGCTCGGCGAAGGCTCGGCATTCCGCGCGGAACGCCTTCATGGCGGCGGGGTCCTTGAGGTTCGGCTTCGCCTTGCCCTTCGCCATGTACTCCTCCTCGATCTTCCATTCGATCGGGAGGCCGTGGCAGTCCCAGCCCGGCACGTAGTTCGAGTCGAAGCCCAGCATCTGCTGGCTGCGCGTGACGAGATCCTTGAGGATCTTGTTCAGCGCGTGCCCGATGTGGATGTTGCCGTTGGCGTAGGGTGGGCCGTCGTGCAGCGTGAAGCGGGCCCGGCCCTTCGCCTCGCGGCGCAGCTTCGAATAGAGGTCGATGCGCTGCCAGCGCTCCAGGAGCTTGGGCTCCATCTGGGGCAGGCCGGCACGCATCGGGAAATCGGTCTTCGGCAGGAACAGGGTCTGGCCCCAGTCGCGGCCGGCCGGTGTTTTGTCGTTCATGGCGGACAAATCGCAAATTTGTGTGGGCAGGCCGCGGATGCGGCGGGGCGTGCAGAACTTCGAGCCGGCGCCAAAGGGGCACCGGCTACCGAATTCGCGCGGATGTTATCTTGTGCGACGCATGCATGTTCAGGGCTTTTACGAGCGCGTCCCTGCCAATTCAACAGGGAAGTAGGGGCGGCAACAGGGAGCGCTCGCGTGACGCCTCGCGCCGCCGTGGGGCATCGCCCTTCGATAGACAGCTCACGAAATCGTGATGAAGTCGGTATTGATCGACGTTCATTATTTTCGCATAACATCGTTCAGGACGATGATCGTTCCATCACGAGAATGCATGGAGCCCGCCATGACCGGTCAGAGCACACCCAAGCCGCAGTCCAATTCGAAGCTCCGTCGCGGCCTGATCATCGCAGCCAATGCTCTCTTTTTCCTCGTCGCCGTCGCCAAGCTCGATGCTTTCGTGGGGTATTTCGGCGACGCGCTGCACGACACCAGTGTGGAGCGCGTGACGCTCACCGCCGCGCATCCCGAGAAATTCGGAGATATCAAGGCTCTCCCTCAGGGTGCCCTGGCCCCCGGCACGCCCTTCTACCTCTATTTCGAGCCCACTCGGATCGCCGGCAAATTCGAGAACGGCAAGCTCACCGGCCGCGTGGTTGTCGATCTCGAACTGAAGGATGCTCAGGGCAAGGTCGTGGATCAGGCGAAGAACGTCCACACCGCCGACTTCGCCGTCGACGCCAAGTCCGCAGACCGGTTCCGCGGCACCTATGTCAGCCTACGTTTCGGCAACGGATTGAAGCTGGCGGAAGGTCGCTACACCCTTTCCGTGATCGTCCACGATCAGAACTCGGGAAAGACGGCCAGAGGCGATCTCGCCTTCGAGATGAAGGCCGCCCAGCCCGTGGCGCAGATCCAGCCGGTTGCCCGCTGAGGGCGCGGCCCACGGCCGCTCGCAGATCAGGACTGCGACAGCTCCCCGAGAATGCGGCGGGCCTGCTTGCAGTCTTCGCCGATCTGGGTGACGAGCGCGTCAAGGCTCTCGAAGCGCTTGTCGCCACGAATGAAGTCGACGAACGCGATCTCGATCTTGTGACCGTAGAGATCGCCGTGGAAGTCGATCAGGAACACCTCGAGCACGGGCGGGCCGTTGTCGAGGGTCGGTCGCGTGCCGTGATAGGCCGCCCCTTCGTACCGCGTGCCGTCCACCGTCACGAACGTCGCATAGATGCCGTGCGCCAGCGTCGTTCCCGGCCGCAACTTCATATTGGCCGTCGGGTAGCCCATGCCCGTGCCTTTTTTGAAGCCGCCCACGACCTCGCCCGTGACGGTCCAGAAGTGCCCGAGCATCTCTGCGGCGCTCTTCACGTCGCCTTGCGCGATCTCGGCCCGGATGGCACTCGACGAGACGACCTCGCCGCCTTCCGCCACGGGCGCGATGACGCTGACGCCGAAGCCCATGTCGGCTCCCGCCTTCTGCATGAGCTGCGCACTGCCGCCGCGTCCGTGCCCGAAGAAGAAATCGTAGCCGATCACCACGTGGCGCACACCGAGACCGGCCACAAGCACCTGCTCGATGAACGCCTCGGGCGTCATATGCGACAACGCTTCGTCAAACGGCAGCACGACCACGAGATCGATGCCGTAGCGCTCGAAAAGCGCGATCTTCTGCTCCAGCGGCGTCAGGCGGAAGTGCGGTCTGTCCGGATGGAAATGCTCGCGCGGATGCGGCTCGAACACGATCACGCCGGCCAGATGCACCTTGCCGTTGCGACTGTAGGCCTGTGCCCGGTCCTTCGCGCGCGCGATCAGCGCTTGGTGGCCGCGATGCACGCCATCGAAGTTGCCGATGGCCAATGCGGCGCCGCGCAGATCACCGGGCACATCGTGGAAGCCGTGGAAGACATGCATGGAAGACGTTCGCGTTGCAGGTTCGGTGGGTCGGGGTACGGGCGCCCCTGGGGGCGCTGCCTAATCCTATAGCCCGAAAGCCTGCGGTTGATAACGTACGGTCTATTTGCGCGCCGGCACCATCAGAACGGCCTCGCCCTCGAGCACGGCGCGGCCGTTGACGGTGCACACGCAGTCGAACCGCGCGCGCTTCTTGGCCGCAATCAACTCCGCCACCTTGACCGTGGTGGTGACGACATCGCCGATGCGCACCGGCGCCTTGAAGTTCAGCGTCTGCGAAATGTAGATGGCGCCGGGTCCAGGGAGCTGCGTTCCGAATACCGCGGAGATGTACCCTGCCGTCAGCATGCCGTGCGCGATCCGCTCCTTGAACATGGTCTTGGATGCATAGTCCGCATCAAGGTGCACAGGGTTCGTGTCGCCCGTCACCGTCGCGAAGGTCTCGATGTCGGCCTCCGTCACCGTGCGCTCATAGGACGAGGACTGCCCCACGGTGAGATCCTCGAACGCACATGGGGAAGTACTGGAAGTCGTCATCGCCGCGTGTCCTCGTTTGCCGCCTGTCGCGGGTGGCTCGCTGTTGCGATGCATCATGGGGCAATGGTCATGTGCACGCAACAAGGCGCGCGTCGGACACGCAGACGCACTGGCCGCCTTTGGCGCGAGGTCTCCGCGCGCGCGGGCACGATCGTCGGTCTCAGGTCTGGGCGCCGCCGTCGCCTGGGGGCGCGCTCGGCGGAGGCGTCTTGAGCATCGCGATCGCCGGCTTGCCCTCCCGGTTGCGCACGCGCATGCGGATGGGCCGATCCTTGAAGGCGCTGGTCTGCAGGCGTCCGATCAGGGCGGCGATCACGTCACGATTGCCGGCCGCTTCGACCACCCAGAGGTCGCCGCCCGAACGCCATTCGTCGGCGGCCAGCGCGATGGGCTTTTCGGGCGTGGCCGCGAGCCGCTCGGAGACGGCTGGAGAGACTTCCGCCCACACCACCAAACCGACTGGCATGCTCTTGCGGGCGCCGCCGCCTGCGCTGCTATTGGCTTCCGCCACCGCGAACTGCCCGGATCGCAGAGCCGGTATGATGCGGCTGTCGATATCCGCGAGTGTCATGCTGCGATGCTGGGCGGAACGCAGCAAGACCGCCATGACCCTTCCCAGGGCTTCCGCCTCGGCGCGGTTGCTGCCGCCGGCCCGCGCGGCAGTGGCGGGCGTCGCCGCGGTAGCCGGGTTTTCGGGCGCTGCCGAACTTGTGCCCTCAGGCTGAGCCGGCGCGGTTGCGTCTGGTGCGGCATGCGCAGACGCGGCCAGGGGGGCTGTGCTCGGCGCCGTCTCCACGACGGGCGGCCGTGGCGCGGCGGCATCAGCAGGATCGCTTGTCGCGGGCGCCGGCTCTACCGGCCGTGACGGCTGCTCCGAGCCATTGCCTGGTTCGCCCGACGGTCCTTTACGCGACCAGAACGCCATCGCAAATTCCTCTCTCGTTATCGAATTCCCGAATGCACAAATATCGTGCGGCACGTGTTATCGAGAGGAAATACTAAAGCAGTTTTGGGTCACCGTCAGCAGGCGCAACGAGCGAATTCTCGTCTTCGTTACGGGACCCGGGCCAGCTGCGAGACCTTTATCTCCCGCGTTACTGTCGCCGAAGATGGTACCTGGAATGCTATGCTGTTTGGGTGCGGCAGCGGTGGGTTCGTCACGGCGACATCGCGATCCCGGCCGGCGGTTCGACCCGCATCGATTTCTTGCTCGGCATGGTGGGGAAGACTTTGCCGATCGGACGAACGCCGAGCAATACCCAGACAGCCGAACTTGCGGGGCTGCGGGGCCTTGAACCGGATAGCCGCGATGCCGGCAACGAATTGGGAGCGTATTGGATGGCCGAGAAACGACTGACGCGCGCGGAACTGCGAGGCAAGGTGCAGACCGTGCGTGGTCTCATCGAACCGGCCGATCTCGGCGCCACTCTGATGCACGAGCATCTACTCTGGGATATCCGCACGCCGGCCATGCGCGCGGATCCGGATCAAGGTCCCGAATTGTGCCTCTGCAACTATTTCGCCTGCAATTACGGCACCCGTAAATCACCCAATAACCTCGTGTTCGTCGATCGCGAACTCGCCACCGAGGAAGTGGCGCGTATGCGCCGGGCCGGCGGCCGCTCGATCGTCGAACTGACGGTCGGCGGCCTCGATCCCGATCCCGTGGGGTTGCGCAAGATCGCAGAGGCGACCGACACGCACATCGTCATGGGGTGCGGTCACTACGTCGACGAGTACCAGGATCCGGCCAACCGGGAGCGCAGCGTGGACGATTTCGCGCGCCAGATGATCGACGACCTGACGATGGGCGCTTGGGGTACCGACGTTCGCGCCGGCATCATCGGCGAGATCGGCTGCCAGTCGCCATGGACCGATCTGGAGAAGTGCGTCATGCAAGGCGCGATCGTCGCGCAGCAGGAAACCGGAGCCACGATCAACGTGCATCCCGGACGCGACCCCGACCAGCCGCAGGAGGCGGCGGACTTCGTGCGCGCCCATGGCGGGGAGACATCGCGCGTCGTCATCAGTCACATCGATCGTACGATCTTCGACGACGCGCGCCTGTTCCGGCTCGCCGATACGGGCTGCATCATCGAACTCGATCTGTTCGGCCAGGAACAGAGCTACTACTCGCTCAATCTCACGGTGGATCTCCCCAACGACGCGGAACGCTTGCGCTGGATCCGCCGTCTCATCGATCGCGGACACTTGGCGCAGGTCGTCATTTCACACGACATCTGCTACCGCTCGCGTCTCAATCGCTTCGGCGGACACGGTTACGGCCACATCTTCGAGAATGTCGTACCGCTGATGCGCCGCCGCGGCTTCACCGAGGCGGAGATCACCGCTATCACGGTCGGCAATCCGCAGCGGCTGCTCGCGTTCGACTGAGGGCACTATCCGAGCGCCTGGTTGGCCAGCGCATAGGCCCTGGTAGGGCCGGTCGCCGGCGGGATGCCCCGCACCATCGTCACGACCTCGTCGACCTTCGTCAGCCCGTACCGGTCCAGGAGGCCGGCAAGGCCGCGCCCGGGGGGCGTGTCGATGCGCACGAATGTGCCCGCGTGCCGGTCGAGCCAGTAAGTGACGAGCGCTGCCGCGTCGGCTTGATCCTGGGCGGCCACCGGGCCGATGACGTGCCCGCGCCCGAAACGCCGGCATACGGCATACCCCTGCACCCTGCCGCCGGCTTCGCACACGATGGCCGCGCCGGACTCGACGAGAGCCTGGAGAGCAGCGCCCCGACGCGCGCCGATGGCTTCGCCGTCGCATGCGGCGACGGCTGTCATGTCGGATGAGCGCAGCGCCCGCACGCGCTCCGTTGCGAAGCCCCGTGTCGGGGGCGCCGCGATGCCCTGGTATTGCGCGACGATATCGAGAGGCACAAACCCCAGGCGCCGATAGAGCCCTTCGCCCGCAAGCGTGGCGTTGAGCAGGATCGATGGCGCATCGCGGTGTGCGAGGCCCGCCTCCATGAGCCGACGGCCAAGCCCCATGCGCTGCTGCCCCGGCTCGACGATCACCATTCCGATGCGGGCCTGCGTCGCGCCGTACTGCCACCACATCACGGTGCCGACGGCCCTTGCCTCGGACCGCGCCATGTAGCCGTCGCCGATGCCGAGCGCGAACGCCCAATCCGCGATGCGATGCGGCCAGCCCACCGCCAGCGAAAGCCTATGCGCGTCGGCGAGGTCCGCCGTCGTCAGCGCGCTCAACTCGAAATCCGACACGTCCGCTCCTGTCGTGTGATACTCTCGCGTCTCCCCATCGTACGGCACAATGCCGTCCGGCGGTCGCTGAGCCGACCGCAACCGCTCACTTCCCGATGAGACGTTCATGCCGACGTTCAAACCGAAATACATCAGCTTCGACTGCTACGGCACGCTTACGAATTTCCAGATTTCGGTGATGAGCCGGCAGATGTTCGCCGATCGCGTCCCTGCAGAGCGAATGGATGGGTTCCTGCGCGACTTCGCCGCCTTTCGACTCGACGAGATTCTGGGCCCGTGGAAGCCTTATCGAGATGTTCTCGTCGATGCCTTGCACCGCACCGGACGACGCGCCGCCATCCCGACCACCGATGCGGACGGAGATGCGCTCTACCGCGCCGTGCCGAACTGGGGACCGCACTCCGATGTGCCGGCCGGCCTGTCGCGTCTCGCACGCGAATTTCCGCTCGTCATCCTGTCCAATGCATCGAATGACCAGATCGGCCACAACGTCGGGCGTCTGGGCGCGCCGTTCCATGCCGTTTATACGGCCGAGATGGCCCAGGCTTACAAACCGCGCATGCAGGCCTTCGAGTACATGCTGGACGGGCTGGGCTGTGGCCCGGAGCAAATGCTGCACGTATCGTCTTCCTATCGCTACGATCTCATGACCACGCACGATATGCGCTTCGGCATGCGCGCCTTCGTCAATCGCGGGCACGAACCGCTCATTCCCTACTATGGCGCGGTCGAGGTGCCGGATATCGGCGGGCTTGCCGATATGCTCGGCCTCTGACAGCGGGAGCGTCGCATGCAACGTGAAGCCGCATCGCGATCTGCGATGAGCCCGGTGCCCTACTGGCTCGCCACCGCACCGCCGTTCGGTGCCGAAAGCGCTCGCCCGGTGGAAGGCCGGGCCGACGTCGTTGTCGTCGGCGGTGGGTTGACGGGGCTATCGGCGGCATTGGCCCTTGCCGAGCGTGGCGCCGACGTGCGCCTGCTCGAGGCCGGCAGGATCGCAGGGGAGGCGTCGGGCCGCAACGGCGGCCACTGCAACAATGGCCTCGCCGTCGACTTCGGCGGCGTTGCGGCGCGCTTCGGCGTCGAACGCGCACGGGAGATGTACCGGGCCTTCGACGATGCCGTCTGCCTTGTCGAAACGCTGGCCGCACGTCACGCCATCGATTGCGACTTCAGGCGTTCCGGCAAGCTCAAGCTTGCGGCCAAGCCAGCGCACTTCGAAGCGATGCAGCGCGCTCGAGAGGTGCTCGCACGGGAGGTCGATCCCGACACGGCGATCCTCACACGCAAGGACCTGTCCGGCGAGATCGGCAGCGACCTTTTTCATGGCGGCCTGCTGATGCGGCGCTCTGCCTCGCTGCATGTCGGACGCTTCGCCATTGGCATGGCCGAGGCCGCGGCCGGCGCGGGAGCCTCAATCCACCAGAACGCGCCCGTCGTCGGCATCGCGCGGACAGCCGGCGGTTTCACCGTTGCGACGCCGCGCGGAAGCATCTTCACGCGCGAGGTGGTGCTCGCCACGGGTGTTTCGGCCAAAGGCCCGTTCTCCTGGATACGCCGCCGCATCGTGCCCGTCGGCAGTTTCATCATCGTCACCGAACCACTGACGCCAGGACTTGTGGAGGCTCTGCTGCCGGGGCGCCGCACCTATACGACCAGCCGCCATATCGGCAACTATTTCCGCATGACGGCGGACGATCGGCTCGTTTTCGGCGGGCGTGCGCGTTTCGCCATGTCGAACCCGGCCTCGGACCTCAAGAGCGGCGCCGTTCTGAAGCGTCAACTCGGCGCGTTGCTGCCGCCGCTCGCCGATGTCCGGATCGATCACTGCTGGGGCGGTCTCGTCGACCTCACCGCCGATCGCTTGCCGCGCGCGGGACGTCATGACGGATTGCACTACGCCACGGGCTTTTCGGGACATGGCGTGCAGATGTCCGTCTACATGGGCAACGCGATGGGCAGGACGCTTGCGGGCGAGCCGGTCGCCAACCCATGGCGCGATCTGCCTTGGCCGGCCGTCCCGCTGCACTTCGGCAAGCCCTGGTTCCTGCCTGCCGTCGGTCTCTACTATCGCGTGCTCGACCGCATCCGGTAGCCTATCGTGCGGGCGTGGCGGGAACGGCTCAGACGTAGATCATCTTCCGTGTCATGCCGCCGTCGACGATGAGTTCGGCGCCCGTGATGAAGCCCGCTTTGTCCGAAAGCAGATAAGACACCGCCCCGGCGATGTCGCTCGGCACGCCCACCCGCCCCACCGGATGCTGGGCGTGGTCGCCAGGCTTCAACGGTCCCCACTTGCCGGTGTCGATCCAGCCGGGCGAAACGCAGTTGACGCGTACGTCGGGGGCCAGCGTCATGGCGAGCGCATGCGTCAGCGCCACGAGGCCTCCCTTGCTCGCGGAATAGGCGAGTGTATCGGTCTCCGACATGTGCGCCCGCGTCGAGGCGATCGTGACGATGGCGCCGCGACTTGCCCTCAGATCGGCCTCCGCCTCACGTGCCATGAGCATCGTCGCCGTAAGGTTCACCGCGAGCACTCGGTTCCAGGCCTCCAGTGCGGTTTGCGCCAATGCGCCATTCGCATTGATGCCGGCGACCGGTACGAGCGCCGTGATCGCACCCTGCGCGTTGCGGCAATCGGCGAGCGCGGCGAGCAGCTGTACCTCCTCGCCGACATCCGCCGCGACGCAATGCACACCGGCGAGCGTCCTCAGCGGATCGAGGCCGGCCGCATCTCGATCGATGGCGCCGACGAGCCAACCGTCTTCGGCCAATTGCCGTGCGACCGCCGCGCCGATGCCGCGCGCCGCGCCTGTCACGATGACGTGTCCGTTCATAGTCCCCCCTCAGAGCATCGAAATGCCGGCCGTCTGCAGGAGCAGGACGGCATTCAGCGACAGGACGATCGACGCACCCGCGATCGCAAGCCAACGCGTGAGGCGATTGTTGACGTATTCTCCCATGATGTCACGCCGGCTCGTGAAGTAGACGGTGGCGATCATGGGCAGCGGCAAGGCGAGGCTGAGGACGACTTGGCTCAAGACGAGGGCTTGCGTCGCATTCACGCCGAGACCGACGACGAAGAAGGCGGGCGCCATCGTTATGAGGCGTCGCAGCCAGATGGGGATGCGGAAGTTGACGAACCCCTGCATGATGACTTGACCCGCCATCGTGCCCACGACCGAACTCGAGATTCCCGAAGCGATCAGCGAGATCAGAAAGGCTGCAGCGGCAGCCCCGCCGAGCAGTGGCGTCAACAGCCGGTAGGCCGTTTCCAGTTCGGCCACATCCTTGTGGCCGGCATGGAAAGCACTCGCCGCCATGATCACCATGGCCATGTTGATGAGGCCGGCGACGGCCAGGGCGAGTACCACCTCGATATTCGAGTACTTCAGGAGGCGACGGCGCTCGTCCTCGTTGCGGACGGTGATACGCCCCTGTGTCAGCGCCGAGTGGAGATAGATCGCGTGCGGCATGACCGTGGCGCCGATTATGCCGACGGAGATCGTGAGTGCGTTCGAATCCGCGATGCGTGGCGTCACCAGGCCCTTGGCGACCTCGCCCCAGTTCAGCGGAGCCAGTAGAACCTCGACCAGATAGCACAGACCGATCAGCGAGACGAAGCCCGTGATGATCAGTTCTATCGGGCGGAACCCGCGCGCTTCCATGATCAGGATGGTGTAGGTCACGACTGCCGTGATGCCCATGCCCGCGATAAGGGGCATGTCGAACAGCAGCGACAGGCCGATGGCCCCACCCAGGAATTCCGCGAGATCCGTCGCCATCGCTGCGATCTCGCTTACGCCCCACATTCCCCACACGACAGGCTTTCGGTAGTTGTCGCGACACAATTCGGCGAGGTTGCTGCCGGTCACGATGCCGAGCTTGGCAGAAAGAGCCTGGAAGAGCATGGCGATGAGATTGGCCATCAGCACCACCCACAGCAGGGTGAAGCCGTAGCCGGCGCCGGCCTGGATGTTCGTCGCGTAGTTGCCAGGATCCATGTAGGCGATCGAGGCGATGATGGCCGGCCCAGCGAACAGCAGCGCGGTTCGCGGCCCCCTTCGGTTGCCCGCCAGGACCTCGGAAGCGCCTTGTCGCGTCCGCGAGGTCAACGATCCTTCCGCCGAATTCACCGTCACGCCGAACCCTCCCTCGTGTGGAACGCTCGGACTATATGAAGCCAAGGCTTTAATTGCAATATAAGCATTGAATCTGACGCCACGTGCAAAGTCGTGAACAAATTGATCCAATTGTCCATATTGTGTAGCGATTGCTACAGTGTTGCTCGTATGTACGAGACGTGCAGCCATAGCTGCCGACCTGTGATCGGCAACCGACTGGCGATGTGGGCGGGAAGCGCAAAATGTCGGACGAGAACGAGACGGAGATCGACGCTCCCGCCGGGGTCGAGCGCTTCTCCCAGGCCCGGACGGCTCAATCCAAGGCCTTGCTCGAGGATTACACCGAGCTCATCGACGACCTGATTCGGGAACATGGCGAAGCGCGCCTGATCGACATCGCGCGCCGCCTGGGCGTGGCGCATCCGACCGCGGCCAAGGCCGTTGCAAGGCTGAAGCGTGAGGGACTGGCCGTATCACGGCCCTACCGCGGCGTATTCCTGACCGAGGCCGGGTCGGAAATGGCGCAACGTGTGCGCGCACGGCATCGCGTCGTCGTCGATCTGCTGGTGGCCGTGGGGGTTCCCCTCGAAGCAGCGGAAATCGACGCCGAAGGCATCGAGCATCACGTCTCCGAGGCGACGCTGTCCGCATTCGAATCGTTTTTGCGCAAAGGCAGGCACGCACGATCGCCCGGCAAGAGATGAGGGGCAGGGTCGCGCGTTCTGACTTGGCCGACACGCGACAGCGCATGCACACTGCTATCGTCGCAGCCTGCTCGTAATCCAGATCTGTCGCTATATTTCATATGACCTTCCCGAGACAGGGGTTGCACTTCGTTCCGGACACATCGGTTACACTTT
>VFQT010001813.1_pt1 | contig 23996 bp, 21 predicted proteins | sample 3512381 | NCBI WGS metagenome assembly VFQT01 (sample SAMN10412376, study PRJNA504923) | tailings metagenome | isolation source: Relicate 2 Philex TSF3 active mining site | place: Philippines: Tuba, Benguet | collected 2017-08-29
TCCTCGCGTTTACCCCGTTCGCACAGGCGCAGGACTATCCGTCGCGCCCGGTGCGTCTGATCGTGCCATTTGCGGCGGGCGGTCCCACCGACACCATCGCGCGTGTTGTGGCGCAGAAATTGACGGAAGGCCTTGGTCATCAGGTCGTGGTCGACAACCGTGCCGGTGCCGGCGGCAACATCGGCATGGGATTGGCGGCAGCGGCACAGCCCGACGGCCATACGATGATCGTCGTCAGCTCCAGCTTCGTGGTCAACCCGGGGCTTTACAAAAGCATTCCCTACGACCCGTACAAGAGCTTTGCCCCGGTTTCCAATGTCGCGGCTTCACCCAATGTGTTCACGGTGCACCCGACGATTGCCGCCAAAACGATGAAGGAGCTGCTGTCCCTGGTGGCCGCCGATCCGAAAAAGTTTTCGGTTGCGACACCCGGCGTCGGGACAACGCCGGACCTGTCGGCGCAATTGCTGAAGCTCACCACCAAGCTGGATTTCATCACTGTGCCCTTCGGCGGTGCCGGTCCGGCCGTTGGTGCTGTCGTCGGCAACCAGGTGCAGATCGGTTGCACCGCACTGCCGCCGACCACGCCGCACATCAAGGCGGGGCGCCTGCGCGCCATCGCGGTCACCAGCGGTAAACGTTCCGGCGCGATTGCCGACGTTCCGACCATGGCTGAAGTCGGATTCAAGGGGCAGGAGGCCGACACGCTGCAGGGCTTGCTGACGCCTGCCGGAACGCCGAAGGCGATCGTCAACCGCCTGCACGGCGAGGTGGTCAAGATGATCGCCAAGCCCGACGTCAAGTCGCGCGTCGAGGGCCTCGGTTTCGACATCATCGGCAGCTCGCCCGCCGACTTCACCGCGCAGATCAAGGTTGAAGTGGAGAAGTGGTCGAAGGTCGTCAAGGCGGCTGGCATCAAGGTCAATTGATGGCAAGGGCGGCGGTGCGCGGGCGGAGACGTCGTGCGCATCGTTGACATCCGCGAGACCCAGATCGCGCTGAAATCGGAGCTGCGCAACGCAGTCTTCGATTTCAGCGAAATGACCACCTCTGTGGTCGCGGTGGTCACCGACGTCATCCGGGACGGCAGGCCGGTCGCGGGCTTTGCCTTCAATTCCACCGGTCGTTATGCCTGCGGTGCGCAGATGCGCGCGCGCTTCATTCCGCGCATTCTCAAGGCCGCGCCGGAATCGCTGCTCGACGACACCGGCGCGAATCTCGATCCCGAAAAAATCCTCGCCTGCATGCTGCAGCGGGAGAAGCCCGGCGGCCACACCGAACGCTCGGTGGCCATCGGCACCATCGAGGTCGCCTGCTGGGACGCCGCGGCCAAGATCGCCGGTTTGCCGCTGCATGCGCTCATTGCAAAAAAATACAATAAAAACAACAAGTTGAACAAGGTTCCCTGCTACGTCGGCGGCGGCTGGTACGCGCCGGGCAAGGGCATCCCCGAATTGCTCGACGAAATCCGCGAGAAGTTCGGCCAGGGTTACCGCACGATGAAGATCAAGGTCGGAGGGATGTCGGTTGCCGACGATGTCGCACGTGTCGAAGCCGCGCTCGGACTCATCGGCGACAGCACGCGGCTCGCAGTGGATGCCAACGCCGGTTTCGACCGCAGCCGCGCGCTGGCATATGCGAAAGCGCTGGCGCCATACAAACTGCGCTGGTTCGAGGAACCCACCGATCCGCTGGACTACGCGCTGCTCGCCGAAGTCGCCGCAATCTACGACGCGCCGATCGGCACCGGCGAGAACCTGTTCTCGACCCAGGACATTCGCAATCTCATCACTTTCGGCGGCCTGCGCGCCGACCGCGACATCATCCAGACCGACGTGCCGCAGTCCTACGGCATCGCGCAGTTCGCGAAAACGCTGGACATGCTCCAGTCAAAAGGCTGGTCGCCGCAGTCGGTGTTTCCGCACGGCGGCAACCAGATGACGCTGCACATCGTCGGCGGCTTCGGCCTCGGCGGCTGCGAGGCCTATCCGGGCGTGTTCGGCATGTTCGCGGGTTTCGCCGACGACGCCAAGGTCGAGGACGGCTGGCTGCAATTGCCCGACCGTCCGGGCATCGGTTTCGAGGCGCAGAACGCGCTGTACGCGGTGATGCATGAACTGCTGCCTTGACGCGGCGGGTTGAATGAATACACACCACTAACAACAAAACAACCGAAAGGGAGGGCAACATGAACAGGAAACTCGAATGCGCAGTGGCGGCGGCTGGATTGCTGATGCTGGCGGCACAGCAGGCGGCGCAGGCCGCTTGGCCGGAAAAACCGGTGCGGGTGGTTGTTCCATTTGCCGCGGGCGGTCCGGCGGATTTCGTGGCGCGGCTGCTCGGCCAGAAGTTGTCGGAGCAGTGGAGGCAGCCGGTGGTGATCGACAACCGCGGCGGTGCCGGCGGCAACCTCGGCACCGTGCTGGCGGCGCAGGCCCAGGGCGACGGCTACACGCTGCTGCTGACGACCTCGGTCTTCATCAGCAATCCCAGCCTGTACAAAAAAACCGGGTATGACCCGTTCAAGGATTTTGTGCCCGTCACGCTGACCTCGGTGTCTGCCACGGCGGTGTCGCGCCACCCGTCCTACGGCGCGGTCAGCACCATGAAGGACATTGTCCAGCAGTCCAAGGCCGCACCCGTGTCCTACGCCTCGCCTGGCATCGGCACTGCCGGTCACCTCGCGGCGGAACTCTTCCGCACCATCACCGGCGCCAATCTGCAGCAGGTGCCGTACAAGGGCGCGGGCCCGGCGATGACGGGCCTGCTCAGCGGCGAAGTGCGGATGGGCTTCACCGCCGTGCCGCCGGTCATCGTGCTCTCCAAGTCGGGAAAGCTGGTGCCGATCGCGGTAACCAGCGCGAAACGGCTCGATGTGCTGCCCAACGTACCGGCGGTTGCCGAAACCTACCCGGGTTTCCAGGTCGACAACATGTACGGCCTGCTCGCGCCGAGTGACACGCCGGCGGCACTGGTGCGTAAAATCAACACTGACGCCGTTGCGGCAATGCGCCAGCCCGACATCCAGAAGCGCATGGCGCAGGATGCCTTCGAGGTCCATGCCAATACACCGCAGGAATTCGAGCGTTACCTGCGCGACGAGTTCACCAAATGGGCAAAGGTGATCAAGGCCTCGGGCGCGAAGGTCGACTGAACCGGGAATACGTGCGGCATGAGAAAATGCGCATGCGGCAAACGCATGCCGCGCGACAAGGACGTATCCCGTGAAAAAACTGCAGCAACTGTTTGACAGCAACCGCATCTGGTCCGGGCGCATCCGCCGCCAGGATCCGGAGTTTTTCAGCAAGCTCGCGCGCCAGCAGTCACCCGAATACCTGTGGATCGGCTGTTCCGACAGCCGGGTGCCGGCCAACGAAATTGTCGATTTGCTGCCGGGAGAGCTGTTCGTGCACCGCAACGTCGCCAACGTCGTCACCCACACCGACCTCAACTGCCTGTCGGTGATCCAGTTCGCGGTGGACGTGCTGAAGGTGAAGCATGTGATCGTCGTCGGCCACTACGGCTGCAGCGGCGTCGGCGCCGCGCTGCGCGGCGACCGCATCGGTCTCAGCGACAACTGGCTGCGCCACGTGCAGGACGTGCGCCAGAAGCACGAGGCCCGGCTGCAGGCGCTGGATGGCGCGCAGCGCGCCGACCGGCTGTGCGAACTCAACGTGATCGAGCAGTCGGCCAACGTATGCCAGACCACCATCGTGCAGGATGCCTGGGAGCGCGGGCAGGACCTCACCGTGCACGGCTGGGTCTACGGCCTGAACGACGGCCTGTTGCGCGACCTTGCGTTCACCGCGACGTCCACGGACGAAGCCGTGGCGGGTTACGCCACGGCGCTGTCGGGCCTGGACTGAACGCGCGGCCTGCGCGTCAGGCGCGGCCGATGGCGCGGGCTATGGCGTCGCCCATCCCTGCAGTGCTCGCGCTGCCGCCCAGGTCGGCGGTCAGGCATTTTCCTTCGGCGATCACCCGTTCCACCGCGCGCTCCACCAGTGTTCCGGCCTCCAGCGCGCGCGGTTCGTTTTTCTTCATGCCCAGCCAGTCGAACAGCAGCTTGCCCGACATGATCATCGCGTAGGGGTTGGCAATGCCCTTGCCGGCGATGTCCGGCGCCGAACCGTGGGTCGCCTGCGCCATGGCGTGCGTGCCGCTGGCGTTGACGCCGGGCGCCATGCCCAGTCCGCCGACCAGTCCCGCGGCCTCGTCGGTGAGGATGTCGCCGTAGAGGTTGGTGGTGACCAGCACGTCGTACTGCTGCGGTTTCATCACGAGTCTCAGCGCGCAGGTGTCGACGATGACTTCCTCGAATTCGATGTCCGGGTAGCGCGCCGCGACCTTGCGGCATTCCTCGGCAAACAGGCCGTCGCCCATGCGGTAGACGGTGTTCTTGTGGACGGCGCTGACCTTTTTGCGGCGGTGGCGCGCGGCCTCGAAGGCGGCCTCGGCGATCAGCCGGCTCTTGGTGCGCGTGGTGACGCAGACCCCGATCGCCAGTTCCTCGGTGGGCATGAATTCGCCGTAACCCCTGAACAGGTTGGCGTCGACCTTGAAGCCCTCGGTGGTTTCGCGCAGGAACAGCATGTCGACGTTTTTGTGCACCGAGGGCAGGTTGTCGTACGACTTGAACGGCTTGTAGTTGGCATAGAGCCCGAAGTGGGTGCGGAACAGCGGGTGCGCGTTGAGCCAGGTCGGGTCGTTGCGCGGGTACTCGCGGTGGCCGATCGGGCCGAGCACCCAGCCGTCCAGGGCGGTCAGCGTGTCCAGTGTGCCTGCCGGTACGGTGTGCCCGAACTGCTCGTGCGCCTTGCGCGCGATCGGCACGGGTTTCCAGTCGATGTCGAGCCCGGTTCTCGATGCCGCTTCCTTCATGACCTTGATGCATTCCGGCACGACCTCAGGTCCGATGTCGTCGCCTTCGAGGATTCCCAATTTAAGCAAGATCGACTCCCATATCAGTTGGCTGTGATATTGGCGTTGCGAATGATCTTCCGCCATTTCTCAATGTCGCTGCGGATCATTTCCCCGAAGCGTTGGTGCGTGCTGCTCTCGGGCTCGACGCCCTGTTGAGACAGTTTTTCGCGCAGGTCGCTGTTGCTCAGGGCCTTTTGAACGGATTCGTTCAGTCTACCTATTACACCTGCCGGTGTTGCCGCTGGCGAAAGAAGACCGTACCAGGTTGTGAATTCATATCCCGGCAGCCCGGATTCGGCGATGGTCGGCACTTCAGGTGCGGCGGTGGATCTTTTTGCCCCTGAGACCGCTAGTGCGCGCAGGCGACCGCCGCGGACATTGCCCATCACCGCGGGCATCGAGTTGATCATGAAATGCACCTGTCCCGAAGCTACATCGATCAATGCCGGTCCAGCGCCTTTGTACGGTACGTGCACGACCTTGATCCCGGCCATGATTTGTAAAAGCTCGCCCGCGAGGTGGGAGGAGCTGCCAATCCCACCGGAGGCATAGGTCAGTTGCCCGGGCCGCGTTTTGCTGAGGGCAATGAAATCCCGAACTGTCCTGGCCGGCAGTGAAGGATGAACCACGAACATGTTCGGAGTAATCCCGAGCAGGGAGATGGCGGCCAGGTCGCGCAGTGCGTCGTAGTTGCGTTTGGGATATATGGTTTCGTTAAGGGCGAGGCCGATATTGTTCAGAACCAGGGTGTAGCCGTCGGGGGCGGCCTTGGCCGTCAGTTCGGTGCCCAGCATGCTTCCCGCGCCTGCTCTGTTGTCGATCAGAATCTGTTGGCCGAGTTCGTTGCCGAGTGCTGGTGCCAACAGCCTTGCCATGATGTCGGTAGTGCCGCCAGGAGCGAACGGCACGATAATCCGTATTGGCCTGGTGGGGTAAGGCTGCGCGTTTGCTGTTGCTGTCAGGATTGATATGGCAGCGGCAAATGCCGTAGCGACGACTTTGCGATACCCCGTGATCCTCATGATTTTCTGGAACATTTCTCCTCCATCTTTGGTTGCGGGGCATATTGCCGCCGCGACCGGTATGGTCAGTCCTGCAATGTCTGGGGGGCAATCGACAAGAGCTATCGCGGAATGTGAGTTATCCTCACAATATCATGCGACGTTTGCCTCCTCTCAACGCCGTAAAGGCCTTTGAATCTGCTGCCAGGCTAGAGAGTTTTTCTCGAGCTGCTGCGGAGCTGCATGTGACCCATGGCGCGATCAGCAAACAGGTTGCCCTGCTGGAGGATCGTTTGGGCCTGCTCTTGTTTCGCAGGAATTCGGGCAAGGTCGTGCTTACGGATGCCGGCAAGGCTTATCAGGTCGAAATCACCGATGCACTCGATCGCATTGCCTCCGCGACATCGAAAGTATCCCGACAGGGTTTCCCCGATGCGCTGGACATCAGCGCGCCACCCACTTTCACCATTCAGTGGCTGGTGCCAAGGTTGTCCAGGTTTCAGATCCGTTATCCATTACTGGAAACCCGGCTTAGTACTCGCCGGGAAAGTGTGAATGCTGCACTAAGGAGCGCTGATGTAGTGATTCGGCGGGGTCCGGATGTCTGGAAAGGCGTGTACAGCCTTCTGGTTCTGGGCGAGGCGATCACGCCGGTGTGCCATCCCAGGCTGACGGCAAGGTTGCGCAGTTTTTCCGATTTGTCCCAGCAGGTCTGGCTACATGCCGAGGCGCGCCCGACAGACTGGACGGCCTGGCTTGCTGCCGCGGGTATTTCGGATCTCGTGCCCAAGAGGCTGTCCCGGTTTGATCATAGCGCTCTGGCCCTAGAAGCGGCGGCGGACGGGATGGGTGTCGCCATGGGACCGCTCTCCATGATCGGTGGAGAATTGAGAGCCGGAAAGCTGCAAATGCCTTTCCCGCGATCGGTGGTGCGCACGCCCGGTTATTACGTGATTTGCAAGAAGGGGCGTGAATCAGAGGGTAAGGTGAGGCAGTTTATTGAATGGATGGCTTTAGAAGGTGAGACTGCAGGCGAATTCATAAAAATCGCTCTGGGGCCCCGCACAAATGGAGCGAGGCGCAAGGCGCGCTAGCTGAGGCGGTTACGCGTCGTATGCATGGGATACTTCGCGGGGCTTCTGGACGCTCCGGGATGACTGCTATGTGACCGCGCGCGTCCTAACTGGTGTTGCACGTGATTTCAGATGATGCCGCCGGCGCGCAGCGCGGCGATCTCGGCTTCGGTTTTTCCCAGCAGTTTCTGTAGGACCTGATCGGTATGCTGTGACAGCAGCGGCGGCGGCGTGTCGTAGGACAGCGGCGTGCGCGAATACTTGATCGGATTGGCGACCAGTGGTACCTGGCCCGACAGCGGATGCGGCACCTCGACCTGCATGCGGCGGTGTTTGATCTGCGGATTGGCGAACACTTCGTCGAGACGGTGGATCGGGCCGCAGGGCACGCCCAGCGGCTCGAGGACGGCGATCCACTCCGCGGTGGTCTTCAGTTTCATCGCCGGTGCGATCGCTGCGATGCAGGCCTCGCGGTTGGCGATGCGCAATGCATTGCTGGAGAACCGCGGGTCGGCGCCGGCTTCCGCAATGCCCGCGGCTTCGCAGAACTTGCGGAACTGGCTGTCGTTACCGACTGCGAGGATCAGGTCGCCGTCCTTCGTTGGAAACGTCTGGTAGGGCACGACATTGGGATGCGCGTTGCCCATGCGTCTGGGTACTTCGCCGCCGATCAGGTAATTGCTGTTCTGGTTGGCCAGCCACGCGACCTGCGTATCGAGCAGGGCCATGTCGATATGCTGGCCGCGGCCGCTGGTATGGCGTTCCTCGATCGCTGCGAGGATGGCCACCGCCGAATACATGCCGGTCATCAGGTCGGCGATGGCGACGCCGGCCTTCTGCGGTCCGCCGCCGGGCAGGTCGTCGCGCTCGCCGGTGATGCTCATCAGGCCGCCCATGCCCTGCACCATGAAGTCGTAGCCGGCACGGTCCTTGAACGGACCGTCCTGGCCGAAGCCGGTGATCGAGCAGTAGACCAGGCGCGGGTTGATTGCGGACAGCGTGTCGTAATCAAGACCGTAGCGCTTGAGGTCGCCGACCTTGTAGTTCTCGAGCAGGATGTCGGCGTGCTGTGCGAGCTCACGTGCAATCTTCTGGCCTTCGGGCCTGGCGATGTCCAGCGTCACCGACTGCTTGCCGCGGTTGGCGCAGAGGTAATACGCCGATTCCGCGGTGTCACGGCCTTCGCGGTCCTTCAGGAAGGGCGGGCCCCAGGCCCGGGTGTCGTCGCCCTTGCCCGGGCGTTCGACCTTGATCACTTCCGCGCCGAGGTCGGCGAGTACCTGTCCGCACCAGGGGCCGGCGAGGATGCGGCTCATGTCGAGCACGCGCAGCCCTGACAGCGGCCGGTTCATGCGCGTTTTGCGGCGGCGATCAGCCGGTAGACACCGGTGTGGTCGGTGCCCGGGGGCAGTTCGCGTTCGGCAGCCGTCCAGAAGGCCGCGCAGTGGCGGGCGAGGTCGGATGTGGTGCCAGTGGCTTCGACCACTTCCAGCGCGGTGCGCACGTCCTTCGCCATCAGGCCGGTGGCGAAGCCGGCGCCGAAGGCACCATTCAGCATCTGCTGCTTGACCTTGTTTTTCGTGGTGTTGTTCATGCCGCTGGAGGCATTGATGATGTCGGTGGCGACCGCGGGATCGAGGCCGAAGCGTTCGGCGGCGATGATGGCTTCGCAGGCGGCAACGAGGCCGGCGGCGGACACATAGTTGTTGAGCGCCTTGATCGCGTGTCCGGCACCGAGCGGGCCGCAATGGAACAACTGGCCGCCCATCTTCGCCAGCATCGGTTTCACGCGTTCGAAAACCGCCGCATCGCCGCCGGCCATGATCGCCAGCGTTGCAGCAACCGCACCCTTGACGCCGCCGGAGACCGGCGCGTCGATGAAGGGGGTGCCGCGAGAGGCCAGCAGCTTGCCGAGTTCGCGTGTGCCAACCGGCGAGGACGAGCTCATGTCGATCACCAGCGTGTCCTTCGCCGCTCGCTCGAGGATGCAGTCCCTGAAGCTGTCGCTGGCGCCGCACAGTGCCGCGCGCACGGCTTTGCCGTCGGGCAGCATGGTGATCACGATGGTCGACTGCGCGCCGAGTTCTGCGAGGCTGTCCGCCACCGCGACGCCATGTTCGCGCGCCAGTGCGCTGCTGCGCGCAGCATCGAGGTCGAACACGACGAGTTGGTATCCCGCTTTGGCGAGGTTGCCCGCCATCGGTGTGCCCATCGCACCGATGCCGGCGAAGCCGATGATGTCTTTGGAAGCGTTCATTATTTTATCAATAAAAACAAATAGTTATTCTCACATCGGCAGTGCGGTGCCGACCTTGCGGCTGCGCGCCAGCTCGACCAGTTTCGCCGCCGTGTAGAGGTCCTGGATGCCCATGCCATGCGATTCGTACAGGGTGATGTCATCCCTGCTGCTGCGGCCCGGGGCGCGGCCGGTGAGGATCTCGCCGATCTCGGGCAGAACGTCCCAGCTGAATTTTCCGTTCTCGACGGCAGCGATCAGGTCGCCGCATTCGTTGCGTGCTGTGCCGCGCGAATCCACGGCAATCAGTTTTGCGCGATCCACCGTCTTCGCGTCAATCTCGCGCCGCGACAGCGCGTTCGACCCTGCCGCGTTGACATGCTGGCCGGGCTGCAGCCATTCGCCGTCGATGACCGGCGTGGCCGACTTGGTCATGATGTTGACGACATGCGCGCCCCTGATCGCCTCAGGGCCTGATGCGGCAGGCATCACCGGGATGCCGAGCTTGTCACTCATCTTTTTGCACCAGGCTTCGAGTTTGTCGCGGGTGCGCGCGTAGACCCGTGCTTCGCGGATGTTCAGTGCAGTGACCACGGCTTCGAGTTGCCCCATGCCCTGGAAGCCCGCGCCGATCTGTGCCAGCACCGAAGCGCCGGGATTGGCCAGTGCCTTCGATGCAATGCCGCTGGCCGCGCCGGTGCGGACCATGCCCAGCCACACTGCTTCGACGATGGCCTCCAGCGCGCCGGTCTGCATGTTGAGCAGGTGCACATAGAAGGATTTGCGTCCGCCGGCGGTGTAGTAGTACTTGAAGCCGATGTAGCCGATCTCCGGCGCCGCGGCCTGCAGCACATGCTGGATGCCCAGCGGCGTCTGGATGCGCGCCCGCGGCACGTCGGTGGCGCGGCCCAGCGCGCGGTCGCGCAGCGCACGCTCGACCTCCTCCAGCGCGAGCGGCATCGTGATCAGCTGCTTGACGTCCTCCTCGTTGAGGAACAGCACCATTGCGCCTGCCCCTTATTTCTTTTTGGATTTTTGCGCTTCGGCGCGAATTGCCGACAAGGTCGTCCGCGGCGTGATTGCATCCGGATCGACGCGGCATTCGATCAGCGCCGCGGTTTTCGCCGACCAGGCGCGTTCGAAGGCGGCTTCGAAATCTTCGGTCTTGTCGACCGTCTCGCCGTGCAGCCCGTAGGCGCGGGCAAGCGCGGCGAAATCCGGGTTCTTCAGCTGGGTGCCGCTGACGTTGCCCGGGTACTCGCGCTCCTGGTGCATGCGGATGGTGCCGAACATGCCGTTGTTGACGACGATGAAAATCACCCTGGCGTCGTACTGCGCCGCGGTGGCGAGCTCCTGGCCGTTCATCAGGAAGCAGCCGTCACCGGAAAAGGATACGACCGGGCGTTTCGGGTGCACGATTTTCGCGGCGACGCCCGAGGGCACGCCGTAGCCCATCGCGCCGCTGGTGGGTGCCAGCTGGGTGCGGAAGCCGGGATAGGGATAGAAGCGGTGCACCCAGATTGCGAAGTTGCCGGCGCCGTTGGTGACGATGGTTTCCGCGGGCAGGCGCTTCCTCAGGAAGGCCATCACTTCGCTCATGTTCATTTTGCCCGGCACCTTCACCGGCTGCTGCCAGGCTTCAAGGTCGGCGCGTGCTTCCTTCGTCCACGCGTCCCAGGCCGGTTTGACCGGTGCGAGTTTTTTCGCGGCGGCGGCGAATTCCGGCATGCCGCTGTTGATCAGCAGCTCGCCCTGGTAGACGCGGCCCAGTTCCTCGGCGCCGGCGTGGACATGCACCAGCTTCTGCGCCGGGCGCGGGATGTCGACCAGCGTGTAGTTGGCGGTGGTCCATTCGCCGAGCCGCGCGCCGATCACCAGCAGCAGGTCGCAGGCCTTGATGCGCTCGGCGAGTTTCGGGTTGAGGCCGACGGCGACGTCGCCGACGTAATGCGGGTCGCGGTTGTCGACCAGGTCCTGGCAGCGGAACGACGCGCACACCGGCAGGTTGAAAGCGCGGGCGAAGGCGAGGATGTCCTCGCTCGCCTGTTTGTTCCAGCCGCCGCCGCCGACCATCATCAGCGGCTTCTTCGCCTTGCCCAGCAGGTCGCGCAGCCGGTGCATGTCGAACTCGCCGGGGTTGGCGGCGACGCGCTGGTAATGGCCGGCCTTGGACGACGGCGCCATTTCGGTCTGCATGTCTTCCGGCAGCGCCAGCACCACCGGGCCGGGGCGGCCGGAGGTGGCGACATGGAAGGCGTGGCTGATGTATTCGGCGACGCGGTCAGCGCGGTCGATCTGCGCGACCCATTTGCACATCGGGCCGAACATGCGGCGGAAGTCGATTTCCTGGAAGGCCTCGCGTTCGACCACGTCGTTGCCGACCTGGCCGATGAACAGGATCAGCGGCGTCGAATCCTGGTGCGCGGTGTGCACGCCGATCGAGGCATTGGTCGCGCCGGGGCCGCGGGTGACGAAGGCGATGCCGGGCTCGCCGGTGAGCTTGCCGTAGGCGTCGGCCATGTTGGTGACGCCGCCTTCCTGGCGGCAGATGATGAACTTGAACTCGTCCTGGCGCTCGTGGATCGCGTCGAGCACTGCAAGGTAGGACTCACCCGGCACCCCGAAGGCGAGTTTCGCGCCGTGGGTGATCAGCGAATCGACGAGAATCTGGGCGCCGGTCTGCATCAGCGGGCGCGTGGCGGATTTGGCCGTCATGTGGATTTCCTGAGTGGGGTTCCGGGATTCTGCGAGGGCGAAAGCCTAACACGGACACCCCTGCTTTGCCCGGGGCGCGGCGGCTATACTGGGCGCGGGAGGAGAGGGGCATGCACGAATTCACCAGATGGACCGCGAACGAGGCGGTGCGCCGCCTCGCTACCGGCGAGGTGTCGCCGCTGGAGCTGATCGACGTCGCGGCAGCGCGCATCGCGGAGACCAATCCGCAGATCAACGCCATGGTCACGCTTTGCCTCGAACGCGCGCGCGAACAGGCGCGGCGGCTGATGAACGGCCCGCGCGCGGCCCGGCCCGCCGGTTTCCTGCACGGCCTGCCGATTGCGGTGAAGGACAACACCGACGTCGAAGGCGTGCGCTGCACGTCGGGCTCGAGGGTGTACGAACACCGCATCGCGCCGGGTTCCGATCCGGTGGTGCGGCGCCTCGAGGCAAGCGGCGCCATCATCGTCGGCAAAACGAACCTGCCGGAGTTCGCCGCCGGCGGCAACACCTTCAACGACGTGTTCGGCGCGACGCGCAATCCCTGGGACACGCGCATGAGCGCGAGCGGTTCCTCAGGCGGCAGCGCCGCGGCACTGGCTGCAGGGCAGGTGTGGCTGGCCACCGGCAACGATTTCGGCGGCAGCATCCGCACTCCGGCCGCCTTCTGCTCGGTCAGCGGCCTGCGGCCAAGCCCCGGCATGGTGGCGCGGCTGCAGAAACAGCCGTTCAACCCGCTGTCGGTCGAGGGGCCGATGGCGCGCACCGTGGCCGATGTGGCGTTGATGTTCGACGCCGAGGCCGGCTTCGATGCACGCGATCCGCTCTCGCCGCGCGGACCGTTGCCGACGTTTGCGGCCTGTGCCGCGCAGCCGCGAAAACCGCTGCGCGTCGCCGTCAGCGCCGACCTCGGCATCGCGCCGGTGGTAGACCGCGAGGTGCGCGCGATGATCAACGCAGTCGCGGAGCGGCTTGCGGGCGAGGGCGTCATCGTCGAGGCGGCGCAACCCGCGCTGGCGGATGCCGGCCGCCATTTCCTGACCCTGCGCGGCGCGGTCTACATCGCCCGCATCGCGCCGCTGCTGGCGCAGCACCGCGGCCTGCTCAAGCCCGAGGTCATTGAAAACACCGAGTTCGGCCTCGGCCTGAAGCTGTCCGATGTGGTCGCCGCCGAGATCGCGCAGGGCGAGATCATCCGCAGCACGGCCGCATTCTTCAATGATTTCGACCTGCTGGTCTGCCCGGCGACCCTGTGCCCGCCGTTTCCTGTGGAGCAGCGGTATCCAGTAAGCTGGGATGGTGTTGCCCTCGAAGGCTATATGGGCTGGCTGATCCTGACCTACGCGCTGACGATGACCGCCTGCCCGGTGCTGGCGCTGCCCGGCGGATACACCGCGGCTGGCCTGCCGCTGGGCCTGCAACTGGTCGGACGGCCGCGCGGCGAGGCGGATCTGTTCCGGTACGGTGCCTGGCTGGAGGCCGTGCTCGGGCATGCGCGGCGCACCCCGCTGGATCCGCGGCAGGGCGGTGCCGCGGTTTGACGCCCGTCAAGGTTGCTTGATCACTTGCTGGACTCCGTCCGGCGCGGTTGGTAGTCTTGCGGGCGCCGGTTCAGGGGAACCGGCGCCCCGAGCCGCCTACCGTGCATTCCATTTTGAGAAACCTCAGCGCCCGCACCCGCATTGTCCTGCTGGTCGTGTTTTCGGCATTGCCGATCATGGTGCTGGCGATCCATAACGGGCTTGATCAGCGTGCCCGGGCACAGGCCGCAGAGGAAGAGCAGCTGCAACTGATCGCCAGCCTGGTGGCGCGGCGCCCGGAGCAGATCATCGAGGGCGTGCGCCAGCTGCTGTTCGCGATGACCGCCGATGCCGATTTCCTGCTGGGCAATCGCGCCCGGTGCGAGGAGCATTTCCGCCGGGTGATGGCGCAGGTCCATGGCCTGTACCGGACCATGGGCCTGGTCCTGCCCGGTGGCGATATTTTCTGCAATGCCGCAGGAGACACCGGAAAGGTCAATGTCGCCGACCGCGATTATTTCCGCATGGCCACGCAAAGCGGCAGGTTTGCCGTTGGCGGCTACCAGATCGGACGCGTGCACGGGCTGCCGGCGCTTAATTTCGCCCAGCCCGTGATGGATGCGCACAAGAACGTCATCGCCGTGGCCTATGCCTCGCTGAATCTGGGGGTGTTCGAGGAGCAAGCCGAGCTGCATGCCGGTTCGCGGCTGGGCGTCTCGAGGGTGATCAATTTCTTCGATCACAGCGGCATTGTGATCGGGCAGTTTCCGCTGCTGCATGCCAGGATCGGCGAAATGGGCCGCAATCCCGAAGTGCTGCGCCAGGTCATGGCGCAGAAAAGGGGGTTGTTCACGGCGCCTGACGCCGCCGGCAAGATGCGGGTGTATGCCTTCGACAGTGCGGGAGTCAATCCCGACGGCAAACCGGCGATCCACGTTGTCGTCAGCACGCCGACCGAAACCATTTTCGCCCAGGCCGATGCCGCGCTGCGGCAGACGGCGATCGGCATACTTGCCGTCACCCTGCTGCTGTTGATGCTGGCGTGGTTCGGCGCCGAGCTGATTGTGTCCCGCCGCTTCCGCACCCTGATGGCAATGACCCGCCGCGTCCGTGCCGGCGATTTCAGCGCGCGCTGCGGCTTCGATGAAGGCCGGGAGGAGTTCGCGCAGCTGGGCATGGCCTTCGATGCGATGGCAGGCGAGTTGCAGGATCGCGACACACGGCTGCAGGAGGCGCTGGAGCGCCTGCGCGCGCAGGCGATCACCGATGAACTGACCGGCCTCTACAACCGCCGCCATCTGTGGAATGCGCTGGAAGCCGAGCTGGTGCGTGCACGCCGCAAGCGCGCCCCGCTGTCGGTGCTGCTGTTCGACATTGACCACTTCAAACAGCTCAATGACCGCTGGGGTCACGAGGCCGGCGACCTGGTGCTGCAAAACCTGGCGCAGGCCGTGCGCCGCGTGGTGCGCGGCACCGACATCGTCGCGCGCCACGGCGGTGAGGAATTCGTGGTGGTGATGCCCGAGGCCGGCGAGGAGGTTGCGTTGCTGCGCGCCCGGCAGCTGCGCACAAAGATTGCCGAAATCCGGTTGTCGTATCAAGGGCAGAGCCTGGGTCCGGTCACCATCTCCGTCGGCGTGGTGGTCAGCTCCGACGCATCGCATCCCGGTGAGACCTTGGTGCGCGAGGCGGATTCGGCGATGTACGAGGCCAAAACGCGGGGCCGCGACCAGGTCGTGCTGCGCCGTCTCGGCGGTGCCTGATCGCTGCCATTTGATCTGTGCCCGGTCTGCACAGGGCAAAAAAAACCCCGGCTTGCACCGGGGTAAAACAGGGGTTCTTTGCAGTACAGCCCTGGTCGGAGGAAGACGATCAATTCCAGTGCCTGAATTCCATTGAAGTTGTTGTAGTGCGCCGTCAGCTATACGCCTTGCCCCGGCGCGCGCCGGTGACAGAGGCCGTTGCCGGCAGGATTCATTTGACGCGCTTGCCGATTTCGTAGCCCACGGCAGCGCCGGCGCCGGCACCGGCCACCGTGCCGGCCGTGCTGCCGCCGGTCAGTGCGGAGCCGACCACGCCGCCGATGACGGCACCGGTCACGGTGCCAACCTGTGTATTGGTGGGCGTCGTCGAACAGGCGGAGAGTGTCAGCAGGGCGACCAGTGCCAGTGATACGGATGTGAAGTTGTGCCGCATTTCGGAGTCCTTGCGTTGTTGTTGGCATTGCCCATAGAGCAGATCGCGTGCCACAAAAATAAATAAATATAAACAACAGGTTATGAGTTTATCTGTCAGGCCATTTGTCGCCGGAACCCGACAGTCGTCCGGCGCTGCGCGGTAAGCACCTGTTCCGCTTCAGTATTTTTGTCGCCGTGCAGAGACAATCGCATGACATGGTTCCTGTGCGGTAATTCACGCCGGATAATTGCCGGAGGCGTCCGGATTTCGTCGCTGGCGGGGGGCAGCAAACCGTCCATCGGTTGCCGCCGCGCGCCGGTCGCCCGTTCGCCGGGTATGGGCCGGGTATGGGAATTGCTGAATCCGGGGCAGGACAATGTTCGGAGAGGGCTATGAGCCTGTTGCTGATCCTGATGGCTGTTTTTTTCGGAATGGTGCTGTGGTGCACGGCGCCGCGCTTGCTGCGGTTGCTGGGCGCGGCTGCTGCCCGTCGCGAAACGGCTGCGCACGCAAGGCTGTCATTCCGTGTCCGGACCGCCGGTGACTGACGCCGCTCCAGGCCATCTCGCGCCCGGCGTGCGCGCGCGGGAAGTGTGGTCATGGGCGATGTACGACTTCGCGAATTCGGGTTACACCACTGTGGTCATCACCGCGGTGTTCAGCGCCTACTTCGTGGCCGAGGTCGCGGGCAACGCGCCCTGGGCGACCTTCACATGGACCGCGGCGCTGGCCGTGTCCTATGCGTTGATCATGCTGACCGCGCCGCTGCTGGGCGCCTGGGCCGATGCGCATGCCGCGAAGAAGCGCCTGCTCGCGGCGAGCACGGCCGGCTGCATCGCATTCACCGCGGCGCTGGCGCTTGTCGGCCGCGGTGATGTCGCTGCAGGCATGGCGCTGATCGTCCTGTCGAATTTTTTCTTCGGCACCGGCGAGAACCTGATCGCGGCCTTCCTGCCGGAACTCGCACGCGGAGAGGCGCTGGGGCGGATATCGGGCTGGGGCTGGGGGCTGGGTTATCTGGGCGGCCTCGTCGCGCTGGGGCTTTGTCTCGCATACGTGAGCCATGCCCAGGCGCTGGGAGATCCCGCCACCGCATTCGTGCCGGTGACGCTGCTGCTCACCGCGATGTTGTTTGCGCTCGCCAGCCTGCCGGCATTCCTGTTCCTGCGCGAACGCGCGGCGCCGCGTGCCGCCACCGGACCTGGCGTGCGCAACGCCTTTGCCGCCCTGGGCGGCACCTTGCGCAATGCCGCGCAGTACCGCGACCTGCGCAGGTTTCTCGCCTGCCTGGTGTGTTACCAGGCAGGCATCCAGACCGTGATTGCGCTGGCGGCGATCTACGCGCAGCAGGCGATGGGATTCACCACCCGCGACACCTTGCTGCTGATCCTCGTGGTCAACGTCACCGCGGCGATCGGTGCCTTTCTGTTCGGCTATCTGCAGGACCGCGCCGGGCATGTGCGTTCGATCGGGATCATTCTCGCCGGCTGGATCGTGACGGTGCTGGTGGCCTGGCGTGCCGACACCGCAGCGGTGTTCTGGCTGGCGGCGAATGGCGTCGGCCTCTGCCTGGGTTCCAGCCAGTCGGCGGGGCGCGCGCTGGTCGGCTATTTCAGCCCGCCGGGGCGGCAGGCCGAATTCTTCGGCTTGTGGGGGCTGGCGGTGAAGCTGTCCTCGATCCTCGGGCCGCTGACCTACGGTGCGGTGACCTGGCTCAGCGGCGGTGACCACCGGCTGGCGATCCTGCTGACCGGCCTGTATTTCGTGGCCGGCCTGCTGCTGCTGGCCGGGGTGGATGCCGGGCGCGGACGCAGCGCGGCGCTGCAAGGCGGGCCGGGCGGAAATTGAATATGATCTGCACAAAACCAGACCGGCGGATACCAGCGCCGGCGACAACACGCAGGGGAACACCATGCTCAGTTTTCTGACCGGCTCGAAGGTCGACCACCCGATGGCCGATGCCAAAAAGGCGCGGGAGATCATCAGCGAGTTGCCGTCCGATCCGCTGAAGGCGCTGGCCGACATCACGCAATGGCTGGAAAGCCTGCGCGACACCAAGGGCTTCAAGGCCGACCGCCTGTTCGAGAACATTGATCTCCTCGATGGCGCCGCGAAGAACTACCAGCGCAAGCTGGCGCAGGATTATTTCGCCACCTCGCGCCAGCAGAAGTTCCAGGAAAACCGGCTGTGGACCAGCAGCTTCAGCTTCTGGAAAGCGCTGAGCGACGCCTACCTCGAATGCGTCAACCGCTTCGAAAGCACGCAGACCGGCGGCACAGCGTTCCGCAAGAACCTGCCGGTGACCGTGGCGCGCACGCTGCGCGCGCTGACGCTGCAGCTGAAATGGGTGCTGGTGCGCTATGGCCCGGTCGACCCTCGGGTCTGGGCCGACATCGGACGGCTCTACCAGTTTGCCGAGGCCGGGGGATTCGCCGAAGGCGCCATCGCCATCTATCCCGGCTCGCACGGCGGCGGTTCGGTGCGGCAGGAGTTTCTCAAGGCGGTCATGCTCAGTGCATCGTCCACCGACGGCCTCAATCCCGTGCGCCAGGAAATCGCCGAGCGCGCGGTGGCGCATTTTTCGCCGGGATTCCGCATGGCCCGCGAACCGGGTCCGGGCTGCGGCTACGGATTCGACATCGCCGGCGGCAAGCCGCCGTTCCGCGTGATCGGGGATCTGCTGCCCGCGGCGCAGACCTTGCGCTACTTCGGTGCGGGTGAGGCACTGGCGCAGCTGCGCCGTGTCGAATCGATCGTCGTCGAGACCGGCGCGATTCCCTCGGACGTGCATCTGGGCGGCAGTTATGACAACGACGTCGTGCTGCCGGTGCTGCGCCACCTGATCGCCTACTGGTCCGACGACGCGCCGGCGCGCAGCACGCAGCGGCGGCCGACGGCGACGCGCATGACCGTGCTCCACGGCATGGGCGAGATTCTCGGCACGCTCGATCCCGAAAGCAGCGACGATCTGGATTTCAGCGATCCCGCGGAGGCGGAGAACACCGCAGAGAGCTGGATCGTCGAGAACGTCAGCGACGGCGGCTACGGCGCGATCATTCCGGCGGCGAAAAGCGACTGGGTGCGCGTCGGCGCCCTGATCGGGGTCAGGACAGAAGTGGCAAAACACTGGGGCATCGGCATCATCCGCCGCGTCACCCGCGACGAGCACCAGCAGCGCCGTGTCGGCATCCAGCTGCTGTCGAAAGTCGCCATTCCGGTTCGCATCGGCAAGTCCGGCGGTGCATTTGCGTCAGCGCCGTCCGAACCCACCGATTCCGCGCTGCTGCTGTCGACCACGCCGGACAGCAACGGCGAAATCGGCGTTGTGCTGCGCGAAGGCATCTACAACGCGCGCGACAGCCTGGACATGCAGGTCAACGGCAAGTACTACCTGCTGATGCCTTCGAGGCTGGCCGAGGGCGGCGAGGATTTCGACTGGGCGATGTTCAAGGCGATGTCGCGCTCCGGCTGAATTGCGGCGTGGCTGCCACGGCCTGCCGCCAACACAAACAATTGGTTTTAAAGAGGAATTTTTCGTTTCATCCGGCGCGGTTTTTATCGCGCGGGTTTGCGCTGCATCAAGTCTCCCTTCTGACGCACCGGTCACAATCGCAGCACATCGGTCAAGCGGATTTCCGTTTTGCACGATGACTTCAGGGCAACAATAACGACTAACAGAAGGAGAGCGCCATGCTGAAGAAACTGATTCCCGCAATTGTCATCGCCGCTTTTGCCGCCGCGCCGGCCTGCGCGCAAACCGTGACCTATACCAGGGACATCGCGCCGCTGTTCAAGGAGAACTGCGGGGAATGCCATGGTGAAAGCTCACCGATCTACAAGGAATTCAAGAAAGACGAGAAGCGCTTGACCAAGGAAAAAACCGGCCCGCGCATGGACTCGTTTCCGTTGCTGGTCACCCATATCGTTTATCCCGAAACCGGCGCGCTCCAGCGCCGGCTTGATGACGGCAAGGCGAGCCCAGGCGGCAAGCCCGGCAACATGTACCGTTACCTCGGTGAAAATGACGAGGAGCGGCAGAAGAATCTCGCGACCGTCAAGGCCTGGCTGGGCGAGGGCGGCTGGAACCTGAACCGCTGGAAAGCCCGTGGCGATGTCCCGGCCATCACCAAGGAGCAACTGGACAAGCTGAAGCTCGCCTATTGACGCCTGCGCGGCGGCTTCAACTGAAAGCGGTGTGCCCAGACCGGGTCATGCCGCTTTTCATGGCCGCAGCTTTTTGCGCGGGCTGGCAGCAATAACCGGCGCAACACCGGCTCAGGCGAGTTTTGTGGCGCCTGCAGCCGCCAGCCGCTGGATATCCGCATCGCCATAACCGGCTTCACGCAGGATTTCCGCGCTGTGTTCGCCCAGTCGCGGGGCCGGGCGATGCGGCATTTCGTCCGCCCCCGACCAGTGGCTGGCGAGGGTCATTTCGCGCAGCCGGCCTTCGCTTGGGTGCAACGATTCCCTGAAGAAGCCGGTGGCGGCGAGATGCGGGTCGTTCAGCACGTCGCCGACGGTCTTCATCGGCGCCGAGGGGATGTCGGCCTCGCGCAGCAGTTTTTCCCATTCCGCATTGGTTTTCAGTTTCAGCTGCTCGGCGGCGAAGGCGTAAACCTCGGCGATGTTGCGCGAGCGCGCCTCGTGGCTGCCAAAACGCGGATCGGTCTCGAACATTTTTTCCTGCCCGATCAGCCTGAAGAATGCGCGCCAGTGCTTGTCGTTGTAGATCAGCACGCACATGTAGCCGTCCCTGGTCTGGTACGGCGCGCGGTTCGGCGCCAGCATGCGCGCGTAACCGTAGGGGCCTTCCGGCGGATCGAAGGTGAAGCCGCCCATGTGGTCTGCGAGCACCAGCTGGGTCACGGTTTCGAACATCGGCACTTCGACCGACTGGCCCTTGCCGGTGCGGCTGCGTGCGAACAGCGCGGTGGTGACCGCGTTGACCGCGGCGAGCCCGGTGATGCGGTCGGCGATCGCCAGCGGCGCATAGCGCGGGCTGGAGGCGCCGGCCTCGTGGAACAGCGCCGGCATTGCCGACATGCCCTGGATCAGGTCGTCATAGGCCGGCTGCGCGGCATAGGGGCCGCGCTGGCTGAAGCCGTAGGCGCCGACGTAGATGATCTGCGGGTTGATCGCCGCCACCTCCTCGTAAGAGAGCTTGAGCCGTTTCATCGCCTGCGGCCGCACGTTGTAGAACAGCACGTCGGCGGTCTTGATCAGTCTCTGCAGCGCTTCGAGGCCTTCCGGTTTCTTCAGGTCGAGCACGATCGAGCGCTTGTTGCGGTTGTGGTGCAGGTAGATGTGGCCCATGGCCGGGTGCTTCATCGGCGCGATGTGGCGCAGGATGTCGCCGTCAGGCGGCTCGACCTTGACGATGTCGGCGCCGAGATCGCCGAGCAGCTGGGTGGCAAAGGGGCCCATCACGACCGAGCTGAGGTCGATGATGCGGACGTTGTCGAGTGGTTGTGTCACGCGGATGCTCCGGTTGGAATGCCGCGGATTGTACAAGATTGCCGGCGCCGCAAAGTCGGCGTGCGCGGGTGTCGCGGCGCGATTGGGCTGGTATAGAATCGGCACACCCGAACCGCAATCCATTGCAGCCTTCCCGGACATGAGCCTGACCCTCGAAGAATACGAACGCCTTAACCCGCGCTGCGAGGTGGCGCACGAGGGCGTCAAGATGACCTTCGCCACACCGAGCAAGATGACGCGCTGGCGCGTCGATTCCATCTACACCAAGGAGCCGTGGACGCTGGAATGGATCGCCGGCTTTGCGCCCGGCGACATTCTCGTCGACTGCGGCGCCAATGTCGGCATGTACACCATCTGGGCCGCGGCGACGCGCAAGGCCCGGGTCTATGCCTTTGAGCCCGAAGCGCAGAATTTCGCGCTGCTCAACCGCAACATCCAGCACAACGGCCTGCAGGACCTGGTCAAGGCCTACTGCATGGGGCTGTCCGACGAGACCGGCCTGTTCGACCTGCACATGGCGGACATGCGCGTCGGCGGGTCCTGCCATTCCGTGGGCGAGGCGCTTGATTTCGAGCACAAGCCGCTGAAGGCGCTGTTCGTGCAGGGCTGCATCGCCTACCGGCTGGATGACCTCGTCGCCAGCGGCGCGGTGCCGGTGCCCCAGCACATCAAGATCGACGTCGACGGATTCGAACCCAAGGTTACCACCGGCGCGCGCAAGACGCTGGCCAACCCGGCAGTGCGCTCGGTGCTGATCGAAACCAACCAGAACCTCGATGACCACATGGAGATGGTGCGCGAGCTGAACGACATGGGCCTCAGGCATGATCCCGCGCAGGTGCAGCGGGCCGAACGCAAGGCAGGTGCTTTCAAGGGGGTGGCGGAACATGTTTTCAGACGCTGAGCTGCAGCTTGCCTACAAGGTGGCGAATGCACCTTTTGCGATATTTCCCTTCCCGCACTTCTATGTGCAGGACGTGTTTCCTCCGGCATTTTACGCCGGCCTCCAGCGCAACCTTCCCGAACCCGGGGACATGCTGCCCATACTCCAGGCGAGGCAACTGAAGGGGTATGACGAGCGTTTTGTTCTGGGTGTCAATCCCAGGGAGCTCGCAGTTTTGCCTGACGGCAAAAGGAAGTTCTGGACCGACATGATGGGATGGCTGGTTGGCGGCAATTTCCGTTCGCTGGTGATGAAGAAGTTCGAGCCATACATTGGCCACCGTTTCGCAGGACAAGAGGATGTCGAGTTTTATGATGAGGCGTTGCTGGTGCAGGACATCACCAACTACAAGCTGGGGCCGCATACCGACGCCATGCGCAAGGTGGTGACCATGCTGTTTTACCTGCCGGCCGATGATTCCCAGAGGCACCTGGGCACATCGATTTACATTCCCAATGACCCGAAGTTCTTCTGCCCCGGCGGTCCCCATCACCGGCGGGAGAATTTTTCTCTGCTGCACACCAATCCGTTTATGCCGAACGCGCTTTTCGCCTTCTTCAAGACCAACAACTCGTTCCACGGTGTCGAACCGGTAAAGGATCCGGGTACCAGGCGATGGTTGTTGCTTTACGACATTTTCGTGATGGAGAAAAAAGCGCCGCCCCATCCAAAAACCGTGGTGAAGGATGTGCAGGCGCCTGTCGTAGTCGAGCCGAAGAGCAATTGCAAGTTCTGAAGCGCGCGCAAGCCCGCCTGCGCAGGCATTGCGGCGGGCGGTGCTTGTTGGTTTCTGGTGTCATGCCAGTACGCCGGACAGCCAGCGGCCGATGTCGGCGACTTCCTCGAGGCAGACCGAATGCTGCATCGGGTAGTCGTGCCATTCAATCGCATAACCCGCCTGCTGCAGCAGGTCGCGTGAACCGCTGCCCATGGCATACGGCACCACCGGATCGTGGGTGCCGTGGGCCATGAACACTGGGGTTTTGGCATTGGCCGGCGCGGCTTCCTGCGCGAAGCTTTCGGCCAGCGGCAGGTAGGTCGACAGCGCCATCACCCCGGCCAGCCGCTCCGGGTAACGCAGGCCGGTGTGCAGCGCAACCGCGCCGCCCTGTGAAAACCCGGCGAGCACGATGCGGCCGGCGGCGACGCCGCGTCCCATTTCGCGCGTGATCAGCTCGCCGATCTGCGCCTGCGATTCGCGCACGCCTTTTTCGTCGGCCTTGCGCGAGCGGCCCTCGAGATCGCCGAAGGACACGTCGTACCAGGCGCGCATTACGTAGCCGTTGTTGATGGTCACCGGCCGCGTCGGGGCATGCGGGAACACGAAACGGATGCCTGGCGCGCCGGCCAGTTCGAGTTCGTTGACGATGGGCACGAAGTCATTGCCGTCGGCGCCGAGGCCGTGCATCCAGATCACCGCTGCAGTCGGGTTCGGCGCGGTTTCGAGTTCTATGGTTTCAAGCAGGGCGGTCATGCGGTTTCCGTGTTATGCGCGTGGCCGCGGTGCCGGCCTTGCGGGGTTCAGGTTTTGCCGGGGCGGATCGCCGATTTCGGCCGGAAAGCCTTGCATACGGCTTCACGGGTTTCGATGTACGGTCCGCCGATGAGGTCGATGCAGTAGGGCACGGCGGCGAAGATGCCGTGCACCACGGGCTTGCCGGACTCGTCCTTGAGGCCTTCCAGCGTTTCCCTGATCGCCTTCGGCTGGCCGGGCAGGTTGATGATCAGCGAACCCGCCTTGGGCTCGAGATTCGAGCGGCGGAAGCGGATCACCGCCACCTGCCGCGACAGGATCGCCGTCGGCACGAATTTCAGGCTGACCTGGCGCATCTGCTCGCCGAAACCCGGCATCTCCCTGTCACCGACCGCCAGCGTGGCCTCGGGCGTGACGTCGCGCAGCGCGGGACCGGTGCCGCCGGTGGTCAGCACCAG
>VFQT010001814.1_pt1 | contig 23989 bp, 14 predicted proteins | sample 3512381 | NCBI WGS metagenome assembly VFQT01 (sample SAMN10412376, study PRJNA504923) | tailings metagenome | isolation source: Relicate 2 Philex TSF3 active mining site | place: Philippines: Tuba, Benguet | collected 2017-08-29
TGGGATCGAAGGGATTCGTGGACGAGGTGTTCGAACGCTACCGGGAACGCTTCGGCCCGAATCGACGGAGCGGGGCCCGGCCGATCCGCGCAGTGCCACTGCCCGGGTTGATGTCTCTGCGGGACCTGCGGGTCGATACGGTGGGGTAGGCGACGGTCCTGACCATTGGCTGCACCCCTCACCAAGCCCTGAGTGCCCGTGTCAACGCCGACGCGCAGGTCCGAAGAAATACCCTTTGCCGACTCGGGCTCCCAAGGTCTTGCGACCGGTAGCGGGCCCCAGTTTGTCTTCGTCAAACAACGCCGTGTACGTGTACGGGAAATCCGGGAGTTTCACGCGCTCCACCTTCTTGCCGATGTACCGCTCGATCGAGGCGACTTGAGCGGCTTCGCCGGCGCAGAACAAGGTCAAGGCGTCGCCCGAACTCATGGCCCGACCGGTCCGTCCAATCCGGTGGACGTAGTCTTCCGGATGTTCCGGCACGTTGTAATTGATGACATGCGAGACGTCCGCGATGTCGAGGCCCCGGGCAGCGATGTCGGTGGCCACCAACACTTCGTACCGTCCGCTCTTGAACCCTTCCAAGGCCTGTTCCCGCTCTTTTTGGGAACGATCCGAATGAATGACGGCCGCCTTGTGGTTGTTGCGCCGAAGCAACGCATCGACGGTATCGGCGTCACGGCGGGTCCGACAGAAGACGATCGCGCTTTCCCACTGGACCCGCTCCAGCAACGAAACCAGAAGCGCCGGCTTCTGCAACTCCGCCACCGGATAGAGCACGTGCTTGACGGTATCGGCCACGGAGCGACGGGCCCCGATTTCGATGGTCACCGGGTCGTTCATCGCCCAGGTGATCAAGGTCTCGATCGCCGGCGGAATCGTCGCCGAGAACAGGGAACTCTGACGGTCTTTTCCGCATTTGAGGACGATTCGACGGACATCCGGAAGGAATCCCATGTCGAGCATCCGATCGGCTTCGTCGAGAACGAGGAATTTCACGCCATCCAAACGGACGGCCCCCTCTCCGAGATGATCGAGCAGTCGCCCCGGCGTGGCGACGATGACATCCATGCCGCGCTTGAGGTCGTCACGCTGTTTGCCATAACCGACGCCGCCGTAGATGAGCCCCACGCGAAGATTGGTGAACTTGGCGAATTTCTCGAAGTTCTCGAAAGTCTGGACGGCCAGTTCACGGGTGGGCTCGAGCACCAGACACCGGGGGCCCGGAGCATGGGAGGCGAGTCGGCTGAGGATGGGCAGGGCGAAGGCGGCGGTTTTGCCGGTGCCGGTCTGGGCCGATCCGATGACATCGCGGCCCTCCAGAATCTTGGGAATCGCCCCGGCTTGGATGGGCGTGGGCTCCTTGTAACCGAGCTCTGCAACGGCATCGAGCATCGCCGAATGCAGCCCCAGTTCAGAAAATAGCATGTCGGAGTCTAACGCTCTTCGTAGCGAGGCGGAAGGCGGAACTTGCCGGTCGAACCGGCCGCCGGGGCCCTTCGCTCGTTGCCTCAAACGTTTTGGCACTCTGCGGGATGGGCTTGGCGGTACAGGACGATCAACTCGTTGACTCGAAAAAAGGGTGAAGTGGCATGGACCAGTGATGCTGCACCCACGGTTTTGGTGGCGCTTTGAGACCTGCGATAGGGCACCGGTCGAAAAACAGGCAAAAGGACTTCTGTAAGTTATGCGATGATCAGAATGCCAAAAAACGAGCGGCTAAACTAAAATAAAGAAATTGTTTAAAATACCTAAAAACACCTGTAACAAGGACAAAACTCAATCCACTCCACTCCGTCATGGATGACTCCGCCTTGTTTGCCACCCGACAAAGCCTGTTGCTGCGCTTGAAGGATCATGCGGATCAGGAGGGCTGGCGGGAGTTCTTCGACACCTACTGGCGGATGATCTACGCGTTTTGCCTGAAGGCGGGGCTCACCGAAGTCGAGGCCGAGGAGGTCATTCAAGAAACCATGATTTCGGTGGCCAACAAGATGCCCGAATTCACGTATGACCGCACCAAGGGCTCCTTCAAGGCCTGGTTGCTCACGATCGTGCGGCGACGGATGGTCGATCGACACCGGCAGGAGTCTCGTTGGAAACGGATCGTGGCCCAATCGACGTCGTCGGAAGCGCCCACCGGGCTTGAGACCGAGGGCCCTCCGGATCCCCATCGGACCGATCTGGATCTGTTGTGGTCTTCGGAATGGGAGGGGCATCTCATCCAAAGGGCGCTGCAACAGGTCCGAGAGCAGGTGTCCGAAAAGCAGTACCTGATCTACGAGATGCACGTGCTCCGTGAGGTGCCGCTCCGTTCGGTGGTGACCAATTTGCAGACGACGGCGGTGTCGGTGTACATGGCCAAGCACCGGGTGGGCAAATTGCTCCGCGCCGAATTGGGCCGATTGAAACAGGCCGAAGAACTCGAGTGATGGTGGCATGAGCCCGATCGAGCCGAAGTCCGAAGTTCCAGGGATTCCCGACCACGTGCTCGTCCGGGTCATCGGATCCGGGGCCTATGGTGATGTCTGGCTGGGGCGGACCATTCTGGGGACGGCTCGCGCGATCAAGGTCATCCAACGTTCTTCGTTTGAACGCGATCAGCCCTTCCTCCGGGAATTCGAGGGGGTCCGGCGCTATGAGCCGGTCTCCAGATCCTCTCCGAGTCTGGTGCCGATTCTTCAGGTGGGGCGCGATGAGGCGGCGGGGTTCTTCTACTCGGTGATGGAACTGGCCGACGCGGCCGCTCCCCGGCAACCCGCGATGCCCGAAGGAGTCCACCCCGGGCCGGCGTCCGAGGCGCAATACGAGGCCCGGACGCTGCGCACCGACCTCGTTCGACAGGGCCGACTCTCGATCGCCGACTGTGTCGAGGTGGGGCTGGCGATGGCCGAGGCGCTGCAGGCGCTGCATGGAGCCGGATTGGTCCACCGGGACATCAAGCCTTCGAACATCATCTACCTTCGCGGTCGCGCCTGCCTGGCCGATGTGGGGTTGGTCAGCGAGGCCCGCGAAAGCTCCAGTTGCGTGGGGACCGCCGGTTACATGGCTCCGGAGGGACCCGGTCTCCCGCCGTCCGATCTCTACAGCCTGGGCATGGTGCTGTACGAGATCTCCACCGGACTGCGACTGGCCGACTATCCGTCGACCCCGCCTCACTGGGCCGACCCCGGTCATGGGGTCGAGTGGGAGTTCCACGAAATCGTCCTTCGTCTGGGAGCCCGCAACCCCGCGCGCCGTCACCGCGATGCGACCGAATTGCGCGATGAACTGCTGCTCCTGCGCGGTGGCCGTTCGGTTCGTCGACTGAGGGTGCGGGAGCGCCGCAAACGCATTCTGCTGCAGGCGGCGATCGCTGCGGCCGCCCTGGGGTTGTTGGGGTGGGGAGTGGCGGTGGCCCAGCAGGGGCGTCGGCGCGAGGCCGAGGCACGTCGCCGGGATTCCGAATTCCAGCAAGTGGCCCTCGGGGCGAGTCGTGCGCGTGACATCCTCAATGATGACGCCCCGGGCAAGCGGTCCCGTGCCTTGGCGATTCTGCGGCCGGCCCTCGCGTTGCGTCCCGGGCATCCCGAATTGCGGGATCTGGCCGCTGGCGCGCTCATGGTGCCCGAATTGGTGCCCGAGAACTCCCCGTGGCACGCGCCCGTGCGCCTCGATCCGACCCCACCGCGTCGATGGCCCGTGGGACCTGTGTCGCATGCGGTGGGACTCTTCGATCCTGGACTGCGCACGTTGTTCCGCTGGCAACCCCACGGTTGGATCGAAGGAGTTCCGGTCCGCGGGGGCGGTTCGCCGGAGTTCCTGCCGCCGCCCGTGCCCGGACTGAATCTCGAGTTCATCAGTTCGGTCAGCCTCGATGGGCGGTGGCTGCTGGTGCGCGATTCGACCGAACGAATCCACGTCGTCTCCCGAGCCAATGGCCGATCGGTGCTCCAGGTGCGGATCGATCCCAAGTACCTCGGCCGGGAGTTCACTCCGGATGGGCGTTGGCTCTTGGCGGGCCGCGCCGACGGGGCGTTCGATCTCCTGCCCATCGGCCATCCGGGGCCGGCCCGACGCGTTCCCGTGGGGGTTCCACCCCATGACCTGGTGGTCCGGGCCGACGGCCGGTGGGTCGCCGCCATCAACAGCACCAATTCCATCGCGCGCTTCGCTCATCTCGATTCGGCGCGGGTGGAACGTCGGTGGGAGCTGCCCCCGGGTGAGACCGTGCAGATGCTGGGTTGGAACTCCGAAGGCGACCTCGTCCATGCGGCCTCCGAGATGCAGATCTTCATCGGTGGATTCGATCGCCATCCGATCCAGGCCAAGCGGTTGGTGAAGGAAGATCACGGTATTTTCGGCGTCGCCTTCTCACCCGATTCGGCCTGGGTGCTTTCGACCGGCTACAATGGCCGTTCGCGCATCTGGGATTGGTCGAGCGAGACGGCGCTGTCGGAATACGCCGGCGCCGGCACCGCCATCCAGTGGTCGCCGGACGGGCGTTGGATCGCCTGGAAAGACGAGTTCCAGTGGGAATTGATCCGGTTCGAGCCGCCCACCGGGTGGTCGGTGATCTCCGAAGTGCCTCCGGAGATCGCGTCGGAAGCCACGGCGGGGCCCTCGGTGGTGCGCTTCCATCCGGCGGGAGACCGATGGGCCAGTGGTTCCTACGATGGCATCCGACTCTACCCCCGATCGGGTCGCAACAACGCCGCCCATTGGCCGTGTGACGACGGCCCGGTCCGGCACCTGACCTTCTCCGACGATGGAACCCGGCTCCGGGCCATGAGCCTGGGCCATCGCGTGACCCTCGCCGTGGAGGGCGATGCCACGAGCCCCCGGTTGCGGTTGATCGACCGGCAGCGGCTTCCGGGTTCGGGTCGCGGAGACATCACTCCCGCCGGCGAGGCTTGGTTGGTATCGACCAATGGCTCCTTCTGGAGCGATGCCCAGGGGCGTTGGCGATCGGTCGACGTGCCGCCGCGCAGTGTCATCGGATCGGTCCATCCCGACGGCCGATGGCTGGGCAGCTGGGGGATCGACGCGGTGCCGGCGGTGCTCGTGCGCGACGAGGGGTTCCGGCCGCGGTTGCTCGAATATCCCCCGGAGTTGTCCGCCCTGGGCGAGGCCGGTGAATTGGTCTTCTGCCCGGTGTCCCGCAGGGTCTTTGGCGCCATGACCCACGGGTTGGTGGCGTGGGATGTGGATTCGGGAAAGATCCTGTGGCGGCGGTTGCTCGATCCGGTGGGGGTCTATGGCCGCGTGGCCGTCACTCCGGATGGTGGGCGGTTGGCGGTGGCGTTGGGAACCCGATCACTCCACCTGCTGCAGGCCACCGACGGGGCTCCGATTTCTCAACTGCGGATGCCCGAGAAGCTGCGGATCACCTCGCTGACCTGGGATGCCCGGGGTCGGCGCCTGCTGGCGGGCAGCGTGGTGCATGCCTCGTACCTGTGGGATCTCGACGCCCTGCAATCCGGGCTGGCCGAGGCGGGTGTGGCCGTTCCCGACCTCGCTCTGCCCGTGGATCCAGCGGTCGATCGGTGACGGACCCAGCCTGGCCCGAGCGTGGGCAAGGCCATCGACGCGGGGAAAAGCGGGGAGCCCCCGGTCAGTCTTGGGCGAACAGGTTCAAGACACCGTCGAGCCCGCTGAAATTGAGGGCGTGCGTGGCCTGCTGGCGCACCACCGGCTTGGCCCGGTAGGCGATGCCCATGCCGGCCGCGCCCATCATCTTCAGATCGTTGGCACCGTCTCCGATGGCGATGGCGCGGGATGCGGCGACCCCGAGTCGAGCGGCCAGTGCCCTGAGTTCGGTCGCCTTGCGTTCCGCGTCCACGATGTCGCCCAGAACCCGACCGGTCAGACGCCCTCCGTGGGTTTCGAGCGTGTTGGCCACCGCATGATCCAGCCCCAGGCGGGCCTGCAAACGGTGGGTGAAGAAAGTGAACCCCCCGGAGACCAACAGCGTTTTCCATCCGGATTCCCGGGCCGCCTGGAGCAGGGTCTCGGCTCCCGGCGAGAGGCGCAGACGCTCCTCATACACCGCCTCCAGCGCCGATTCCTCGAGGCCCTCGAGCAGGGCCACGCGGCGTCGCAAAGCGCCGGCGAAGTCGAGTTCTCCGCGCATGGCGGCCTCGGTGATGGCCGAAACCTGGGGCTTCACGCCGATCCGGTCGGCGATCTCGTCGATGCACTCGATGGTGATGAGGGTGGAATCCATGTCCATGACCAGCAGGCTGAAATCGGCCCGGCGACGGCTTTCCGGAACGAAGGCGATGTCCACCCGGTGGGATTCGGCCAGAGCGGTGAGTTCGGGCGTCGCAGTGACCTTCTGCCAGCGTGCCGACCGCCCGCGCAGGGAGTCGGGCGAGCGGCCCAACTGGTTCCCGAAGGCGATGATGGCGGCTTCGGGCAGGGTCGTGGAGTGGAGGACGAGCTCGGTCATGATGCGCGGAAGAGACTGCGATCGCACCGGGAGGTCTGTCATGCCGTTTCCGCCGGCTGTTTCCACGATTGCCCGCGGCGCAAAACCCGTCACGTTGACGCCGGACGGAGACTCCGACGGCCGGGCAAAATCCGGTCCGGGGCCTTCCCGGTGGTTCTGATTTCCGACGCGAGACCCATGCCCCTGTACGAATACGAACTCTGTGACGGCGACTGTGCCGCCTGCGGTGGTCACTTCACCCTGAGGCGGCCGATCACCGCTCCCGACCTCACCGCCTGCCCGGCCTGCAAGAAGCCCGTCCGCAAGCTGATCTCCGGTTTCAGCACCCCGCACCATCTCAAGCCCCTCTCAACCACCGACGCCAAGAAGGCGGGGTTCTCAGTCTTCAAGCGGGTCAACAAGGGCGAGTACGAGCGTCAGTGACCGGGGCGGGTCGGGCTGTGGGAAGCCCGCGCCGGTCTCGGTGGAAAATTTCTGCGGGATTGCTGGTCTTCGAGCCCTGCCGCTAGGCTTCGGGTCCTGTGAGCAAGACGTCGACCGCGCCGAAGAAAACGACCTCCCGTCCCCGCCGTGTGGGACTCATCTCCCTCGGGTGTGCCAAAAACCTGGTGGACGCCGAGATCATGCTCGGATCGCTCCTCAAGGAGGGCATCGAGATCGTCAATGATGCGTCCCAGGCCGACGCGGTGATCGTCAACACCTGCTCCTTCATCGACGCCGCTCAGGAGGAGTCGGTGGACACCATCCTCGAGCACAACGCCTTGCGCGAAGCCTCGCACCGCGGTCAGGCCCTGATCGTGTCCGGATGCATGCCGCAGCGCTACCGCGACGAACTGCCCAAGCTCATGCCCGAGGTGGACGTGTTCATGGGCATCGATCAAGTGGAGCGGGTGGGGGCCTTGGTCGATGAGGCCATCGCCAAGCGGGCTTCACGCGTGGGAGCTGAAGAGGCCACTCCCAAGGCCGCCGAGGGAGCCCGCGTCAAAGGCCGTCTCAAGGAACTCGAAAAACAGGCCCCGGCCCATGACCACGCCGACGAGACCGCCCTCCGCGGCACCGATCGCTTCGGCAAGAGCCGTATCGCCCTGACCGCCGCCCCGCAGCCGGCCGCTCCGTCGGTGGATGTCACCGTGCGGCCCAACTACATCCCGCAGTTCGAGACCCCGCGGTTCCGTCTCACGCCGAAGCACTTCGCCTATGTGAAGATCGCCGAGGGCTGCAATCACCCGTGCAGCTTCTGCATCATCCCGCGGATGCGCGGATCGCACCGCAGCCGCGCTCAGGCCGACATCGTGGCCGAGGCCAAGGCCCTGATCGCCGACGGCGTGCGCGAGCTGAACCTCATCTCGCAGGATTCGACCTACTACGGCCTCGACCTGCGGCCCAACCACAGCCGGGCCATTTCGTCGCCGGAGCGCTTCAAGGCGGCCACGCAGGCCCTGCCGGTCGATGCCACCACGCTGTGCACGCTGCTGCGCGAGTTGAACGCGCTGAAGGGCGACTTCTGGATCCGCCTGCTCTACACCCACCCGGCCCACTGGACAGACGAACTGATCCAGACCATTGCCGAATGCCCGAAGGTGGCCCGGTATGTCGACATGCCGCTCCAGCACATCCACGACGACATGCTGGCCCGGATGCGCCGTGAGACCTCGGGCCAGTACATCCGGGATTTGATCGCCCGCATCCGCGCGGGCATCCCGGGCATCGCGCTGCGGACCACGTTCATCGTCGGGTTCCCCGGCGAGAGCGCCGCCCATTTCAAGACGCTGATCGATTTCATCGAGGAGACCCGCTTCGAGCGCCTGGGCATCTTCGCCTACTCGCGTGAAGACGGCACGGTGGCCGGCAAGATGGAGCAGCAGGTCGCTCCGAAGACCCGGCAGAAGCGCCGTGAACTCGCCATGGCTGCCCAGCATCGCGTCGCCGTGGGTGTGGCCGAAGGGTTTGTGGGTCGCACGCTCAAGGTGCTCACCGAGGGCGAGGCCTCGGCCAAGGAGTTGTCCAAGGCCAACATCAGCTCCTGGGAGCATGGGCTCATCCGCGGCGACGATGCCGGTGCGGCTGCCCTCAAGGGTCGCTACACGATCGCCCGTGGCGAGGCCGACGCCCCCGACATCGATGGCCGCGTGTACATCCGGGGCAAGGTGCCGATCGGGAAGTTCTGCAAGGTCCGCATCATCGGCCACACCGACTACGACCTCATCGCCGAGCCGGCCTAGATTGCTCCGGTCTAAATCGCTCCGTTCTGATCCGGCTGCGTGGGCTCAAAGTCGCTTGCCCGGGGCTCGTTTTCCTAGCCCCGTCGGAAACGCGCAGGAAGAATCGTTGGAAGAATCTGTTGCTCACCGGTGCTGCTTTCTGGATGATCCGTCCGCTCGCAAGAGCATCTGGTCGGGGCGTAGCGTAGCTTGGTAGCGCGTCTGAATGGGGTTCAGAAGGTCGTGAGTTCAAATCTCACCGCCCCGACCATCTTCTTCTGTTGGTATTTCCTCCTAAACCGCCAAATTCGCGCCCAATTCGTGCCGCGTCCGCGGTTCTCATCACCCGGATCTGATCCACCGAATCACTAGTTTCGACGGGATCTCAGGAATTTCAGTTTCGGATCCAGTCGTTCCCGCATTCCGAGTTTTTTGATCCGTGATCGGTTCTGCGCCGCTGGCCACCGACCTGTGATCCGCTCGGATTCCGTTCCATGCGGTAACACTGCGGACCGTCGTGCGTCACGAGGTGGCGGCTCGGTTGCAATCCTTTCCATCGAATCGGCACGATTCTGCTCGGCAGGGCCGGGACTCTCCGGTTTGCTCCGATCCACCCCATGACTCTGCTGCTGCCCCTCAAGTCCCGGCGGGACTTCCTTCGGACCACCAGTGCCGCCGCCGCCTGCTTCACGGCAGCCGGAGCCTTCGCCGAGGCCCTGAGCCGGACGCCTTCGGCCACCGAGGGACCCTATTATCCGAACCACCTGCCGCTCGACACCGACAACGACCTGATCGTAATCAACAACGCCCTGACTCCGGCGGTGGGCGAAGTGGGCTATGTCAGTGGACGGGTGCTCGACGCGGGCGGCAAGCCCGTGCGCAACGCGGTGGTCGAGATCTGGCAGTGCGACGCCCACGGGGTGTATTTGCACACCGCCGACACCGCGAACCGGTCGCGTCAGGACAAGCAGTTCCAAGGGTTCGGCCGATTCTCCACCGGCAGCACCGGGGAATACCTGTTCCGCACCATCAAGCCTGTGCCGTATTCGCCGCGCACACCGCACATCCATTTCAAGATCCGCCGCGGCGGCCGGGACCTGCTCACCACCCAACTCTACATCCAGGGGCACCCCGGCAACGAGAAGGACTCGATCTGGCGTGAGCTGAAGAACCGGAAGGATCGCGATGCGGTGACCGTGGCCTTCAAACCGATGCAGGGCGCCAAGGCCGGCGAATGGGCCGCCCAATTCGACCTCGTGCTGGGCCAAACGCCCGAGGCCTGAGCGGCCGGTTAGGGATGCGCGAGGCGGTCCTGCCCCCGAGATCCACCTGTGGGCCGGGGCTCCCGACCCGGCGGTCTGGTCGAGGCATCAGCCAAGTGCGGCGAGAACGCGAATGAGGCAAATTCAGAATGAGTTCTGCGACCTCGTTTTCGCTTTCGGCGGATCCTTGGACTTATCGGCCGATGAACTTCGGCGGGTTCATCGGGAGGACCGTGTAGGGCTCCGACCACGGGTGTTGTGACTGCGACTGAGACGGGGCCGACGATTCCGCGGGCATAGTGAAGACGAGGAGCTGAGGGGCTTCAGCTTCAGCTGCTGCCTCGCGGGCCAGATGATTTCCTGGGACGTGACTGAGTCCAAACCCCAGCAATACGCCGAGGCTTCCAGATATGAGGCAGGGCAGGATGCGCTTCATGATGGTTTGGTTAGCTCCGGGCGGCAGGTGTCGCAAGTGCCAATCGCGATACCGTCGTTATGCAAGGTTGGGACGCAAGTTGGCGATCGCTCCGACCGGCCGCCGGCGATTTACGGGTGACATCGGCTCGGTGTTCTCTCTGACTTTAGCCCATGCAAGCTCAGCGGACGTTCGGAATGCGCGGGGTGTCTCCGAGCTCAGGCTGGGGACGTTGGGTCCTACTGCTCGCGGGGTGGGTGCTGATGCTCGGGGTCTGGGCCGAACCCGTTATTCCCGGACTGGTCACCGGGACGCTTGAACCAGATCTGCGCGGGCAGGTGCTCATCGAGGAGCTGAATTGCGTGGCCTGTCATGCGAGCGAGGGGTCGCTGAAGGCGCGATCCAAACAGGCACCGCGACTCTCCGCGGTCGGCTCTCGGGTGAACCCCGCCTACCTGGAGCGATTCATCGCCGCTCCGCACGAAACACTGCCGGGCACCACCATGCCCGACGTGCTGGCGGCCCTCGACCCCGAGGAACGCCGCCACACGGCCCGGGCTCTCACCCACTTCTTGCTCTCGCTCCGGAAGAACGAATTTTCGCCCCAACCTCCGGATGCGGTGGCGGCTGGCCATGGACAACGGTTGTTCGTGTCGCGCGGGTGTGTGGCCTGTCACCGGCCGCCCGAAAGCGCGGGGAAGGGGGCGGCACCGAGCCCTCTGTCGCGGAGCTCGGTTCCGTTCCCGGAGTTGGAGTCGAAGTACAGTTTCCGGAGCCTGACGGCCTTCCTGCGGGAACCCCATCAGAGCCGTCCTTCGGGCCGGATGCCGGACATGCGGTTGAGTCCTCAGGATGCGGAGCGCATCGCGCACTACCTGCTGCAGCGCACGCGGGTGCCCGGAGCCTTGGCCTACACGTTGTATCGGGGCCAGGTCTGGGAGGGGTTGAAGAGCGAGGAAGTCCGGGCCGAACGGGGCGGACAGGTCCGCGACTTTGCTCTCAAGAGCCTCGGCGAGGTCGGGCACCACACGGCCATTCGCTACGACGGTTGGATGAACATCGCCACGGGGGGCAAATACCGGTTCTTCCTGACGATGAACGGTGGTTCGCTCACGGTGGACGGGCATTCGCTGGTGGTCCAGGAACCCAGTGATGGTCGTGGCGTGAAGGAGTGGGAAGTGGCGCTCGAAGTGGAATCGGGATGGCGATCCATCCAGCTCACGTATTTCCACACCGGCCATGATCCGAAGTTTTCCCTCGAAATGGAGGGCCCGGGGTTTGCGCGGAGTCCCTTGCCCGAATCCCTGCTGTCGGTGTCGCGCGAGCCCATCGCACCCTTCGAACCGTTCCAGGTGGACCCGGCGCTGGCGGCCCAAGGTCGGCAGGAGTTCGCAACGCGCGGCTGCGCCCAGTGCCACGACGATCTCCAGATCCGGTCCACGCCCGGACCGTCCTGGGCCGGGCTTAGAGCCGGGCAGGGGTGCCTGAGTGAGGCAGTCGGTCGGTGGCCTCGGTACGACCTCTCTCCGGATCAGCGCGCGCACATCACGCAGGCCTTGGTGCGGGCCCCGGCCCCGGAGTGGACGGACACCCAACGCCTGCACAAGACGCTGGTCACCTTCAACTGCATCGCCTGCCACGAACGGGCGGGGGTCGGCGGGGTTCTGGCGGAGCGGGCCGGCTTGTTCACGGGCACCGAACCGAATCTCGGTGATTCGGGGCGGTTGCCGCCGACCTTGAATCATGTCGGGGCCAAGCTCACGCCCGAGGGCCTGCGCGAGGTGCTGCTGCGCGGCCAGCGGGTGCGTCGGTATCTCGACGCCAGCATGCCTCAATACGGCGAGGCGCAGGTGGGGCACCTGGTGGACCTCTTCGCCCGGATCGACCGGTTGGAACCCGCCCCCATACCGGCGGTCACCCAAAGCACTCTCTTCCGCAGCGTCGGGCACGAACTGGTCGGCAGTGAGGGGTTCAGTTGCATCGCCTGCCATGAGTTCAACGGTCAGAAGTCGGGCGAAATGGGGGCGGTGGATTTGGCGACCGCTTCCCGGCGTCTCCAGAAGAACTGGTTCCATCTCTATTTGCGGGAACCGGCGCGCTTCAACCCGACGGTCATCATGCCCAGTTACTGGCCCGAGGGTCGCTCGGCGCGGACCCACTTGTTGGAGGGCGATGCGGCTCGGCAAATCGAAGCCGTGTGGGTGTATCTGGCCGATGGCGAGCGCGCCAAAAAGCCCCTGGGGCTGTCGCGGCAATCCCGGGAACTCCGGGTGGGGGACACCACCGAGTTGTGCCGGGGCCAGAGTCCGGTGGGCTACCGCGGGATCGGCGTGGGGTATCCCGAGCGACTCAACCTGGCCTTCGACTCCGGCGAACTGGCGCTGCGTCTGCTTTGGAAGGGCGAGTTCGTCTCCGTCGATGCGGGGCATTTCCACCCGCGGGGCACCGATCAGATCGCCTTTCCGCCCGGGATTCCTTTCCACCGCCTCGAATCCCCCGAAGCCACCTGGCCTCGCAAGGCGAAGGCGAATCACCTCTTTCCCCAAGACCACGGATACCAGTTCCTGGGTTACCATCTCGATGCCCAGCGACGACCGACCTTCCGGTACCGCTTCGATGGCATTCTCGTGGAGGATTTCTTCGAAGACCGGCTCGATGCGCAGGGCAAGGCCTACTTCCGGCGGACGTTGACCTTCACGGCCCCAACGGGTTCGACGGCCTCCTCAGCCCCACGGCCCTTCGAGTTCCGCGCGGCCGTCGGGCAGCGCTTCCAGGCACAATCGGAGCGGAGCTTCAATGCCGACGCCCTGAGACTGCGCATCACCAGCGAGCATTCGGGGCGGGTGCGAAGTGGGCCTTCCGACGAAATCCTCATTCCCCTGAATCCTCCCTCAGGCCGATCCACCCTCACCCTCGAATACCAATGGTAACTGCTTCTTTGGAATCGCAGACGGGTCACGCAGGAGTCCCGCGGGGACCTTCGATGCGGACTTCGTTGCGGGGATCATGGGCGAAGCCTTGCCTGCTCCGGGCGATCACCGCGTGGGCGGCCTTGGCCGTCCTTCGGGCCGACGAAGACCTTGGCGCGATGTGGGGCACCGCTCAGGAGGAGGCCAAATACTATCCCATCGTCGACATCCCCATTCCCTCCGGGGTGCCCTTGCAGCCGGGAGGCTTGGAGGTCTTGCCTGACGGACGCCTCGCCGTGGGCACTCGTCGAGGCGACATCTATTTCGTTCGAGGGGCCTTCGACTCGCCGCCGCGCCCCGAATACCACCTCTTCGCCAGCGGGCAGGACGAGGTCTTCTCGCTGTCGTGGAAGGATGGGGCCATGACCGCCACGAGTTGGGCCGAAGTGACCCGGATCAGCGACTCCGATGGGGATGGCGTGGCCGATCGCTACGACACGTTGAGCAACAATTGGGGCTATGCCGAAGGCCACGAATTCGCCTTCGGTTCGAAGCACGATCCCGAGGGGAACATCTGGGTCGCGCTCGGCCTGAGCAGTTCCTACGAGTCCCACAACTTGTTCCGCGGGTGGGCCGTGAAGGTGATACCCGGCGGAAAAATGATCCCGATTTGCAGCGGCCTGCGCAGTCCGGGCGGCGTGGGCAGCAACGCCCAGGGCGTGATGTTCGCCATCGAGAGCCAGGGCCCGTGGAACGGGTGCTGTTCGCTCAAACACCTCAAGCCCGGCGGATTTCTCGGTCATCCGGCCAGCTACAATTGGTATCCCTTCGCCCCGGGGGTCCCGGCCCCCGCGCTGGAGCCGAAGAGCGATTCCCGGATGGGCATCGAGAAGAAGCGCGTGCGTGAACTGGTGCCGCCCGCGGTGAAGTTTCCGTACATCAAGATGGGGCGGTCCATCTCGGGATTCCGGCTCAACCAGACCGGCGGCAAGTTCGGCCCCTTTGACGGTCAGCTTTTTCTGGGAGACTACAGCTTGAGCCTGGTGATGCGGGCCACCACCGAGCAGATCAACGGCGTGTGGCAGGGCGCCTGTTATCCGTTCCGCGAGGGGTTGGCGACGGGGATCATGAACGTGGAGTTTTCACCGAAGGGCCAGTTGATGGCCGGAGGGTTCACCACCAGTCGGCAATGGCCCGTGCGTGGGACGCGGCCGTTCGCGCTCCAGCGCATCGACTGGAACGGAGTCACGCCCTTCGAGATCCAGGAGATCAATATCCGCAACGACGGCTTTCGCATCACGTTCACCCAGCCCGTGGATCCCCAGACGGCCACCGCGGTTGACTCGTACCGCATCGTCACCTACACCCATGTTTATCATGGGGGCTACGGGAGCCCGGAGGTGGATCACACCACCCCGCGCGTCGTGAAGGCCGTGCCCTCGGCCGACGGGCGTTCGGTGCAGCTCACGCTCAGCCAGGTGGTCGAAGATCACATCCACGATTTCGACATGCCCGGCATCCGATCCCAAGCGGGGCGTCGACTCGTCCACACCAAGGCCTACTACACGGTCAATGAAATCCCCAAGCACTAGCCCCATGCCCCACCGCCGTGCCGCCTTCGCCCATCGATGGATGGTGTTGGCCCTGTGTTACCTGGGTGTTGTCCATGCCGCGGATGCGGAGCAATGGCTGACCTATCCTGGCAAATCCGGTCCGGGCAAAGGCAAGCGGGTGATCCTGATGGCCGCCGATCAGGAGTATCGGAGCGAGCAGTCGATGCCCATGTTGGCCAAGATCCTGAGCAAGCATCATGGCTTCGATTGCACGGTGCTCTTCGCGGTGAATGAGAAGGGCGAGGTGGATCCCACGATGCCGGTCTATCCCGAGAAGGGGAAACCGTTCCGCGAACACCACATTCCAGGTTTGGAACTGCTGGCCAAGGCCGATCTGGTGCTGTTCTTCCCGCGCCTCCTGACCCTGCCGATGAAGGAGCGCGAACTCATCGTCGACTACATCGATTCGGGTCGCCCCATCCTCTCGTTGCGCACCGGAAACCATGGGTTCCACGGGGCGTTGCCCTACAAGATCAACGGCAAGCAGGTGGATTGGGGCAACGACGTGCTGGGCGGGAGCTTCATGAATCATCACGGCCAGTGGCATGCCGATTCGACCCGTGGGATCGTGGTGCCGGAGATGAAGGATCATCCGATCTTGCGCGGGGTGAAGGACCTCTGGGGCAACTCCGATGTGTACCGCACCTACAAGGAAGGCGGCCATTTGCCGGCGGGTTGCACGGCCCTCGTCTGGGGTCAACCGCTCCTGGGCCGCAAACCCACCGATGCGCCGAATCCCCAGTTGGAGCCGTTGCCGGTGGCGTGGTTCAAGCATTGGCAGACGCGCGGCGGCCTTCAGGCACGGGTGTTCCAATCGACCATGGGCAGCGCCCACGACCTGCAATGCGCGGATCTGCGCCGACTGATCATCAATGCCATCTACTGGGGATTGGGCATGGAGTCGGCCATCGATCCCCGGCGGAGTGTGGACATCGTGGGCACTTACAAGCCTTTGGAGGCGGGATTCAACTACGCCGAACTCGGCGTGGTTCCTAAGCCGGTTTCGGCCTATCGGTGACGGTTGGGGCCGGTTGGGTCGCGGACCGATTGGATTGCACCAAAAACGACGTCGCCCGGGAGCAGGCGACGTCGTCGATATTTAGGTTCTGAGCGGAGTTTATCCCCCGCGGGTTCCTTACGGCTGGCGCACGAAGAAGATCGACGGTTGCAGGCCTTGCACGGTGCTGTTGCGGGCCATGATCTCGCCCAGGGTCACGCGATTCAGCATCGCCAACTCCCGAGGGTCGAATCCGGCGTTCTCGTACCAGAAGCGATCGCCGTCGCGCAGGCGGCGGAACTGGTCGGTGATGACCGCGTCGGTCGTGATCCCAACGCTGCCGCCCGGGATGGGGTCTTCGGACAGCAGGCCGATCCAGGCATCCACTTCGTCCACACTGCGGTAGAGCGATTGCAGGGCCGCGGCCAGTTCCGGATCTGAAGTGATCTGCCGGAAGGAGCGCACTCGGGGCAGGCCGAAATCACTGCGGACCGTGTTGTAGCTGCCCAAGCCGTGATCGCGCCCGCGTTGAATGTTGAGAGCGGCCAGGTCCAGACCACCGGCGCCCGGGGGCCCGAACAGGAAGTTCCGCAGCGGATCCACGACCCACGTATCCACCGACTCGGCATGGTTGGCGGCCATGTAGCGCACGATGGGGTCGATGCCCCCGATCGCGGGAATGACCTGGGGGTTGAAGAAGGCCTCGGCCAGATCGAGGTTGTCGGTCTCGACGAAGGCTTCGTTGAGGATGCCGATGTCGGGCCCGACCTGCGAGTGACCGAAGCGGTAGGCGGCCGTGGCGAAGGTGTTGCCGATGCCCGGGTTGATGCGCGGGTTGTATCCCTTGTAGGGCGGCAACCGGTGACCGAGCAGGGCGGGCAGGAACTCGTTCACGGTGATGCTCTGGAACTCGGCGGTGACCCAGCGTCGGACCTCCTGATAGAGCTGTTCGTCGTTCCAATCCGGGTGCTGGGTCGCCAATCGGGCGGCCTGGAGGTTGTGCTCGCGAAGGAACACGGTGTGGAGCGTGGTGAGTCCGGGTTGTTCATTGGCCCGCACATCGCCCGCCACGATCAACGCGGTCGCTGGCAGTCCGAGCGGATTGTCATTGGATTGCGTGCCGTCATTGAGGGGCAGGAGCTCGCCCAGCACCGTGGACCGACTCTTGAGGCAGCCGCCGGAGAACGTGCGCAACCAAGCCGCCCGGTCGGCCGAGCTTCCGTAGATGTGGGAGGCGTCGATGAAGGCCGTGACGCCATTGACCTGCTGACGGGGTGAACGGGCTCCCGTGGTTGGATCCGAGGCCGAGCGGGTCAGAGGAATCACCGCGGTGCCGGTGGCCTTGGGATCGAAGTACACATCTCCCTTGGGGACCGCGATGTCGAAGCGTTCGCCCGATCCCGATTGGGCCAATCCCAGGTCGTGATCGAGGAACTGGCCGAATTCGTAGATCGCGGTGGAAAGCCCCCGCGGATCTGCCGTGACGGCATCACCCTGGGCCGAAAGGGCGTTCGAGATGACCCGGGCACTGGGGCGTCGAGCCCCGGCCGGCGCGGACACGCCGTCGGCGTAGGCGGCTCCGCTGGTTTCGCGCAAGTAGGCGGTGCTGGCGCTGCCCCAGGTGGCGTTGGCGGGATTGTTCCCGCGGCCATCCCAGGATCGGAATTCAGGGGCGGCGGGCCGTGGCGGCGGCGTGGGCATCACCGCGCCGGGGGGCGGGGGAGTCCCGGGGCCGGGCGGCCGTGGCGTTTGCCGGATGGCCGACGGTGCCGGCGGAGCAGGTCGCCGCTGTTGGGCGTTGAGGCCCAACGGGATCGCGACCGTGAGCAACAGCGCACCGATCGTGCGGGGCGCATTTCGAATCCCGCGGGAGGGCGAGTGGATCGGAGCCCTCGAAGAGGGAGTGAAGTGGACTGTGTTCATGCGTGGCTTGGAGTGGGGTTATGAGCGGTTCCCGAACCGACGGATTGCCTTCTGGCAACACCCCCACTCCACACCGCCTCCATCAAGGGTTTGTGAGGAACACTCCCGAGAATTGTTAAGGCGTGGTAAAACGCTTCGAAGGCCTTGTCACTGCGCGTGGTCGGATCCCTCGAAAACGAATGTTGCTATGGGGCTCGAGAACGGGGGCACGCCGCCCTGTGCTGGACCGTGAACTGTCCGACGTCGTTGGTCCGCCGGCTCCGACGGAAGGAGGCGTGGCTCCCGGCTGGAAGAATGAAGGCCGTTGATTACGGAGCCTGGCGGATCTCGGTGACGGTGCCGGGTTGGGGAACGGGCACGCTTTGACGCTGGCCGCCGGGCCAGACGATTTCGATCGATTCCACGGCGGTGGCCTCGCCCAAACCGAAGGTCAGGGGCAGATCGCTGGAACTCAGGTACCCGCGGTTGGCCGTGACGGTGCGCCATTGTGTTTTTCCGCCGGCCTTGAGTTGAACGGTGGCGCCGAGGGCATCGCGATTGGCACGGGTGCCCACGAGTTTCAGCCGCACCCAGCGGCGGTCGGCAGGACGGTCGTTGCGCAGCAGGAGCGGACTGCCACCGGTCTGGGTGAAGAGCAGGTCGTCGTCGCCGTCGCCATCCAGATCGGCCATGGCGCAGCCGCGACCCACGATCGGGGTGAAGAGGGCGCTGCCCGCCTGCTCGGGCCCCACCGGCACGAAACCCGCGGCTCCGGCATTCCAAAAGAGTTGGGCCGGTTGACGGTACTTCTGGCTGGCCTGCACCTTGGTGATCTCCTCTTCCAGATGACCGTTGACGCTCAACAGGTCGAGGCGTCCATCGAGGTCCCAATCCAGGAACAGCACCCCGAATTTCAAGGGCAGGCGGCTGGCCGGCCCGACACCCCAGGAGATGGATTCATCGGTGAAGAGGCCGGCCGTGGAACCGCCGACATACAGAGCCGTCATCTCGTTGGCGAAGTTGCCGATGGCGATGCCCAGTTTGCCGTCGTCCGTGAAGCGGGCGGCGTCGATGCCCATGGCGCCGCGGGTGTTGCCGTAGCTGTCGAAGGCGATGCCGGTCAGGGCCCCGACCTCCTTGAAGCGACCGTCACGCTGGTTCTCGAAGACGAAGTTCTGGACGGTATCGTTGGCCACGATGAGGTCGGTATAGCCGTCGCTGTTGAAGTCGACTGCGACCACGCCGAGCGACTTGGCCGCGGGGACCCTGGTGGAGGGATTGGTCACCTGGACGCCGCCCTCCTTGCTGATGTCGCTGAACCGGCCGCCGCCCTCGTTGCGGTACAGGTGCGGGAAGGTTCCCTGGAAATTCATGGGCGGACCGTAGGCTCTGGTGGAGCCGTCGATCTTGTAGCCCACCTCGGCGTCGATCGCCCGCGACCACTTCACGTAGCTGCCGACGAAGAGGTCGAGGTCGCCGTCGTTGTCGAGGTCGAACCAGGTGGCCGCGGTGCTCCACTCGTCGGGTCCGCCGCCGACACCGGCCGAGGCGGTCACGTCCTTGAATCGGCCGCCGCCCTCGTTGTGGAAGAGGTGGGCCCCGCCGACGGCGGTGACCAAGACGTCGGGCTTGCCGTCGTTGTCGTAGTCACCCACTGCGACCCCCATGCCGTAGAACGGAGTTTCGAGACCGGAACCCGCCGAGATGTCGGTGAAGTGGATGGGACCGCCGGGAGCGGTGTCATTGCGGTACAGGGCGCAGCCGGGAGAGGCCGACCCTGAAGCCGCCCAAGGCCAGCGGTCGCCATTGACCAGAAGCAGGTCGGCGTCGCCATCGCCGTCGGCATCGAAGAAGGCCGCACCGGCTCCCATGGTCTCGGGCAGGAGTTTCTCGCCGGTGGCGCCGGTGAAGTGGCTGAAACGCAGTCCGGCCGCCGATCCCACCTCGGTGAAGGGCGCCTTGGGCAGGGTGAGCTTCTGGGCCGTTTGCACCGTTTGGGGAGCCGCCAACGCGGTCACCTGAACCTTGGCCGGCCCCGCGGTCTTGCGCAGGGCGAAGAACGCGCCGACGCCCACGACTCCGAGCCCGATCAGGGCCACCAAGGACCAGCGGAGTCCGGTGCGGATGGCGCGGTCGTCGGACTCGACCCACTCTTCGGGTTCATTCGGGCGTTGGGACATGGTCGGAGGGTATCAGGGCGTCGGGCTGCGGTCAGGGGCTCAGCGGGCGGCGGTGGTCCGGGAAGCTTGGGGCGACGTGATCGCCGGTGCGGCGCCGGTCCCCGTGAGGGACAGGCTGTCGGGGTGCTGCAAATCGTAGATCACGATGGCCTGGGCGGCGTGATCGGCGGCCGGGTTGTTGCGGCGAGCGATGGCCACCGCCCGGTCGCGGGCGTTGTCGTCGGGCCGGTAGCGCTCATGGAGTTTCCGGTGCCGTTCGCTGGCGGCCGAGTCGCCCAAGGCGGCATGGATGAGGCCCAGGTTGTAGTGGGCGGTGAGGTTTTCGGGATCGATCGTGAGGGTCCGCTCGAAGCGGGTGGCCGCGGCCCGGAGGTATTCCTCCTTCCGGGCCGGATTGGCCCGTTCCATCTTGGCTCGCTCGAAGAGGGTTTGGCCCAGTTCGTTGATTACTTCGTAGTCGCGGCTGAAATCGAAGCCGCGTTTCTCGAGCTCGGGGTATCGGTCTTCGAGAATGCTCGTGAGCTGCTGGATGGATTCATCGAGGAACCCGTTCTGCTTGTTCACCAGGCCATTGAGCCACGCGATGGTCCAACGGTTGCCCGGGGGGTTGAATCGCTTGGGATCGTTGGCGCGTTGCAGGGCGGTCACGGCGTCGTCGAGTCGACCTTCCTTGAAGAAGACACGTGCCAGGTTGAGCGGCCCGTCGGCCCGACCCAGGGCTTCCACCCGGTTGAAGGCGCCGGCGGCCTGGATGAGTTCGCCCTTTTCGCTGCCCTTGTCGCCTTTCAAGAAAAGTCCGATGCCGTAGTCGTTCCAGCGCTGCCACTCGGGGACGGCGGAGGGCACCGGCGGGGTTGCGGCCGAGGTGCCCCCTTCGATGTCGAACTGCAGCCGGTCGGAGGCCATGACGGTGATCGGCAGGTCGTTGGTCAGGAGGAACGGGCCGCCCTTCACGTAGTTCGAGGCGTAGGTGTAGTTGAAGTAGATGGTGTCGAACTTCCGGTAGTTGACCTTCACCTCGACCGTGAGAGGTGAACGCTGCTGTTCGGGCACGGTGAGTTTGTAGTGCAGCACATGAGCCGCGCCGGGCGGGATCTGGTTGTTGTACAGCGGTGTGAAGATGTCCTGCGCATTGCGCCGATCGATGCGGTTGCCGTCCTTGTCGAGCATGTAGACGTTGAGGAAGTGCGACCACGGGTCGACCTCGCCATGACGTCCGGTGGCTCCGGAGCGGCCCACCACCCGGCCCTGCGCATCGGTGACCGATACGTCGGCCCAGATCTCATTGGAATCGACCGTGCCCTGGGTGAGCGGATGCCCCACCTTGAGCGTTCGCACCACGGTTTCGATGAGGTAGGTTTTGCCGGGCTTGAGCCGGGGCAGGGTGGGGCGCAGTGGTGCCACGAGCGGCGAGTCGATGGTGCCGCCCTCCTTGACGCCGAAGAGGTCGACGCGAATGCAATCTTTCAGGAAGTCCTGCTGGCGACGGATGGCCTCTTTTTGCTCTGGCCCGGCGGGCAGCACCTTGGCAGGCACCCCGGTGTTGGCCCCTGGGAACGCATGGCTGTGGACGGCCAGGAACTCGTTGGTGCCGTACCTCTTGGCCCCGAAATCGGACGAGGCCTGCAGCGGCATGTGGCATTCGGCGCAGTTGGCCTTGGCCTTGTCGGGATAATAGAACGACCGCGCATTCACTCCCGACACGCCCGAGAGCAGGTACGAATCGTAGTGGTTCTGGCCGCGCAGGAACTCCTTGTAGTGGTTCACCGCATACGGGATGCCCACCTTGTGGCAGGTGGAGCAGAACTCCGCCGTCTTGTGGAAGGGCTTGAGGAAGGTCTCCTTGTGGAACTGTGGTTTGCCCTTCACCAGCTGTTTGTTCACGAAGAACGCCAGCGAGTTCGTGGGCGCCTGGGCGAACGGATAGTGCACCGGCTCCTCGATGGTGTAGTTGCCATTACCGATGGGTCCCTTGTCTGCGCCTTCCAAGTGCGTGATGGAGTGACAGGTCACGCAGGTGATGCCCGCCTGCGAGGTCGGGTGGTTCACCATGTCGAACTTCGGATCGTCGAAGGCACCCGAGAAGAACGGCACCGGGTCGTGACAGCCGGCGCACCAGCGGGAAGCCTGCACCGATCCGTCGCGGGCCAGGGCCGCCTCGCGGGTCTGGCGGATGCTGAACAGGTAGAACGGATTGTTGAACGAACTGAACTTGTGGGCCGAGTGGATGTAGGAGTTGAAGACGTCTTTGTGGCACTCCAGGCAGTACTCGTTGTTCATCAGCGCACTGGCCGGGATGAACTTGCCGTTGGCCGTCCGGGCACTGCTGGGCATGAAGTACTGTTCGCCGGTGGCCGGCGCCTTGGCCGACCAGATGCGCGGGTCGTGCTGGTGGAAGGCCACCATCAGAGCCACGGCTGCGGCCACCGCGGTGCCCCAGCTCACGCCCATCTTCCAGCGGATGCGCGGTCCGGCCAACCGATGCAGCAAGTAGAGCCACACACACAATAGCGGCGTGATGATGTGGGCCCAATAGGCCACGGATCGACTGCGCTCGCTCTTGACTTGGATCCACTCGAGTCCGTCGAAGCGCACCAGCACCACGCCTGAAATCAGCACCACCAGACTGATGGCGAAGAGCGCATAGCCGACATACACGGCCTTGCGATTGGGCCGGTTCCAGGTGTTGGCGATGTGGACCCAATTGAAGATCAGGAAGGGCACCACGAAGACCAACCCCAGGATGAGGTGGGCCAGGAACTGGATTTGGTAGGCGTAGTTCTGGTAGCTCACCCCGCTGGCCCGGTCTTTCCAGGTCATGAAGGTGATGGTGAGCAGGTACACGGAGTTGGCCCCCAGGAGTGCCAAGAGCACCCAGAGCAGGTTCAGCACCCAGCGCAGTCGAGGGCCGATGGCCCGGACGTAGCGCTTCGGTGCGGCCGGAGGTGGGGTTTTCGGGTCGGTGTCTCCCATGAGCTTGAAGACATAGGGAACTATCCGTGGGGATTTTCCACAACTGGGGGGCGAATTGGACCTGTCCGGGGGCGAACTGCCTCCTGTGGCCCGGGTTCTCAGCGATCCGCATCGGTGTCCGGTTTTTTCTACCGAGACCGAGGTTGATGATTTCTGGTTTTTCCCGTCAGCCTTGACCCATGGCCGACGCTCCGGTGCCCACTCCCGCCGCCCTGTCCAAGGGGCAGATCTTCCTGCGACGCCTGGGCAGCACGCTCTTCCTGTGGTCCATCGTCTTGGCGGCCATCTTCTCGACCGATCCCTTCATCCGCAGCTACGTGTTTCTGGGCCTGATGGTGCTGCTGGCCGGATTGGGACTCATCGAGTTCTACGGCATGGTCGAGCGGCGCGGGTTCGTCTGCTTCCGGTTCTGGGGACTGGCCAACGGCCTGCTCCTCATGGCGTCCACGTTCTTCTACCTGACGGTGTATCAACCGGGATCCCGGTTCATCGGCCAGCCGTCGCGGGCGGCGGATTTCGAGTCGGCGGTGCTGGTGCTGTTCGTGCTGGGGTTGTGCTTGCGGGAGTTCGTGTCGAAGAAGAATCAGGGCAATGCCATGACGGCCATTTCGATGACCTTGCTCGGCCTCATGTACGTGCCGTGGCTGCTGAACTTCATCCAGAAGATCAATTTCTTCCCCGGCGTGGATGGGCGGTTCTACGTGCTCTACTTCATCGTGGTGACCAAGTTCAGCGACGTGGGGGCCTACTGCACCGGCTCGCTGATCGGCCGCCACAAGATGATCCCCCGCATCAGCCCCGGGAAGACCTGGGAGGGATTCGCCGGTGCGGTGGTGATTTCCACCGGTTGCTCGCTGGGATTGGCGGCGTTGATGGGTGATCGCCTGGCCGGGATGACCCCGTTCCACGCGATCGTGCTGGGCATCGTGCTGAGTGTGGCCGCCGTGGTGGGCGACCTGATCGAATCGCTCTTCAAGCGCGAGGCCGGCGTGAAGGATTCCGGCCGGTTCTTCCCGGGCATCGGCGGCATCCTCGACCTGCTCGACAGTCTCCTCTTCAACGCCCCGCTGATGTACCTCTACCTGAGGCACGTGCTGCGGCATTGAG
>VFQT010001815.1_pt1 | contig 23988 bp, 24 predicted proteins | sample 3512381 | NCBI WGS metagenome assembly VFQT01 (sample SAMN10412376, study PRJNA504923) | tailings metagenome | isolation source: Relicate 2 Philex TSF3 active mining site | place: Philippines: Tuba, Benguet | collected 2017-08-29
TGAGCGCTGGGTCACCCACAAGTTTGGTGATCGTGGCAGGTGCAGTTAGTGATTGCTTGCCAAGAATTTTCACTTTAACGGTGATGGGACCAGCTGCGCCGTAATTTCCTGATGCAGGTTGAGTCGCAGTCAAAGTAATGGTGCCTGGTTTTGTTGCAACCAAGTTCAAACCAGTGACAGATGCGATGGCTGGATCTGAAGAGGTAAAGACCCATGCGGCAGGCGAGTTAGAAGTTGGCGCTTTAAATGGAATGAGCTTGGTAGCACCGGGATCTAATTCAGTTGCAATATCTTTAAATTCACCTGCAGATACAGACGGATTGACCGCCTGGATAGTAACTTTCATGGATACCGAGGCAGAGCGATAGCCCCCAGCGGGAGCTTGCTTTGCTGTGATGGTGGCGCTGCCTGTCTTCAGCGCAATCACGTTAAAGCCTTCGACTCCGACAATGGTTGGATCTGAACTGGAAATTGTCCATGCACCAGTTGAATTTGATTTTGGCATTGTCAATTGCACTTTTGATACGGAGTCAATGGAGAGAGTGATATCGCTAAATGATCCAATAGTGGGAGCCGGTGCGTTGATGGTCAAAGTCATTGTCTTCGATGCTGCGGTCCATTTTTGAGTCAGAGCTTGATTGGCGCGAATTTGTACGGTTCCGCCATCTTTGAGTGCGACGGTGTTACCTGAAACAGTTGCAATATTGGTATTGAGTGATTCATAAGTCCAGATGCCATCAGATGTGGAGGTGGGCGGAGTCAAAGTGATGAAATTCTGAGACAGGTTGGCCGTGACATCTTTGAAATCGCCAAGGGTGGGAATACCAGGATTGACTGTAAGACGGCTGTAATCCGAGACCGAGTTGTATTCGCTCGTTGCCGCTTGGATGTAGCGAATGACGGTGCTACCTGTTGACAGAAGTGTGAGAGTTAAACCATTGGCGGTAGCAATTGCAGGATTTGAGATCTCCACGCTCCAGGCACCGGGTGAGTTAGAAGTCGGTGGCGTCAAAGTGATGGTCTTCTTATCGATGGTGGTCACTGTGGCCTCAGCTTGCTTCGAGATAATCGTCAGCGCTGCAGTTGCTCCTGGATGTGCTGTTAAAAATAAAGAAGAGGTTAGTGCTGCAGTTAATGCGATGGCGCGGTATCTCATAAGGGCATTATTCGGAAAATAGGCAGTAGTCGAATGACGCCACACCCGTGGAGAACCAGTGATTTATCTGAGAATTGCGATGAGTGACAGGTGACGCGGCTCAAATTAGAGTAGGGGTATGAGCACATTTAAATGGGGTTTTGTCGGAGCCGGGATGATTGCCAAGAAGGCGCTCTATCCGGCAATCAGTAAGTCCAGCGTCGGAGAAATCTATGCAGTGGCATCGCGCGACGCTGATCGCGCAATGACGATTTCGCCCAAGGGGTTGATCTATACCGACTACGACCAGATGTTTGCAGACCCTGCTGTTGAAGGTGTCTATATCTCTCTGCCCAACGCTTTTCATTTGCCCGTTGCGATTAAGGCGATGAAGGCGGGAAAGCATGTCTTGTGCGAGAAGCCCCTGGGAATGAACGCCGCTGAAGTACGCGAGGCGATTGAAGTTTCAGAGAAGATGGGCGTGCTCTTTGTCGAAGCATCATGGAATAGATGGCATCCACGTACTCAGCGCGTGCACGAAATAGTGCGCTCTGGAAAGTTAGGTGCGATCAAGCGCATCCGCACCGCCTTTACCTACTCTGGTTTAGATGACGCCAATATCCGGCTTGATCCAACCATCGGTGGCGGAATCTTGTATGACCTCGGACCATATTCAACGGTGGCACCGCTCTGGTTACTTGATTTTCCAAAAGTTGAAAACCTCTCGGTGCAGACTGTTTTTCATGCTGGTGGCGTCGACGAAACAACGCGCGTGAACTATCGATTGGGTAACACTGTCTGCGAGACCGTGGCTTCCTGCAATATTCCAGATTCCAGTTGGTTTATCGTCGAAGGCGAAAAGGGATCAGTACGCATGGGTGGCATGAATGCCTTTAACTCACATAATGCGCCCAGCGACCTCGAGATTGAAATTGATGGCGTGACAACCATCGAAGACTTTAGAGGGTGCGATCCATATCAGCTGATGGCAGATGCCTTTGCACGTCGCGCTCGCGGTGGCAGCGATTGGGTAATGCCACTCACGGAATCGTTGCGCTTTGCCGAACTCTTTGATGCAGCTTTCGCGCTGATGAAGCGGGAATAAACTCCCCAGCAGCCATGTTCTAGCAAGTGACCCCTGCAGGGAATGCAGAAGTCCGAAGGAGCTAGAAGATGACACAAACAGCACAAGCGCAGGAAGAGAAGAGCGCTCTCGAGCAGTATGGAATAGACCTTACCGAGCGCGCTCGCAGTGGAAAGTTAGACCCAGTTATCGGACGAGATAACGAAGTCCGTCGTGTAATTCAGGTGTTATCGCGCCGTACCAAAAATAACCCAGTATTAATTGGCGAACCAGGTACGGGTAAAACTGCCATCGTTGAAGGTTTAGCGCTGCGTATTGCAGCAGGCGATGTTCCTGCAGGTTTAAAGGATAAGCGGGTTGTGTCAATCGACCTTGGAGCAATCGTGGCCGGTGCAAAGTACCGCGGAGAATTTGAAGAACGTTTAAAGGCTGTTCTTGATGAAATCAAAGCTGCCGAAGGTCAAGTGATTACCTTTATTGATGAGTTACATACCGTTGTGGGCGCTGGTGCAATGCCAGGTGCGCTCGATGCTGGAAATATGTTGAAGCCGTTGCTTGCTCGCGGTGAATTGCACATGATTGGTGCAACGACCCTTGATGAATACCGCCAATACATTGAAAAGGATGCAGCGTTAGAGCGTCGTTTCCAGCAGGTATTGGTGGGCGAACCGAGCGTAGAAGATACGATCGCTATTTTGCGTGGTCTTCGTGAAAAGTACGAAGCGCACCACAAAGTAGTCATTAGCGATAGCGCGCTGGTTGCAGCAGCAGCACTTTCAGAGCGTTACATTACACATCGCTTCTTGCCAGATAAGGCAATTGACTTAGTCGATGAGGCAGCTTCTCGTCTTCGTATGGAGATTGATTCATCTCCAGAAGAGATTGATCAACTACAACGCGCTGTCGACAGATTGCGCATGGAAGAGTTTGGACTTGCTAAAGAGAAGGATGAATCTTCCAAAGCTCGACTTAAAGATTTACGGGCAGAGCTTGCTGACAGTGACGCTCAGTTAAAAGTTTTGCGTGAAAAGTGGGGGAGTGAGAAGAACCAACTTGATCGCATTGGCTATTTAACAGAAGAGCTCGACAAGGTGCGCGTAGAAGCAGAACGTGCGCAACGTGAAGGGCGCTTAGAAGATGCAGCGCGCTTGATGTATGGGCGCATCCGTGAAATCGAAGGTGAGCTGGCCAAAGTCAGAGGCGAAATTGATTCCTCAGCTGCGATGGTTAAGGAAGAGGTCACTGCTGACGATATCGCCGAAGTTATTTCGGCATGGACCAAAATTCCTGTGGGTCGATTACTTCAGGCAGATAGCCAGAGGCTATTGGCGCTGGAAGACGAACTTGCGCGTCGCGTAGTGGGACAGGGCGCTGCGATTGCTTCCGTTTCCGATGCAATTCGCAGATCGCGCGCAGGGATTGCAGATCCGAATCGACCTACAGGAACATTCCTCTTCTTAGGTCCAACTGGTGTTGGTAAGACAGAGCTTGCAAAATCGCTGGCTTACTTCCTCTTCGATGATGAGCGCGCCATGGTGCGTATCGATATGAGCGAATACGGTGAGAAGTTCTCGGTATCTCGTTTGATTGGTGCTCCTCCAGGATATGTCGGTTATGAAGAAGGTGGACAGTTAACAGAGGCGGTTCGCCGCAGACCGTATTCAGTCATCTTGCTAGATGAAGTTGAAAAGGCGCACCCAGAAGTCTTCGACTTGCTCTTGCAAGTCTTTGATGACGGTCGCCTTACTGATGGACAAGGTCGTACTGTCGACTTTAGAAATGCCATCATCATTATGACTTCCAACTTGGGTTCGTCCTTTATGACAGATGCCTCGTTAACTCGTGAAGCGAAAGAGGCTGCGGTCAATGAGGTTGTGCGTGGCCACTTTAAGCCAGAATTTCTCAATCGCATCGATGACATCGTGATCTTCAACGCCTTGAGCAGAAGCGAGATTGCAGCGATTGCAACTCATCTGGTGGCAGATGTTGCGGCGCGATTGAAAGATCGCAATATCAACCTTGAACTTCGTGATAGTGCACGCGATTGGTTGATGGCACATGGCTATGACGAAGCCTACGGTGCTCGTCCGCTACGTCGATTGGTGCAGAAGGCAATTGGTGATCGCATCGCTAAATTGATTTTGGCGGGTGAGATTGCAGACTTTGCCACTGTGGTTATCGATGCAAAGACATCTGAGGATCAAGAGCTCACTATTTCACTTCGTTGAGGCGGGCTTTAACGAGAGCAAGAATCAATTTCTCATCCACTTTCCAGTCATTAGGAATCGCAACGGTGTGTTTGCTGACCCGTAAATCTGACATCCGTTCTCTAAAGTCCTCAATGACATCCTTGCTAAAAGGATTGAAGAGGATGTGATTCTTCGAAGCGCTCATTCCAAAGATATATGCGGTTCCAATTCGCAGCATAGGTTGATTCCAGGCAATCACAGCTTCAAGCTTGGGATGCTTTGTCGCAATCACTTTAAATATCGCTCGCATTGTTTTGGCCTGCTGTGGATCGATAGTCTTGAAATAGGCGGCGTGAGTTTCATACCTCTTTGTGGAAGTCGACCCTCGTGAGTACATCACCAGGGCATTGGCGTGAGCCTGCGAAAATCCATAGTTTTCGCGCAGATAAGCAACTTGCTGTGGGTATTTCTCGTCTTTTATCTCTTTCATGACCTTGAACCAAAAAGCCATCTTTTCCCCATAACGCTTCTCTATCGCGGGAAAATGGGCTTCGCGGTTGGGATTTTTTGTGGCCATAGCAAAATAATATTTGCATTTCTTGAGTAGGATTTGCAAGTGGGAGAATATTCAGAGCGTCCGTGGGGCAGCTATCAGGTACTGCACACCACTGCTAGCGCCCAAGTCAAAGAGATTAAGGTCAAGGCTGGTTCGCGCCTTTCGTATCAGACCCACCAAAAGCGCGCAGAGCACTGGTTTATCGTGCAAGGTCCAGCAGTGGTCACAATTGATGGAGTAACTACCACGCTCGAGAGTGGCGCATCGATAGATATTGCAATAGGTGTAGCCCATCGCATGGCTGCCCCTACTTCAAATGATGTGGTCTTTATTGAGGTACAGACAGGTAGCTACTTTGGCGAAGATGACATTGTGCGCCTTGAGGATGATTTCGGTCGCGACTAGATCGAACGAAGAACCGCTGTTACTTTTCCGAGAACTTCGCAGGCATCTCCATCGATTGGCGCAAAGTCATCGTTGGCAGGAAGCAGCCAAATATGGCCATTCTTGCGTGAGAAAGTTTTGACAGTAGCTTCGCCATCAATCATCGCTGCAACGATGTCTCCGTTATTGGCATCTTTTTGTTGGCGAATCACAACGTAATCGCCATCGCAGATTGCGGCGTTGATCATTGATTCACCCTTTACTTTAAGCATAAAGAGATCGCCTTTGCCGACGAGAGATTCAGGTAGCGGCAAGGTCTCTTCAACTTGTTGATCTGCAGTAATGGGAACACCTGCTGCAATGGAACCAACGAGCGGGATTAAGCGAGTCTTATCGGTCTGTGCGCTCTCGCCAACCATGTGATCGGGCAGGACTACCTCCATGGCGCGACCACGATTTTCGTCGCGGCGGATAAAGCCCTTCTCTTCGAGGATATCGAGCTGATATTTGACCGAGGCGGGGGAGGCAAGGCCTGCGGCATCGCCGATCTCGCGCATCGAAGGGGCATACCCCTGGGATTCGGTCGCGGTCTTGATGAAGTCGAGGATGGTGATCTGGCGAGCGGTCAGCTCTGAGCCTGAATCAGTATGTGAAGGGGAGGTTTTTTTGGCCATACACAGATGATTCCACAGGTTGGGGATAAATTCAAACAAATGTTCGAAAAAATCTTGCAGATGTCGGTGGGTGGGTATATGGTTTTCCTATCGAACAAGTGTTCGAAAACCTTCCCCAAGGTTCTAGTAGGTAGCAGGAGAAGAACCATGAGCGCATTGGCAATTAATGGATATGGCTCAAAAACTAGCGTAAATCAAGGCTTTTCGGCCCTTCCGTCCGGCGTACGTCTTAACCGCCGTGGCCGTCTTGCACGTACCTTTGTGGTTCTCTCTCTGGCTATCGTTCTTGGCTCCGTCGTCAGCTCCAAAGCTGGGGCAGGCACCGAAACTGGCCCTGCTAAGGCCTCTACCTTTATTACCGTCACCGTGGCTCCTGGCGATACCGTCTGGTCTCTTGCCAACCGCGTGGCCACAAACGGTGATGTGCGCTCGCTCGTCTCAGAGATCATCTCGGTAAATTCACTCGACTCGGTCGATCTGAGCGCGGGCCAGCGGTTACGTATTCCTCTCTCTTAACTACCCCGGTTGATACCCGCCAGCGACACGCTGCACGGTAGGGCTACTCATCCGGCAAAGCCTCAAGAAATGCTTTATAGTTCCCACTATATGTAGGGGTCAAAACCGCAAAAACTTCCATAAGTAGTGTTTTTAGGGTAGTTTTGCAGATTCGCCAATACATCTAAAAATTGGAATTTCTAGTATTTCGAAGGGAGACACGCCGAGATGATTTGCCCGTTCTGCAGACACGATGATTCCAGGGTCGTCGACTCCCGCCCGGTCCAAGATGGCACCGAAATCCGTCGCCGCCGCGAATGCCCTAAATGTGGTCAACGCTTCTCAACGCAAGAGGTTGCTCTCCTAAACATCATCAAGAGATCTGGTGCGACCGAACCATTTAGCCGCGAGAAAGTTCTCGTCGGTGTTCGCAAAGCCTGCCAGGGCCGTCCGGTCAATGAAGATGATTTAGTCCTTTTGGCGCAGCGAGTAGAAGAGACCCTTCGCTCGACCGGCCAAGCTGAAATTGAAGCGCAAGAAGTCGGGTTGGCAATTCTTGCGCCGCTACGCGAACTCGATGAGGTCGCATACCTACGTTATGCCTCGGTATACCGTAACTTTGCCTCCCTTGAAGATTTCGAAGGTGAGATTGCACTTCTCCGCGCCCTTCCTTCGAATGCAGCACCAGAAGTAGAAAAAGTAACAACACCAGACAATACAAAGCAGAAGACGGGGAAATAAAACTATGTCAGACACGGTCATCAATCGACCATCTTCGAAGGTGAAGAACGGCAAGGGCCTCACCATCGAACGAATCTATACAAATGAAGGCATCCACCCTTATGACGAAGTCACATGGGATCGTCGCGATGTCGTTCAACAGAATTGGAAGACCGGCGAAGTTGTCTTCGAACAACGCGGCGTTGAGTTTCCTGACTTCTGGTCAGTAAATGCATCAACCATCGTCACCACTAAGTACTTCCGTGGAGCAGTAGGACACGAAAATCGCGAATGGTCTCTTAAGCAGGTCATCGATCGCGTAGTGCTTACCTACACCAAGGCAGGACGCGAGTTCGGATATTTTGCAACTGAAAAAGATGCAACTATCTTCGAACACGAACTTACACACATGCTCTTGCACCAAATCTTCTCATTTAACTCCCCAGTCTGGTTTAACGTTGGTACAGCAGCTCCCCAGCAAGTATCAGCATGCTTTATCTTGTCTGTTGATGACACTATGGAATCAATTCTCAATTGGTACCGCGAAGAAGGAATGATCTTTAAGGGCGGATCTGGTGCCGGCCTTAACTTGTCACGTATCCGTTCATCAAAAGAGCTACTTAAATCAGGTGGAACAGCATCTGGCCCCGTCTCATTTATGCGCGGCGCCGATGCATCAGCAGGAACAATCAAGTCAGGTGGCGCAACCCGTCGCGCTGCAAAGATGGTTGTTCTCGATGTTGATCACCCAGATATCGAAGAATTCATCGAAACAAAGGTCTCTGAAGAGCAGAAGATTCGCGCACTTCGCGATGCTGGCTTCGATATGGACCTCGGTGGAAAAGACATCATCTCTGTCCAGTATCAGAATGCAAATAACTCAGTTCGCGTCAGCGATGAATTTATGCGCGCATATGAAAATGGAACAGAGTTTGGTTTGAAGGCTCGCTCAACTGGCGAAGTCATCGAAACTACAGATGCACGCAAACTCTTCCGCAAGATGGCAGAAGCTGCATGGGCATGTGCTGATCCTGGAATCCAGTACGACGACACCATCAATGATTGGCACACCAATCCAGAGACAGGTCGTATCAACGCATCAAACCCTTGCTCTGAATACATGTCACTTGATAACTCATCATGCAACTTGGCATCTCTTAACTTGATGAAGTTCCTCAAGGCAGATGGTTCATTCGATGCAAAGACATTTGGCAAGGCTGCTGAAATGATCATCACCGCAATGGATATCTCAATCTGCTTTGCAGACTTCCCAACTGAAGCAATCGGCGAAACCACACGTGCGTATCGTCAGCTCGGTATCGGTTATGCAAACCTCGGTGCACTTCTCATGGCATCAGGTCTTGCCTACGATTCTGAAGGTGGACGTGCACTAGCTGGTGCAATCACATCTTTGATGACAGGTATCACCTATAAGCGTTCAGCAGAACTTGCTGGCATTGTCGGTCCTTACGATGGCTTTGCACGTAACGCATCTGCACACGCTCGCGTTATGCGTAAGCACGCTGCTGCATCATCTGCTGCAAAGCACGAGACAACACTCGATATCGATGTATGGGCTGAAGCTAACAAGGCTTGGGATGCATGCCTTTCAACAGGAGATAAGAACGGATGGCGTAACGCGCAGATCTCAGTACTTGCTCCAACTGGAACCATCGGTCTGATGATGGATTGCGACACCACAGGTATCGAACCTGACTTCTCATTGGTTAAGTTCAAGAAGCTTGTCGGTGGCGGATCTATGCAGATCGTTAATCAGACAGTGCCACAGGCGCTTCGCAAGCTTGGTTACACCGAAGAGACCATCGAAGCGATCGTGGAATTTATCGCAGCAAATGGACATGTCATCGATGCTCCAGGGCTAAAGCCAGAGCACTACGACGTATTCGACTGCGCACTTGGTGCACGTTCCATCGCACCTATGGGCCACGTCCGCATGATGGCTGCCTGCCAGCCATTCTTGTCAGGTGCGATCTCAAAGACCGTTAACCTGCCAGAAGATGCAACTGTCGAAGATGTAGAAGAGGTCTACTACGAAGGGTGGAAGCTTGGCCTTAAGGCGCTCGCGGTCTATCGCGATAACTGCAAGGTCGGTCAACCACTCTCCGATGGCAAGGCGAAGAAAAAAGAAGCTGTTATTGAAGAAGTAGCAGCAGAGCCAGTTCGTAAGCGCCTTCCAAAGTCACGTCCATCGACAACTACATCATTCTCAGTAGGTGGAGCAGAGGGTTACATGACCGCTGGCGCCTATGCCGATGGTGCACTTGGTGAAGTCTTCTTGAAGCTCGGTAAGCAGGGTTCAACGCTTGCCGGTGTCATGGATGCATTCTCAATCGCAGTTTCTATCGGTCTGCAATATGGCGTACCACTACAGACATTCGTTGAGAAGTTCACCAATCTTCGCTTCGAGCCAGCAGGTATGACAGATGATCAAGATATTCGCATGGCACAGTCGATGATGGATTACATCTTCCGTCGCCTAGCACTTGATTACCTTCCATTTGAAGAGCGTGCAGCTCTCGGCCTCTACACAGCGGCAGAACGTGCAGCGGCGCTCGATAATGGTGGCGAATATCGTGAACTAGCAAAGGAAACCGATACCCCAAAAGCACCGACAGCAGTTGCTGCGGCGGCGCCTGCTCCTGCAATGTCCGAACCAAGTAGCAATGCAAAGGTGGCAGAGGTTCCAGCTAAAGCGTCGACTCCAGTAGATGTCGCTTTAACGAAGACAATCGGTTCATCATCTGACCTCCTAGAATCAATGGGAATCAAATCTGATGCGCCACTGTGCATGACCTGTGGCGTCAAGATGCGTATGTCAGGTGCATGCTTTGTATGCGAAGGTTGTGGCAACACATCCGGTTGCAGTTAATTCTTAGCCAACCCCGTTCAAAAACCCCGCCTTATAGGCGGGGTTTTTGCATTTCTTAATCTGCACTAGAATGAGCACAGTTGTTAACGGGGTCGATGTAATTTCGAACCGGCGGTTATAGTCCGCGACCCGCACATATCCAATGGGCGGTTGACTCAGTGAAATTCTGAGACCGACGGTTAAAGTCCGGATGAGAGATAACAGCGGAATCGGTGCACCATGTTTATCGATGACGCCTACGCGCATCTGTACTCGCTCAGCCTTAAAGGCCTGGGTGTGAGTACCCCTAACCCAAATGTCTCTGCTGCTATTTATAGTGCAGATGAAAAGCTCATCTCTGACGGTTTTCATGATCGTAAGCAATCTTTAGATCACGCCGAAGTCATCGCTCTCAAAAAGGCTGCAGGCGCAGCGCGAGGTGCCACCTTGGTTGTCTCGCTCGAACCTTGCGCCCATCAAGGTGCAACTCCGCCTTGCACTCAGGCGATCATCGATGCGGGTATAGCCAAAGTTATTTATGCAGTTGCAGATCCCAACCCGCTTGCAGCAGGTGGAGCTCAGAAATTAATAGATGCAGGCATCACAGTTGAATATCGCGGCTCTGCTGATTTGGAATTTGCGCAACGTGCATGGCTCCATAAAGAGCGTACAGGTCGCCCCTTAATGATTTGGAAAGTTGCCACAACCTTAGATAGCAAAGTGGCGGCAAGCGATGGAACATCGCAATGGATTACTGGACCCGAATCCCGCGAAGATGTGCAGGCGCTACGCGCCCAATCAGATGCGATTCTCATTGGCACAAATACTGCACTTGTCGATAATCCACATCTGATTCCAAGGGGATATACAGCGCGTCCAGTGCGAGTGATCTCTGGCGAACAGAGCGTTCCTGATACTCATCGCGTCTTTGACAACGAGGCTCGCACAATTACAGTTAACTCAAAATCAATTCCAGATTTGATGAAGACCTTGTGTAATGAAGGATTCAATCAAGTGCTCGTCGAGGCAGGTCCAACTCTAGGTTCTGCGCTTATGGCATCGGGAAATATCGATGAGTTGATTATCTACCAAGCTCCTAAATTGCTCGGTGCTGGAAAAGAGTTTGTGAGCCACTTAGGCATTTCAACTCTAGAAGATCACATCACTCTCGAATTAATCTCCGTGGTCCACATGGGCGGCGATATCAAATCTCACTACATAGTCAGGGGGCGATAGATGTTTACCGGACTCGTCACAGAATTGGGCTCGATCACAGAGATAACCCGTGGAGAAAGTTCAGCTGTCTTTACGATTCACGCACCCGCCTCTGTTGCCGATTTGGCAGTGGGGGGTTCGATTGCTGTCAACGGCGTCTGTCTCACCGCCACATCTATTTCAGCAGATTCCTTTACAGCCGATGTCATGGTGCAGACACTTAACTTGACTTCGCTTTCTCAGGTAACGGTAGGTTCACGCGTCAACTTAGAGCTTGCCGCCAAGATGGATATGCGAATGGGTGGCCATATCGTGCAAGGCCATGTTGATGGCGTTGCAACGTTGCTGCAATTAGTACCCGGTGAAAAATGGGCACAATGTGATGTTGCAATTCCGGCAGAGCTGATGAAATATGTTGTTGCACAAGGTTCAATAACTCTCGATGGGGTATCTCTCACAGTTGGCTCATTGGAAGATGGCGCAAACGTTGTCACCGTGTGGTTAATTCCAGAGACGCTGGCCAAGACAAATTTAGGTTCGAAAAAACCCGGAGATTTACTCAATGTTGAAGTAGATATCTTGGCTAAATATGTTGAACGTCTGATCAATAAAGGAGCTAACCATGGGAGCTAATTTTCAATCAGCCCTCGATCGCTTCCGCCGCGGCGATATGGTGATAGTGGTTGATGATTTTGACCGTGAAAATGAGGGCGATCTCATCATGTTGGCCGAACATGCTTCTACCGAGAAGACGGCATTTATGGTTCGCCACACCACCGGAATTTTATGTGTAGCAATTACGGCAGAACATGCCTATCGCTTACGACTTCCCTATATGGTCGAACAGAATCAGGATGCTCGTAAAACAGCATTTACCGTCTCGGTCGATTTAGCCAAGGGCACAACTACAGGGGTAAGCGCTCAAGAGCGAACCGCCACCATTCGGGCGCTCGGAAGTCCCACCAGTCGCGATACAGATTTCATTCGACCGGGCCATATCTTTCCGCTGATTGCCCATAAACGTGGTCTGGCAGCGCGCGCAGGCCATACCGAGGCCGGGATTGCTCTTGCTGAACTCACGGGTGGATATCCAGCAGCTCTCTTGTCAGAGATTGTGGCAGCAGATGGTTCTATGGCGCGCGGAGAAACTCTGGCTGCATTTGCAGACGAACATCAGATCCCAATCATTTCAATTGCAGAGATTAAGGAGTTTCAATCTCAACTCGAACCACTTCCTAAGGTGGCAACTTACCCACGATATGACTTCGAATGGGTTGATGTTCAACTCGCTAGCGGTTTATGGAGCCTTGCAACATATCCATCACTCAAGCACCGTGAGCAAGTTGTAATGCGTTATGGAACAGGAGATAAGACGCCACTTGTGCGCCTGCACTCTGAATGTTTTACCGGCGATGTTGTTCACTCGCAACGGTGTGATTGTGGTCAGCAATTGAAAGAATCGATAGCAGCAATCGAATCGTACGGATATGGATATGTGCTCTATCTTCGTGACCACGAAGGTCGCGGAATCGGACTCACTGAAAAACTTAAGGCATATATTCTTCAAAATGAAGGTCTCGATACCGTTGATGCCAACTTGCACCTGGGCCACTCTGTCGATGCGCGTGATTGGTCTGAAGCAATCTCAATCCTGAAGAATTTAGGGCTTACTTCAATTCAACTGCTTACTAATAACCCTGAGAAGGTCAAGGCTGTCGCCGAAAGTGGAATCGTCTGCCAACAAGTACCGCTACAGATAGAGCCCAATGAATTTAACAAGAAGTATCTCGATACCAAGGCGCAACGCCTTGGCCATATCCAAGGAGGAAAGTGATGGCCGGCCACGCACCTGAATTTGTAATTCCGCATACGCCCAAAGCGCGAGTAGCGATTATCTCCTCATCATGGCACTTAGATATCTGCAATGACTTGGTAGCAGGGGCAACTCGCGCTCTCGAGCTAGCACAGGTTAAAGAGATAGAAGAGATCTACGTTCCTGGTTCTTTCGAGATCCCACTGGCAGCGCAGAAAGCTTTTGAGAAAGGCTTTGATGCAGTTGTCGCTGTTGGGCTTGTTCTCAAAGGCGAAACTCCGCACTTTGACTATGTTTGCCAGGGTGTCACACAAGGCGTTATCGACGTACAGTTAAAGTTCTCCAAACCGATTGGTTACGGAGTTCTGATGTGCGAGAACCTCGATCAGGCAATTGCACGATGTGGTCGAACAGGCAGCAAAGAAGATAAAGGATTTGATAGCGCAATTGCCGCCTTGGCGCTATTACATATCTAAAGGAGCAGCGATGAAAAAGATTGCATGGTCAGAAGGCACTTGGACGCGAGAACCAGTTGCTCTCTCTGAAAAAGATGGCGCCCTTATTGTTGAAGCTGCCGAAGGTAGTGATTGGTGGCGTACAACTGCCTATGGATTCATCCATGATGATGGCCATGCCTTGATAAAAGACTTTCCACAAGATAGTTCCATGGAGGTCTCATTTATCCTGGATTACAAAGAACAATTTGATCAATGTGGAATCTTCATAACAAGTGACCATGAAAATTGGGTAAAGGCCGCAATTGAATTTTGTGACGGTTATCCGCAAGTCGGGGCAGTTGTCACAGCGTCCGTCTCAGATTGGTCAACCGGACGCGTTTCAGAGTGGATGGGTAAAGAAGTCACAGTGCGAGTAAGTCGTAGCGCAGATGCACTCACAGTTCGAGCTGGTTGTGACGACGATATGCGCCTAGTACGCGTTGCCCCTCTTGATCCACGCCGTTCTTGGAAGGCAGGGCCGCTGCTCTGCGCCCCATCTCGCGCTGGGCTAGTTGCCACGATTACCTCATGGAGTGAAGGCAGCGCAGATTCAGATCTGCACTAAGTAGCAAGCGCTTAAGCAACAAGCAGAGATCGCTTAGAGAGCCCCATCCAGAATCCTTCAATGAGGGTCTCTGGAATATCTTCTGGATTACTTGCCGCTCCTAGAGTGACAAAGAGCGGGGTGAAATGCTCAACTGTTGGATGCGCATACGCAACAGCAGGAGCCAAATCTTTATATGCAGCAAGTGTCTCTACATCACCACGTGAGAGCGCCTCTTTAGCCCAATGATCAAATTCGCTTGACCAACCGGGTGCTGCCGCATCAATTGACCAGTCGCGAAGAAATGGCAATCCATGAGTCATAAACCCGGAGCCAATGATTAAAACACCTTCTTCTCGTAATGGACGAAGGCGCTTTCCTAACTGCAAAAGGGTGCCTGGGTCAGAAGTTGGCATCGACATTTGCAGAACTGGAATATCTGCATCCGGATACATAATCTTCAGTGGAACCCAAGCGCCATGATCAAGTCCACGTTGTGATTCATGAACGCTCTGATGATCGGGCATCATCGCACTAATGCGCGCAGCTAACGCTGATGCATCAGGAGTTTGGTATGTCATTTGATAATACTTTGGTGCAAATCCACCGAAGTCATAGACCAGGGGAGTGCCCGCGACAGGAGATGAGATAGTTATCGGCGCTGATTCCCAGTGTGCTGACACGATCAGAATTGCTTTGGGCTTCTCAAACTTCTTCGTGATCTCTGCAATTTGTGATGACCAGACTGGATCATCAAGCAAGAGAGGTGCGCCATGTCCGATATAGAGAGCGGGAAGCGTTGTCATGGCTGGAGGCTAACAGAAAGTAGTTGAAATTTCAACTACTTTCCATGCTAGTACTGTGCGCCTATGAGCGAGCTATCTGCACAGGTGCGCAAGGCGCTCGATGCGGCAGTTGCCGCAATTGGCGGGCAACCTCGCGAAGGCCAGATAGAGATGGCTGAGGCGGTAGCCAATGCGCTCACCGATCGCCACCACTTGATGGTGCAGGCAGGCACGGGCACCGGAAAATCGCTGGCCTATCTAGTTCCGGCGCTGGTGCACGGTCGTAAAGTTTTAGTGGCAACTGCAACTTTGGCGCTACAGCGACAGCTAGTGGAGAGAGATTTACCTGCAGTTGTTCCTGCGCTAGAAAAAGTTTTAGGTCGATCAATTTCCTATGGAATTTATAAAGGCGTAGGTAATTACATCTGTCTTCAGAAGATGAACGCCGATGAACCAGATCCAGATGGCGAACTCTTACTCGAAGCCTCATATCTTGAAAAAGATGCGAAAAGGCTGATTGCTTGGGCGAAAACTCCTGGGGTATCGGGCGACCGAGATGATGCGCCTGAAGTAGATCGCAGAGTGTGGGCTGCCAATTCACTCTCAGGGCGTGAATGTGTGGGAGCAGATGCATGTGCGTGGGGCGCCCAATGTTTTGCTGCCAATGCCAAGGCGCGTGCACAAGAAGCAGATGTTGTCGTCACTAATCACACTTTGCTCGCTATCGAAATTGTTGATTCTCACCCCATCTTGCCCGAGCGCGATGCCGTTATTCTTGATGAAGCGCATGAATTTATGGATCGCACAACGCAAGCTGTGACAGAAGAACTCACTGCTGGCAGAGTGCAAAGAGCAGCTGCGATGGCTCGTAAATATCTTCCCGGTAAAGCCTCAGATGCCCTGACAAATGCTGCCGATAGTTTTGATGACGCGATGTCAGATTATGGCGAGCAGATTAAAGGTGATTTCGCAGCACAAGGGCGCTTAGAAGAGATTCCCGTTGCGCTAGAAGCGCCGATTCGTCGATTGAAAGAGGCAGCAACTGCTGTGGTGCAGTTGATTAGCGCCGATGACGACATCATTGATCCAGATGAGAATGCCGAACGTGCCCGCGTGAAAGGCGCAGTCAACGAAATTGCAACGACGGCAGCCAAGTTATTGAAGATGGGAGATGAACATGTGCTTTGGTATGAGCCAACTTTTTCAACTCTCCATCTGGCTCCGCTATCGGTCTCGCATGTTTTACGCTCCAACTTACTGACCAAATCTCCTGTGATCGCCACTTCAGCAACTCTGACCGTTGGAAATAACTTCGATGCCATGGCCCGCAGCATCGGTTTTGTGGTGGGGTCAGATGCTGATGAGGAAGTTGCAAGTGGTGATATCGATCCTGCAAATGTGCAGATGTTGGATGTGGGTTCACCTTTTGATTTCGCCAATCAAGGCGTTCTCTATATGCCAAAACATTTACCTGAGCCAGGTCGCGAGGGCCCCAGCCAAGCAGTGCTCGATGAATTGGGCGAATTGATTGACGCTGCCGGCGGTCGCACCTTGGCGCTCTTTAGTTCATGGCGTGGAGTAGAGGCAGCCGATGCTCATCTGCGCTCTGTACTTGTTGATCTACCCATCACGATTATTACGCAAAAGCGGGGCGATGCAGTTGGCCCACTGGTAGAGCGCTTTGCCAAAGATGAGACTTCAATTCTGCTCGGAACTATGTCACTCTGGCAGGGAGTCGATGTTCCAGGAAATTCCTGCATTCTGGTTGCTATCGATCGCATTCCTTTCCCACGTCCCGATGAGCCGGTTATGTCAGCGCGATCGTCTTTAGCTGATGCATCTGGTGGTAGCGGCTTCATGCAGGTATCTGTTCCACGTGCTGCGTTGCTATTGGCGCAAGGCACCGGGCGTCTTATTAGAAGTATCGATGATCGTGGAGTCGTTGCGATTTTAGATTCGCGAATAGTGACCAAACGATACGGAAGTGTTCTACTTAACTCGATGCCGCCTTTGTGGCGCACTAGCGATGGAGCTGTAGTGCGAGATTCACTTCGCCGACTTTCGCAGTCGGTGGCAGAATAAGAAAGTGCCCAGAATCCAAACCGCCACTCTCGCAGCTCATCGCGACTGGAGGCGTTCGCAGCTCATTGAGGCAGCAGCAGCCATCGCGCTCGAATCAGGTGGTCAGGCAGTTACTGTGGCGGCAGTCGCACAACGCGCAGGACTTTCGCGCACCTCTATTTATGAATATTTTGCAAGCAGCGCAGAGTTAGTAGCTGATCTGATAACAGAAGAGATGAAGGCATTTACCAAACTTTTAGATAGTGCGGTGGCGCAGGCTACGGACTGCGAGGATGCGATTCACAGATGGATCGAAGTTTCACTGAGATATATCGCTGATGGAAACCACCTTCTCGCCAAATCACTGAACGCTACTGAACTACCGCGCAATCGAGCTCAACAGATTGGCGCAGCCCACCGATTGATGCTCGCGCCTCTTCACAGTAATCTCGAAAAACTCGGTGTGAAAGATTGCAGTCAAGCACTTGCTCTGTTGCAGGCCGCAACGGATGTAGCAACGAAGCGGATAGAAAGTGGTAGCGATGCAGATGCAGAGATCCAAAAGACCACTGCGTTCTGCATCGCCGGCATCAAAGCGCTTATTTAGAAACTTTCAGGATGTAGCGTTGGCTAAGTTCTAACCACATTCCATCTCTTCCAGCAGCGCTTGCCTGCACTTTGCAGTTGCCTACCTTTTTGGCCGAGACGAGATTTGCCTCAATGACACAGCCTCTGCTCAGAGAGATATATTCAATAGTCTGCCCAAAACTAGTTTCTGCGGGCAGCGCTTTAGTTTTCCCGAGACGAACATTTTTGGTCATACCTTTTATCGTCTGTACTCCTGGTGTCAGGATAAATGGATAATTGGCGCTCGATGCAGCGAATTCTGTGTTACCTGCAGTCGAATGCCCAAGAGCACATTGTCCGGCACCTTTGAGAGCAGTGAATACGCCGTTGGCATAGCTGCAATCTTGCGTCAATGAAGTCAGAGTGACTGGTAAGCCAGATTTCGCGGTAGCCGTGATTTTTGTCTTTGCTCGATATGCCAAGTTCATAGGCACATTTCGAGTGAGCGCTTTACCATTGAGAGTAACGATTACTTCATCAGCTGGTAAAACAACTGCAGCAGCACCGGCCCTAAAGGAGATAGGCAGAAAGGTATCTTCAGAGGTGTCAGTTGGAGCTGTGTGATCAAGGCGGAAGAAGAGACCACACTTTACTTTGGTGCAATCAACGGTCGTGCCTTTGCCGATAATGCTAGATGCCACTTTGATAGCAATTGGTCCGGTAGGACTCGTTGTTCCTGGACCGCCAGCGGCGCTCACCCAGAGTTGAATAGTGTCGCTGCAGGTTGCCGGGCGAGAAGTACCGACTGGCTCGGTACATTGTTGAATGTACATACCGGCCTTAGTTGGGAAAGCGGTAAACCCACCATTAATCACTTGTCCCGCTGGATCTAGATTGGCAAGTGGGCTGCTTTGAAATGTGAAGGTTGCAGCTGTGGCCGTCGGTGCAATCGCGATAAGGGAGCTTGCTGCGATAACAGTGGCGATGAGCGATCTCTTCATTAAGCGTGGCTTCATGGTTTCCTCTTCTATTTTTTCTTAGGTGTAAATGTGATGGGAATAAAAATGTCATGGGTTCGATCGCCTTCACGCAAATGATCGGCTCGCACCGTAATAGCGCATTTAACTTTTCTACAATCCACTTTGCCGATTCGCTCTGAGACGACTATTTCTTCTCTAAATCTTCCTCCAGCCAAAAAGGCAATCGCCAAGTCGGCTCCATAAGGAGGCGGGTTAGAAGAAATCCAGAATGAGGCATCTCCGATTCCAGAGAGGTTCTTACCTCCACCACAGGGCGAGGGTGCAGCACCTTTTTCTGGAAGTTTGCAGTACGCAAGATAAATACCTACCGTTTCATCAAAACCTTTTCCAGAAACTGTCACTTTCGTTCTGCCAGTCACAGAGCTCTGAGAAATCATCAGCTGCTGCCCTTGCGCACCATTTTTACTGACGGTGGCGTGCGCTGGAGTTACTCCGAAGATGAGGCTGGCAATTAATAGGAATCTCCACACGCCAAAAATCTAGCGACCTTTCTCCTTAAACTTATCCGACAACGTGAGCAGACCTGTCCAGTAAATTCCTGACAGAATCCGACCATGCGATTTTTGGTGAAACCAACAACGCTGATAGCTGCTTTACTCATCAGCCTTGCTGGGTGTGGCACCAACAGCGAAACTGTGGTGGCTATTACCAAAGCGCAGCCACTATCGATTGGTGCGGATAAATCTCCTTCGCCACAACGTCTGGTTGCTCTGGCTAATGGAAGTGCGGAGATCATCGCGTCATTGGGATTGAAAAATTTATTGGTGGGTCGCGATATAGCTAGCACATCAGATCAATTAATGGATGTGCCAGTTGTAACCGCTGGCCATCAAGTGGTGGCTGAGAAGATTCTCGAAGTTAAGCCCGATCTTGTCCTGATAGATGAGACCACAGGACCTGCTACAGCTATTGAAGCTATCAAGCGCGCCGGCATCAAAGTAGTAATGATTGATGAAGCGTGGACGTTGACTGATATTGCAAAGAAAATTATGGCAATCGGTAAAGTTGTAGGTGTACAGAGCGCCGCTGAAGAGTTGGTGCAGAAACTAAATAACGCCCTGGAAGAGACTGAAAAAACTCGTTCAGGTGCTCGGATTGCCTTCCTGTATCTGCGCGGTGGCAGCGCCATCTATCTTCTCGGTGGCCAGGGATCGGGTGCTGATAGTTTGTTAATGCACCTAGGCGCTATCGATGTGGGCGCACAGCGATTCAAGCAGCCATTCTCTCCGATTACAAGTGAAGCACTTATTCGTGCAAATCCTGAAATTATTTTGGTCATGACTAAAGGACTGGAATCTGTGGGAGGTATAGAAGGTTTGGTAACGCTTCCGGGAATCTCGCAGACAGCAGCTGGAAAAAATCGCGCAGTAATTGCAGTAGATGATTCGTTGCTGCTTTCATTTGGACCGCGCACTCCAGATTTACTGCGCCAGCTATCGGAGGCCATCGGAGAAGTTTTATGAGAAAGACCCTCACAGCGTTAGCGCTGCTCTTACTTGTATCCATTTTGGGATTAGCTTTAGGCACCAGCGATGTTTCCAATGTCTGGCGGATTATCTTCAATCCCTTTGCCGATACTTCGTCGATATCTCATCAAATAGTCTGGGAGCTACGTGGCACCCGCATCGCTGCAGCTATCTTGGTGGGAGCAGCCTTAGGAATTGCAGGAACGCTGGCACAAGGTTCAACCAATAATCCATTGGCTGAACCAACAATTTTGGGAACTTCCGCAGGTGCTGCCCTAGGTGTACTAATTGGCGTCTTCACCAATGCGGTTGAGATTGGTTCTATAGGTGCGGTTCTCTTTGCAACCTGTGGCGCGCTCTTTGTCACAACCGTGGTCTTCTCGTTAGCTCATTCGGCGCTCTCGCTGATCACAGTTGGGATTGGAGCCTCTGCCATTGTTTCAGCACTGGTTGGTGTAACTCTTACGGCAGTTAATCGACCAGATGCACGTTCCATCTCCTTCTGGTCTCTTGGCTCCTTCGCCTTAGTGACGCCTTCGGATTTACTTATCCTTGTGCCAATACTTATTGTTTGCGCACTTGTTGGCTGGAAGCTTGCTCCACAATTAGATCTCCTATCACTCGGAGACGCCGCAGTTAGACACATCGGAGAACGCCCTCAGAGAATTAGATTTAAAGCCTTTATCGTTCTCTCAATTCTGGTTGCAACCTCAGTCAGCATGGTTGGAACCATCTCATTCTTGGCGCTAGCAGCTCCTCATATTGCGCGCTTTTTAATGGGGCCGAAAAACTCAGTGGTTGTTGTAAATGCCGGTTTGATAGGTGCACTGATTTTAGTAGTCGCAGATATTGCATCCCGCTCTGTAGTGCCACCATATGAGTTACCGATTGGGCTGCTGACCTCTTTGATTGGTGCTCCCATTTTGATTGCCACGCTCAAGCGAGGAAAAGATGTATGGCGATGATTGAAATAAGAAATTTGACTGTCGTGCGTGGCAATAAACCCGTCGTCAAAGATTTCAGCGCTGTAATTGCATCCGGATCTATCACCGCCATTACCGGGCCAAATGGTTGCGGAAAAAGCACTTTACTCCAAGCAATTTCGGGTGACCTGAAATATCAGACCGGTGAAATTATTATTGCGGGAAGAAATCTGCAATCCATTACGCTAGAAGAGCAAGCACGGTTGCGCTCTGTTGTGGAACAAAGTCGCAATTATTGGCTCTCCTTTACCGCTCGTGAGGTAATTTCGATGGGACAGAGCCCCGAAAACTGCGCTCGTATCGAAGCAGTGATGGAACGGTTGCATATTGCAGAATATGCAGATCAAACGGTTACAACCCTCTCGGGAGGACAGGCGCAGCGAGTCGATTTGGCACGTGCGCTTATTCGAGATACCCCTATCTATTTATTTGACGAACCACTTTCTGCGCAAGATAGTCAGAGTAAGGCTCGGATTATTGAAGAGTTTAAAGCGCTTAAAGATGCTGGAAAAACAATTCTATTGATTGCTCATATCGATAAGGGCGCTTTACCGTGGTGCGATCAAGTGATTGATTTCTTGTAGAACCAGCGGCCAAGTCTTGGCAAAACTCGGGTGAAGTGGCAGACGCGTCACATCGTCAATTTTCACCCAACGCACTTCATGTGATTCGTCATTGAGTTCATGGCCCTCTAACTTTTCATTAGCGAGCGCTATCACCGTCGAGTAGCTCCACCCATCGTGATCATCGGTAAAGGTGTGAACTGGCTCTAAATCAGCTGGATTTATTCCGGTCTCTTCTACCGCTTCGCGGATTGCGCCTTCAATGACGCTTTCATGAGAATCACGAGCGCCACCAGGAATTCCCCAGGTATCTCCGTTATGCACCCAAGGTGCGCGATGCTGTAAAAAGATGGCGCCATCTCGAACAAGTAAGAGCCCGGCGGCGCCAAACTTTCCCCAGTGTTTTGAACCGCAGCTGCATTCAATCCATCCATCACCATCGCGCGCAGCCATACCGCTAGCGTATCCACAGTTACGAAAATTTTTCTCTACGCAATTGCGCTGCTGACCTACCCTCCCGCGCATGAAGAAAACACTCGCGCTGATACTTCTCTTCACTCTTTCTGCTCAACCAGTCTGGGCAAACGAGTGCTCTGAAAAGGCATGTATCGATGTCTATACCCAAGATGGAAAAATTGTGATCGAAGGACGAAAGGGAAGTGGGCCATCTGCCAAAGCGGCAGTCACACCGAAAGCTGCTCCACCCGCTAAACCCAAAACCAAGCCGACTCCTAAACCAACCCCAAAGCCGCAGGTGCTGACAACGAAGAAGCCTGTGGTTGTAAAACCTCGTCCGGCAAAGACGGTAACTCGCGGTACCAGCAAGCCGGCGACATCTTTGAGCGATAAATTGGTAGAGATGCTGCCTACTGCAGGTATTGCCTATTCACCTTCATTTCAACCGCTGATCAAAGTACCGGTCTTCTTTTGGAGCGATGTACCTGAAGTCATCAATAAGAAGATTTCTATCGTTGGTGAAATCGTTGAAGTACAACTGAAGCCGACATTTATCTGGCATTACGGAGATGGAGTTATCTATCCAACTCGCACAGTAGGAGCTCCTTATCCCGATGGCGAAATTCAACATAGCTATTCACATCCAGGCCATTACTTAATCGAATTAATCACCATCTGGAGCGGTGAATTTACGGTGCAAGGGGTAAAGGCTCGAATCCCCGGAGATATCAAGACAGTTTCGGTTCTTCCCATCACAGTTGTTGCAGCACCTAGTCGCTTTACCCCACCCGTCAACTACCTACGCTAGCGAAAGGCCTTTATGACAACCCTGACATCCCCTCATGATCTACTTGCTGCAATCCCATTCCTCATCGGCTATCACCCAGAGAACTCGATTGTTATGGTCGCTCTCAAAGCAGATGCAGTGGGGATGGCGATGCGCGTTGATATGCCAACTGATATTGCACCAGAAAGTTATGACTTACTTGCATCGCATTTTGTAAGAGAAGGTGCGGAGGGTGCATTTATTGTGGCCTATGTCAACGAGGGAACCGATCCAGAATCAGTATTAATCAATACCTCTGCAGCGTTGATGCGAGTTGGCATCGCTATCAAAGAATCTCTCATCGTATGTGAAGGTCGCTATCGCTCCATGCTCTGCTACGACTCAGAGTGCTGCCCTGCTACAGGCAATCCCGTTCCTGATATCGACTCTTCTCAGATAGCGCTCGAACATGTGATTGCCGGCCATCCGATGCCTTATGCCAGTGTTGCGGGTCTGGTGCAATCAATTGCTGCGCTGCCTTCCTCCTTTGCTGATAGTTGGCAGAGTGAAGTTCGCCAATTCTGGATTGAAAGCGATAGCGAGAATCTCAAAGAGCTGCAGCAGGATGGTGCGACTGCAGTTGTCGATCTCGCTGGTGAGTACCAATTGGGTCGAGGCGGTGAAGATCGCGAATTGGTTGCGCGCGTAATTGGGCGCTGTAGCGATATTCAGGTGCGCGACTTTGCACTCGGTAGCCATGACGAAGAGAGCACAGATGGTTATTGGCAGATGTGGCGTGATCTCTTGCTGATAGCTCCTCGTGGATTTGTTGCACCCATCGCTTCAATATTCGCCGCACTCGCCTACGAACGTGGCGAAGGGGCGTTGGCGCATAAGGCGCTAGACCGCGCTCTGGTCGATGATGAGCGCTACTCGCTCGCGCTCTTACTGCGACGCGTCTTCACAGCGGGATGGCCGCCCGAATCTTTTCGAGCGATGCGGGCAGAACTTCATCCAAAAGTTGTTGCTGCAATTTTCGGGTAATATGTGCGCAGGTCACGAGTTCTCATCGATAGCCCCGGCTGATGAGACGGCAACCCTCCACCGCGGCGGGGTGCTCCGGGTG
>VFQT010001816.1_pt1 | contig 23982 bp, 17 predicted proteins | sample 3512381 | NCBI WGS metagenome assembly VFQT01 (sample SAMN10412376, study PRJNA504923) | tailings metagenome | isolation source: Relicate 2 Philex TSF3 active mining site | place: Philippines: Tuba, Benguet | collected 2017-08-29
GCACGCCAGCGGCTTCCCACCTGAACGTGGTCAGAGAAGATCGTCTGACTCCGGACGATTCCATCAAGAAGCGTTTCGTTCCTGAGCAGACAGTTGCGTTCCCGATCAATCGTCCAGCGATACTGCACCCACGGCTGATCACGATACGTCAGCAGAATGACGGTCTGAGTCTCCGTCGACGAGTCTACTTTGGCATCCCATTCGGAGGCCATTCGCAATCCGATCTGATCACGGAAGCTCATCGGGATTGCACATCGCTCAACTGCCTGCGGAAGCTTTGAAATCAGTCCCGTGCGAGTCGCCGTGCGAATCACACCGCTGTAGTCCCCGACGCTCCAGTGACGGAACTGCCCATTGTCGCCGGCCATATCAAGGATCCAGCCTGTTTCCGGATGCCAGATGACATGAGTCGCCGAAAGCTGAGCACGAGTCCCGCGTGTCGGATGCTGCTCCATCAGCTCAAACGTCAGATCGACGCCATCGCGGAAGTCCGTATCGTCCTTCTCGAGTTCACGCAGAATCGAACGGACATCTTCCGGCCACTCACAAGTTTCCCAGTACTTCGCATCCGGTGCATATCGCTTCTGTCGATGGATGGGATCAGGAAACAGCTCTCGTGCATTTCCCGGAAAGACAACCTCGTTCGAGATAACCTCGGGAATGTTTGGAAGCACATCGCTGAGTCCAAACACGGGAGGTTCAACACGAATATCGGGCAACGAAGGCGTCGCAGGATTCACACCACGGAAGCGAAAACCGCGAGTACTGTCTGACCAGGCATAGGAGTCCGTGTAATCACTATTGAAAAAGTCCTCTTCGGACACGGCCATATTTCGTGCCTTGGCACGAACCTCGTCGCGACGTACGCGTCCGGCAAAGTCACTGTCATATCGTCCCTGCACCTCAAATCCCAGGCTTGTCGTTGGCAAGTCAAAGTAACCTTCGGGCGATGCGATCGCAGGCAGCAACTGCACTTCCCCCAGCCGTTGCTCGACCGCGCCGAAACGGTTCATTGTTCTGCCCAGCGTCGACCAGCGAGACAATGACTCCGTGTGTGAATTCAGTACTTCCTGTTCCACAACAAACTCTGACAGTTCATCACTGGGGGCACCGCTTGTGTCAAACCACATCCGGCGGAAGTCATCGCCAGAACTGGCATCAGGCATTGCATAGTCATAGCCAGGCAGAACACTGGCCTCTTCCACGTCATTCAATGCCTTGAGGAATCCGTCAGCCTTTCGCTCGCGGACATCCGCATTGAATGTGATCTGTCGCAACAGTTTCGCCTTCTCAGCCATAATGTTTGACTGAGGAAAACCTGGTTGAAGATTCTGTAGGTTCCGGGCAACGAGTTCTGCTTCCGCGTACCGTCGTTCCTTAATCAGCTGATTGTAGCTTTCAACCAATTCTCCATCGTTATCCACATCGAAAGACCAATGCTGCTGACCTTGTCCAGGCTTGGCAAAGTAGACATCCACCCCCCCGGTTGGTGCCCTCCCATAAGTCGTCGTGCCAGGACGGCCACCACTTGCAGGACCTCGGTTGAACGGCACATAGAACGAGTAGTTCGGAGTGCTCACTTGCTGCGACGCGAGAAACTCCCCACGACCATACTGATCGATCTGTGCCGATATCGACCGGAACAGCTGCTGCCGCCACAACTTGGCGATCTGAAGCTGTTGCTGTCGCAGGGAATATTCCGCTTCCTTTCGGCCATCCGCAAAGAACTGCTCGCCGTCTCGCATCTGCATCGAACGGTCGACGCCAAACCGTCGACGATCTTCATCAGTTTCCAGAACCAGCAGAGACGTGTACGGCGTCATCAGATGAAACTCCTTCGACAGCGCGATGATTCGCTGCTGTAACTCCGGAGTTGCCGCTTCCTGAAGCAGATGATCAATATGCTGCTTCGCCCAAAGACGAGGGATGAACGAAGCATCGTCGTTCGTCTGGGCGTCAGTCGCCGCCACTGTCTCATTGGCTGGCTGCGCTGGCACCTCGTTCCCACTGGAAACTCGTGCGACATACTTCACCGGTTCATCCCCGCGCAGGCCGGTGATGATGACTTCTCCCGTCATTGCTCCGGAAGACGACGGACGGAACCGACCTGTCAGCATGTGCTGCATGCCATCGGGAAGATTCGGCAGAACCGCCGGATAGACGGCCGCAACTTCCAGCCCCTGAAACTCAACCTTCAAATCCCGCAGGCCCGGGCGAGTCACTTCAAGAAGCAGCTCACGCACCACATCGCCAGGTGCCGCAGACATCGATGCCACTCGCGTCGTCCCACGTCCCATCCGACCAATAGCGCTCAGCACGGTCATGTCGTAGGCATTGCCAACGGCGATCGTATGGCAAGTGGGGACCTTCTGAGTCTTTGAAACTCGATTCAGCCACGATGCAAACATGGCTCCGGCCTGGCTGTCCTGAGTCACCACAGTTCCATCGCCGATGTAGACCACCTGAGTCTCCGGGCTGGCCGCACGGAAGATCTCGCCAAACCCGACGCTCAGATTCGACCAGCCCAGCGACCGACGATCTTCCAGACGCTTCAGAATCTTTGATCGCGTCTCTTCATTCACCGTCAGGGCGTCTCGCAGAATCCAGTCGCAGCCCGTATCGACGCAGGCGACTCGAACGCGGTCCGATTCCGCAAGACTACCAAGCAGTGCAGCTACCAGGTCGTGCTGCTGCTGGCGAGCCACCTTGTCCATGGATCGCGAAGTGTCACACACAACGATCACGTCCAGCGGCTTTCCGTCTCGCACCATCATGCGTGACCAGTTGCCGTCGCTCGCAGCCGGCGGTGCCAGCTGCAGCATAAAGTACCCGTCACTGCCTCGCACGTGTGGCACAAAGACGACGTCCGACTGTCGTCCGTCCATCGTGCAGAGCAGTTCGAAGTCACGCTGAGGCGTGATGTCGGACGCGTCATAATGCAGTCGACCGGAGAACCGAGTCTGCTCAATGGTGACCGGCCCGAGTTGACGAATCCCGCTGGTGGGGACGCCAACCTGTTCCTTCGCGGCGTCCGTCACCACGCTGTGTGATGGGCATGCAAGACTGGCCAGCGGCACCTTCGAATGAATCAGCACATCGATCGAGAGATTCTTCAGCGGCGTCTTCTGCAGCAGCTCACTTCGCAGAGGATAGTGGTATCGGAAGATGCCGTTCTGCAAAGGGAGCGTTTGCGTATACGTGATCCGAATTCGCTTCTCACTGTGAGCCTCGATCGGGAAGACGCGTGCTTTAAAGATGTTGCCGCCTTCCCATTCCAGCAGGCCCGGGTCACGGTTTTCGCGAAGGATCGTCTCGTAGATCTCGCGAGCCCTCTGCTTCTCGACAACATCCGCTTCGACCAGCTCATTGCCAATCCACATCCCGAATCCGCTGATCGACGCATCATGCGGCAGTGGAAAATGAAACTGGCCTTCCAGTCGCCCATTCGTGTTGTTCACAAACGACTCTTCGATCGTCGTGCGAGCAATCTGATCGCGAACTTCGACGGTGACATGATGGAAGCCCATCGTCAGTGACACATCTCGGCCATCGACCTTCGCGACCAGTGAGCCCAGCGATTCGGCCGTCAGAGTTCCTCGGAGTGACTTCAGCCATGCGGGTTCCGTTTCCAGAACCACAACCGACGCAGGTTCGGTCGCTGCCTTCAGAATGACGGCCTCGTTGACCCTTCGCACAGAGCCATCGGAAGCCGCCACTTCCAGCACCTCCGGCTGCCGCGCTGTCACATCCACTTCAGCGTTCGGACCTTTGGCTTCGATTTCACCCTTCACCAGTTGCACGCGTGATGCCGATGTCAGCGAAACAACGGTGGATGGTCCCATTGTGACCTGTCCGCCCGAGGTGAGTCGGATCACCGCGGCGTTGGCTCCTCGCGTTTCACAGCGAATCTGATCTCCTGGAAACAGGCTCAGCGATTCCGACGCAGGCGTCCAACGATGTCCGGGAAACGATCGCACATACACAATCCCCTGAATGTCGCTCAGCGTTCCCACACTTCCCTTTTGCTGAAGTGACTTCGGCAACTGAAATGTGTCTCGTGCGACGGCCGCATTCATCGCAACAAGCTGCACATCCGCAAGAACGCGGGAGTTCTCATCAGAGACCAGCTGCAGTGATGTGAGCTGACGCGAGTCCTTCCTTGCAATGGCCTTCAACGTCGCCGCCTTTTGGTTCAGCGTGACATGAGCCTCATAAACCAGACTGGGGATACCGTCGATCACTTCATGCCGCACAGGATGAGTATTGCCGAAGTTTTCCGGGGCGAGTTCCGCAAGTTGCAGCAGCGAAAGCCCATCCATGCCTTCTGCGGGAAGAGGTGAGGCTTCTTCGCCAACGATGCCTTTCGTCGCGTCCACTTTCCACAGCCGCGATCCATCAGCGATGCGATAACTTCCGTTGGCATTGTCCCATCTGACAACACCCGGTGCCTGGAATGACACGTTCGAGTCACCTTCGGGAGTGTGAACAACGACCGACAGCGCCGAGGCATCACGGACAGCTCGCAGGAGTTCGCCCAGGGTTGGGTCAGCCTGCACGACGTTCGGTGACAGCAGCCAGATGGCAAACATCAGCGAGGCCATCATCGACACAATTGCCATCCAGCGCGAGCCCAGCGGTGGTTGCTTCGGGCCGCTTGCGTTGGCTCGGTGTGTCAGGCCGTGAGAAATATCGGCAGGCTTCTCGCTTTGTGCCGCAAGGAACGCGGCTCGCGTGGTTTCGCGAATCGAGGCCAGCATCTGAGCATCCGGAGCCACAGCACGGTGCTCCATCGTTTTCAGAAGTCGAGTCAGTTCCGGAGATTCAAAGTCGGACGCATTGTGAGTCATCATAGGTCACCAAATGAAGAAGCGTTCGCGGACAGGCAATCCAGAGGCACACACGTGAAGATCTGGAGTGACGTCTAGTTCCGGACGGTTTCAAACAGTTCACGAAAGCGATCTCGTGCTCGCAGCAATCGAGAACGCACGGCGTCGACGGTGCAGCCAAATTCCACGGCCAGTTCAGGTATTGGCCGTTCGTCGAGATATCGGGCAATCAGTATCGTTGCCATGTCTTCCGGCAGACTGGCCAGCAGACGACGCACAGCAAGACTCGTTTCCGCCGCCAGCAAATGGTCAGCGCTCGTCGGGCCTTCAAACAGATCGAGGTTCATGCCACTGTCGGTGGGAAGATCGCTTTGCCGTCGCCAGTACAAAGCGGCCTGGCGATGAGCAATGCCCAGCAGCCAGCTCAGCAGCGTTCCTCGCGCTGGATCGTATGACTTCAATCCTCTGGCAGCTCCCGTGAAAACCTCCTGGACCACATCAGCAATCGCGTGCCGATCTGCTCCCGTCAGCTTTGCCACGTAACTCCAGACGCGAGGACTGAAGTGATCAAAGAACGTCGTCCACGCGGCATTGTCGCCCCGCTTCAAACGTCGACTGAGTTGTTCATCATCGGAATCGGAAGCTGTCACAACATCACGTCTTCCATCTCAGAGCAAAACATTTGTAGACGTCACTCTCTGAGTGACGAAGTGCGATTCGCCGGTGTGGAAATTCTTCGCTTCGAAGGATCGCAAATCATCACTCAGAGAGTGATGGCTACTATGTCTTTGCGCGCAACCACCAAACGTGTCGCACAATCGTCAAAAATTCGCGCCGCCACAAAAAATCCACAAAATCACGCGTTTTCACTGCGATTCATCCGCGATATCCGCGCTATCCGCGGTTACTCAATTGCATTTGGCGCGGCACCGGACGGCTTGCGCCGTGCCGCTATTTTAAGGCACCTACTTGCTAACTGCGGGCTCGGCGAGTCAGTCCGATGCGGCGACGGGCGACGTCGACTTCGGTCACGGTCACCTTCACGATGTCTCCGACCGAGACTTCCTCCGACGGGTCACGGACGAAATGATCGGCCAGCTGAGAAATGTGAATCAGTCCGTCCTGATGCACTCCGACGTCCACGAACGCTCCGAACTTCGTGACGTTCGTGACGACTCCTTCCAGTACCATTCCGGGTTTCAGATGTTCGATCTCGCTGACCGATTCCGCAAAGCGTGCTGTCTTGAATTCACTGCGAGGATCCCGGCCGGGTCGCGCGAGTTCTCGCAGAACGTCCTGAACCGTGAACTCCCCGGCGTCGTTGTTCACGAACTCTGCGGCTTTCAATTGTCCCACGGCTCGTTCATTCCCGACAAGCTGCCGGACGTCCAGCTTCAGCTGGGACGCCATCCGCTGGACCAGAGGATACTGTTCGGGATGCACGGCGGAATTGTCCAGAGGCTCCTTGCCGGAACGAATGCGCAGGAAGCCCGCGGCCTGCTGAAACGCCTTCTGTCCAAGACGCGGAACTTTCAACAGATCCTTGCGTGACAGGAAGGCTCCGTTTTCATCTCTCCATGACACAATGCGTTTTGCCAGCACGGCTCCGATGCCGGCGACATATGACAGCAGCGACGCACTAGCGGTGTTGAGATCCACACCGACGGCGTTCACGCACGATTCCACTTCACGATCGAGCGTCTTCTTCAGCAGGGTCTGATCCACATCGTGCTGATACTGGCCAACGCCGATTGATCGAGGATCAATCTTGACGAGTTCCGCCAGGGGATCCTGCAGCCGATGAGCAATGCTGATGGCTCCTCGAACGGTCACGTCCAGATCGGGATATTCTTCGATCGCTGTTTCACTCGCGGAATACACAGAAGCCCCAGCTTCGTTCACGGTGACTTTCGTAATCTTCAGCTGATTGCGTTTAATAACATCCGCGACGAAGCGTTCCGTTTCTCGCGACGCCGTCCCGTTGCCGATAGCAACCAGAGTGGCATTGTGTTCTCGAATCAGTCGCAGCAACACAGACTCCGCGTGCTGGAGATCTTCGCGAGGCGGTGTGGGGTAGATCGTCTCGTTCGTGATGAAGCGACCGGTACTGTCGACAACCGCGACTTTGCATCCCGTTCGAAACCCTGGATCAATGCCAACCGTTACCTGCGGCCCCGCGGGAGCCGCCATCAGAAGATCGTGCAGATTCTTCGCAAAGACCTCGACCGCTTCCTGATCGGCTCGCTCTTTCAGCTGCTGCAGCAGAGTACTCTCGGCGGCAGGCTTGAGCAGTCGGTCGAAACAATCCACGACCGTGTCTTCCAGCTCCCTGCGAAATTCGAAATTCGGCGATGCGATGACTCGGCGTGACAGTTCTCTCTGAGCCGATTCTTCATCCAGCGAAAGTCCGATCTTCAGAATTCCTTCGGCTTCACCTCGCTGCATCGCCAGGAACCGATGAGTCGGCATGCGAGAAATCTTCTCACGACAGTCGAAGTAGTTTTCAAACTTCGCACCTTCTTCCTGCTTGCCTTTGCGCACCGTCGAGACAAGCTCACCCTGCTGAGCTTTCTCAAGGACCAGCTTGCGGTTCGCCACGTCATCCGCCCACACTTCCGCCAGAATATCGCAGGCGCCTTTCAGAGCCGCGGCTTCGTCGGGCACATCTTTGCCGGGATTCACGAATGACTTCAACAGAGCAGCTCGCGGCTGAGTTAGTGGCTTTTGTGCCAGCAGCACATCGGCCAGCGGCTGAAGTCCTCGTTCCCGCGCCATTGCGGCACGCGTTCGTTTCTTCGGGCGATACGGAAGGTAAATGTCTTCCAGGACTCGCCCGTCGGAACACTGTTCAATCTGCTGACGAAGGGCGACGGTCAATTGTCCCTGTTCGGCAATCGTCTTCAGGACGGTGTTTTTTCGGGCTGCCAGTTCTTTGGCTTTTGCCAGAGCATCCTCGACGGCTCGCAGTTGCCGTTCGTCCAGTCCCTTCGTCGCTTCCTTGCGATACCGAGCGATAAAGGGAATTGTGTTGCCTTCTTCCAGCAGCCGCACCGCGCCTTCGACCTGATGGCCGGAGACCTGCAGAACCGTTGCGGTCTGTTTCGCGAAGCTGCTGATCTCAAACACGATCTCAGATAATTCGTCCGGTTTGACGATCGTTGTTCCCTGACTGGCCACTGCTGCATCCTTTCCATGAGGGCGCTTGGACCCTCGATCACTGACAGCACTCAGAAGTGAAGAAGCCCGGCAGTATGAATGCCGGGCTTCCTGTTTCCTGCCGGATGGCAGTGTATGTCGAATCGCCGCGTGCGACCATCAAATGGTCACAGAGGCGAACGGTTATTCTTCTTCCTCCGCCGCAGCGGCCGCTTCAACTTCGGCTGGAGCACTCGACGTCAGATTCTTCAGCTCCAGAATCCGCTGCTTGATTTCGGCGGCGATGGCTGGATTCTCTTCCAGGAACAGGCGAGCTCGGTCGCGACCCTGCCCCAGCTTGTTGCTGCCGTAGTTGAACCAGCTTCCGCTGCGATCAATGATCTTGTTTTCCGTGGCCAGATCGAGCAGGTCGGCTTCGTAGCTGATCCCGCCGGTGCTGTACATGTCGAATTCAGCGACTCGGAACGGAGGAGCCACCTTGTTCTTCACGATCTTGACACGCATCCGCATGCCAATCGTCGTTTCGCCTTCCTTCAGCTGATTGACTCGACGAACATCCAGTCGTGCTGAGCTGTAGAATTTGAGGGCTCGACCACCAGGAGTCGTTTCCGGACTGCCGAACATCACACCGATCTTTTCACGAATCTGGTTGATGAAGATGACAGTGGCCTTCGCGCGGGAAATGACACCGGTCAGCTTTCGCATCGCCTGGCTCATCATTCGAGCCTGAAGGCCGACGTGCGAGTCACCAATTTCGCCGTCCAGTTCCGCTTTCGGAACCAGAGCCGCGACCGAGTCGATGACGATGATGTCCACCGAGTTGGACTTCACCAGCATCTCGGCAATCTGAAGACCTTCTTCACCGTACGATGGCTGGCTCACCAGCAGTTCGTCCAGGTTCACGCCCAGACGTCGTGCCCACTGAGGATCCAGGGCATGTTCCGCGTCGATGAACGCGGCGATTCCACCTTCACGCTGAGCACTCGCGATGGCATGCAGAGCCAGAGTCGTCTTACCGCTGGATTCCGGTCCGAACAGTTCAATGATTCGACCCCGAGGAAATCCGCGGCCACCCAAAGCCAGGTCCAGCGACAACGCGCCGGTGGAGATTCCAGGAAACCCGCCGACCTGTTCGGTGTTGTCGAGCTTCATAATGGAGCCCTTGCCGAACATCTTTTCGATCTGGCCGAGCGTATTGTCGAGCAGAACCTGATGTTCCGTCTGAGGCTTCGTGGCCGGGAGCTTCTTATTGCCTTTTGCCATGTTCGTTGTTCCTGTGCTTCACTGAAATGAGGCGTTGTCCCTGCAAAAACGCAGGAGTTTCTTTGACCAACGTCCTGTTGACGATTTTTGAGGCTGGGAAGTCTAGCGAAACCACGACCCATTGGGAACTTTGACCGCACGTCTTTTTTGTTGATGTGGGGATATTTTTAGAATTGGCCCTAGTGGGCCGTGGCGGCGACTTCGACAGTCTTGATGTCGTAGCAGATGGGAATGATGGGAATCAGGCGAGTTATGCCAGTGGGAATCATCCGCCACCTGGTTCACCCAGTGCCACAAAGCGCTCTCCCGGGCCAGCGAGACTGGCTGGCAGGTCAGCGGGAGTCGCAGCCACGATGAGTCGTCGTTCACGGGTGCCGTCAAAATACTGAGTGCCTTCAGTCTTTGTCATGATGTGCGGTTCCGGTCGGCTTTTCAGCGATTGGATCTTTCTTCTCAGGTGAACCAGACAGGAGGCTGATCACGAAAAGGATGCCCAGCATGATCGGTATGGACACGACGGCTCCGACAATCAGGCCAACCGGGCCAAGGATCCCGATCCATCCAAGGGACGGAAATCCCCAGTGGGCTCCGAAGAACAGGCCTGTGATTCCACCCATTGTGAGCATCGTCTCAGCAATGGTGACGCCCGCAACCATCCCCGCCAACAGGCCAACGAATCCGCCCACAGTGAATGCGGTTGAAATCATGAGTGGGTCTTTTGACCGGACGACCCAGATAAAACACCCACTGACGGCCACGATCACCAGGAATGCCAGCGGTCTCAGCAGTCGAACCATACGATGAGGCTGTGCCGCTTTGTCCCCTTCGGCAAGATTTTGATGATCTTCAGTTTCCATCTCTTCACCAGAGTCGTGGAGATTGCTGATCGCCAGCAGACAGTACCCCGCTCACCAGGCGAATTCCATAAGTCAACGTCATTGGGGCAACCCGGTGACGACGAGGCAATCAAAATTCGGGCGTTCCCTGGATCCACTTTTGAAACGCGACTTCATCCGCGTTTCGTCCGCTGATGACGACGACGATATCGCCGTCACCATTGAGATCGACTTCGCCTTGAAGCATGGCCGCCACTGCGATTGCACCGGAAGGTTCTGTTTTCAGACCATGACGATCGTAGAGCCATCGCATGGTGGCGCAGGTGTTCTGGTCGCTGACAGCGAGACTCCGCTTGACCAGTCTCTGCAACAAAGGCCAGTTATGATGTCCGACGTCGTAGGACAGCAGGCCATCACAGATGCTTGTGGGGCGGTCGATGCGAGTTCGCTGATTGGCGAGCAGCGACTGTCGAAAGTCATCCGCTCCTTCCGGTTCGACCCCGATAATCTGAGCATTCGGGAAGCCAGCGTTGATCGACAATGCCTGGCCCGCCATCAATCCTCCGCCACTGACCGGACAGAAGAAGTGGGAGATTCGTCGATCCATGCTCTGCAGATCTCGCACGATTTCCAGTGCCCCGACGCCGTTGCCTGCGATCACGAACGGATCATCATATGGCGAAGCCTGAACGGCGTTTTCGACCTCGGCGATTTCCTTCGTCAGTCGATCACGCTCCCCGGTTTCATGATCGCGAGCGATATTGTACGTTCGCACTTCCGCGCCAAAGGACCTGGTCTTTTCAAACTTGACTCGCGGTGCCGAATCGGGCATCACCACGATGACTCGCACGCCGAATCGCATGCCGGCATACGCGATTCCCGACGCGAAATTGCCAGACGAATGTGCTGCCACGGGGCGTCCGTTCAGAGACGCCACATGGTTCGCCATCCAGTTCAGCCCACCGAAGAGTTTGAACGAACCTGATGGCGTCCATCCGTAGTCCTTCAGCCAGACTCGTCGAGTTTCCGGAAGTCCCAGTCGACGTTCCAGTTCCCAGCTTCGGATCAATGGAGGCGGGCTCACGTGCGGCCGAATCAAAGTCTCCGCCGCGAACACATCGCTCATATCAACAATTCGAATGCTCATGACAGCCTTTCACGACACTGCTTCACGAATCGCCTTCACACAGGTCTGCAGATCCTGAGCTGTGTTGTAAAGGTGCGCGGACAGTCGGACAAATCGACGACCGCTCCACGAACCAGTCAGTACTTCAATCCCATATCGTTCTCGCAGCTGAATCTGCAGTTCGTCGGGATGACCGTGGTAGCCGGGTTTCCAGCCCGGCGGCTGAGGAAGCTCTACCGCCGCCATGCTGACGAAGTCCTTTTCATCCGGTGTGCAGAAAGGACCTGTTCCAGGAATTTCGAGCAGCTGGGTTCGAGCAGCAGCGATCAGTTCATGTGAGTACGTTCGATAGTCCGCAATCTTCTCTGGCGTGAAGAACGAGACGGCGTCGGCCATCCCAAACAGAGGAGCGGGGTCTCGAGTCCCGAGCCACTGAAATCGATCCTTCCATGACGCAGCGCGCCCGGCAATACTTCCGCCCCAGCTGACAATTGGCGTCTGAAGTTCGTGATGATGCCTCGGATGCACCCAAAGAAAGCCGCTTCCAAAGGGACCACAAAGCCACTTGTGACCGCTGGCACAGTAGTAGTCACAACCCAGATCGTTCAGGTTCAGGTCCAGCATCATGATTGCATGAGGACCGTCGACACAGACAGGGACTTTCTTCTTTGCTGCCATGCGACAAATGGCTCGCACCGGAAGGATGCAGGCAGTGGCTGAAGTCACATGACTGACCACAATCAGTTTTGTGCGTTCCGTGATCGACTTCTCAATCGCTTCGACGACCTGATCGTCAGTCGGTGGAAATGGCAGAATCGCGCTCGTGACTTTCGCACCGACGGGGCGACATCGGGCCTGCCAGATATTTTTGACAGCTCCGTATTCGTGATCGGTCAGCAGGACTTCGTCGTCTTTGCTCAGCGCTGTGCTGGCGGCAACCACATTCATCGCGACCGTCGCATTGTCGATCAGGATCATTCGATCGGCTGTTGTCTTCAGGAAGCGAGCCACAGTCTCGGTGGCGCGATCCAGTTCGTCTTCCATTTCGCGACAGAAGAACTTCATCGGCTGAAGTTCCAGCTTTCGGCTCCATGCTTCACGAGCATCCCGTACGGGACGAGGAGACGGACCGAAGGAACCGTGATTCAGGTAGATGCTGCCAGGTTCGATATCCCAGAGATCCGCGAGCGGATGTCGGTTTGTCATGAGTTTGTATTTCTGCTGAATTGAAGTTCGCTTCGGCCTGAGAGCGGAATGCCAGAATGCTTAATGCGTTACGAGACGAAGCTAATCGAGTGTTTCAAGAAATGCGCCGACCTGTCCCGCAACTTCGGATCGAACCTGCCAGTGAAGCAGATGGCCGGCGGCTGGAAAGTCGATCCGGATGCTATCGTTCATGAGGCGGATGAAGTGGTCTGCATCATTCTCCGGCAACATTCCTCCTTTCGCGACATCGCCCCGCATCAGAAGAGCAGGGCAACGGACCGCGGCGAAGATGTCTTCAAACTGAAAACTCTCCGGCCAGTGTCCTTCGAGTACCGGGACCATGACGGCGGGATCCAGGTCACGCAGGCAACTGGCAGTGAACCGAAGCGAAACAGCATCACGCACGTCGCGAATCCGCATGACTCGACCGTCAGGCCAGGACTTCAGAACTTCCTGCCCGAAGCATTTCGCCAGTTCTCCTGTACTGAGATCTTTGCGTCCCGCCCATTTCTGCATCGCGGCAAACGTCGGCAGGTAGTTTGTGTTTTCAAGCGTCGCCCAGAACGCTGCCGACGGAGGATCTTCCAGAATGACGGCAGAGATCATTGATGGCAACTGAGCGGCAACTGCGGCTGACACAAGTGAACCAAGTGAATGTCCATAAAGAACAACCGGAGCCCCGATCGCCTTCACCGCGGCAACCGCATCATTCACATAGTCAACGATCCGATAAGCTCCAGCCATTCTGGCGGACTGTCCATGTCCGCGAAAATCGATCGCACGAATTCGAAAACGCTCCGGGAGCATCGTGGCAAACGAGGAAAATGTGCGTCCGGCACGGCCCAGTCCGTGAAGCATCAACAGGTTGTCTGTTCCTGTTGAACGCAAATCAAACAGCCGTATCCCAGCTCCGTCCGATGTTACAGTCACCTGCGGATTCATGGTGCCTCTTTCCTCAAAGAACAAAAGATGTTCGAATCAGGTCGACACAGTCTAACGAACGGTACGGCATTAGTAGAGAGACCGAAGACGCGGGCGTGATGCTGAGCAGCTTGATACCATGGCGACTTTTCCGGGCCACGCTCGCGACGGGAGGGCCGAGTTTCTATGCTGCCCAGTCTGGTGAGAGAATCGAGGCAAGGATATGGCTCGGAGCGATATCCTTCCGTGCGTTGGACGTATTTCGGCTGTCCTTGGGAGGATTTTCATCGTGATGACTCCGCGGGCTTTTTGTGTTGCGGTGACCCTGGTGACAGCATTGGCTGGTGCCATGAATTCCAATCAGGCTGACGATTTCCAGCTGACACTGCGAAGTCAGTCTCTTCGTTCCGGTTCAGCGTCGGACTATCAGCGAACGGAGACGAAAGCCAGCTGGAACCCCTCAGAGACTGCGATCATCGTTTGCGACGTCTGGGACCGTCATCACTGCCTGAACGCGGTGCGGCGCATGACTGATTTTCTTCCTCGCATGGACGCACTCCTGAAGAAGGCTCGTGCCGAAGGAGCAGTGATTATTCATTCACCCAGCGACTGCATGCCTGCGTATGAAGGTCATCCGGCACGGCTGCGTGCGACGAAGGTTGCGGTATCGCCCTCTTTGCCGCGTGATGCTGCGTTTTGGTGTTCGCAGATCCCCTCCGAGGAACAGGCGCTCTATCCGATTGACCAGTCAGACGGTGGTGAAGACGATGATCCGGCAGAGCATAAGGAATGGGCCACAAAGCTCATCTCAGAACGTCGTAATCCCGGCATGCCATGGAAGACTCAGAATGAAGCGATCACGATCGATTCCGACAAGGACTACATTTCTGACCGAGGCGACGAAGTCTTCAACATTCTGGAATCGCACGGAATTCGAAACGTTATACTCGTTGGCGTGCACACCAACATGTGCGTCCTGGGTCGACCATTCGGACTTCGCCAGATGGTTCGCTCAGGCCGAAACGTTGTCCTTGCCCGCGATCTCACAGACTGTATGTACAACCCGGCGCGATGGCCCTACGTTGATCACTTCACCGGAAACGATCTGATCGTTTCACATGTCGAGCGATTCGTCTGCCCCACGATCACCAGCGATCAGATCCTCGGCGGCACTGCCCATGTTTCAAAGTATGACAAACGAAGTCAGCGTGACATCATGCAGGTTGACGTTCCACGGTTCACGTCGAAGACGGCCGGCAGTCAGTGGTCCACAGTTGTCGTGCCAGCCTCATTCAGCGAATTGTCATCCGGGACTCTCAGGGAGACAGCAGATCCCGTTTGGTATCGCTGTACGCTTCGCCTCACATCCGACTTTGCAGGTGACAAGTCGCTTGTGATCAAACTGCCGGGGGCGGATCCCGCCGTTGCCGGTGCCTGGCTAAACGGCACTCCGCTCGTCAGTTCTGTGAGCGGCAACACGCAGACGCTGACGATCCCAGCAGACAGCGTGGCGTTGAACGACATCAACCTGCTGGTGCTGAAGACAGATCCGGCAACCGCAGCAACACGAACGATCGACGCGCCGGAGGTGCTTTCAGGAGAGCGTTCGATGCCGCTGAAAGGACGGTGGCAGATTCGGATTGGCGAGGAGGAATCCTGGTTCAATATTCCGCTGCCTGCCAAATTCGGCATTGGCTCCGACGTGCTTTTTGAGTGACGATTTTTGGAAGTCCTGAGCCGCATTCGCATGCCTCCAGAGCCGCTCCGCGGTGCTGGTCTGGACTTGCAAATGAACGCACCAAACGACTTCTTCGGCAATTCTTGCCGGTGGTTTGACGGTTATGCCGTCTGCCGAGTTTCTCCGGGCTGATGTTGACTCCACTGGTAGAGATTCAGTCTCCTACGGGTTATTCAGAAACCGATGACCCATTCGATTGGAGCGTCGGGCTGATTGCAGGATGCAATACGTCAGATCAGCAGTTGAGCGGTGACATGGCGTCGGTAAAGGACAGTAAAAGTCGATCTGTGACCCGGCCTGTGCCTGGCCAGGTCGCAGCACCACCGATAACCGAGCCAGGCGGTTCCCGTCTGACGTTTCATCCTCTGACCTATCGGGAAATGCGACGGCGTTTCTGGCATATGGCTCCAGGACTGCTTGCGCTGCCGCTGCAGGTGATTCCGCACCGCGACCCACTGGCTCCGTTGCTGTTCTGGCTGATCATTGGCATCGTCACCACTGTCGCGCTCAAGATCTTTCTCGACTTTAGACAGATCCAGCGACAGGGAGAAACGGACGCAGCCGCTTCGGTGGCTGGCTATTCCATGTCCGTCCTGCTGACGATCCTTCTGCTTCCTCAGCATCTGGAAGTGGGACTGTCGGTGCTCTCGATTCTGGCCTTCGGTGATGGCTCCGCGACATTGTTCGGACTGATGTTCCGAGGCCCGTCATTGCCGTGGAACAAAGCCAAGTCCTGGTCCGGCTTTATTGCGTTCATCGCTGTCGGCACTCTGATGACCTCATGGATCTTTTCCGGAGAATCTCAGAACGCAGAAGCCGTGGAGCCTCCTGTTTCATTTGCAATGGCGATCGCACTCACCATGCCTGCAGTGCTTGCCTGTGCTGTTGTCGAATCCGTTCGATCCCGAATCAACGACAACATCCGTGTCGGCGTGGTAGCCGCAATCTCATTGGCGCTGCTGAATCTGCTGCGTCCAATGTGAATACTCCGATTTAGTGCCGGGTCTGCGAATCGAGCAGAGTGTCGCGAAGATGCAGCAGGGCCAGCCGAGCTGCCGTGGCCTGACGATCATGGCGAATTTGTACGGGCGTCAGAGTCTCCTGTGCGATTAAGGCCAGCTTTTTCGTCGAACTGACGATGACCTTCCGCGCCGCCTGCAATTTACATCGAGCAGTTCCCAGCCATGCTGCGCCATCGAGATTCGCCGGGGCTCCGGGCCCAAGATGTCCCGTAATGCTGAGTGCAATCGTTGCATGCGCAGTTTTTCTCAGCGCACCTTCGGCCATCGCGGCAGCGACTTCAGAGCTGACCACGTCGTACTGCTCAATCAATGCTGTGGGCACACCAAGCCATTCCACTTTGCTGTCAATCTGGTAGACCACAAAGCTGCCGGCGAGCACAGCAGACATTCCCGGGACACGAGCCAGCAGCGAAGCAATCAATCCACACGTACAGCTTTCCGCAAGGACGAGCCGCTGTGATTTCTGCTGAAGCAACTCTAGGATTTCGCGTGCCAGCGGATCGGTCTGAGAAAAAAGATCCGTCATCGTTGTTCGCCTGAAAGCCCGTGGTGCATTCCCTTATTTCTGAGCTTCGAACTCAAATTGGGAATACAGAAAGTGCACGACAAGAACATACAGTGTGGACCACAGAATGGTTCGAGTCACGCCGCGACTAATTTCAGCACTCGAGAGCTTCGGAGAAGAACCGTGCTGCCACGCAATCATTGCGATGCCAGCTCCGCACGTCAGCAACTTGGCCGTGAGCCATCCGGCCCCCTTGTAAAAATAGCCAGTGGGCTGAATCAGCTCTTTGTGAAAATGAGCATCCCAGAATGCGATGCCGGAATCTGAGTGTGTCAGCAGGAATGCAAAACCCGCACTGATCGCTGCGGCATAGTAGCCCAGCATGGTCAGGAACGGTGTGCCCAGCAAAAACGCGTACAGGATCGGTGTTCGCAGAAGCCTGCCGGGATTCGCCCCCAGAGTTCGCAGTGCGTCCAGCTGATTTCCATACACCTTACTGCCAAGGTCGGCGGCAACCGCCGCTCCGGATCGTGCCGCAATCAGGATGGTTGCCAGCATGGGCACAAGAAATCGGTAGATGGAAAATCCCGTGGCGTGCAGCAGGTTTTCGCCAAGCAGCGGTTCTGTATGCTGACGAAACGGCAGGTATCGGAACACAAAATCCTGAGCCACATAGCCAAGAATCATGCAGGCTGCCACGATGTAAAGACAGGCAGAGATTCCCGCAACAAGTCTCAGGTAATAGCCCGTGTAGCGAAGCCCCCATCGAAAGCTTCTCCACAGCGGAAGCAAAGACACGGGCAGAGTGACGAGATCTTCGACGAACCGTCCGAATCCTTCAGCGGTTCCAGCGATCCCCTTTGTAACTTTTTGAAACACAGTCACCGGAGGATGTGCGTCCAGAGTTGCCGGGGGTTGTCCCAAAGCTTCAGTCAGCTGATCCCACGACTCGCGTGGCAGCTCGACAAGTTTTCTGTTCTGGTGATCCAGCAGGATGATGTGGTCAGCGATTGTACGAAGCGTCTCATGATCGTGAGTCACCAGAATGGCTGTTCGCCGATGCCGTTCGTGAGTTTCTCGAATCAGTTCTGCCACCTGATGAGCAGTGCGGGTATCAAGTCCCGAAGTAGGCTCATCATACAGCACGACATCCGCCCGCGGTGCAAGAGCACGAGCGATCGCAAGACGCTGTTGCTGTCCGCCACTGAGTACGCTGACCGGCCGGTCTGTGGGTACACGCAGTTCTGAGAGCAGCTCCGATGCTCGCTGAGGACGAAGCGCCTTCAGTTGCCGCGAATGATCCTGCGCGATGCGCACGTTTTCCGTCGGCGTCAATTCATCCAGCAAAGCAAAGTTCTGGAAAACAACCGCCACCGGATGAGCATCATCACCGACTGTATGCACCGGCTGATCCGGCGGTCGGAACAGGATCGAGCCGGAATAACGAATGGCCGCATGGTCCTCATCAATCAGTCCGGCCAGGATCTTCAGCAGGACGGATTTTCCGACTCCGCTGCATCCCAGCAGAAGCGTTACTTTTCCCGCCGGAAAAGTCGCATCAGCTTTATCGAGAAGTACTCGGTCGCCAGCCTGAACCGACAGAGCCCGAACGTCAACAAGCGTACCTGCCTGAGACAGCGAAATGCTGCCCGACGGAGAGACAGGCTGTGTTTCATCGGCTGACAATGTTCAATTCCACTCTGCGACCACTGTGATTAACGAACTGGATCATTCAGAGTGATGTTCGCCGCAGCCGCTGTCGTACCGAACATTTTCTGAAATTCGGTTTTCAGTTTCGGGTATTCCGCATACGTCGCCATCCCGCCAACGGCCAGAAAGAAGACCGCTCCCATCACAAGCCCGACACGCTGCCACATGTGTGGACGCAGTTCTCGCGGAAGCAGCGTGGTGTTGACAACCAGAGTATGGATGCAGCTGAAACCCAGAGCGTAGTTGTACATCATCCCGGTCGCAGTCACGAGCAGCGTGTCACCTCGCACCAGCAGCAGCATCAGCAGTCCCGTGACCATATAGGCACACAGAACTCCGAAGTAGAGTTTTCCGATGTGAGATGGATCCCACGTTTGAAGGCGCTTGCTGGCCGTCCAGAACACATCCACCCAGCGCCGCAATACTCCATCGGCCGTCGTCACCATGCTGGAGCCAAGAATCAGGAAGCCACAGAACAGCGTCAGGTACCAAAAGGTCTGCCCCCAGTTTTGTCCCACCACGTCGCGCACACTTCCGGCGGTCATTGCAGCCGCCTGCCACTTATCCGCCAGAACCGTGGGACGGGGAAGGAACTGAACAGACAGCATGCTTGGCAATGCAAGTCCGATGAAGCAGGCCGGCAGCCAGACGAGATACTGTTCGCGGCTCACGTGCGCCATCCATCCAAACCATCGCTGCATCGCCTCCTGAGTCACTCGAAACACTTTCCCCGAATGCGACAGTTCAATCTCATGACCGCCCACAAGACTGGGGATCGCGCCGACATGCTTGCCCATGCCCCAGCCCTGATCCCGAGTAAACGAACTGATCGGCGTGTTCGTCAAACCACCGTTTCCGGAGATTGCAACCATTGACGCAAGCACACCCAGCAATGACAGGTCAAAGGCAACACTGCGTCCCTGGCCCCACGCCAGAAAGACGTTGTCAACGTTGGGCCCATGTTTCTCTTCACCCTCGTCCTGCTTCCCGTTTTTGTTGATATCCTCTGCAGGAACAACAGGCACATTACCAAATTCGAAGAAGCCGCTGCCGATCTCCAGCCATGTTGTCAGTGTGCTGTATCGAAGCGCAATGTACATCAGGAAACCAAGCACAAAGATCAGCTTGAAAGTCATCATCGCTTTGATGGAATTGTAGACTTTGCCCCCGATGCACAACGGGATGAACACGGAGATGAAGATGCCGCATGACAGCCACGTCAGCAATGTCGCCTCACCAGGAACTTTCGGATCCGGGATGTGTTTCAGTATCATGGCCGCCAGAGGAATAGCGGCGTTGGAGGCGAGGTAGGGAAGGATCGATCCAAAATCCAGGATCAGATACAGTGCAACCCAGAACATCGGATGAGGACCGATGCGAAACTTGCCGGTGAAGATGGGCTCGCCGGAGTACAGCGTGTACCGACTGATCTCCACGTTATAGATCACCTGAAAGAAAACGCTGAGCGTCGCCAGCCAGAGCAGCGCGGCTCCGTAACGTGCTGACACAAGAGGACCTGTCAGCCATTCTCCACCACCAATCGCGGCGCCGCCCATGACAAGCCCGGGGCCCACCATCAGAAACAGCCGAGTCCAGTGGAAGGTCGGTGCTTTTGGCAGCTCGCCCACTGTCCATGGTGGCATATGAGGCGTACCAGGCTGCGGCGAAAAAACCTCTTCAGGCTGGCCGGAACTTGCGGACGCTTTCGAGGGCAGTTCCGGATGTTCCGGAGGAGAAGACGGACTCGATGAGGACATGAGGGGCTTTCGCGATCGTGTGGTGGGGAAGATCGGTCCTCGAGCGCAGAGACTGAGCTGCGGAAGTTCGAGTCTGCGGCACTCTCCGCTTCACTGATGTCCTGAACAGGATCCCAATCACCCGAGCCGGCGAGTCATTGAAGCGGGTGAACATTGTCCAGTGAAGCGAACACGTTTCAAGTGACTCCTCATATCCGCTGAACGATTGTTGCCCGCATTTTCCTAAGAATCCCACCATTACGCGCGGCGAATATGGACCCAGGTATGCACGTGTGGATCACCACGGAAATACCAGACAGTATTTGGACCTTCGACCTGCCAGACGTCCCAGATGCCGTCATTGCCGACATCCAGGTTGCTGTAATAGGAGAAGTGCAGCTGGTCGAAACCGGCAGCTTCAATCAGCTTCATGCTCTCTTCCACGTCGGCTTTGCGAAACGGAGCAAGAACATCCTTCATGACGTCCCTCGCCAGGTTCTTCTGGTCGGGCGTCATTTCTGAAACTGGAAGTCCCGCAAAGTGTCCCGGCATTCGCAGGGCCACGGTCGCCTTCTGCTGTTCTTCACGGGTGTCCATCCGAAGTGCGACTTTGCGCTGTTTTCCGTCCAGCGCCTGAAACAGTTCATTGGCTCGCTTTGCCTGGTACCAATACACATTGCCCGGATGATCCGGCGCTTCATTGAAGTCGCCTGCCGCATGGCCGTAGAAAATCGGACCGCCAAACGCTGCGCCTTCAACAGAATCACCGTCAACTCGGCGAGTGACATGGCGCCCGGTCAGCACAAACTCAAATCCACCCGACCCGGGTGTACCAAACATCGCAACCGAACATCCGCTGAACCCGTCCGTTCGATTTGTATTTCGATTGTCATGTTCAACCTGCTGCATGACCCGCTCTGCGTACTCTTCACTGTGCAGGCCCATAAAGATGTCTCGAATCAACGCCTGCTGCTCTTTGTCAAAGTGCTGGCCGATCACCGCTTTCGTGATGTGCCAGTTATTGTCGACATCGTTTCGAAGCGGGTTGTCAAATTCAAAGGCCATCAGGCTTTTCTGCTCGGCCGTCAGTGACTTAAAGAGTTGTGCAGTCAGTGTCTCCGGTGTTGAAGTCTTTACGCTGGATGACATTGCCGCTGCAGTGGCCCCGATTTGTCCTCCACAAAACCCCGTCACAGCGATTCCAGCAGCAGCGGCTTTCAGAAATGCACGACGCTGAACCACACCGTCAATGTTGGAACGACCAGTCAGACTTCGAGACATCGCAGGTACCCTTTCGCAAAGTGCGCGGCAATTCGTCTGCAGGCTTCAGGATGCTAATTCAATTCCGGGGCCGAAACCAATCTGCAATACTCTGATTCCGCGGCCCGTCACAACACTCTTGCACTTCGACTTGAACCATACGACTTGAAGGAGTCTCGCTTTGGAATCGGCAAATTCTCGGCATCCCGCTCGACTTGGACATCCGGGCCCATCGGTCACTCCTCCGAGCGCACCGCCGATTTTTCAGACCACGGCATTTGATGTGCCCGATCTGACCGTGCTCCATCAACTGTACGATGGCACCGTGCCAGGAGACATCTATACGCGTGACAGCAACCCGAATCACGCGGCTCTCGCAACGTCCATTGCCGCGATGGAACATGCAGAAGCGGGCGCTGTGTTTGCATCAGGTATGGGAGCCATCGGCAGCATTTTCCTCGCGCTGACATCCGCAGGAGATCATGTTCTCGTGGCTGATGCTCTGTACGGAAAAACCATGCAGCTCGCGTCGCGCATGCAGCGACTGGGAGTGGAGATTTCATCCTTCCCTGTGTCAGCGCCGGAGTCGCTTCGCTCGCATATCCGCGAAAAAACACGATTTATTCTGGTGGAAACGGTTTCCAATCCGCTGGTTGAGGTGGCGGATCTTCCGGCCATTATTCACCACGCAGGCGATATTCCGGTTGTCGTTGACTCCACATTCACCACTCCTGAACTGATTCGCCCTGTGGAGTTGGGAGCCGCCATCGTTTTTCACAGCGCTTCGAAGTATCTGAATGGACACGGCGATGTCATGCTGGGCGTCGCTGCGGGTTCCCAGGCTCTCATGAAGCAGCTGAACGAGACCGCTAGTGTGTTCGGTCAGAATGCCAATCCATTCGAATCATGGCTGACTCAACGAGGACTTCGAACGCTGCCGCTTCGAATGAAGCAGGTCTGCCAGACAACCAGACAACTGGCAGAAAGACTCTCACAGCACCCAAACATCCAGGCTGTGCATTATCCTTTGCTGAGCGGACATCGAAGCGTTCAGACGGCCAGAACACTGTATCCACAGGGAACGGGCGGCATCCTTTCTGTGGAATTGCGAGGAGAAGGCTTTGAGGTCGTCAACCGGTTCATGAAGGCAGCTTCCGGGATCCCATTCTCACCGACACTGGCAGATGCACGCACGACGCTCTCTCATCCAGCCACGACTTCACATCGTTTCCTTTCGCCTGAATCGCGAAATTCACTGGGGATTCGAGATACTCTGGTGCGTATTTCGGTAGGGCTGGAACCTGCAGACCAACTGGCAGAAGAAATCGAGACAGCACTTCGCGGCTGAGTGGCTTTCAGTGTTTTGCCCGCGGATTGTATCAGGGCGGGTGTCGATACGCTGGCACGTGAACGGTCCGTCAAGAGCCCCGTCGTAACCGCGTCATGAACGCTGATCGCCGTTGATGCGCCATGCTCGGCGCCAGACATTTGACCCGCTCATCTTTTGGGTTATGCAGTCCTCGGATCTCAGGCGAAGCCGAAAGGAAATTTGCCTCCCCTCTCCCCGCTTCGGGGAGAAAAGGCGCAAGTGAGGGGCAAGGTTTCTGGCAAGGGAAGAGGATGAAGCCAAGAGCAGAAGCCCCTCATCCCCGGCCCTTGTCCGCCCGCGAGGGAGAAGGCGGAGTGGCTGCATGCTTTTGTCAGGTATTGACACGCGGCGTTTGATCGGAATGTGCATCGCACCACCTTCTGCACTGGCCGGCTGTCGTGGCTCCCCTCTCCCCGCTTCGGGGAGAGGGGTTGGGGGTGAGGGGCGAGCTTTCTGGCAAGGGAAGAGGATGAAGCCAAGAGCAGAAGCCCCGCATCCCCGGCCCTTGTCCGCCCGCGAGGGAGAAGGCGGAGTGGCTGCATGCTTTTGTCAGGTATTGACACGCGGCGTTTGATCGGAATGTGCATCGCACCACCTTCTGCACTGGCCGGCTGTCGTGGCTCCCCTCTCCCCGCTTCGGGGAGAGGGGTTGGGGGTGAGGGGCGAGCTTTCTGGCAAGGGAAGAGGATGAAGCCAAGAGCAGAAGCCCCGCATCCCCGGCCCTTGTCCGCCCGCGAGGGAGAAGGCGGAGTGGCTGCATGCTTTTGTCAGGTATTGACACGCGGCGTTTGATCGGAATGTGCATCGCACCACCTTCTGCACTGGCCGGCTGTCGTGGCTCCCCTCTCCCCGCTTCGGGGAGAAAAGGCGCGAGTGAGGGTCAAGCTTTCTGGCAAGGGAAGAGGATGAAGCAAAGAGCAGAAGCCCCCTCATCCCCGTCCCTTCTCCCCCGCTGGGGAGACGGTGGGTCGCTCCGTTCTTTTGACTGAGAGATACGCCTATCCAGAGACGCGGATCGCCATTTTGGCAGGCTGCTTGTTTGCCTGATTTTTGGGCTGCTTAAAAAGTGGGCACGCGCGGAGATTTGATGATTGCGCGGTCTTTAGGCATTTTAGTGTTGGCAGTGGTTGGGTGGGGTGTTATCGTTCTGACGTCGCAGTCATTTTGATGTCAGGCGGTTTTGGCCAGATGGCAGAGTGTTGCGGCAGTTTTGGCTGGTTCTGTTCAGGGGTGGCCAGGCTGATTCAAGGAAGACTTTTGAAAAATCAGGGAGACGGTTATGCTGGTGCTGTCACGAAAGACGAGTGA
>VFQT010001817.1_pt1 | contig 23981 bp, 24 predicted proteins | sample 3512381 | NCBI WGS metagenome assembly VFQT01 (sample SAMN10412376, study PRJNA504923) | tailings metagenome | isolation source: Relicate 2 Philex TSF3 active mining site | place: Philippines: Tuba, Benguet | collected 2017-08-29
ACGCCGCTGAAGTCGCCGCCGGCGGGCTTGTTGCCGTACTCAGCGATGTACCCGCTGATCGACTGCCCCTGGATCGTGTCGCTGCCGCAGGAGATGTCATTCCACTTACCCGGGAAGAACCCGGCACCCGAAAGGCCCGCAGGGATGAACTTGTTCGTGACAGCACAGTTCTCCGGGGTCACCGGGTTCGCCGGGCAGGGGTTGTTCCCGCTGCCCCAGTTGTTCGGCTCTCCATCGGCCCACGAGGAGTACCGACCCTCGAACGGACCTCCGCCGTTCGCGACGTTGCAGCCCTTCCAGAACTGGACGCCATCGTCCGGGCCGCCCTTCCACTTCCAGTCGCCCTCGACGTCAGTGTCCTGCGCGCCGATCCAGACATTGCTGACCGCCCCACCGGCGGAATCCTGGATCTTGCCCGACACGAATTCGTTCTCATCCGCGCTCGTGATCGACGCGAGGTAGCCGGTGAGTCCAAGCTCCTTCGTCGACGCCACTGCGGCGAAAGCGGCCGTGCCGGTGATCTTGCCGGGCACGAACTTGTAGAAGTGCGAGTTCGCCGGGTTGTAGGCGAGGCCGTTGCCGTTGTCGAAGGCCGTCATCTGCACCTGCACGCTCGTGGTCGAGTCGGTCGCGCCCACGGAGAGGGTGGCGAGCGCCGCGTTCACCGCATCCTGGCTGCCGGTGAAGGCGATGCTCGACCCCGAGTAACGCGAGTAGCCGAAAGGCAGCGACAGCCCTGCCGTCGAACTCACGGACACGAAGCCTGCCGAGCCCAGGTTGGTCGTGACGGCGAAGTAGACGTTCTTGCCGGTGTAGCCCGACACCTTCACGCCCTTCACGGGGCTCATCCCACCCTTGAGGAAGTACTTCGACGTCGACTGCGACACGGCGGCCGATGCACTCGACGTCATTACCGCGGCCGGCACGGCCACGGCAGATGCCGCGGCCAGCGCGACAAGGGACTTGCGCCTCATGGAAGGACTCTTCTCGGGGGCACAGGGGATATGCGGATCCAACCTACCACCGCTGCCCACGGCTGACGCCCATCGCCGCCGGCAGAGGCCGCGTCGAGCAGGGACGTCCCGATCAGGGCGCCCGCATGGCGCGCAGGCGGAGCAACCCGATGAGCGACTTGGCGTCGTGCACCTGGGCAATGAGGTCGTCGAGGTCGGCCAATGGCACCGGCACCACCTCGATCTCCTCTTCGGGGATCGGCTCGTGCTCCACCGGCGCGAGGTCCGTGGCCAGGAAGCAGTGGATGTACTCCTCGAGGATGGCCGGCGCGGTGTAGAAGCCCCCGAGGTCGCGCCAGGTGCCCGCCGCCCTGCCCACCTCCTCGGCCAACTCGCGCCGCGCGCACTCGAGCGGTGGCTCGCCGGGCACATCCAGCTTGCCGGCGGGCAGCTCGAGCAGGTACTCCCCTACCGCCTCGCGTGGCTGGCGCACCATCAGCACGTGGTCGTGCTCCACGGGCACCATCACCACCGCCCCCGGATGCGCGATGACCTCCCGCCGCACCACGAGGCCACCGGGCCGGCGGTAGTGCTTGACCGAGAGGTCCACCACCTCGCCCGCGTAGATGGACTCCTCCCCCTCCACCGACAGGCCGGTGATGGGCCGGCCGCCGTCCAGCGGGGTGGTCACCGCGCGCCGCGGGCCCGGGCGATGATGGCCAGGGTCACGTCCACCATGCGCTCGATGTCGGCGACCCGGATGCGCTCCTCGGGGGTGTGCACCTCCACCATGGCATTGCACAGGTTGACCGACGGGAACCCGTTGAGAAGGAAGGCGTTCACATCGGACCCACCACCCGATGCCACCAGCCGCGGCTCCATGCCGCAGTCCTCCAGGGCCTGGCGGGCCATCACGACCTGGGGCGCATCGGCGTCCAGCGAGTACCCCGTGAAGTGGTCGCGCACGCTCACCTGCACGTCGCACTCGCACTCGGTCCCGGCCCACGCGAAGGCATCGAGCATGGCGGTGAGCTGGCGATCGAGGGCGTCGGCGTCGCGCGAGCGGCATTCCGCGGTGATCACGCACTCCTCGGCCACCACGTTGGTGGCCGAGCCCCCGCGAATGGTGCCGATGTTGGCCGTGGTGGCATCGTCGATGCGCCCCAGGGGCATGGCGGCGATGGCACGGGATGCCGCCGTGATGGCGCTGCGCCCCTGCTCGGGCTGGATCCCGGCGTGCGCCGCCACCCCGCGGAAGGTGGCCGCGATCTCCTTGTGGGTGGGCGCCGACGTGACGATGCCCCCGAGCTCGCCGGTGTGGTCGTACACGAACCCGAAGGCCGCGCGAAGCACCGACGTGTCGAAGTAGGCAGCGCCCTTGAGCCCCACCTCCTCGCAGGGCGTGAACACCAGCTCGATCCCGGCGTGCGGGATGCCCTCGTGCACCACCCGGTCGAGCGCATGCAGCATCACGGCCACGGCGGCCTTGTCGTCGCCCCCAAGGATGGCCTCGTGCCGGTTGGTGAGCCACTCCCCCTCCTGCACCACCTCGATGGGCGCGAGGACGGGCACGGTGTCCAGGTGCGCGCAGAACATGATGGGGACGCCCTCGGTGGTGGGCGCGAAGCGCGCGACGATGTTGTTGCATCCGGCGTTCGGGAGCCCGCTGGCCGCGTCATCCTGGGAGATCTCGGCCCCCAGGCGCGCCAGCTCCAGCAGCACGGCGTCGGCCATGGCGCCCTCATCACCCGACGGCGAGGGGATCTCGCACAGGCGCGCGAACAGGCGCGCCACCTCGGGGAGGGACGAGAGGTCGGTGGTGCTCACGCGGCGCGCGTGGCGGCGACATCGCCGCCGCCCACGCCCGCCCGCTGGGCGGCGGCCCCCACGAATGCCCGGAACAGCGGCTGCGGACGCGTGGGCCTGCTCTTGAACTCGGGGTGGTACTGGCTGGCCACGAAGAACGGGTGGTCGGGCAACTCGATGCACTCCACCAGGCGGCCGTCGGGCGAGCGCCCGCATGTGACCAGCCCGCCCTCCTCCAGCTGGGGACGCAGCACGGGGTTCACCTCGTACCGGTGGCGGTGGCGCTCCTGGATGGAGTCGACATCGCCATAGAGCGCCCGCACCAGGGTGCCGGGCTGCAGCGACACCGGGTCGGCGCCCAGCCGCATGGTGCCCCCACGCTCCTCGATCTGACGCTGCTCCGGCAGGAGGTCGATGACCGGGTAGGGCGTCTCCATGTCGAACTCGGTGGAGTTGGCGCCGTCCATGCCGCACACGTTGCGGGCGAACTCGATGACCGCGATCTGCATGCCCAGGCAGATGCCGAGGTACGGGATGCCCTCCTCGCGCGCCACCTGCGCCGCGCGGATCTTGCCCTCCACCCCGCGCCCCCCGAACCCGCCCGGCACCAGCACGCCGTCGGCCGCGCGCACGTGGTCGAGCAGGTCGTCGGCGTCGGCGTCCACCCAGTCGATCTCCACGTCCACGCCCTGCGCCAGCCCGGCGTGGCGCAGCGACTCGGCCACCGACAGGTAGGCGTCGTGCAGCTGCACGTACTTGCCCACCAGCGCGATGCGCGCGGTGCCGCTGGTCTGGCCCAGGCGGTCCACCACGGCACGCCAGTCGCTCAGGTCGATGTCATGCAGGGGCAGCCCCAGCCGGTGGCACACCACGCGGTCGAGCCCCTCCTGCTCCATGGCGATGGGCACCTTGTAGATGTCGTCGGAGTCCTCGGCCGAGATCACCGCCTCGGCCGGGATGCCGCCGAACAGGGCGATCTTCTCGCGCACGCCTGAGTCCAGCGGACGGTCGGACCGGAGCACCAGCACGTCGGGCTCGATACCGATTCGGCGCAGCTCATTGACCGAGTGCTGGGTGGTCTTGGTCTTGAGCTCGCCGGCCACCTCGAGGAACGGCACGAGGGTGACGTGCACGAAGGCCACCTTGTCGCGGCCCACGTCGTTGCGCATCTGGCGGATGGCCTCGAGGAACGGCAGCGACTCGATGTCGCCCACCGTGCCGCCGATCTCCACGATGACCACGTCGGCGTTGGACGACGAGCCCGCCTGCTTGATGCGGTCCTTGATCTCGTTGGTGATGTGGGGGATCACCTGCACGGTGGCCCCCAGGAAGTCGCCGCGGCGCTCGCGCCGGATGACCGCGTCGTACACCGAACCCGTGGTGATGTTGGACGTGCGCGTGAGCGGCTCGTCGGTGAAGCGCTCGTAGTGGCCCAGGTCCAGGTCGGTCTCGGCCCCGTCCTCGGTGACGAACACCTCGCCGTGCTGGAACGGGCTCATGGTGCCGGGGTCCACGTTGAGGTACGGGTCGCACTTCTGCAGCGACACCTTGTACCCGCGGGCCTTGAGCAGCGTGCCCAGGGACGCCGCCGTGATGCCCTTGCCGAGGCCGGACACCACGCCCCCGGTCACGAAGACGTAGCGCTCACCGTGCTCACTCACCTGACCGGCCTCCCAAGCCCGTACCGCCGTACGGGACGTGAGCATACCCCCTCACCCGGCGCGCCTCGCCAGGAGCTCCTGGGCGTGGCTGCGCGCGGCTGCATCGGCGGGCGCGGCGCCGAGCATGCGGCAGATCTCATCCACCAGCGCGTCACCCTCCACGGCCTCGATGGTGGTGATGGCGCGGCCGTCATCCGCCGTGCCCTTCACCAGGCGGTAGTGGCGGTCGGCCGCGGCGGCCACCTGCGGGAGGTGCGTGATCACCACCACCTGGCGCCCGAGCGCCAGGTCGGCCAACCGCTGGCCCACCACCGCCGCGGTGACCCCCCCGATCCCGGCATCCACCTCGTCGAACACCCACGCAACCCCGGGCTCGGCCGCCGCGGCCACCGAGTGCAGGGCCAGGAGCACCCGGGACAGCTCCCCGCCCGACGCCGCACCCGCCAGCGGCGCCTCGGGCAGGCCGGGATTGGCGCGCATCACCAGCGCCACGGAGTCGACGGGCACCTCGGCATCGTCGCGGGTGATCTCCACGCGCAGCGTGGCCCCCGACATGGCCAGGTCCTGCAGCTCGGCCTGCACCCGCTCGGCCAGCAGGGGCGCGGCATCCCGGCGCAGGGCGTGGAGCTCCCCTGCCACCGCCTGCGCCTGGGCGAGCGCCTCGGCGCGCTCCGCCGCCAGGGCGTCATCCCCCGCCTCGCCCTCGGCAAGCGCCTCGAGGGCGGCACGGGCCTCCTCCGCGCGCTCCAGCACCACCTCCGTGCCCGGGCCGTAGCGACGCGACAGGCTGTCGTAGGCATCCAACCGGCCCTCCACCCACTCCAGCCGCCCGGGCTCCGCGCCGAGGTCATCGGCGTAGCGCCGCACGCCGATGAGGGCCTCCTGCAGGGCGGCCTCGCCCGCGGCGAGGTCGGCCAGCACCTCCCCCAGGCCGGGGTCGAGCTGGGCCCCCTGCTCCACGGCGCGCATGGCCTGCCCCGCGGCGGTGACGGCCCCGCCCTCCTCGCCGTCGAGCAGGGCGATGGCGGTGGCCGCGGCCTCGGCCAGCTTGCCGGCGTGCATCAGGCGCGCGCGCTCCGCCCGGAGCGCCTGCTCCTCGGCCACGTCCGGTGCCACCTCATCCACCCGGGCCACCAGTGCCTCGAGCGCCTCGCGCTCAAGGGCGGCACGCTCGCGCCGCTCCGCCGCCTGCGCGGCCCGGCGGTCCAACGCGGCCACCTCCCTGCGGAGCGCGCGCAGGCGCGCGGCCAGCGCCACCGCCTGCTGGCCCGCGAAGGCGTCGAGGATGGCCATCTGCGCCGCGGGGCCCACCAGCCTGCGCTGCTCGTGCTGCCCGGAGAAGCGCAGCAGGGCGCCCACGAACGCCGCCACACCGTCGCGGGATGCCACCTGGCCGTCCACCAGCGCGCGGGCGCGGCCCTCGGCGGGGACCCTGCGGGCCACCACCACCTCGGACGGGTCCTCGGCCATGTCACGCACCTGCAGGGCCGGGTCGTCCGGGTCGAGCGATTCCCAGAACCCGTCCGGCACCGCCACGGTGGCCTGCACCAGGGCATGCCGCGCGCCGGGCCGCACGGCGCCCGGGTCGGCCTGGCCGCCGGCCAGCAGGGCGAGCGCCTGCGCCACCACCGTCTTGCCCGCTCCGGTCTCGCCGGTGATGGCCGTGAGGCCTGCCGCGGGCTCGATGTGCGCGCGCTCGATCACCACGAGGTCGCGGATCTCGATGTCACGGATCACGCGCGCGCCGCCCGGGGGGTCATGGGCGCCCGAACTTCTCCCGGTACCGGCGGAAGAACGACGACTCGGGGAAGATGGCCAGGTGGACCTCCTCGCCGCCCAGGCCCACGTCGATGGAGCGCCCCGGGGGCAGGGTGGCGATGCGCACGCCGTCGGCCAGCACGTCGCAGTCGCCCACGATGGCCGAGTTGGTGACCGTGAGGATCTCGTCGGCGGCCAGCACCAGCGGCCGGGTGTCCAGGTGGTGGGCGGCGATGAACGACAGCACGAAGCACTTGACGCGCCACGACACCGTGGGGCCGCCCGCGGCAAGGTTGTAGGCCGTGGAGCCCACCGGGGTGGAGCAGATGAGGCCGTCGCACCGCACCGTGGCCACGGGCTCCCCCGACACCGAGTACGACAGGTCGGCAAGGCGTGACTCGCCGCCGCGCAGGAAGGCCAGGTCGTTGACCGCCTGCAGGGTTCCCTCGCTCCATTCGGCCTTGAGCGACGGCAGGCCAAGCGTGACGTACTCGCCATCGAGCGCGCGGCCGATGCCGCGCTCGAGGTCGGACTGCTCCACGCTTGCCAGGAAGCCCACGCGGCCGTAGTTGACCCCCAGGACGGGGGCACCCGTGGTGGCCTCGCGCGAGAGGGCGCGAAGGATGCTGCCGTCGCCGCCCAGCACCAGCACCAGGTCCACGCCGCCGGGGCGCAGGTCGGTGGGCGCGATGACCGTGCGCCCGGCGAGCGCGGGGTGCTTGGCCGCCTCCTCGTCGGTGGTGGCCACCTCCACGCCCCGCGCATCCACGACCGACAGCACCGTGGGCATGACGCCCTCGGTCACCTCGGCCGCGCCGTGGGTGAGGATGAGCACCCGCTCGGCGCGCACGCCCGCCTTCTCGGTGATGGGCCGGTGCGGGGTCATGCGGCCGCGCCCTCCGCCACCGCGGCACCCACTGCGGAATCGAGGTCGATGGGCTCGGCGCGGGCGGCGGGGCCCGCCGCGACCACGAACACCTCGCGATTGCCCTTGGGCCCGGGGGTGCCGCTGTCCACCACGCCCGTGATGACGGCGCCGGTGTCCTGCATGGCCCGGGCCACCTGCAGCACGGCATGGCCGCGCAGCTCCGGGTCGCGCACCACGCCCCCGGAGCCCACGTTGTCCTTCCCCACCTCGAACTGCGGCTTGACCATGACGAGGGCACGGTACGCCGGGGAGAGGCAACGCGCCACCGCCGGCCACACCAGGGCGGACGAGATGAACGACACGTCCATCACCGCCAGGTCGGGCTGCCAAGGCAGCATGCCGGGCTCGAGGGCCCGGGCGTTGGTGCGGTCGAGCACGTGCACCCGGTCATCCTCGCGCAGGGCCCATGCCAGTTGCCCGTACCCCACGTCCACGGCGATCACGCCCTGCGCGCCGCGACGCAGCAGCACGTCGGTGAACCCGCCGGTGGACGCGCCCACGTCGACGGCCATGGCGCCGTGCACCGGCATCCCGAGCCGGTCGAGCGCGTGGTCCAGCTTGAGCCCCCCGCGCGACGCGAACTCGGGGCCGTCGTCCACCTCCAGCGCCACGTCGGGCCCCACCTGCAGGCCGGGCTTCACGTCGGACCTGCCGTCCACCCGCACGCGCCCGGCCATTACGGCCGCCTGTGCGCGCGCCCGGGAGGGGAACAGGCCGCGCTCCACGAGCGCCGCGTCGAGTCGCTGCCGGGGCACGGATGTGATGCTAGCCGCACGCCATGCGCGGGCAGCGCGCAGGTGCGCCGCCATGCGCGCGTCAGTGCGCCGCGCGGTCCCCCAGGGCCGCCATCGCGGCGGCGGCCGCCGCCGCGGGCGTGACGCCGGCCTCGGCCAGCAGGAGGTCGCGACGGCCGTGCTGGATGAAGCGGTCGGGGATGCCGATGCGCTCCACGCGCGCCGGCCCCCCGCCGATCACCTCCAGCACCGCGCTGCCGAAGCCGCCCTCGAGCGCGTGGTCCTCGATGGTGACGATGACATCGTGCGTGCGTGCCAGCTCCTCCAGGAGGTCGGCGTCGATGGGCTTGGCGAACCGCGCGTTCACCACGGTGGGACGCGTGCCGGTGGCCTCCGACACGATCCCCGCGGCGTCCCGGGCCACCTGCACCCCGTAGCCATAGCCCACCAGCGCCACGCCCGATCCCTCCTCCAGCACCACGCCACGCCCCACCTCGAGCACCTCCGGGTGGGCCGGCAGCGTCACCCCGGTGCCGGCCCCACGCGGGTACCGGAATGCCGAGGGCCCGTCCAGGCGCAGCGCGGTGTGCAGCATGTGCACCAACTCGGCCTCGTCCATGGGCGCCATCACCACCATTCCCGGGATGGAGCGCAGGTAGGCGATGTCGAACACACCGTGGTGGGTGGGGCCGTCATCGCCCACGAGTCCACCGCGGTCGATGGCGAACACCACGGGCAGCCCCTGGAGGGCGATGTCGTGGACGATGGGATCGAACGCCCGCTGCAGGAACGTGGAGTAGATGGCGCACACCGGCCGGTACCCGGCGATAGCCATGCCTGCGGAGAACACCACCCCGTGCTGCTCGGCGATCCCGACGTCGTACGTGCGCTCGGGGAACCGCGCCAGCATGTGGTTGATGCCCGTGCCCTTGAGCATGGCGGCCGTGATGCCCACCACGCGCGGATCGGCCTCGGCCTCCTTCACCAGCGCCTTTCCGAATACCTCGGTGTAGGCGGGCGGCCCCGGGGCGGCGGGCTTGGCGGCACGGCCGCTGTCCACGGCGAACGGCCCCGATCCGTGCATGGCCTCGCCGTCCTCCTCGGCCGGTCCGTAGCCCCGCCCCTTGTCGGTGTGCACGTGCAGCAGCACCGGGCGGTCGCTGTCGGCGGTCAGCTGCATGGCGCGGCGGATGGCCCTGATGTCGTGCCCGTCGATGGGTCCCATGTAGGCGAAGCCCAGGGCCTCGAACAGCTGGCCGGGGACGAACAGCGCCTTGGTGGCGTTGCTCAGCGAACTGCCCAGGTCGTGCATGCCCGGGATGAGGCCGAGGCCCTTCTCGATCTCGTTGCGCACCCTCGTGAGCATGGGGTCGAGCCGTGCCTTCTGCAGGGCCCCCGCAACGGCGCCCACGTTCTGCGAGATGCTCATGCCGTTGTCGTTGAGGACCACCGTGATGGGCGACCCCAGGTGCCCGGCGTGGTTCATGGCCTCATATGCCATGCCGCCGGTCATGGCGCCGTCGCCGATCACCGCCACGATGCGCCGATCGCGGCGTCCGCTCACGCGCATGGCCTCGGCCAGGCCCACCGCATACGAGATGCTGGTGCTGGCATGGCCCGCCCCCATCACGTCGTGCTCGCTCTCCTCCCGGCGCAGGAAGCCCGACATGCCCTCGTACTGCCGGAGCGTGGGGAACTGGTCCAGCCTCCCCGTGAGCAGCTTGTGGCCGTAGGCCTGGTGCCCCACGTCCCACAGCACGCGGTCGCGGGGGCTCTGCAGCTCGGAGTGCAGGGCGATGGTGAGTTCCACGGTGCCGAGACTCGACCCCAGGTGGCCGCCGGTGCGGGCCACGGTGTCGATGATGGCCTCGCGCATCTCGCCCGCCAGGGCCTCCAGCTGGGCGTCATCCATGTCGTGAAGCGGGGCGGGCCCGTCAAGGGCGGCCAGGAGCGGGTACGAAGCGGCGATATCGGTCACGTCACCAAGCATACGACCGACCGGTGCGGGCTCGGTGAAGAGCGGGCACACTCCCGGGCATGGCCCTCGACCCCGATCTCGTGCGCGCGCTGCACATCAGCTCCGAGGACCGCGCGGGCGCGGCCCACGACGCGGCCGCGGCGCACCACCTGTTCCAGGCCTCCACCATCGCGGCCCTCATGGACGCGCGCTACGACGGCGACATGACGGTGGCGGAGGTGCTGGCCCACGGCGACCTCGGGCTCGGCACGCTGGCCGGGCTGGACGGCGAGCTGGTGATCGTGGACGGCGTGGCCCGGGTGGCCCGGGTGGACCGGTCGCTCTCGCCGGTGCCGCCGTCCACCACCACCCCGTTCGCGGTGGTCACCCCCTTCGCCCCCGGTCCCCCGGTGCCGCTGGGCGCCCTCGCGCACGATGCGCTGCTCGAGCGCCTGGACGCGCTCGCGCCCGCGCCGGTGTGCGCCGTGCGGGTGGACGGCGCGTTCACGCGGCTGCGGCTCCGCAGCGTGCCGCGCCAGAGCCCGCCCTATCCCCCGCTGGGCGAGGTGGTCCAGCAGCAGGCGGAATGGGAGGCGGGGCCCATCCATGCGGTGCTGGTGGGGTTCCGTTTCCCGGCAGAGGCGGCGGGACTCGAGGTACCGGGATGGCACCTGCACGCCGCTGCCACCGACGGGTCCACCGGGGGCCATGTGCTGGTGGCCGACCTGGCCGAGGGCGAGGTGCGCATGGATGCCGCCGACGAGGTGCACGTGGAGCTGCCGCCCGGCGTGGACCTCACCGGTGCGGATGCGGCCATGCGGGAGGGCATCCGGCGCGCCGAGACGCGCCCCGACGCCGACTAGGCCGGCTCCGCCGCCTCGGTGGCCTGGGCCGGACTGCCGGCGGGGTCGCCGATGCGCGGCACGTCATCCCCTCGGGCCTCGGCCTCGGCCTCGGCGATGGCACGCGGGATGATCTGGGCCACGGCCGCCGAGAGATCGGCCGCCTGGCGCGCCAGCTCCTCGATCTCGGCCGCCGGCCGGTCGGCGGCATCCCGTATGCGCTGCGCCAGCTCCTCCAGGCGCTGGGTGGCGCGCGCGAGCTCCTCGCGGGCGCTCATGCGGCCTCCCCCGAGGCCTCGCGCGCCAGGCGTCCCAGCACGCCGTTCACGAACCCCGGCGCCTCCGACCCGCACCACTTCTTGGCCATCTCCACGGCCTCGTCGATGGCCACCGGCACCGGCACGTGGTCATGGGTGATCTCCCACGCCCCCACGCGCAGGATGTTGCGCTCGAGCGGGGCGATGCGGTCGGCGCTCCACCCCGTGGCCGCCGCGGTGATGCGGGCGTCCAGGTCGGCGCGATCGCCCTCCACGCCGTCCACCACCTCGCGGGTGAAGGGGTCGTCGGCGTGCTCGCCGGCGCGCAGGGCGTTCTCCACCAACTCGGGCACCGGCAGGCCGGTCACGTCCTGCTGGTACAGCAGGATGACCGCCTGGCGGCGGGCCTGGCGACGCGAGACAGCCGACTCCATCAGCGCCCGCCGCCCCCGCCGAGCGACGGCAGGTGGTCGGCGCGCTCTGTGAGGAACGCCGTGGTGTAGCTGCCCGACAGGAACACGTCATCACGCGAGATCTCGGCCAGCAGCGGCAGGGTGGTGGGCACGCCCTCCACGATGCTCTCGTCCAGCGCGCGGCGCATGCGGGCCACGGCCTTGGGGCGGTCGGGCGCCCACACGCACAGCTTGGCGATGAGCGAGTCGTAGTACGGCGGCACGTAGCCGCCGGTGCGGCAGAAGGTATCCACGCGCACGCCCGGGCCCGACGCCAGCTGGAACGTGCCCAGGCGGCCCGCGGCCGGACGGAAGTCGAATGCGGGGTCCTCGGCGTTCACACGGCACTCGATGGCATGCCCGTTGGCCTCGATGCGCCCGGTGCGCGACAGCACCTGGCCGTCGGCGATGCGCAACTGCTCGGCCACGATGTCCATGCCGCTCACCAGCTCGGTGACCGGGTGCTCCACCTGGAGGCGGGCGTTGAGCTCGAGGAAGTAGAAGTCGCCCTTGGCGTCCACCAGGAACTCCAGCGTGCCCGCCGACTTGTAGTCCCAGGCCCGGCAGGCGCGCTCGGCGGCAGCATGCAGGCCCTCGCGCGTGGAGTCGAGGAGGTTCGGCGCAGGCCCCTCCTCCACCACCTTCTGGTGGCGGCGCTGGATGGAGCACTCGCGGTCGCCCACGATGAGCACGCCGCCCAGGCCATCGGCCAGCACCTGCACCTCCACGTGGCGGGCGCCCTCGAGCAGCTTCTCCACGTACAGCGAGCCATCGCCGAAGGCGGCCAGCGCCTCCTGGGCGGCGTTCTCGAACGCGCGGTCCAGTTCGTCGGGACCCTCCACCCGGCGCATGCCGCGACCGCCGCCGCCCGCCGATGCCTTGAGCAGCACCGGGTAGCCGGCGCTCTCGGCGGCCGCGCGGGCCACCTCGAGGTCGGTGACCGGGCCATCGGACCCCCCGAGCACGGGAAGCCCCGCCTCGACGGCGGCGCGCTTGGCCTCGATCTTGTCGCCCATGCGCTGCATCACGTCGGGCGACGGCCCCACGAACCGTATGCCGTTGCGCGCGCACTCCGTGGCGAACTCGGGATTCTCCGACAGGAATCCGTATCCCGGGTGCACGGCGTCGCAGCCGGTCACCTCGGCCGCGCCGATGACGTTGCGGATGTCCAGGTACGACTCACGGGCCGGCGGCGGGCCGATGCACACGGCCTCGTCGGCCATCTCCACCGCGGGGGTCTGCGCGTCGGCGGTGGAGTACACGGCCACGGTGGGAATGCCCAGCTCGCGGGCCGTCCGGATGACGCGCACGGCGATCTCGCCGCGGTTGGCGACGAGCAGCTTCACGGCGCCAGCACGAACAGCGTCTGGCCGAACTCCACGGGCTCGGCGTTGCCCACCTTGATCTCCTTGATCGTGCCCGCGCGTTCGGCGGTGATCTCGTTGAAGATCTTCATGGCCTCGATGATGCACAGCACCTGGCCCTGCACCACCCGGTCGCCCACCTTCACGAATGCGTCCGCGTCGGGGTTGGGCGCGGCGTAGAAGGTGCCCACCATGGGGCTCTCCACCTTGATGCCGTCGTCCGCGGCGGCCACCGGACCCCCGCCCATCGGCGCCGTGCCCGCGACGGCCGGCCGCACGGTCACCCGCGCGCCGCCGATCTCCACGCTCACCTCGGACTGCCCCGCTCCCTCCACCACCTGCACGAGGGTCTCGATGAGCCCGCGGTCGATGGCCATGCCCTCCTCGCCCGCCTCCTCGGCGGCCAGGGACCGGCGGCGATCCACCAGGCGGCGCCCCGACTCGGGGAACTGGGCAAGGATCACGGCGTCCTCCTCCGACACGTCGGAGGGGGCGGCGGCGATGACGGCGGCGAGGTCGGGCGCCTCGCCCGTGCCGCCGGCGCCGCGGGCCACGGCCAGGGCGTCATCCGACGCCGGGCCGCGCAGGCGGCCCCGGGTGCCCAGGGCCACGTCGGCAAGGGCCGGGGTGGTCTCGCGCCAGCGCACGCCGTCCACCAGGTGCTGCGCCGCCTGGGCCACGATCTCCTCGCCCACGGGCGGGGCGAACGTGAGCCCGCCCAGGTCGCGGCACACGGCCGCGCACTCATCGGCGGCCTCATGCGCGCGCCCTGCCAGCCCCTGGCGGGCCAGGCGGGCCAGCAGTCCGGCGGCCAGGTCGGGCGGGAGCTGCAACTGGGGCCCGCCGGCGAGCTCGGCGGCGCGCCGGACGCGCTCCTGTGCCACCAGCGGCCAGATCACGCGACCGGCCTCCTCCAGCGCCGGCACGTCCACGTCGAACTCGCGGTCGCCGCCGTGCAGCGCCACGTACAGGGCCTCGGCCGACGGGCGACCGGCCACCAGGGCGGCGGCGCCCACCGACGCGTGGATGGCGTGCGCCCCGGCGAGGGCCGCGCTGAGCGCCGACATCGACGCCAGCCCGCCGGTTGCGCGCAGCGACACCTCCACGGGGATGGCGCACTTCTCCACCACATTGCCCACGAGGAGGCCCATGGCCACCGGGGTGAGGTTGCCGCCGAGGTCGGAGATGCACAGCGACGTGGCGCCGGGCAGCTGCGCCAGGGCCACCGCCTCGTCCACCCAGCGGGCGTCGGTGGCGTCGGGGACCGGGCCCAGCATGAGCGTGGGCACGAAGTCGATGCCCGCGGCGCGGGCGCCCTCTGCCACGCCCAGGAGGGCGTCGGGGTCGTTCAGCGGGTCGTAGGCGCGCACGCGGCTGGCGCCGCTGACGGCGGCCGACGCCACCAGGCGCTCGGCCACGCCGGGCCCCACCGGCACGTCGCCCAGGAGGGTGCGTCCGGTGACCACCAGGCCCAGGCGGGCGCCACCGGCGTGGCGGGCAACCACCCGCAGGCGGTCGAGCGGGCTCTCGGTGCGGCCATCCATGCAGCCGCGGGCCGCGGAGGGGTCCATGGCCTCGATCACCCGGGCGCCCACCGGGGCCAGGGCCGCGGCGGCGGCACCCAGGTCGTCGGGGGCGATTCGCGCGCCCCAGGGCGGGGTGCCCAGGTCGCGCAGGGTGACGTCGACCAGCCCGATGGCGGTCTCGGTGACGTTGGTGCTCATGCTCGGCTCACGTACTCCCGGCTGCGGGTGTCCACCTTGATGCGGTCGCCCTCGTTCACGAACAACGGCACGTTCACCACCGCGCCGGTCTCCAGCGTGGCGGGCTTGGTCACGTTCGACACCGTGTCGCCCTTCACGCCCGGATCGGTCTGGGTCACCATGAGCTCCACCGACGTGGCCGGCTCGGCGCGGAATGGCGCGTCGCGCACGAACAGCACCTGCACCTCGCTGTTGGGGGCGATGAGGTCCACCGACTCGATGGACGCCTTCGGCACGGTGACCTGCTCGAAGGTCTCGCCGTCCATGAAGACCAGGCCGTCGCCGTCCTCGTAGAGCATCTGCATGTTCTTCGTCTCGGTGGTGACCCGCTCCAGCTTCTCGCCGGCCCGGAATGTCTTGTCCACCACGGTGCCCTTGGCCATGCTCTTGAGCTTGGTGCGCACGAACGCGCCGCCCTTGCCGGGCTTCACGTGCTGGAACGACACCACGCTGACGAGCTCGCCGTCGATGTCCAGCACCCATCCGTTCTTCAGGTCATTGCTGCTGATGGCCCCCAAGGCCCGCTCCTAGATGCTCGTGGTGGTCAGGTCGGTGGGCAGGCGGGTGAGCACCTCGCAGCCGTCGTCGGTGACGATGGCGAGGTCCTCGATGCGTACTCCGCCGACCCCCTCCAGGTAGATACCGGGCTCGATGGTCACAACCATGCCGGTTTGAAGCACCTCCCCGCCCTCCTGCCGGAGCCACGGGCGCTCATGGATGTCCAGCCCCACCCCGTGCCCGAGGCCGTGGCCGAAGTGCTCCCCCAGGCCCGCCCGGGCGATGATCCCCCGCGCCGCTGAGTCGAGGTCCCGCGTGTGGACCCCGGCCCGGCACGCCGCGAGGGCCGCCCGCTGGGCCTCGAGGCACACCGCATAGGCCTCCTCGAGCGCGGGCGGGAGCGTACCGGTGGCGAGGGTGCGCGTGCAGTCCGACGCGTACCCGGCATGTCGCGCGCCCATGTCCACCACCACCAGGGTGTCGGCGGGGATGGGCTCGGGGCGGGGCACGGCATGCGGCAGCGCGCCGTGCGCGCCGCCCGCCACGATGATGTCGAAGCTGGCGCCGTCGGCACCCATCTCGCGCATCCAGCCCTCCAGCCGCCACGCCGTCTCGGCCTCGGTGGCGCCGCGGAAGCCCTGGTCCACCAGGCGCGACAGCGCGGCATCGGCGATGCGCGTGGCCTCGCGGATGAGGTCCAGCTCATCCTCGTCCTTCACCACGCGCAGGCCCTCCACCAGGCCCGCGGTGGGCACCAGCTCCACGCCGGCGAGTCGGTCGGCGAACCGGTCGCGGCGCGCCACGGTGACGTGCTCGGCCTCGATCCCCACGCGCCCGCCGGGCACCACCCCCGCGAGGCGGTCCATCAGGTCACGTCCCGCGATCTCCACCTCGGTGCCCTCCACCTGCCCACGGGCCGAGGTGGCATACCGCGAGTCGGTGAGCAGCACCCGCGACCCGGGGGTGACCACCAGCACGCCATTGGACCCCACGAACCCGGTGAGGTACCGGATGTTGGTGAGGTCGGTGACGATGAGGCCATCCAGGCCCTCGGCCCGGAGTACCTCGCCCATGCGCGCCTGGCGCGCCGGAATGCTCACGCGCGGAGTTCCGCCCCGAGGATGTCCAGCGCCTCCCGGTAGCCGTCCGGCCCCTTGCCCTTCACCGTGGCCAGGGCGATGTCGCGCACCACCGACGCCCTGCGGAAGTCCTCGCGGGCGTCCACGTCGGACAGGTGCACCTCCACGAACGGCGCGCCCATCACCTCGAGCGCGTCGCGGATGGAGTACTGGTAGTGCGTCCACGCCCCGGGGTTGACGATGGCGCCGTCCACGGCGCCGGCCAGGCCGTGCACGTGCTCCAGGAACGCCCCCTCGTGGTTGGTCTGGAAGGTGCCCACGCGCATGCCGCGCTCCTCCCCCCACGCGCGCACCTGGGCCTCCAGCTCGGGCAGCGTGAGCGTGCCGTAGTGCTGGGAGGGGCGGCGGCCGAGCATGTTGAGGTTGGGGCCGTGCAGCAGGGCGATGCGGGTCATGGCAGCAATTCCTCCACGGCCGCGCGCACCACGGCCGGATCGGGGTCCTGGTGCGTGAGCACATCACCCGGGGCACGCAGCAGAACCATGTTCAGCGCGCGGCCATCGGACTTCTTGTCGCGAGACATCAGCTGCAGCACCTCGTCCACCTGCACCGACGGATCCAGCACCACCGGAAGCCCGTGGCGCTGCAGCGTGGCCATGGTGCGGTCGCGCCACTCGGGCGCCAGCCCCAGGTGCTGCTCGCTCACGCGCAGGGCGGCCAGGAGCCCCAGGGAGATGGCCTCGCCGTGGTGGTACAGGTGATAGCCGGCGGCGGCCTCGATCCCGTGACCCACCGTGTGGCCCAGGTTCAGGATGGCCCTGCGGCCGAGGTCGAACTCGTCCTCGGCCACCACCTCGAGCTTGCACTCCGCGCAGCGGCGGATGAGGTCGGCGAGCTCGGCGTCGGGCCCGGGCAGGTCGGGCCACCCGGCCACCATCTCCATCAGGTCGCCCCCCACCAGCAGGCCGTACTTCACCACCTCGGCGAACCCGCACGACAGTTCCCGCGCGGGCAGGCTGCCGAGCACCCGGGTGTCCATGACCACGGCCTCGGGCTGGTACACGGCGCCCACGTAGTTCTTGCCCTCGGGAAGGTCCACGCCGGTCTTGCCGCCCAGGGACGAGTCCACCATGGCCAGCAGCGTGGTGGGCACCTGCACCAGCCGCACCCCGCGCTGGTACGAGGCGGCGAGGAAGCCGGCCAGGTCGCCCACCACCCCGCCGCCCACGGCCACCACCGCATCGCGACGCCGGATGCCCGCGCGCGCGGCGGCGCGCGACAGCCGCTCAAGCTCGCCCAGGGTCTTGGATGCCTCGCCCGCGGGCACGGACTCCACGGCCACCCGCAGCCCCGCGTCGCGGCACGACTGCGCCACCTCGTCCCCCGCCGCCGCGATGCCGCTGTCCACCACCACCAGGGCGCCGTCGCCCAGGCCCTGCGCGGCCAGCAGCGGGCCCACCTGCGAGAGCACGCCGGGGCCCAGGTGCACCGGCACCTCCCGGCCGCCGATGCCGGCCACGATCACCGGCTGCGATGCCGTGGTGCTCATCCGGCGCGCTCCTCGTCGGGGCCGCCCCCGGTGGCCCAGTCGGCAAGCACGCGCGCCACCTCATCCGGGGGCTGCGAGGCGTCCAGGATCACGTCGGCCGCCTCGCGGTACACCGCCTCGCGCTCGGCCGCACGGCGGATGAAGCGGTCGCGGTCGAGTGCCAGGGGCCGCCCGGGCTTGCCGCCCACCCGGTCCCAGGCGAGCTCCGGATCGATGCGCAGCCATGCCACCCAGGCAGTGCGGCCAAGCAGGTCACGGGTACGGCGGCTGCCCAGCGCCCCGCCGCCCAGCGCCAGGATGCCGGGGTCGGCCTGCAGGTTCTCGCGGATGAGGTCCTCCTCGGTGCGGCGGAACCACAGCTCGCCGCGCTGCGCGAAGATCTCGGGGATGTCCTGCCCCGCGTGGGCCATCACCAGGTCGTCGGCGTCGAGGAACTGCACGCCCAGGTTCCCGGCGGCCAGGCGGCCCACCGTGCTCTTGCCCGCGCCCATGTACCCGGCGAGCGCGATCCAGCGCTCCACGGCCATGGCTAGCGCGCCAGGACCGCGCGGTAGCGGTCCACCGCGGCGTCGAGCGAGGCCACCGAGTCGCCCCCGAACTTGTCGATGAGCGCCTGCGCCAGCACGAACGCCACCACGGCCTCCCCGATGACGGCGGCGGCGGGCACGGCGCAGATGTCGGACCGCTCCTTGAACGCCGAGGTGGCCTCCTTGCTGTGCACGTCCACCGATGCCAGCGGGCGGCTGAGCGTGGCGATGGGCTTCATCGCCGCGCGCACCACCAGGGGCGCGCCGTGCGTCATTCCGCCCTCCAGGCCCCCCGACCGGTTGGTGCGGCGGTGGTACCCGCGCTCCTCGGACCAGAAGATCTCGTCGTGCGCCTGGCTGCCGCGGATGCGCCCCAGCTCGAAGCCCGCGCCCAGTTCCACGCCCTTGATGGCCTGGATGCCCAGCATGGCCTGGCCGATGCGGCCGTCGAGGCGGGCGTCGCCGCTCACGTGCGACCCGAGCCCCGGGATGGGGTCGAACACCCACACCTCGAAGATGCCGCCCAGGGTGTCGCTGTCCTGCCCCGCGGCCTTGATGGCGGCGCGCATGCGGTCGGAGGCGTCGGGGTCCAGCGCGCGCACCGGGCTGTCGTCCACGCCCTCGAAGTCGGCAATCGTGAGGTCGTCGCGGCGCGGGGCCTCCTCCGGCCCCACCTGCACCACGTGGCTGCGCACCTCCATGCCATAGCGGCGCAGCAGCGCCTTGGCCACGCCGCCCGCCGCCACGCGTGCGGCCGTCTCGCGGGCACTGGCGCGCTCGAGGATGTTGCGCAGGTCGTCGGTCTCGTACTTCTGCATGCCCGCCAGGTCGGCGTGGCCGGGACGCGGCAGGGTGATGGGGTCCACCTCGGAGGCGGGCTCCCAGATGGCCATGCGGTCCTCGGACCAGTTCGCGAAGTCACGGTTCATCACCATCAGCGCCACGGGGCTTCCCAGCGTGCGGCCGTGGCGGATGCCCGCCGTCACCTGCACGCGGTCGGTCTCGATCTTCTGGCGCCCGCCGCGCCCATAGCCCAGCTGGCGACGTGCCAGGTCGGCGTCGATGTCATCGGGCGCGAGCGGCAGCCCGGCCGGAAGGCCCTCGATGATGGTGGTGAGGGCGGGGCCGTGGGACTCCCCTGCGGTGCGATAGGTAAGCGGCATCGGGCGAGCAGTCTACCGCCCCCGCGGGCGCGCCCCGCCGGGGGGTCAGGCGGCCGGCCGCGCCTGCTCGCCGCGCTTGGACCTGGCCAGGGGATGCCGGAGCAGGTAGGCGCTGGCCAGGCCGCTCCACTCCTGGTAGCCCTCCACCAGGGCACGGGTCTCCTCGGGCTCCGGCCAGCGGCCGGTCTCGGCCGCCACGATGCGCATGAGCCCCAGGTCGCCCAGCATCGGGGCGTCGTGGCGACCAAGGCCGTACGTGCCGATGACCCCCGCGCTCCACGGTCCCAGCCACGGCTCGCGCGTGACCCGGGCGGTCATGCGATCCGTGGCGACCCCGTGCAGCCGGTCCAGGTCGAGCCCCCGGGCCAGGCGCACCATGGCGGCGGCCCGGCGGGCCGCAAGCCCGGTGGATGCCGCGCGCGCAGGCTGCAGCCCCGCCAGCGCCGCGCCCGAGGGCGGGGTGCACAGGCCATCCGCATCCCGTCCGGAGGTCATGGCCACCACCGCGCGCTCCATTTGCGAGGCCTGGCGCCCGGTCACCAGCTGGCCGCATGCCGCGGAGATGACCGCCTGCGCCACGCTGCCGCGCCGCGCCGGCCGATAGCCCGGCCAACGCATGCTCACCGGCGCCATGCGCGGGTCGCGGCGGGCCATGCGCAGAAACGGCGCATGGTCGTCGCCCGTGGCCAGCACGAACCGCACGGCGTCGAGGGCCGCAGCGGCATCGGGCCCGGTCAGGCCCACCTCCAGGTCGCCATCGGCGCGCTGGCGCACCGCGGCACGTGCAGGCCCCGCAGGCGTGCAGAGGGCCATCACCAGCACGGCGCCCTGCCAGCGGCGGGTGCCCCCGGCCGTGCCGCTCGCCGACTGGCGCAGGTCGTAGGGCCTGGCCGGCGACAGGCGCGTGAGAACCGTCTGATCCACGCGCCGAGTCTAGGAACACGGCCGGACCGATCACGGCCAGCACCCCCGCCGCCAGGAACGGCGCGAGCGGGAGGTGCACCGACGAAGGCCGCACGCGGCGCGCGATGGCGATACCCGCCCCCCACGCAGCGGCCACCACCAGGCCGCCGAGCACCGCGAGCAGGCCGGGCAGCGGACCCAGGGCCAGCCCCATGAGGCCCGCCAGCTTGGCGTCGCCCATCCCCATGCCGCGGGGATGCACGAGTGATGCGACGAGCAGGGGCCCTCCCACCAGCAGCGCCGATGCCGGCGGCGCCCACCACGGCTGGCCACCCAGCGCCCACGCGCAGGCCCACGCCACCAGCGCAGCCGGGCCCGTGATGCGATCGGGGATGATGCGCCGGCGCACGTCCACCGCCACCACCGGGACCAGGGCGATCATGAGCACCAGCACGGACACCGCCTCACGGTATGGCGGGCGTGCGCGCGCGTGGGTCACGGGGTGTGCCGGAAGCCGCCTCTATGCTGCGCGGGGATGAGCACCCCGCACGCCATCACCGTGGTCACCGACGGCGCCTGCTCGGCCAACGGCACCGAGGACGCCCGTGGCGGCTGGGCCGCGATCGTCATCGCGCCCGACGGCACCGAGGAGGTGCTCACGGGGGCCGAGGCGCCCAGCACCAACAACCGCATGGAGCTGATGGCCGCCATCGAGGGCCTGGCGGCCGCACCGGATGGCTCGGTCGTCGAGCTCGTGACCGATTCGTCCTACCTGGCCAAGGCCATCACCGACGACTGGCTGGGGTCATGGCAGAAGCGCGGGTGGCGCACGGCCGGCAAGAAGCCCGTGGCCAACCGCGACCTGTGGGAGCGCCTGCTGGCCCAGATGGCCCGGCACGCATCGGTGCAGCCGCGCCTGGTGCGCGGACATGCGGGGCACGAGCTCAACGAGCGCGCCGACCGGCTGGCGCAGGATGCCGCCGCCACGGCCGAGGCCACCACGCCGCCCATGGACGGTTCGCCGTACTCCGACCAGTTGGGCCTCGACATCCCGTGAGTTATGCGAATATCCACCCGCCGCGCCCTGCGGCGTCCTGACGAGAACCCCGAGGAGTAGGCGAGTGTCACGCAAGGGATGGTTGATCGGCGGCGCGATCGTGGTGGTCGTGGCCGTGGTGGTCGCACTGATCGTGGTGAGCGTCTCCGGGGGTGACTCCTCGAGCGAGGCCTCGTCCGGCGAGCTGAAGGGCGTGCAGAAGACGCTCACGACGGTGCAGGGCCTCCCGCAGGCGGAGTTCACCATCGGCAAGGCCGGCGCCCCGGTGACCGTGCGCGAGTTCATCGACCCGCAGTGCCCGGTGTGCAAGGCCGCCAGCGAGACCACCGTGCCCGCGATCATCGAGGGTCCCGTGGCCGATGGCACCGCCAAGCTCATCATCGAGCCCCTCACCTTCCTGGGCTCCGACTCGTCCACCGGCGCGCTGGCCATCGCGGCCGCGGCCAACCAGGACCGCGGCGTCACGTTCACCGAGATCCTGCTGGCCAACCAGGGCAAGGAGAACTCGGGCTGGATCTCCGACGCGCTGCTCACGCAGATCGCCGGCGCCATCCCGGGCCTCGAGGTGGCCACATGGGATGCCGACCGCAAGGGCACCGAGGTGGGTGACGCGCTGTTCGCCACCAGCGACCGCGCCACCGCCGATGGCGTCAACGCCACGCCCACGTTCGTGATCACCGGGCCCGGCGGTAAGAAGGTGATCACCGGCGCGTCCGAGCCCAAGGAAGTGATCGACGCCATCGAGGCGGTCAGCTGAGCCTCAACCGCCTCCGGGTGGCGCAGGGCATCCTGGCGCTCCTCGGGCTGGGCATCACCGGCTACCTGTCGTGGACCGAGCTGATGGGCGACGCCCCCGCCTGCGTGATCGGCGGGGGCTGCGCCACGGTGCAGAACTCCGAGTACGCCCAGATCTTCGGCGTGTCGCTGTCGTACCTGGGCTTCATCACGTACGCGCTCATGCTGGCCTCGGCACTCATCCCCGGCTTCTGGGGACGCCTCCTGGGCATCGTCACGTCGGTGGGCGGCGTGCTGTTCTCGCTCTGGCTGCTCTACGCGGAGCTGTTCCTCATCGAGGCCATCTGCCCGTGGTGCATGGCCAGCCTGGTGGTGATGATCCTGGCGCTCGTGGTGGCCGTCACGCGCGTCGTGAAGGCCGGTGACCTGAGGTCCTAGGCCCGCCCGCCGCGCTTCTGGATGGAGCGCAGCACGAACCAGATCACCACCAGGACCACCGCGCACGCACCCGCGATGGCCGCCTGCCCCACGGCGAGCCCCACCAGGATCCCGACGAACGCGAGGCCGGCCAGCACCACCATGGCGATGGCGACGCCGCGCGACGGCTGTGCAGGCGTTGACACATGCGCACCGTAACGACAGCGGCGTCGGTGCGCATGGCTAACCTCACATCCGTGGCCGTTCCTCGACTCGCGCGCATCGCCTGCGGCGCCCTCATCGCGGGCGGCATCGCCATGATGGCCGCCGGCGGCGGCACGGCCGAGGGATGGGTAAACACCCTGCGATGCACCGCCCAGGCCGATGCCCAGTCGCTCGACGCCCAGCTGGCCTCGGCCGGCAGCCCGCTGGCGGGCCAGGGCGCCACCTTCGTGCGCGAGGGCCTGGCCCACGACATCGACCCCCGGGTGCTCGTGGCCATCGCCGCGCAGGAGACCATGCTCATGACCTACGGGCCGGCCCAGCGCATCAACAACCCGTTCGGCCTGGGCCCCGGCATCCAGTTCGACGACCCCTCCGAGGCCATCGCCATGGCCGCCCGCACGCTGGGTCGCTACGCCGGCGACGGCCTGGTGACCCTGCCGCAGATCGGCGGGCGCTGGGCGCCCGTGGGCGCGTCCAACGACCCCACGGGCCTCAACGGCGGATGGCCGGCCGGCGTGAGCACGTTCTTCTCCACCCTGGGCGGCAACCCGGAGCGCCCGGTGCAGGCATCGGTGCAGGACCCCGCCCCGTCATGCGCGCCCGCGGCGGCCACCGCGGCCCCGGCGGCGTCGTACGTCGCGGGCCCGCCGCAGGTGATCCCCGCGGTCACCCCCACCGACGGACCCGGGGTGGTCACGGTATGGGGCGGCCGCGCCGAGGCAGGCGGGCCACCCGTGCTGGAGGGGTTCGCCTTCCCCATCGCGCCGCCGCGCGGATCGGTGGTGCGCTACTCACCCGCAGGCGACCAGCCGGTGGCCATCACCGCCGCCGCGGGCGCGGCCGTGGTGGCCCCCATCGCGGGCACCCTGCGCGTGGCCGCCGCGGGCGATGCCGCCGCGGGCATCGGCTTCTGGGTGGTGGGCACGGGCGGTGACCGGGTGGGCATCAGCCCGCTGGCGTCATACGAGCCGGGCATGCGCGAGGGCGCCGCCGTGGTGGCGGGGCAGCAGATCGGGCGCTCCACGGGCTCCACGGCCGTGTCGTGGCGTCGCGGCGGCACCGACATGGGCATCCACGCCATGCTCGCGGCCACCCGCCCGTCCGACTGACCACCGCCGCCACGGGGTAACCTCCCGGCGTCCCGGCGCCCCATGGAGGAACTGCGCGTGAAGGCAATACGGATGAGCGAGCCCGGCGGACCCGAGGTGCTGGTGCTCGAGGAGATCGCCGACCCCACCCCCGGGCACGGCGAGGTGGTGGTCTCGCTCAAGGCGGCAGCCCTCAACCGGCGCGACGTATTCGTGCGCAAGGGCGTGGCGAAGGTGCCGCTGCCGCTCACGCCCGGATCCGACG
>VFQT010001818.1_pt1 | contig 23961 bp, 22 predicted proteins | sample 3512381 | NCBI WGS metagenome assembly VFQT01 (sample SAMN10412376, study PRJNA504923) | tailings metagenome | isolation source: Relicate 2 Philex TSF3 active mining site | place: Philippines: Tuba, Benguet | collected 2017-08-29
CTGCGTTTGTCCTGCGCGCTTATAAAGTAGCCACCATACCCACGCTGATGTATGCCGTTGGCTTATGGGGTATCGGGCTTGGTGGTGGTTACGTGCTTGGGTTTGATCTCTTGGGCAATACACCCGTTGCGGTACGCGGCGCTGCAGGCTTCTGGCTAGGTAACAGCATCAGCCTGAGCTTGGTCTCGGTAGCATTGTTCTGGTACATGAGGCGTGTGCAACACATTCGAGAAACCGAAGGCTAAAAACGCGGCTCGGCGCGTCGCACCATACGACGCTCGGTCGGATGAGAAAACGCGCGAAACTCGAGATTGGTAACACCAATGGCACCCGGCGGCCCGCAGACAAATTCAAAATCTCGTCTCACCGGAAATAGTGCGCTGTCGAGCAACACAACATCGGTACGACAACTCGGATTTGGGTTTGAAAGATGCGGGCGGATATCTTGCCAGAGCCGATCGGAGATCCAGCCTTCCAAATAAATTTGGTTTGGATAGGTGGTGTGGTCTGCATCGAGGTAGGCCTTCTGATTCGTAGCGACATGCAGATAAGCCGGCGCCTCTTCTGCGATCAGTAAATTAACCCAGCCATCACCCATCGGATACGTGACTTCCTCGGGGCATCCCGGGAAGCTCAACTCCATGGTCCAACGACAGGCAAGGTCAAGTCGCTTGCTGAGCGCGCCATGCGTACTCGGCGGGCTGTTGTCCATCACGCTGTACTGCACACTATTGACCCGGGCCTGCAACGCAGGCTCCATGTGGCGCATGGCCTCGAGGTTTTCGTGCAGATTCCAGAATAGCCACTTGCAGCGCTCGGCATCCGACATCTCTGATAAATCAGCGATGGGACGTTGACCGGTCGCTTCGAGATACTTCAGCACCTCATCACGCCGATGTTGATCGGCATTCAACTCACCGGATGCCGTAGCAAACGCCGGCTCAACTAGCTGCATGGTAGCTCCGAGGATAAAACTGCCTGTAACAGTCGAAACACGCTTCGTGTGACTATTCAGGCAGATAAAAATTCCTCAGGTTTGATGCTGCTGAAAGTCTTGCATGTAGGCCACCAGTGCCTCGACACCTTCGATAGGCATAGCGTTATAGAGCGAGGCACGCATACCCCCAACAACACGATGACCTTTCAGCTGCACCAAGCCGCGCTCATCGGCACCTTTCAGGAATGCCTCATTGAGACGCTCATCTCTCAGAAAGAAAGGTATGTTCATCCGTGATCGGCAGGATAGCTCGACCGGGTTGTAATAAAACTCGCTCGCATCAATAAACGCATAGAGCCGTTCAGCTTTAGCAATATTCTTTTGCTCGATAGCGGCCAGCCCACCTTGATCGATCAACCATTCAAATACCAAGCCAGCAATATAAATACTGTAAGTTGGAGGTGTATTCAACATTGATGCTGCGGCTGCTTGCTCTTTCCAATGAAATACCGATGGCGTGATCGGTAACGCCCGGTCTAGCAAATCTTCGCGCACAATAACGAAGGTGATTCCGGCCGGACCGATATTTTTTTGCGCGCCGGCGTAGATCACGCCATATTGCGAGATGTCTACCGGCCGCGACAGAATATGTGAAGACATATCCGCCACCAACGGCACCTCGGTGCCCTGCGGCACCCAAAAATACTCCACGCCGCCGATGGTTTCGTTAGTACAGATATGCAGATATGCCGCCTCGGGATCAGGCTGCCACCGATCCTCGGCCGGTATATAGGTGAAACTCCGATCTTCCGATGAGGCGATCACATTCACCTTGCAATATTTACGCGCCTCTTGAATCGACTTCTTGGACCACTCGCCGGTATTAACGTAATCGGCAACTGATTTTTGTCCCAACAGATTCATGGGAATCAGCGCATTCATCGCAAGCGCACCGCCTTGCAATAACAACACCTGGTAGTGCTCGGGAATATTCAGTAGCTGGCGGAAATCTGCCAGCGCTTTCTCGATAATCGATGTGAACGCTTTACCGCGATGGCTCATCTCCATGACTGACATACCGCAGCCATGCCAGTCGAGCATCTCTTGCGCCGCACGCCGCAGCACCGGCTCGGGTAAAGCAGCAGGACCAGCACTGAAATTAAATACACGCATTGTCATTCGCTAAGCATCATCAGAGTGGGATTATAGTCAATCTGACATCCCTCGCCATCAATTACCGTGTTTACAAGCGAGGCAGCTACAATGCCACTCAGCAACCAGCTGCGGGGAGACCATGGAGACAACAACAAGCGATAGCTCACAACAAGCCATCGAGGAGGCGCTGTACCGCAAGGTAGCGTGGCGACTGATCCCGCTGCTGCTGGCGTGCTACGTGGTGGCGTATCTCGATCGGGTGAATGTCGGTTTTGCCAAGCTGCAGATGATAGATCAGCTTGGATTCTCGGATACGATTTACGGTCTCGGCGCTGGTATGTTTTTTATCGGTTATTTCTTGTTTGAAGTACCGAGCAACATAATCCTGCACAAGATGGGCGCGCGGGTCTGGATCGGCCGCATTATGATCAGCTGGGGCTTGATCTCGGCGGCGATGATGTTTGTGACAACGCCCACGATGTTTTACGTCATGCGCTTCCTGCTCGGTGTTGCCGAGGCAGGTTTTTTCCCGGGCATTATTCTTTATCTGACGTACTGGTACCCGGCTGATCGACGCGCACGAATCACCGCCATGTTCATGACTGGCATTGCGATTGCTGGCGTGATCGGCGGACCCGTGTCAGGCATCATCATGAAATACACCAACGGCGTCTACGGCTGGCAAGGCTGGCAGTGGATGTTTTTATTGGAAGGCTTGCCATCGGTTGCGCTTGGCTTGGTGGTCATCATGATGCTGGATGATCGAATCTCAGAGGCACAATGGCTTACTGAAGAAGAACGTGCACTGTTAGCGCACAATATTGCCAAAGATGAGGCGCACAAGGAAGATGAATCGTTTCTGCGCATTATCAGCTCGGGTAAGGTATGGCTGTGTGCTGCGATCTATTTCAGCTATGTCATGGGCGTCTATGGTGTTTCTTTTTTCCTGCCGACGATTATTAAATCGATGGGCCATACCGACGTCGTTGAAATCGGTCTGATATCGAGTATTCCCTATAGTGTCTCAGTCGTCGTCATGCTGCTGGTAGCGCGAAGTGCGGATCGTACCGGTGAACGTCGCTGGCATGTCGCCATACCAGGCATGCTCGGCGCTGTTGGATTAGCACTGTCAGTCATACTCGCCAAGGACGGCACTTTAGCGATCGCAGCATTAACATTGGGCTTATCGGGCATTATGACAACACTGCCCTTGTTCTGGAGCTTGCCTACTGCTTTCCTCGCCGGTACCGGCGCAGCCGCTGGGATCGCCTTGATAAATTCATTGGGAAATTTAGCGGGCTTTGTCAGCCCTTATGCGGTAGGCTGGTTGAAAGATGCTACTGGCTCAACTGATGCTGGCGTGTATCTGCTCGCCGCGGCGATGGTCGTGGGCGTACTACTGACGCTGGCAGTGCCAAAGCAACTGGTCAACCGCTAGTACCAATATTCATCCGGCTCAAATAGTGGGCAAAGCGGCCGCCAAGCCGCTTTGCACATGGATGCTGATTAAAGCTCTTGTTTCTGCTGACTCGATGGCTTTAACTCGATGTGCTGATGATCATCTGATTCAGACAATGAGCCCAGCACAATACACGGCAAATCGGTTAAAAGCGCGGGGAGATGCTCCTCTTGCCCCCGAGAGATAATGACGTAGTTAATGCCATCCGTTGATTTATTTTCTCGTATAAATTTAGCCATATCTTTCGCACGCGCCGCGTTGGACTGGGTGGCCTTTTTCGTGAAGTCCTCCATGGCAACAGAAACCGCTTTAAGTCGGCCAAAAATTTTCCTACGGTCTGTGGTTGATACCCGCTCAATATAACGAAGAAATAAAGCATGCGCCGCAGCAGTGGACTCTGGCGTTGGCTCATGTCTAAGCTCGGGAACAAGGGTCTGCATTTCAACCAGACATGCCACAAGATTTGCGTAAACTTTTTCATCCGCTTTTTCCATTGTCGAAAACCGAGATGACCCTTTCTCCATTAGTCGGCACTCGGATAATTTCAGTCCATAGAGGTTAGCGCGAGACTTGCATATATCGTCCAGGCCACCCTCAAGGAAAAACTGTTTATTCGGTTGCTTTTTGTAATCACTCAAGACGGCTAACATGTTTCGTTGAGAAGCCTTATCGGAATAAGACTCAACAACTAGCACAATGGCGCCGGACATATCCTGACGCGATTTTGCCAGCTTATTCAGCGATACTCGGAATGCGCCATTGTGCTTTCTTGCAAAAGCCTCGGGGGATTCCCGCTCAGGTGATACCGGCGCAGCATCAGCGCCCGGTAGACCAATTCTTGACGATATCGTATTGCCCATCAAGTTGATCGCCTTCACCCCAAGCGATGGAATATGCATCATCAGCTCCATAAGCTGTCGATAGCCGTACGCCTCCAGTATTTCTGTATGCGGATTCTCAGCCGGTTCAACCCCACGGCTACGCTGAAGCTCGGATAAGGTCATCTGAGATTGGTCGCGACGCTCGCGCATACTGGCGCGATCTGGTTGATCTGGTAAACCGGCATACTGAGCTGGCTTGTTTTTCAGAATCGGCGGCTGAATACTTGTATGCAATTGATGAAGAAGAGGCGTACTCGGTGAGGGCTGAGAACTCGGCGAGGTAGCTTGCGTAAAGCCAGAGTTGAAAGGGGTGAAACCGGTTGAATTGGCGTACATGCGTGACTCCTTTTAAAAAGCCACGGCTACGTAGCATCAAGGAGGCAGCAGTTCCGATTGCTGAAGTCAGGCTTGATCAATCGCTTGCGTCGACCCTGCCTCTTCTCGCAAAATAAATTTCTGTATCTTGCCAGTCGAGGTCTTGGGTAATTCTTTGAACACAATAATTTTCGGTACCTTGAAGCTCGCAAGCAATTTTCTGCAGTGATCAATGATCTCCTGTTTGCTAAGCGTGAGATCTTCGCGCGTTTCGATAAACGCGCAAGGTACCTCGCCCCACTTGGCGTCAGGCGCAGCCACTACAGCAGCGGCAATGACAGCCGGATGCTGATATAGCGCATCTTCAATCTCAATGCTGGAAATATTCTCGCCACCCGAAATAATAATGTCTTTACTGCGATCCTTAATCCGTAAATAGCCATCCGGGTTCATGACTGCAAGATCGCCTGTGTGAAACCAGTCACCTTGGAAGGATGCGTCGGTTGCATCAGGGTTTTTCAAATAACCTTTCATGCAGATATTGCCGCGAAACATAATCTCGCCGAGGGTCTCACCATCTGCAGGTACTGGTTGCATGGTTTCCGGGTCGATCACAGTCACTGCTTGTTGCAAGTGATAGCGCACACCCTGCCGTGCATTTTTCTGTGCTTGCTCAGCGAGTGGTAACGCCGCCCATGCCTCTTGCTTGGCGCACACGGTAGCAGGGCCGTAGACTTCCGTGAGCCCGTACACATGCGTGATATCGAAACCCATCTCGACCATCCGTGCCAGCATCGCTGATGATGGCGGCGCTGCCGCCACCATAGTAGACACTTTATGCTGTATGCCGGCACGCCACTCAGCCGGCGCGCTGGCTAACGCACTTTGCACAATCGGTGCGCCACAATAATGCGTTACCTTTTCTTTGGCGATTAACTCAAGCACGTGCTGCGGATCGAATTTTCGCAAGCAGACATTCACACCCGCTCTTGCAGCTAAGGTCCAGGGAAAGCACCAGCCATTGCAATGAAACATCGGCAATGTCCATAAATACACCGCATGCTTCGGCATATCCCATTCAAGAATATTCGAGATCGCATTCAAGGCAGCGCCACGATGGTGATAGACCACCCCTTTAGGATCGCCGGTGGTACCCGAGGTGTAATTCAGCGCAATCGCATCCCACTCATCAGCTGGTGGCTGCCAAGCGAAGTGAGCATCTCCTGTTTGCAGTAGCGCTTCATAATCAGTCCAGTCAGCGGGAACGGTAGGTGTATCAGCGATAGGATCATGCACACCGATAATGTGCAGCGCCGGCAAGGTCTGACGTAATGCCTGTACCAAAGACACATACTCGGTATCGACGATAAGCGCCTTTGCCTCACCATGCCGCAGCATGTACACGATGGACGCTAAATCAAGTCGAGTGTTAAGCGTATTCAGTACCGCCCCAGCCATCGGCACACCGAAATGACATTCCACCATAGCAGGAATATTCGGCAACAGCACTGCTACGGTATCGTCCTTGCCTATACAGCGCTGCTGTAGTGCGCTGGCGAGTTGGCAGCTGCGGTGGTAAGTGTCGCGCCAGTTACGCCGGATGTCACCATGCACCACAGCCAAGCGGTCGCCATAGACATCGGCTGCGCGAGCGATAAAGTCGAGTGGGGTCAGCGGCGCATGATTAACTGCGCGGCGCTCTAACCCGGTAGTGAAATCGGTCATGGCCTTCTCCGGCTTGCATCGATGAATAGACCCGATTTTATGCCGGAGCCCGGTACCGGCCAACTACTCATTACACCTGCCAGCTCTGCGAACCTGCTCAATGTCATGCCAGAATATCGACCTTACATAGCAGACAAATCTCTCTCGAATTACGATACGTTAATCAATAAGCCCCGGCCTTTAGTACCCTCTAGAACCCAGGCATTTCGAATAGATAGTCATTCACACTTACCAATTGAAGCGCTTCAGTAAGTGGAAACTGAGCCGCTCACCATACCCATGCATAGTCACTGGGCATGCGGATAGCGAGCGGTTTTCTCGGTGGAGAAACAGTTTTACTTGTTTGGTTGCGGCGTAATCCGAAGGTATGGCTTGGGTGCTTTGAACCCTTTCGGATACTTTTGCTTGATGACCTCCGGGTCTTGGATCGTCAACGGAATGATCACATCATCCCCATCTTTCCAATTGCCGGGTGTCGCCACTGAATAGCCATCAGTAAGTTGCAACGCATCGATCACTCGCAATACCTCGTCGAAATTGCGACCCGTGCTCATCGGGTAAGTAATCATCAAGCGAACTTTCTTTTTGGGGTCGATGATGAACAATGAACGAACAGTCGCTGTCTCTGACTGGTTTGGATGAATCATATCGTACAACGTAGAGACAACGCGGTCAGCGTCGGCAATGATAGGAAAGCCAACCACAGTTTTCTGTGTTTCTTCGATATCGGATATCCAGCTCTGGTGCTTGTCGGCTGGATCAACCGATAACGCTATTGCCTTGACATTGCGCTTATCAAACTCGGGCTTCAGTTTTGCAGTGAGGCCTAGTTCGGTCGTGCATACCGGCGTAAAGTCAGCTGGGTGCGAGAACAAGATCACCCATGAATCACCTGCCCATTCATGGAATTTTATTCGCCCAATCGTCGAGTCTTGCTCGAAATCCGGTGCGACATCACCAAGGTGCAAGCCCATATTTCCCTCCCTTTTTATGTTTATCGGCCAAGACGATATTACTCGAATCAAGCCGCTCAAAAGACAGTTTTGTTGATTGCTAATGACTTCCGCTTATTAGGCGTCAGCCCCTCTTCTTTTGGTACGAGAACGCGGCGAGTACAACTATCACAGCGCTCTACTCTACTTTTGGTACCCACCCAGCAGTAGCCTTAGATATGCGCAAACAGAATTTACTATTCCGAAATCATTTGTTGGGAATTGCCTAGCTCGGTATTACAGTCGCATCCACCAGACCTCAATTTTCAATTTGAAAAGGAGCTTTACCAATGAATCTCAGAACCCTATGGCGTTGGGTGCCGCTACTGGTTTCACTAGCGACCCCGGTACAGGCAAGCGAATTGAACTTACTGAATGTATCGTACGACCCTACCCGCGAGCTGTATCAAGATTTCAACAAAGTCTTTGCTGACCACTGGAAAAAAACTTCCGGTCAAGATGTAAAAATCAAGCAGTCACACGGTGGCGCCGCGAAGCAGGCGCGCTCCGTGATTGATGGCTTGCAGGCGGATGTAGTCACGCTGGCACTGTCGTATGACATTGATGAGATTGCACAGCGCGGCATACTCGCCAAAGACTGGCAGAAGCGCCTGCCAAACAATAGCGCGCCCTACACCTCAACCATTGTGTTCTTGGTTCGTAAGGGTAACCCCAAGAATATCAAAGAGTGGAGTGACCTTGCACGACCCGGTATCTCTGTCATAACTCCCAACCCAAAAACTTCCGGTGGTGCCCGCTATAACTATCTTGCTGCGTGGGGTTATGCGCTTAAACAACCGGGTGGTAATGAAAAAACTGCGCAAGAGTTACTCACTAAAATCTACAAAAACGTACCGGTACTTGACTCGGGCGCGCGCGGCTCTACCACGACATTTGTCGAGCGAGAGATCGGCGATGTTTTAATCACTTGGGAAAATGAAGCGCTGCTGGCTATTCGTGAGTTAGGGCCCGATAAAGTACAAATCGTGGCGCCCTCAGTGAGCGTTTTGGCAGAGCCTCCCGTGACAATTGTTGACAAAGTGGTTGACCGTCGCGGCACGCGCAAGGTAGCCGAGGCTTATCTCAAGTTCTTGTACTCCGACGAAGGCCAGGAACTGGCGGGCAAACACTACTACCGGCCCATCAATGAAAAAATCGCCGCAAAGTATGCATCGCAGTTTCCTAAAGTGAGGCTATTTACGGTAGATGAAATCGCCGGTGGCTGGACTAAAGCGCAAAAAACGCACTTCGCCGACGGCGGTACGTTCGACCGAATCTATCAACCGAAGTAGACCATCCCCATCCTTGAGCAGGCAGTGAATCTGCTGCCCTGCTCACCTTCAACAAGAAAGGAAACACCATGAACCCGGGACAAATAACCCTGGGCAGGCCCCTCTCACGCCTGCTAATTGCAAGCGCCATCGCGGTCGCATTCCCCGCGCACGCAGATAACACTGCAGAAATCGAAAAACTCAAGGCGCAAATAGAAGAACTTGATCAAAAATTAAAAGTACTTGGTCGAAAACAGGAGCTGGTGAATGAGGATGTCGCTGCAAAGCAAAAAGCTGCGCCTACGGTCACAGCGAGCGACAGAGGATTTGGATTCAAATCTCAAGACGGGCAATTCGAGTACCGGCTGCGCGGTATCGTACATGCCGACTATCGTCAGTTTGATGGCGACGCGTTTCCGACTGCGGTCGATGGTTTTTTAGCACGCCGTATTCGGCCCACGTTTGAAGGGATCGTATTCGGCAAATACGGATTTCGATTTACACCAGAGTTTGGTGAGGCGACAACGACATCTTCACCGACCATTATCGATGCCTATCTCGATATTCGAGAGAAGCCTGAGCTTCAAGTTCGAATCGGCAAGCATAAACCCTTTGTCGGTTTAGAGCGGCTGCAAAGTGCTTCAGATATCAAGTTGATCGAGCGCAGCTTTGTGAGCAACAATATTCTCCCTAACCGTGACTTTGGGGTATCTGTGTCTGGCGACGTTCTGGAGAAGCGTCTGAATTACGCGGTAGGTGTATTTAATGGCGTACAAGATGGTGCAAATATTGGTACCAACCAAGACGCCAACAGCAAAAAAACATTTACTGGCCGGCTATTCACCACGCCATTTGTCAATGATACCGAGAGCTCACTGCGCGGCCTCGGCTTCGGTATTGCTGGTACCACGGGAAATATCAGTACGCTCATCAGTGGCTATAAGACCCCGCGACAAGCGAATAATTTCTTCGCTTATGCCACCGGCACTACCGCCAACGGTGTACAGGATCGGTGGTCTCCGCAAGCGTATTACTACTACGGCCCGTTTGGTCTGGTGTATGAATATGCATGGGTTAATCAGCCTATCAAGAACGGTAACAACACAACTACTGTCAAAAATACCGCGTGGCAGTTGGCAGGGTCTTGGCTGCTGACCGGAGAAGATGCATCGTTTCGAGGCGTGAAACCATTCAGCCGTTTCCAGAGTGGCCCGGACGGTGGTTGGGGCGCATTCGAGGTAGTTGCGCGATACCAGGAAAACCAGATTGATGATGCATTACCAACTGCGTTTCGCCCGGCTAGCTACGCGCTTAGGGCGCAAGGTGCAGCGGTTGGCTTGAATTGGTATTTCAATGAATCGTCAAAATTTGCCCTGAACTACGAACGGACGCGACTAAACGGCGGCACGCTCGACGGCAAAACTGAAAACTTCCTGGTAGGCCGCTACCAGCTGTCTTTCTAATCCGGTCTGCGCCGTTAACTCAATTTATTCCGAGCATTACTCTCCTTGCTTGTCTTGGCCGGTCAGCAGGCTTTCCCTGCGGGCCGGCATTTTTAATGGCGTTGCAAACCGCATGCTTGGATAAATTGGCTTATTCGAAATCCTTCTAAAGAAATGCCTAAAAATTCGTTCTGTTCATAACAGATACAGCGAATAATCCGCCCCTCCCTCGCAGTTCGACGAGCATTTTCATGGGTATTAATGCAATTTCAGCAATGGCGCCGCGCGGTTCGCAGCGTGTACTGCCCGGCTTCTCGCTGTCGCTGGGCTTCACCGTGCTGTATCTCTCGCTGATCGTACTAATCCCGCTATCTGCCTTGGTGTTCAACACCTTGGCGATGACTTGGGATGCGTTCTGGTCCACCGTCACATCACCACGCGTGCTAGCGGCCTACCGCCTGAGCTTTGGTGCTTCGCTTGCGGCTGCCTTGGTCAATGCGGTGTTCGGCACTATTCTGGCGTGGGTGCTGGTGCGCTATGAATTTCCGTTTCGGCGTCTGCTTGACGCATTTGTCGATTTACCCTTTGCGCTACCGACCGCTGTCGCAGGTATTGCGCTCACTGCGCTGTACTCTGGCAAGGGCTGGATCGGTCAGTACCTTGAACCCAACGGATTGAAAGTCGCTTTCACACCCACCGGAGTGATAGTAGCCCTGATATTCATTGGCTTGCCTTTCGTAGTACGCACGGTACAGCCGGTGCTGGAAGAAGCTGAACGGGAACTTGAAGAGGCCGCAGCCAGCTTAGGGGCGAACCGGCTTCAAACTTTCATCATGGTGATTCTGCCGACAATTCTGCCGGCAATGATCACAGGATTTGCGTTAGCTTTCGCGCGTGCCTTGGGCGAATACGGATCGGTGATTTTCATTGCGGGCAATATGCCCATGGTTTCCGAGATTACACCGCTGTTAATCGTCACCAAGCTGGAACAGTATGACTACCGAGGTGCCACAGCCATCGCAGTGGTGATGCTAGCAGCTTCTTTCTTGATGCTGTTAGCGATCAATCTACTGCAAGCCTGGATGCGTCGACGCAGTAGCAAGGTGGCCAAATGAGCACCGCTACCATTACACCAGCCGCGGCAGCACGGATCGAGCCGCCGTACGTGCCTGCCGCCACCAGCGAACCACAATGGGTGCGGTATACCCTGATCGCGATTGCGATCGGGTTTGCGATTCTCTTTTTATTTATTCCGTTAGCGGTTGTATTTACCGAGGCATTCAAAAAAGGTTGGGATGTCTATATCACCGCCATTACCGAGGAAGATGCCTGGCTTGCGATCAAGCTCACGCTCATCACAGCAGCGATAGCAGTTCCGGCTAATTTGATTTTTGGTCTATCAGCGTCATGGGCGATCGCAAAGTTCGAGTTTCGTGGCAAAAATCTGCTGCTCACGCTTATTGATTTACCGTTCTCGGTATCACCTGTTATTTCAGGTTTAATTTACGTATTGTTATTTGGCGCGCATGGCTGGTTCGGTGCTTGGTTGATGTCGCATGACATACAAATTTTGTTTGCGGTACCTGGCATTGTTTTAGCAACAATCTTCGTGACCTTTCCATTTGTGGCACGCGAGCTCATTCCGCTGATGCAATCACAAGGTAATGAGGAAGAGGAAGCGGCTTTGGTACTCGGCGCTTCCGGCTGGCGCACCTTCTGGCACGTGACCTTGCCCAATATTCGCTGGGGCCTGCTGTACGGCGTGATCCTGTGTAACGCGCGCGCCATGGGTGAGTTCGGCGCTGTATCGGTTGTTTCTGGCCACATCCGTGGTGAGACCAACACCATGCCGCTACAAGTCGAAATTCTCTACAACGAGTACAACTTTACTGCGGCATTTGCAGTCGCATCGCTACTCGCATTTTTGGCACTGGTCACTCTGGCTATCAAGACATTCATCGAGTGGCGTTTGGCGCATCAGACCCCCGTACAACCCGAGGAAGCATCATGAGCATCTCAGTCAAGAATATCGGCAAACGCTTCGGTAGCTTTGTAGCGCTAGATAATGTTTCACTCGATTTCCCGAACGGTGAGTTGACCGCCTTGCTCGGTCCATCAGGCTGCGGCAAAACCACGCTGCTGCGGCTTATCGCTGGCTTGGAGCAGCCTGACGAGGGCCAAGTCATTCTGGATGGTGAGGATGCGTCTCAGCGCGATGTACGTGAACGCCAGGTGGGATTCGTTTTTCAGCACTACGCCTTGTTCCGCCACATGAGCGTGTTCGATAACATTGCTTTTGGCTTGCGGGTCAAACCACGGGCACTGCGTCCCAGCAAAGCAGAAATTCACGACAAAGTAATGAGCTTGCTGTCGCTTGTTCAGCTTGACTGGCTGGCAGATCGTTACCCATCACAGCTTTCAGGCGGGCAGCGCCAACGTATCGCGCTGGCACGCGCACTCGCGGTCGAGCCACGCGTATTACTACTTGACGAACCTTTCGGTGCGCTGGATGCGAAAGTACGTAAAGAACTACGCCGCTGGCTGCGTCAGCTACATGATGAGCTTCATGTAACCAGTATTTTCGTCACCCATGATCAGGAAGAGGCGCTGGAAGTCGCTGATCGTGTTGTGCTGATGAATCACGGCAAAGTAGAGCAGGTAGGCGCACCCGACGATGTTTACAACCACCCGGCGTCGCCGTTCGTGTACGGTTTTTTAGGTAACGTCAACCTCTTTCATGGCCGTGTACACGAGGGCGTTCTGGCAGCAGGCGATGCGGCGCTGCCGGTACCTGATCATCGTCATGCGCAGGATGCGCTTGGAGTCGGTTATGTGAGACCTCATGAACTTGATATCGAGCCGTTCACTCCAGAAGGCGAAGGTATCGTAGCTATTCTCAAACGTTCGCACGCCATCGGCCCCTTGGCGCAACTTGAACTTGAGCGTAGCGATGGTGGTGGCCAGATAGAAGCAGTGCTTCCTACAGAGCGCTACGCGCAATTGCAATTGCATGTTGGCGCTACTGTTCGGGTCAAACCGAAACGGGTCAGAGTTTTTCTTGAAGAAGCAGCCTGATAAAGATCAGCAATGAATTTTCAGCAGCTAAAATCGGTTCGTGAAGCAGCACGTCGCGGATTCAATCTGACCGAAGTAGCAAATGCGCTCTTTACCTCGCAGCCGGGTGTAAGCCGTCAGATTCGTGAGCTCGAGGAAGAACTCGGGATTGATATCTTTGAGCGTAATGGCAAGCGTTTGACTGGCTTGACCGAGCCAGGTAAAGAGGTTCTGCATATCGTCGAGCGTCTGCTACTTGAATCGGAAAATCTTCAACGCGCGGGTGAAACTTTCTCGGGCAAAACTACTGGCACGCTCTCGGTCGCCGCCACACACACCCAGACCCGGTATTTCTTACCGCATGCTGTGCAGCATTTTCGAACTGCATTTCCGGATGTGCGAATAGCACTACAGCAAAGCGCACCTGAACATATTGCTGAATGGGTTATGTCGGGTAAGGCGGATATCGGAATCGCGACCGAAGGCCTGTCTCGTTTTGAGGGCCTGGTTTCATTTCCCTGCTATGAGTGGCATCACGTGATAGTTGTACCTAATGATCATCCATTGCTCAAGGCTAAATCCTTAACGCTGGAAGACTTAGCCGATCACCCGCTCATTACCTACGATATTGGATTCACCGGGCGCAGTCATATTGATGAAGCATTCAGCGCACAGGGCCTCGCCCCCGATATTGTTTTGACTGCGATGGATTCAGATGTCATTCAACAGTATGTCTCACTCGGACTGGGTGTTGGCATTGTCGCGTCGATGGCTGCGGATCACCTTCCTGTAAATCTGCATGCTATTCCTGCAAATCACCTGTTCGCACCAAATGTAACCCGCGTCGCGGTGAGGCGCGGTGCATTCATGCGTGAGTACGCAATCGATTTTATTCAACAACTTGCACCGAAACTCAAGCTTGAAGCGTTAGCCGAGGCAGTGAGCTGGCGACGGTGAACAAAGAGAGAGGAACAAAGGGACACTGAACAAAGGGACACTCACTTTGTTTTGGCTCTAGTCGATGACCTACCAGAACAAAGGGACACTCACTTTGTTTTGGCTCAAGTCGATGACCTACCAAAAACAAAGTGAGTGTCCCTTTGTTTCCTTTGTTTAAGCGTCCCTTTATTTCAAGGCCCTAACAGCCTGCGAGACAAAAGAGACTGTAAATCTCTACGACCATCCATAATTAGATAAACGATAACGTTTTTACCTAAAACTCGGTAGATCAGGCGATAGGGTTTGAAAAATGTTTGCCTATACTCTTTGATACCAAGATCGAGAAGTTCTTTTGGGTAGCTGCCACGCTCTGGAAGACGTGCCAACTTCTTAGAAGCAGCTAGTAATTGGTCAAGCACATGATCTGCATTCGCAGGACTATCAAACTCCGAAATGTAATCATAAATCTCTCGCAGATCCTGCTCAGCACCTTTGGTTAGCAAGACTTGGTAAACGCTCGACACGCAAATTACTTACTACGCTTGGACTTGAGTTGAGCAACTACCCCTGCTACTGGCTTCACTTTGCCATCGGCAATTTCTTGATTTCCAAGAGCCAGTATTTTCAGCAACGCTAGTGTTTCTTGGGTCGCCTCAAAACTTGCTACATCTTGGAGTACAGCTTTGGCCTCGCCATTTTGAGTAATGATCAGTGGCTGCCGCTTTTCGCCCAACGTCAATAGAATCTCGGCCGCATGGGATTTAAGGTAGGTGATCGGCTTGATCTGTGATGAATAGCGCATGTTCGGTCTCCAATAAGACCGAATATAGACCATTTAAAGTCCGATAGCAAGCCAGTCTTAAGCGCAAAAAGTGACTGTGTGCCGCTTTGAACAGAAATGGCTCGGCGAAACTGAAACAAAGGGACACTCACTTTGTTTTGACTCAAGTCGATGATCTATGGAAAACAAAGTGAGCGTACCTTTGTTTTTACAGATGCTCATACGAGCGCCACACGTTTGATGCCGATGATAGTTGGTGCTGATGAGAGGAATCGAACCTCCGACCTACTGATTACGAATCAGTTGCTCTACCAACTGAGCTACATCAGCACAAGCCCGCAGTTTACCAAATCGTCCTGGTGCGCCGCAAATTGGGTTGTGCTCTTGCGCTATCGGAACAATGGCGCGTTAGTGGTGATAGCTCGTCACCCTCTCAACTTCGTTCTTCGAGCCAAGGAATACCGCGACGCGCTGATGAAGCGCGGTTGGCTGAATAGCCAAGATGCGCTGCTGCCCATCGGTTGCGGCGCCTCCTGCTTGCTCAATGATGAACGCCATGGGATTAGCCTCATACATCAGACGTAACTTGCCGGGCTTGTCTGGGTCACGCGCGTCAGCTGGGTACATGAATATGCCGCCGCGACTCAAGATACGATGCACGTCAGCCACCATAGAGGCGATCCAGCGCATGTTGAAGTTCTTGCCACGCGGCCCGGACTTACCTTGCTCGAGTTCATCGATGTACCGCCGCACCGGCGCAAACCAGTGACGTGCATTGGAGGCATTAATGGAGTACTCAGCTGTATCTTGCGGAATTTGAATACCGCGTTGTGTCATTACCCATGACCCCATCTCGCGATCAAGCGTAAAGCAATTCACACCATTACCTGTGGTGAGCACCAGCATCGTCTGCGGGCCATACACCGCATAGCCGGCAGCGACTTGCTTGGTACCCGCTTGCAGAAAATCGCGCTCACTCGGTTCCTGCATACCTTCTGGCGCTTTCAGTACCGAAAAAATTGTACCGATGGTGACATTCACGTCTATATTCGATGAGCCATCCAGCGGATCAAACAACAACAGATACTCGCCCTTCGGATACCGGTTGGGTATCGGGTGAAAAGACTCCATCTCTTCCGATGCCATAGCCGCGAGATGCCCGCCCCACTCATTGGCTTGTAAAAGAATTTCATTGGAAATTATGTCGAGCTTTTTCTGGATCTCGCCTTGAACATTCTCGGTACTTGCAGCGCCCAATACATCTCCTAATGCGCCTTTACTGACTGAGTGGCTAATCGTCTTGCAAGCACGCGAGACTACCTCAATCAGTAAACGCAACTCGGAGGGAATCGTATTATGGAGTCGTTGCTCCTCGATCAGATGCTGGGTGAGGCTGATCCGCTTCATGAAATATCCTGATCGTGAGGAGTGATTAGTCGGCGAGTGCCTTGCCGAGTACCTCAGCAACGTCATTCGATAGCGCTTTGGAAGCAGCGACTTTTTTTAGTGCTGCTTTCATGGCGGTTTGTAGTGCCGGTGTGTACTTACGCCAGCGATCAAGCGCCCGCGCGAGACGGGCCGCTACCTGCGGGTTGATGTCATTGAGCAGCATCACTTGCTCCGCCCAGAGTGCATAACCAGAACCATCGGCCGCGTGGAATTGCGCAGGATTACTATTACAAAATGCAAATAACAGGCTACGCGCACGGTTAGGATTTTTAATCGTAAATGCCGGATGCTTCATCAGCTTGCGTGCAGTGGCAGCTGTGGTGGTGTGGGAGACCGCCTGAAGGCTGAACCACTTATCAATTACCAGCGCCTCGCTCTCGAACTCTTGATAGAACTGCTGCAAGGCATCGGCCGCTGCAGGGTGGTCATTATTGGTCATTGCCGCCAGCGCTGCCAGGCGATCAGTCATGTTGCTAGCACTCGCCAGTTGCCCTTTGAGCATGGCTTTTACGGAAGTTTCGCGTAACTCCGCAAGATAGCTCAAGGCGTTGTTACGTAATGCGCGGCGACCGGTGTGATGCGGCTCCGGGCTGTAAGGGCCGATCACCTCATTAATCACGTAGATCTGCTGTAAGGTAGCCTGCAATGAATGCGCAAGAAAGCGACGCAATGCCCGACGCGCCTGATGAATCGCTTGCGGATCGATCACCTCAACCTGCTCCGACAACATACTCTCGGACGGCAGGGTCAGCACCAGATCGCGGAACGCAGGATCCAGCGTGTCGTCACTGAGAAGTTTACTTAACGCGTTAGTGATCAACTGATCGAGCGCATTAGCCGGATAAGCTTGCTCAAGCGTGACGCTATCTGCAGCCAAAGCCAACAGGCGCCGAGTCATCAAACGCTGCCCCGCCTCCCAACGATTAAACGAATCGCTGTCATGGGCCAGCAAGAAAGCGAGCTCGTTGTCGGTATAGTCGTAGTCAAGAATAACTGGCGCAGAGAAATCACGGAGTAATGACGGTACCGGTGCTTGCTCAACACCTTCAAAGCAGAAAACCTGGGTAGGCTCGGTCAGCTCTACTACCATCGTCGTTGGCAATGGGCGAATTGCATGATCATGCGGCGCGTTCTCTCGCCTCAGCCTGAGCGGCAAATCATTACCGTAGGCATCAATTAGACCTACAGCAACTGGAATATGCATGGGCAATTTATGTCGCTGACCCGGTGTCGCCGGACAGTCCTGCGTCAGCTGCAAGGTATAGGTGCGATCGGCTTCGTCATACTCAGCCTGCGCCTTGACTCGCGGGGTTCCAGCTTGGCTGTACCAACGCTCGAATTGCGCTAGATCGCGGCCTGCGGCATCTGCCATCGCAGCGCGAAAATCATCGCAGGTGACTGCCTGACCATCGTGGCGATCGAAGTACATATCCATCCCTTGCCGGAAAGCCTCACGACCCAGCAAGGTTTGGTACATGCGAACAACCTCAGCACCTTTTTCATAAATGGTGAGCGTGTAAAAATTATTGATCTCAACATAAGAGTCAGGGCGCACCGGATGCGCCATCGGACCAGCATCTTCCGGAAACTGCGCAGCCCGCAATACGCGCACGTCTTCAATGCGCTTGACTGCACGACCACTGGCACTACCCATCATGTCTGCCGAAAATTCCTGATCACGGAATACCGTCAAACCTTCTTTGAGCGATAGCTGAAACCAGTCGCGGCAAGTAACGCGGTTACCCGTCCAGTTATGAAAATACTCATGCGCTACAACCGATTCAATACCAGCATAATCGGCATCAGTAGCTATGCGTGAATTCGCCAACACATATTTAGTATTGAAAATATTCAAACCTTTATTTTCCATCGCCCCCATATTGAAGTCGCCGACGGCAACAATCATGAAGCGATCAAGATCAAGCTCGAGGCCGAAGCGCTCTTCATCCCAACGAATACTTTTGATCAGCGAAGACATGGCGTGCGCTGTTTTATCGAGGTTGCCCTCTTCCACCCACACCTGCAGCAATGCATCACGGCCAGATTTCAGGCGGATATGCTGCTCCTCGCACACCAGCTTGCCTGCGACTAATGCGAACAGGTACGAAGGCTTCTTGAAAGGGTCTTCCCAAAGCGCATAATGCCGGCCATCGCCGAGATCGCCCTGCTCGATCAGGTTGCCGTTGGACAGTAGTACCGGATACTGCTGCTTGTAAGCGCGCAGCATGACCCGATACTTCGCCATTACATCAGGACGATCCGGAAAGTAGGTAATCTTTCTAAAACCCTCAGCTTCGCATTGTGTGAAGAAATTTCCATTCGACACATACAGACCCATTAACGACGTATTTTTTTCTGGTTCAATCAGGGTCTCAATGTCGAGCACTACATGCTCGGGTGCATTTGGAATGCGCAAGGTACCTGCACGAACTACATAATCGCGCTTGCCCAGCGTTATGCCATTCATCCTTAGCGCCACCAGTTGCAAGGAATCCCCATGCAAGCTGAGCTCGGCCTGCTTACTATTTGGATTGCGACGCAGCGTGGTTCGTGCAGCTACCCGGGTATGTGCAGGATCAAGATCGAAACCAATATCGATGCTGTCGACCAAATAGGCCGGTGGCTGGTAGTCTTGACGATGAATAGCAACTGCGGAGTCGGTGCGCATGGGATTATGACAAGATGCAAAAATTATCAGCACTGCATTCTACCAATGGTAGCGGGGCGCGGTAAGATTCAAGACTGATGAATTCGGAGGGGACATGACACCGCTGCGGAGAGGGTTTTTGCTCGCGCTACTGATACTGTCGGCATTGGTATCCGGCTGCGCTACCAAGATACGCTCCGAGGTGACATCGTTTCATCAATGGCCCGACAACATGAGTGGCCGCAGCTTTTCATTCGTGCACCAGGATGATGAGGCTAAAAGCCTGGAACGCCAGAGTTATGAAAATTTGCTGCGCACCGAGCTACTCAAACTCGGATTAGTCGAGCAGACAACGGGCGCGGCAGCGCAACTTGCCGTTCGTCTCGATTATCGAATCACGGGACGTGATGTTCGGGTTATTGAAACCGTGTTGGTCGATCCATGGTACGGCACGCCTTGGTACGGGCCGGGTTTTTATAATCCGTATTGGGGATGGCACGGTTACGGGCCGCCGTATTACGGCCCGATGTGGCCGAGCATGCCGGTGGCACGCGAACAGTCACGCCGATACTCGATATTTCAACGGGAACTCCGCATCCGAATTTCCGATTACGCCAGTGAAAAAACCTGGTTCGAGGTGACGGCAAAAAGCGAAGGCGACCAAGGCAACCTCGCAATCGTCATGCCGTACCTGGTACAAGCGGCATTCAAAGAGTTTCCCGGCACCACCGGTGTGCCAAGAGTGATCAACGTACCTTTCAAAAAATAATGCAACGCGCTATTGCAAATAGCGCGAATAAAAACGCTGAGGTAACAGCAAAGGCTTTGTCAAATTACGTATTAGGGAATCAAAATAGTCGATCCGGTCGTCTTGCGTGACTCAAGGTCGATATGTGCTTGCTGCGCATCCTTCAAGGCATAGCGCTGATTAATCTCAATCTTCACCTTGCCAATCGCGACCACGTCAAATAACTCACCAGCGGTCGCCTCAAGATCGCTGCGGGTAGCGGTGTAGCTGAACAACGTGGGGCGGGTGACGAACAGAGATCCACGTGATGCCAGCTCTTGTAATGAGAATGGCGGCACCGGCCCGGACGCCGAGCCATAGCTGACCATCATGCCCATCGGCGACAAGCAATCCAGTGATTTGGTCCAGGTATCAACACCAATCGAGTCGTACACTACCGGCACACCTTTACCGCCGGTGATCTCTTTGACGCGCGCGACGAAGTCTTCTTTGTTGTAGTTGATGGTGTGCGTGCAACCATGCGCCTTGGCCAGTGCAGCTTTCTCGTCAGACCCCACCGTGCCGATCATGGTAACGCCCAGCGCCTTCGCCCATTGGCAAGCAATCAAACCTACGCCGCCGGCAGCGGCGTGAAACAAAATGGTTTCACCGCCCTTCAAAGGGAAGGTGCGTCGAAACAAGTACTGCACCGTCATGCCTTGCAACATCATGGCGGCAGCGGTATCGAAATCAATAGCGTCGGGTAGTTTGACCAAGCCGGCAGAAGGCATCACGCGCACCTCTGCATAAGCACCGGGCGGTCGGCAAGCATAAGCAACGCGGTCACCGACCTTTACCTCAGTCACACCGGCACCAATTGCCTCGACTACGCCGGCACCTTCCATACCAATGCCAGCCGGTAGCGGTTGCGGGTATAAGCCGGTACGGAAATAAACATCAATGTAGTTAAGCCCGATTGCATGATGCCGGACACGTGCCTCGCCCGGCCCGGGCTCGCCAACCTCGACATCAACATACTCCATTACCTCCGGACCACCGTTCTTGAAGCACCGGATTGCTTTTGTCATGACTTCCCCCGCAAAGATAAGTACCAAAACCTTGGATCATACCGACAATCTCGCTGACGTTGCGAGCCAAAACAATGGCTAACGCGATCGCCTGAAAAATGCCCAGCATGCACGGGCACGCCAGTGCTTCAGAGCGATTTCCGATAAGCCGGTATGTTAAGATCTCGCCCCTGTTCCGGTGCTGGCACCGCACCCGAAATAACGCGTAAGTTATTGAACAGAAACAACTATTTTATTTGCCGAGATCGGGGCTACGAGGCCCTGCCAACCACCCGGAACAAGAAAGACGAAGCGTCATGGCAGGACATAGTAAATGGGCCAACATCAAGCACAAGAAAGCGGCGACCGATGCCAAGCGTGGTCGAATCTGGACCCGCTTGATCAAAGAAATTACAGTAGCCGCGCGCTTGAGTGGTGGCGATATCACTGCTAACCCGCGACTGCGGCTGGCAGTTGAACGCGCTGCCGACGCGAATATGCCCAAAGACAATGTCAACCGGGCGATTCAACGTGGCACAGGTGGTCTGGATGGTGCTAACTACGAAGAGATTCGCTACGAGGGCTATGGCCTCAATGGTGCGGCAGTGATGGTCGACTGTATGACCGACAATCGGGTTCGTACGGTAGCCGAAGTCAGGCACGCTTTCAGCAAGTTCGGTGGCAACATGGGCAGCGAGGGCTCGGTCGCTTTTCTGTTCAAGCACTGCGGCCAAATGATGTTCGCGCCCGGTACCAATGAAGATGCGCTGATGGAGGCCGCGCTGGAGGCGGGCGCAGAAGATGTCATCGTCGATGATGAAGGCGGGTTCGAGGTCATTACTGATCCGCATGAATTTTCACGTATTCGCGAAGCGCTGGAAAAAGCAGGCTTCTCTCCCGCGCTGGCGGAAGTCACCATGAAACCGTCAACCAGTACCGAGCTTGAGGGCGACGACGCAGTGAAAATGCAGAAACTGCTTGATGCGCTGGAAAACCTCGATGATGTACAAGAGGTCTACACCAATGCGGTTATCAATGAATAACCATCCCGACGTTGAGTCTGCGTCGATTCACCTAAGGTAACCGGACACTCATGAAGATTCTCGTCGTAGGCTCTGGTGGACGCGAACACGCGCTGGCGTGGAAGCTGGCGCAATCAAAACGCATACAAATCGTGATGGTCGCGCCAGGCAACGGCGGTACCGCGCTCGACCCGCGTCTTAAAAATATTGCGCTCACCGACCCGACGCAACTGGCAGATTTTGCCGAGCAGGAGAACATCGCGCTGACGGTGGTTGGCCCCGAGGCACCGCTGGCGGCAGGTATTGTTGATGTGTTTCGCGAGCGCGGCCTGAAAATCTTCGGGCCAACACAGCGCGCAGCGCAACTCGAGGCGTCGAAAGATTTTGCCAAGGCGTTCATGCAGCGCCACGGTATACCCACTGCAAAGTACCAAACCTTTACCGACGCCGATGCAGCCCATGCGTATGTCAAGCAGCAAGGCGCGCCGATTGTCGTCAAAGCAGACGGCCTGGCTGCGGGTAAAGGTGTCGTTGTCGCCACCACAACAGAAGAAGCGCATCAAGCGATCGATATGATGCTATCGGATAACCGGCTTGGCGATGCCGGTGCGCGCGTCGTGATCGAAGAATTTCTAGAGGGCGAAGAAGCGAGCTTCATCGTCATGGTCGATGGTCATAATGTGCTACCACTGGCCACTAGCCAGGATCACAAGCGCCTGCTCGACCATGATCAAGGCCCGAACACCGGCGGTATGGGTGCGTATTCACCAGCGCCCATCATTACGCCGGAACTGCACGCGCGCGTGATGCGCGAAATTATTCAGCCTACTGTACAGGGCATGGCCAAAGACGGCGAGGTCTACACAGGTTTCTTGTATGCCGGATTAATGATTGACGCGCAAGGCAACCCGAAAACACTCGAGTTCAATTGCCGCATGGGCGACCCGGAGACGCAGCCGATCATGGCACGCCTTAAAACTGATTTGGTTACAGTGGTCGAGCACGCCGTCAATGGCACGCTGAGAGAGATCGAACTTGAGTGGGATCGTCGTACCGCGCTCGGCGTTGTGCTCGCTGCCGCGGGCTATCCAGATGCGCCACGCAAAGGAGACACCATTACCGGCATTCCCGCAGAAACAGCAGACAGTCTGAGCTTTCAAGCCGGCACGGTACTGGACAACGGCACGCTCAAAACTGCAGGTGGACGCGTGCTGTGCGTAGTCGGTTTAGGCGACAGTGTGCGGGTAGCACAGAAGCACGCCTACGAGGCTGTTGAAAAAATCCGTTTTGAGGGCATGCAGTACCGTCATGACATTGGCTGGCGCGCGCTCAAGCGACCTGCCTGAGACAGAAAAAGGATCATCGCACCATGAGTGCAGTAGACATTCAAAGCGTGAAAGAGTGGTTGCTATCGCTGCAACAGCGCATTGTGAGTGCGGCTGAAGATGTCGACGGCAAGCACTTCATTCATGATGCATGGGAACGTCCGGAGGGTGGTGGCGGCATCTCGCGACTGATCGAAGAGGGTAACGTGCTCGAGCGCGGCGGCGTCGGCTTCTCGCATGTCAAAGGTAGCAAGTTGCCACCGTCGGCGATGGCGAACCGGCCAGAGCTGGCAGGTCGTCCGTGGGAAGCGATGGGTGTATCGCTGGTTTTTCATCCGCGCAATCCGTATGCACCGACGGTGCATATGAATGTACGGTTTTTTTCTACCACCGGCGAGCATGACCAACCCGTATGGTGGTTTGGTGGTGGTATGGATCTGACACCGTATTACGGTTTCGTCGACGATGCCAAGCACTTCCATCAAACCTGTCGTGATGCTTTATTACCGTTCGGCGCCGATCTTCATCCGCGCCTGAAAAAATGGTGCGATGACTATTTTTTTCTGAAACATCGCAATGAGGCGCGCGGTATCGGTGGTGTATTCTTTGACGACTTCCATGAGGCCGGCTTTGAACAAAGTTTTGGTATGACGCGCAGTGTCGGCGACCATTTCATCGATGCCTATTTTCCTATCCTGCGGCGTCGCAAAGATACGCCGTATGGCGAACGTGAGCGCGATTTCCAGGCCTACCGGCGCGGCCGCTACGTCGAG
>VFQT010001820.1_pt1 | contig 23957 bp, 25 predicted proteins | sample 3512381 | NCBI WGS metagenome assembly VFQT01 (sample SAMN10412376, study PRJNA504923) | tailings metagenome | isolation source: Relicate 2 Philex TSF3 active mining site | place: Philippines: Tuba, Benguet | collected 2017-08-29
AGCATCCGGCTCATAATCGGAAGGTCATCGGTTCGATTCCGATCGCCGCTACAACGATGAGTCAGTACGCCGACCTTTCGACTATTCAGATCCTCTCGCGCCTGCTGGAACGCAAGGACCGTTTTCGTTTAGCAGTGTCGCTGGTGCTCATTCTCGTTGGAACGTTTCTCGAGATGCTGAGTCTCGGCATTGTGATTCCCGTCGTGCGAACGATTGTGGGCAGAGATCGACGCAATGAATACTCCTGGCTTCCCGAGTTCGCAGAGCGCATGAGTTACGACAACTTCGTTCGACTACTCATGGGGGGGCTAGTTGGTGTGTTTGTCACGAAGAATGCGTTCCAGTTGCTCTCCTCGTATTTTCAGCAACGCGTCCAGCTTTCTATCAATAATCGTCTCATGCAACGTATGTTCGAAAACTATCTGCAACAGCCCTACGAGTTTCATCTCACGCACTCCTCTTCGATCTTGTTGCGAAATGTTCAGGAGTATTCAGGTGCGGCGATGGCTTATGGCGTGGCACCTGCTCTAGTTCTCGCCACGGAGTCTCTCGCGGGGCTTGGTCTGCTTGGAGTCCTTATGCTCGTCGATACGAGGGCAACGGTCGTCGTCACTTTGTTTTTCGCTCTTAGTACGACTCTGGTTCTACGAGTCTCGAATACTCGCACAAGGCGGTGGGGACCTGAGCGACTCGCTGACCGTGGTCGCATCATGGAATCACTAGTAGCAGGCTTTGGTGGCATAAAGGAGATAAAGCTCTTTGGGCGAGACTCAGAAGTGGTCGATACCCATCGCACAAGTTTGTACCGCGCTTCCCGAACTTCCTATCTCTTCAATCTCCTGCAAGGTTTTCCACGAGTGTTTTTTGAAGTCGTCGCTGTTGCCTCCGTCGCAGTGGTTGTCGCGCTATCGACAATTGGCGGGGCGGCCACTGAAGACTCTCTAGTCATCGTCGCTCTGTTCGGTGTTGTCGCATTTCGAATGCTGCCGTCGGTCAATCGAGTCATCGCGTCAGTTCAGCAACTCTCCATCGGACGGGCAGCACTCGAAGGAGCTATCGAAGGTGTTGAGCTTCCTGTTCCTGATAGGAGACGACTTGCAGGTCGCGTCGGAGACCCATTCGGCAGTCTGGCAGTTTCGGGTTTGCAATATCGCTACCCTAATGTCAAGGCGCTCGTCATTGACATCCAGAATCTTGAAGTGCGCGCTGGTGAGTCTGTCGGCATCGTCGGCGCGAGCGGCTCCGGCAAGAGCACGCTTGTTGACTTGCTCATCGGCATTCTCACGCCGGTTGCTGGATCCATCTCGATAAACGGCCGAAATATCGTTGAAAGCCCGCGTGACTGGCAAGACCGAATCGGATACGTTCCGCAACATGTGTACCTCATGAACACCACGATTCGCCGAAATGTCGCGTTCGGTCTTCCTGAGAGTTCAATAGACGACCAAGAAGTGGAAGAGTCGTTACGAAACGCGAACCTATGGCAATTCGTGCAGTCGCTACCCAACGGCTGGGACACCGTGGTCGGTGAGCGCGGTGTGCGACTCTCGGGTGGCCAGCGCCAGCGGCTCGGTATCGCACGAGCACTGTACGGCAGACCAGAAGTAATCGTGCTCGACGAAGCGACGTCAGCACTTGATGCCGAGACCGAGCGAGAGATCGTGGAGTCCTTCCGTGACATCGCGCGTGACCGCACGCTCATCGTCGTGGCTCACCGCACGTCGACCCTCGCATATTGCTCCCGACTGATTCGCCTCGAGGGCGGTCGCATCGTGCAAGAGGGAAGCTTCGCCGAAGTCGTTGGTAGCCTGTCGCCGTCCGACAGAGGGCAGTAGCTCAGTTGGTAGAGCATCGGTCTCCAAAACCGACGGTCGGGGGTTCAAGTCCCTCCTGCCCTGCAAGACGCACTGAAATGAAGTCATACGGCGCGTCGGCCTTCGCGCCCCGATAGCCTCACAAGTCCGTATGAATATGGATTTGAACCGCCAGCAGAAGCGCGCCATGCGCCGCATGGGGGCCGTCAACGAGCAGGGTGCCCCGGTGCGCCAGCCGGTCGCCCCCACGCAGGTGCGCGAGCGCGTCGGCGCGGTGCAATACGTGCGCGAAGTTCGCGACGAGATGCGCAAAGTGTCGTGGCCCACGGGTGCCGAAGTGCGGCGCTACTCGATCATCGTGCTCGTCGCAGTGGTGGTCGTGACCGTGTACGTGTTCGGGCTCGACTCGCTCTTCGGTGTTCTTTCCGGCTGGCTCTACAAGGACTGATGCTCATGACCTCTGACGACCTCACCACCCAACCGCTCGTCGACGCGGAATTCGACCTCTCAACACAGGAGGGCGAAGAAGAAGTCATCGACCGCCCGTGGCTGCGACCCGGCAAGTGGTACGTAGTGCACAGCCAGTCGAGCTACGAGAAAAAAGCGCTGCAAGCCATGCAGGCGCGTGTGCAGTCGATGCACTTAAGTCACAAGATTTTCGAGATCGTCATCCCGATGGAAGACGTGGTCGAGTTCAAGAACGGTCGCAAGCAGACCGTGCAGAAAAAGATGTTCCCCGGCTACATCCTCGTGCGTTGCGATCTTGACGACGAATCGTGGCTGTGCATCCGCCAGACGCCAGGTATCACCGGATTCGTCGGCCAAAATCAACGCGGTCAGCGCCCGACGCCGCTCTCGAAGAAAGAAGTGCAACACTTCTTTGCTGCGAAAGAAGAGGGCGAAGTGCAGCCCAAGCGCAAGGCGCCCAAGCTCGACTTCGAGGTGGGCGAGGCGGTGCGCGTGAAGGAAGGCCCGTTCGCCGACTTCCAGGGCAACATCGCCGAAATCAACCCCGACCACATGAAGCTGAAGGTGCTCGTCAACATCTTCGGGCGTGACACGCTCGTCGAGATGGACTTCGGACAAGTGGCGAAGCTGTAAATCGGACTCACAGAAAAGTACACAGAGAAAGAACACGACATGGCAAAGAAAGAAGTCTCCGCGATCGTCAAGATCCAGATCCCAGCTGGCAAGGCCACGCCAGCCCCGCCGGTCGGTACCGCGCTCGGACCACACGGCATCCAGATCATGGAGTTTGTGAAGCAGTACAACGCGGCGACCGAGAGCCAAGTTGGCACGGTCATCCCGGTCGAAATCACCATTTTTGACGACCGTTCGTTCGAATTCAAGCTGAAGACGCCGCCCACTCCAGTGTTGCTGCGCGAGAAGGCGAAGATCGAAAAAGCATCCTCGAACCCAGGCAAGGAAGTCGCTGGTTCGGTGAGCGAGAAAGACATCGAAGATGTCGCCAAGCGCAAGATGCCTGACTTGAATGCCAATGATCTCGAGGCGGCCAAGCAGCAGGTGCGCGGCACGGCCCGCAGCATGGGTCTCACCGTCACGCCCTGACGTAGGGGAGAACATGGGCCACGCCAGCGATTTCTTTGCGGGAGCCGCAGATATCTCGAGGCGGCTGGATGCCGAGAAAGTCGAGGCACTTGCAAGCGAATTGGTCGCGTTGCGCGGTCGCAGCGGTCGCCTCTTCATTCTTGGAGTTGGTGGCAGCGCAGGCAATGCGGGTCATGCCGTCAACGACTTCCGCAAACTTTGCGGTATTGAGGCCTACGCACCGACCGACAACGTGTCGGAATTGACGGCTCGCACCAACGACGAGGGTTGGGAGACGGTGTTCGTCGAGTGGCTGAAGGTCAGCCGACTCAATTCAAGCGACGCTGTGCTCATCTTCTCCGTCGGTGGTGGCAACCTCGAGCGCAACATCAGCCCGAATCTGGTGAGCGCGGTGCAGCATGCCAAACATGTCGGAGCACGAGTGCTCGGTGTCGTCGGTAAAGAGAACGGCTACACCGCTCAAGTGGGTGATGTAGTGGCAGTGATCCCAGTCGTTCGCGACGACATGGTGACGCCGTACTCGGAAGCGTTTCAGGCTGTCGTATGGCATTGCCTCGTGTCGCATCCAGCGCTACAAGCCAAGCCGACCAAGTGGTGACTCGAAGAGCCATCTTCTTCGATCGAGACGGAGTGTTGTCGGTACCGACAGAGCGGGATGGTCGCACGTTTGCGCCTCTCAAACTTGCCGATTTCAAGGTGTATCCTGAGGCAGTTGAGGCTCTGCAAGTCTCCAGGCAAGCGGGGTTCCTGAACATCGTCGTCACGAACCAACCCGATGTTGCGAGTGGCAAGATCACCCAGTCCGAAGTTGAAATCATGCACGACGTACTTCGCGCAACTCTCGTGATTGACGACGTAGAAGTCAGCTTCGATGCGAGCGGGTCGGATGCACGACGACGCAAGCCGAACCCCGGCATGCTGCTGGACTCGTCCAAGAAATGGAGTGTTTCGCTCGAGGCGAGTTTCGTGATTGGAGATAGATGGGTCGACATGCAGGCCGCCCGACGGGCGGGCTGTAGAGCGGTTTTTGTCGATAGGAAGTACGCCAACGACCCGCGACCCGATGACTTCGACTACGTCGCGAGTGACGTTCTGACTGCGGTACTCTGGTGCGTCGCCCAAGAAAGTGTCTAATGGCATGCCGAAGCTGTCCGACTTAAACATCCATGTCTATGCCGATGGGGCAGAGATCGTCGGAATTTTGGAGATGGCGAAGAACCCATTGATCAAGGGTTTCACCACGAATCCGACGCTCATGCGCAAGGCCGGTATCGCCGACTATGAGCGGTTCGCCAGAGAACTGCTGCAGCACATCACTGAGCATCCCGTTTCTTTGGAGGTGTTCGCCGACGACTTCACAGAGATGCGCCGTCAGGCGAAGATCATTGCGAGTTGGGGCAAGAACGTAAACGTGAAGATTCCGATCACCAACACCCGTGGTGAGAGCGCCGTGCCGCTCGTCGCCGAGCTCGTCAAGTCGGGCATCGTCGTGAATGTGACTGCGATCATGACCCACGACCAAGTTGCGGCACTGAGCCAAGTACTGTCGCCTACCCTCACATCGATCGTCTCGGTCTTCGCTGGCCGAATTGCCGACACGGGAGTCGACCCAGTCCCGCACATGCTGCGTTGCAAAGAGTTGCTCGCAACCACTCCGGCAGCGCGATTGCTGTGGGCGAGCCCGCGAGAGCTGCTCAACATCTTCCAGGCCGATCAAATCGGTTGCCATATCATCACCGTGACAAATGACGTGCTTGCGAAGCTGAAGCTCGTCGGCAAGTCACTCGAGGAGTACTCGCTCGAAACTGTCGAGATGTTCCGCAAGGATGCCGTCGTGGCAGCGTATTCCATATGACATGAAGCTGTTTTTCTGAGGGGAGAGGTATCGCAGATGAAGCACATCGTCGTGACTGGCGGGGCCGGCTACGTCGGCAGTCTTCTGTGTCCGCAATTACTTGAGCTGGGTTACCGCGTGACAGCCTTCGATACCTGCTTCTTTGGTGAATCGTTCTTACCTCACACGCATCAGAACTTTCGGCTCGTTCGCGGCGACATCAGAGACACCAATGCCCTCTCGCGGGTATTCTCTGACGCCGACATCGTCATCAACCTCGCATGTATCTCCAACGATGCGAGTTTTGAACTTGACGAACGCCTCAGCACGTCCGTGAATCTGGATGCATTCGAGCCGATGGTGGTGGCAGCAAGGTCGGCCGGGGTTTCGCGCTTCATCTATGCGTCGTCGAGCTCGGTGTACGGGGTGTCTGACCAGCCGAATGTGACCGAGGATCATCCTCTCGTGCCGCTTACTCTGTACAACAAGTACAAGGGCATGTGCGAGCCGTTGTTGTTCCGGCACATGACTGACGAATTCGTCTGCACCGTCATCCGCCCCGCGACGCTCTGTGGGTACGCCCCCCGACAACGACTCGACCTCTCTGTCAATATTCTCACCAACCTCGCCGTTAACAAGGGGCAAATCACCGTGTTCGGTGGAGCTCAGCTTCGACCGAATCTGCACATTCAGGACATGTGCGACGCTTACAAGACATTCATCGAGATTGATTCTGCGAAGATTCAGGGCCAAATCTTCAATTGCGGCTTTGAGAACCAGTCGATTGCCGATTTGGCTGTTGTGGTGAAGCGAGTAGTGGAGCGGGAGTTTCCAGACCTCGGTGATATCGCGATTACAACGACGCCGTCGAACGACAATCGCTCGTATCACATCAACAGCGAAAAGATTCAACGAATCACGGGCTTCACGCCCAAGCACTCGGTGGAAGACGCGGTCGCGGACCTCTGCAGAGCGTTCAAGTTTGGGCTTCTTCCGAATTCCATCGATGACGACCGTTATTACAACGTGCGCACGCTGAAGGCGATTCAAGCCGCGTGACCAAGCCCGTCGCAGTAGTCACGGGTGGTGCCGGATTCATCGGCAGTCACATGGTCGACCGCCTCATCGAGGAGGGCTATCAGGTGCGCGTGATTGACGACCTGAGCGGCGGGCACGATGCGAATCTGTCTCATCTTCGCAATGAGCCTGCTCTCAGCGTCGAACGCACTGATATTCGAGATATTGAGCCAGCGAGCTCGGTGTTCGATGATGTTCAACTCGTTTTTCACTTCGCAGGAATCGGCGACATAGTCCCATCAATCGAACGCCCGACTGACTACATGTCGGTCAACGTGCAGGGTACGGTCCGTGTTCTCGAGGCCGCAAGACGAAACAACGCTCGTCGTTTCGTCTACGCAGCGTCGTCATCGTGCTATGGGCTGGCCGAAACACCGACCAAAGAGACACACCCGATTGACTGTCGCTATCCATACGCATTGTCGAAGTATCTTGGCGAGTCGGCGGTGTTGCACTGGGGTCAGGTGTACGGCTTGCCAGTCAACTCAATTAGGATCTTCAATGCTTACGGAGTGCGCTCGAGGACGACTGGCGCATACGGTGCAGTGTTCGGAGTGTTTCTGCGACAGAAAATCGCCGGGCATCCGTTCACGGTGGTCGGGGACGGTACCCAACGTCGTGACTTCCTCTATGTCACCGATGTCGTTGACGCGTTCTATCGTGCTTCCTTATCGCCCCAAACGTCGTGTGTCTGGAACCTCGGCGCCGGCGCGCCGCAGACTGTCAATAGGCTGGTGGAGTTGTTGGGTGGCACAGTGGAGTACATCCCCAAGCGACCTGGCGAGCCTGACTGCACCTGGGCAGACATCTCCCGAATCTCCGCAGACCTGGGATGGCAACCACAGGTCTCTTTCGAGGAGGGTGTGGCGATGATGCTGGCGGATATCGATCGCTGGCGTGACGCTCCACTATGGGACAAAGCATCGATTGCCAACGCAACAAAGACTTGGTTCGAGTATCTGAAGGCGTAATCAATGGACACACATTCAATACGAGAGCGTTTCTCGCACAAAATCAAGTCGATTGATGAAGTTCGCGCAGTGGTCGGCGTCTACCCACGCGAGAAGTCGGTTGTCATGTGCCACGGTACTTTTGATGTTGTTCACCCAGGGCATCTCCGGCATTTGTTGTATGCGAAGAGCAAGGCAGATGTGCTGGTCGTCAGCGTTACTGCCGATGTCCACGTCAGCAAGGGTGAATTGCGCCCCCATGTTCCGCAAGATTTGCGCGCGGCGAGTCTCGCTGCATATGAATTCGTCGACTTTGTGGTGATTGACGGGAATGCGACGCCGATTGAGAATCTGCGAACCCTGCAGCCAGACTTCTTTGTCAAGGGGTTTGACTACTCAGCAGGCGTAGTGAATCCCAAGACGGACGAGGAACGCGAAACCGTGACCGCCTACGGCGGTCAGATGATTTTTTCACCTGGAGACTTTGTGCTCTCATCCACCCGCCTCATCCGTTCTGCACCGCCGGACATTCGCTACGAGAGACTCCTGTCGGTTATGGAGCGCGCCAAGATTACCTTTGACGACTTGCGGCGAACCCTTGCGTCAGTCACCGGAACATCCGTCTGCGTGCTGGGTGACACGATCATCGACAGTTACACACGGTGCTCAATGATCGGTGGGCAAACCAAGACACCGACGGTGAGCGTGCTCTTTGAATCGTTGGAGCACTTCGTGGGAGGGGCAGGCGTTGTCGCTAAGCATTTGGCTGCCGCCGGCGCACAGGTCGACTTTCTGACTTTGCTCGGTGACGATGAACTCGGCCGCTTCGCGATCAAGGACCTTGAGGCGGCAGGCGTCGCTACCAAACCGATAATCGACAAGAGTCGCCCCACCACCGACAAGAACGCGATTCTCGTAGATCAGTATCGACTTCTCAAAGTTGACACACTTGACAATCGTCCGATGGATGGAACGATTCGGTCGCGTTTCAGTGAGCTCTTGGGCGAATCCACTGCCGACGTCGTCGTGTTCTCCGACTTCCGGCACGGCATTTTTAACCGTGCATCAATTCCTGAACTGACGAAGTCGATTCCGCCTCAGGCATTCAAGGTTGCCGACAGCCAAGTCGCCAGTCGTTGGGGAAACATCACCGAGTTCGTGGGCTTTGACCTGATCACTCCCAACGAGCGAGAGGCGCGGTTCTCTCTCGGTGACCAAGACTCGAACCTGCGTTCACTGGCGTCAGCGCTGTACGCGGAAGCTCAGTGCAAAGTACTCATCTTGAAGCTAGGCGAGAGAGGCTCCATGACCTACAAGAGTCAAAGTCCAACTGATCTCGCAGGCTGGTTTCAGCTCGACTCATTCACGACTTCCGCAATCGACCCGGTTGGTGCGGGAGACGCGCTACTTGCTTATGCCTCGTTGGCCCTCAAGGTCTCAGGGTCTCCTGAACAAGCTGCAATCCTTGGCTCGATTGCTGCAGCATGTGAATGCGAGGTAGACGGCAACGTCCCGGTATCGCATGCAGAGGTGGCTGCCCGCATCGATGTGATTGAACGCGTGGCTACGTTCGCTTCGTAGCATTGTCGTCAAGGAATCCATGCGTGTCGTCATTGTGGGCCTCGGGGTTCAGGGTCGCAAGCGAGCCAAAGTCGCAGGCAAAGATCTCGTTGCGACCGTAGACCCCGTCGTGTCAGATGCTGACCATCGGAGCCTCTCCGACTTGGAGGCACAGTCCTACGACGCCGCCGTTCTGTGCGTTCCTGATGTTGAGAAGATTCCCCTGATCGGAGAGCTCGTTAGTGCGGGTAAGCATGTGCTGGTGGAGAAACCACTCGCGAGGTCGGATCACATGGCTCTTTCGGCGTTGGAGAAGCGTGCTCGCGATGCAGGCGTAGTTGTCTACACCGCCTACAACCACAGGTTCGAGCCAAACATCTTGCAGGCTCGCCAATTGCTCGCAGAGAGCATCATTGGAGACGTGTATCGAATCTCGGTTTACTACGGCAACGGCACGGCGCGTCTCGTCCGAGACTCTGCTTGGCGAGATCAGGGTTCAGGGGTGTTGCATGATCTCGGGAGCCACGTCATCGATATGTTCCACGAGTGGTGCGAGAGACCGTCAGATGATTATGAGGCCGTGGAAATCTCGTCGTTTGAGAACCGTGCGCCAGATCATGTACTTTTTCAAGCCACGAGCCACCGTCCGAAACTCTTCGGTGAGCTGAGCCTCCTCTCGTGGCGCAACTCATTTCGTGCTGAGATCGTCGGCAGCTCGGGGTCTCTGCATATCGACGGTTTAGCCAAGTGGGGAGAGTCGGTGTTGACACTTCGCCGGCGAGTGCTGCCATCGGGAGTGCCGGAGGAGACGATATGGAGGGTTCCCCAAGGCGACCCGACATGGCAGGCGGAGTACGAGCACTTCGGCTCACTGTGCTCGAGTGGGGCGACGACTGATTTCGCACGCGACATCCTGATTGACGGTGCTCTCAGGCAAATTCACGGGGGTATGACTACGCAACCGAGAGTCGAAACACATTCGTGAGGGTGGGATTCGTCGGTGCAAGTCACCTAGGACAGGTGTACTCGGCAGCCACTGCTGCAGCAGGGATAGAAGTCACGCTTATCGATCCCAGTGAGTCATTGATTTCGGCGCTTCGCGAAGCGCCGAGCGTTGCTGAACCCGGCCTTGATGATGCTTGGATGAAAACCCGCGACAAGCGGACGTGCTCGACCGATTTTCACGCGAGCCGTGACTGTGACCTGGTGTTTCTCTCAATGGATGTGCCCACTGACGACCATGGCGAAAGTCGCTCAGAAGTCGTTGAAACCCTCGCTAGCGACTTGTTTGTCGTACTGAGTGGGTCGACAATACCAGTCGTCTTGCTCAGCCAGGTAACTCCGGGAACTACGCGAAGACTGTCATCGAAGTACAAGCTGCTGTCATACCAGGTGGAAACTCTCGTCTTTGGTCAAGCACTGTCCAGAGCGTCACACCCCGAGCGGCATATCGTAGGTGTCGCGGACGTTACAGACGGCCTGCACCCGCGACACACCGAGTGGCTTGACACATTTCCCGCGGCAAAACATGTCATGAACTATGAAAGTGCGGAGCTGTCAAAGATCGCGATCAACTTGTTTCTTGCGGCATCGGTGAGCACGACGAATTCCGTCGCAGAGCTTGCTCGTTCGTTGGGAGCGAGTTGGGATGACATCGTGCCGACACTTCGTTCTGACCGGCGAATCGGACCACATGCGTATCTCGCTCCGGGGCTTGGACTTTCTGGAGGGAACATCGAGCGGGACTTGGCTACGTTCCTCCGTCTTGCAGGTGGGGGACAAGCCGATCCCTCCGTGATTCAGGCGTTCGTACGGAGTAGCAAGCATCATCGCGACTGGGTACTTCGACAACTTGCCACCTTGAAACTTCCCTCTCGTGCTGTCATCGCCTTGTTAGGAATTGCGTACAAGCCTGATACGGCGAGCACGAAGAACTCCCCGGCACTCGACGTGATGGATGCGCTCGTCGATTGCGAGATTCGCGTGCACGACCCCCACGCGGTCGTGGACGAACGACACTCGCGAGTTCAGCAGACAGAAAACTGGGGTGACGCAGTCACTGGTGCCGACTGTCTGATTGTCATGACTCCCTGGGCGGAATACGCATCTATCAATGTCGAAGAGATATTCAAGTTGATGCGCGGCACCACCATCATTGACCCCTATCGGGTCCTCTCGGGGATTGATTGGAGGGCCGCAGGTTACGACCATCGAAGTCTCCGCGGTGCGAAAATCACGTGACTTCACGAGTGGTAGTTCTCGGGGCCACCGGGTTCGTTGGTGGCGCCATCGCCCGCCGTGCCGAGGAACTCGGCGAGACCGTGACCATCCTGAATCGGGCGACCGTCGACCTGTGTGCACCTCACGCATCGGAGTTTCTTGGAGAACATCTGCGAACGGACGACCGCCTCGTCTTTGCGGCCGCAGAGGCGCCGTGCAAGACCCTCGAATCGTTAGACAGAAATCTGGCCATGGTCACGACGGTGATGCGCGCAGTCAGCAAAGTGCGTGTGTCGTACATGATGAACATCAGTTCGGATGCGGTCTATCTCGACAGCCCTGAACCACTCAATGAGTCCTCTCCAACAGGGCCGAGTAATCTTCACGGCGCGATGCATTGCGCTCGTGAAGCTTTGCTCAACTCTCTCGAAATTCCACTCTTGCATTTGCGCCCCACGCTCATCTACGGAGAGGGGGACCCGCACAATGGGTACGGACCCAACCGGTATCTCTCAAGTGCCCGTGATGGAAGCGAGATTCAGATTTTCGGACGCGGTGAGGAACGACGCGATCACGTACACATCGCCGATGTAGCAGAAGCGGCAGTTCGCTGTCTCTCCAATCGGACCGTCGGTGCATTGAATGTCGCGAGCGGCCAAGTCGTGTCATTCCGTGAGATCGCAGAGCACGTCGTCGACCTCTTCGCTGGTCGCGTCCGAATCACCGAGCGCGCGCGTAGCGGGCCCATGCCACACGGCGGCTACCGACCAATCTCAATCGCGCGGCTGAGATCGGAGTTCTCAGACCTTGCACCAATTGGTGTGAAGCTCGGACTAGCACGAGAGGTGGGTCGGCATGGGGCGTGAAGTCGACCTACTGCGTAGCATTCCGCGTCCGAAGCGCAACCTTGCCGAGCGCACGCAGCTTCGGAACCCTGAAGTGATTCGCGAATCGAAGAAGTACGGGCAGATGTACTTTGACGGCCCGCGCGAATACGGATACGGCGGCTACAAGTATGACGGTCGGTGGAAGTCCGTCGCCCGAGACATCGTCGAACACTTCGAGTTGTCAAAGGGTGATCGTGTCCTTGACGTCGGCGGCGCCAAGGGCTTCCTTGTGAAGGACCTCGTCGACCTCGGCGTTGATGCTTACGGGGTGGATGTCTCCGAATATGCCGTCATCAATTGTCATCCTGATGTGGTCGGCAGGATGCATGTGGCGAGCGCAGAGCGATTGCCGTTTCCTGACGCATCGTTTGCCGCGGTATTTGCCATCGATGTGATTCACAACCTGCCACGAGAGCGCGCCAGGGCCGCTTTGCGCGAGGTGCAGCGACTCTCGGGCGGGAGAGCCTTTGTGCGTGTCGACTCCTACCACACACCGGAACAGAAAAGAGTTTTTGAGGGATGGGTACTCACGGCAGAGTTCCACGATTATCCGCAAGGTTGGCTGAAGTTGTTTCATGAGTCGGGCTATTCCGGCGACTATTCTTGGACAGTCATCCAGTAGTTGATTACTCAATCCCAGGCGCAATCTGCAGGAGCCCTTGATGTCCAACCGAACGTACGTTGTAATCGGTGGAGGCGGTTCGTTCGGGATCCACACTGCGATGTATCTGTTGGATCACGCGAAACCGGCCAAAGTTGTCGGGATCGGGCGCAACCCTCTGCGCGACGAAGTGTTTTCTCTTGGAATTGATCAGCGGGCTGGCTACGAGTATCGCGCATTGCACCTCACTCACGAACTCGACCTGCTACTCGAGTATCTCGACTATGTGCGACCAGATGTCATCATCAACTATGCCGCCCAAGGCGAAGGGGCCGTGTCATGGAAGCATTCATGGCGATTTTTTGAAACCAACTCGACGGCTCTTGCCCGACTCACCGAAGAATTGATGAGCCGCACCTATCTCGAGCGCTTCATTCAGATTGGTACTTCCGAGATGTACGGTTCTGTGGATCATGCGGTGAACGAGGATGAACCAATCAAGCCCAGCAGTCCTTACGCTGCTTCAAAGGTCGCCTTTGACATGTATCTGCAGAGCGTTCATCGCTTCAAGGGATTTCGGATGAATGTGGTCCGCCCGAGCAACTGTTATTGCCCAGGTCAACTGCTGCACCGCATCGTTCCTAAGACGATTTGGTGCGCTTTGACAGGTAACAAGTTGCCCTTGCACGGCGGAGGTCGCGCTGAGAAGTCATATCTGCACGCACGTGATCTCGCTCGTGCGCTGCACCTGCTGATTGAAAGCGGTGACTCAACTATCGGCAAGATTTACAACGTCGGGCCGAAGAGCCCGACATCGATTCGCGAAGTCGTGGAACGCACCGCGCGTGCCATGGGTGTCGCATTTGAGGACTTGTGCGAAGTTGCAGAAGACAGACTCGGTCAAGACTCCCGATACTGGCTGGACTCGACCCGAGCCGAACGCGACCTTGGATGGACGCAGTCCATCGGCTGGGACGAAGGGCTATCCGAGATGGTGGACTGGGGACGGAAGTATCGTGACGAAATTTCTCGCGCTTCAACGGAATATGTCCTTCGGGCATAAGGCAGGGATTGCTCTGATCGGCGCACGAGAGTGACTTCGGCAAGTTCTATCGAGCGATGCCGTCACTATCGACGCCGAATTCTCGACATCTCCCAGCAAGTCAGTGCCCTGCACATTGCCCCGGCATTCTCCTGTACAGAGATCGTCGACGTGGTTATGAATCAAGTCATGCAACACACCGATCATTCGGACGTGTTTCTGATGTCCAAAGGTCATGGCTGCATGATCTTGTACGTCATCCTCGTCGAGAGGGGAGTTCTCAACGAAGATGACCTGCGGGACTACTGCACCCCTCGCGGCCGACTCGGCGCCCACCCGGACTTCGGAGTCCCAGGTATAGCTGCTTCAACAGGTTCACTCGGGCACGGCCTCTCAATCGCCGTGGGTCAGGCGTACGCAGAGACCCTCAAGCAGAGCCCTGTCCGCGTGTTTTGCGTGATTTCAGATGGTGAACTTCAGGAAGGCTCGACATGGGAGGCCACCATGATGGCAGCCAACCTGCGGCTGCCCAATCTGACGGTGATCATTGACAACAATGACTTCTCCGGTCTTGAACGTGTGTCCAGCGGGCATCCGTCCATCTATCCAATTGCTGAAAAGTTTCGGTCATTCGGTTGGACGGCTGCAGACTGTGACGGCCACGACCACGACTCGTTACTCACGGCCCTGCGCAGGTCGGACGGAGTGCGACCACACGTGGTCGTCGCGCGGACGATCAAAGGGAAAGGCGTCTCCTACATGGAGAACGAGAACCTTTGGCACTATCGCTCACCGAACAAGACCGAGTATGAACTTGGCTTGCGTGAGCTCGGATTTGGTGCCCCATGAGAAACAGGTTTGCGGAGACCTTCTACTCCATCGCCCAAGAAGATGCGCGTCAGTGCATGATCGTCGCCGATATCTCGCCGGCTGGCTCAATGGCGCGTTTTCGCGATGAGTTTCCGAATCGGTTTATCAATACGGGAGTTGCAGAACAAGTCATGATCGGGATGGCTGCAGGCATGAGTCAGCGAGGTCTGCGTCCCTTTGCGTACACAATTGCAACCTTCGCCCTCTACCGACCGTTTGAGATGATTCGTGATGATCTGTGCTACCAGAATCTGCCCGTAACTGTGGTGGGAATTGGTGGTGGCGTGTCATACTCGACGCTTGGCGCAACCCATCACGCCCAAGAAGATGTTGCGATTGCGATGGCGGTGCCGAATCTCCAGATTCTCGCGCCGTGCGATCCGTGTGAAGTCGAAGCCATGACACGCTGGTGCGCCGTCCAGGAACAAGGTCCCGTATACCTCCGATTAGGAAAGGCCGGGGAACCCGATGTGACCACCGAGGTTCGGGAGCCCTGGCATTTTGGTCGCGTCCGGGTGCTCAAGCGTGGATCTCGGCACTGCCTTATCACCTATGGAGTCATCACCAAGATGGTTCTCGAGATTGCGAACGAACTCGAAAAGCGAGGGATATCGACCTCGGTAGTGACGACTCCCACATTGAAGCCACTTGATCGTGAGGGACTTGCGGCAATCGTGCAAGAGCACGAAGAGGTGAGCGTCATCGAGGAGTGCGTTCCACGAGCCCTCGGAGTTGAGGTGGAAGCTCTCGCTCATCGAGTCAGGTATTCAGGCCGAGTCAACACCTTCTCATTGCGCGATGAATTCATTCATTGTTATGGCACCCATGGCGACATCCTCGCTGCTCACGGGTTGTCTATCGAGGGAATCGTCACAAAATTATCGAAGCGGAGCTGATTTGGCTGGCCGCTGATAGCCTCGGCGTCTGCAATTGGTTTACAACAACGGCCTGTTCGGTACCACCTCGTCCGACGGGCATCACTACGAGGGAGGCTTTATGGCCAAGGAAAATCACCGAGGAAAGAAGTACGTCGCAGCAGCCGCTGGGCTCAACCGCGACGAGTTGCATGACCTGACCGCCGCGGTCACGAAGGTCAAGTCGATGGCCAAAGCCAAGTTCGACGAGACGGTCGACCTCGCGGTGCGCCTCGGGCTCGATACGAAAAAGAGCGAGCAGACGATTCGTGGCACGGTCTCGATGCCGTCAGGCACCGGCAAGTCGGTGCGCGTCGCGGTGTTCGCCCAGGGTGACAATGCCAAGGCCGCGCGCGAAGCAGGCGCCGACATCGTCGGTGCCGAAGATCTTGCCGCCGACATTGAGAAGGGCAACATGAACTTCGACATCGCGATCGCCACGCCCGACTTGATGCCGCTCGTCGGCAAACTCGGTCGCGCTCTCGGTCCGCGCGGTCTCATGCCCAACCCCAAGACAGGCACCGTGACGACTGATGTGGCGCGTGCTGTCAGCGAGTTCAAGGGTGGAAAAGTGGAGTACCGCACCGATCGCTACGGCAACGTGCACGTGCCGGTAGGAAAGGCGAGCTTTGAGGTCGCCGCGCTCGTGGCCAACGTGCGCGCGGTGCTTGACGAACTGCAGCGCTCCAAGCCGGCCGCCGCCAAAGGTCGCTACCTGAAGCGCATCACGCTTTCCTCCACGATGAGTCCGGGCGTGCGCATCGATCCGGGCGTCGTTGAAGCCGTTTGACAGACAGCGATAACAGACGACGTTGACGAGCTGAGGCTGGCTCTAGCCGAGGTTCGCCGCCGACTCGACGAACCAACGAGTCGGTACGAACCGCGCAACCGGAAGATCGGCACCCTTCGCGACGCTCGACAACACGGCTGATTTCTCTGCCCCGATGACAATCGCAAACCGGTGTTGAACCGCTTGCAGGTAGGAGCTTGAGAGCGAGACTCGCTGCGGTGGTGGCTTGGGGCTCGCATGACACACGACGACCGACGCGCTGACCGGAGTCGCTTCGACGGAGGGAAACAGGCTGGCGATATGCCCGTCGTCGGCAATGCTTACGATCGCAAGTGACGGTGCTGCGATTTGTTCAAGTCGGTGCGACCACTCGCGAGCGGCAGAGATCAAGTCACCGCCACTCGGCGGGGCGATGATTGGTGCAAGTGCGAGTGGAGAGCCAGCCAGGACGGCGTGGAGTTGCTCAGCGTTAAGTTCTGCCGGGTCGTCACAATGTCGTTCATCGCTGACGATGATGCTCGGCGTGTGATTGTCGCGCCAACTTTGAGCCACCAACCGAAGCACGGCGGGCGTCGATGCACCGCCGGAGATGACGAATGAGTCGATGTGCATCTGTGCGGAGAGATTGAGGACTGCGTCGGCGACCTCCTGCACGACGTCGTCACGAGTCGCACCAATCGTGACTGGTGCGCCGAGAATGCTCGTGATCACGATGGTGACTCGAGCAGGCGCAGCCAGCGAACCGGCGGCTCTGCCCGGTACATGAGATCACTCTCCGGCAGATCGTGCAGCTGTGGCGAAGTGATGAAATCGCCCAGTTCGCTCGCCGACCGCACGAAGCACGCGCCGGCAACCCCGACGAGCGGGCTTAGGTTCATCGAGCGCGCATCGAGCACCGTCGCCGTAGGAACTCCGAGCAGCGCAAGGTCGATGCTTGCTGCCCCCGCAACGCCGACGACGGCGAGCGCGAGACTCGGTGCGAGTTCGGAAAGGTGCTCGTCGGTAACCGCGAAGCCCTGTGCGCGAGCAATCTCGCCGTGGCTTGGACTGCCTGGGTGCGGCTTGAACCATGGTTCGACGGCTGGACGCGCGTGCGCGGTGGACGCGTCGAGTGCCTGGCTGGTCACCTCGAGCAATCTGCGGCTTTCGTCTTCAGAGATGTCGCCGAGCACGAGCAGTCGTGCGGCTTTTCGTTGCGTGACAGTGATGAGTGCCGAGTATCGCAAGGCTTCGACCTCCACCACTGGTGCGCCGGGCAGGGCAATGTCTCGCAAGTTGCGGTGCGCGAGCGGCCCGTTGACGGCATACACCGACGCAACCGGGCGCTGGCGTGGTTGTCGGGGAGACGAACCCCATTCTTCGAAGTAACGATGGTCGCGGCGGCGCACGACCGAGTGCGCGTATCCGATGGCGCGAGTGGCGGTGGCGGTGGTGTCGCGGTCGCCAGTGGAGACGCCATCGTTGGTGCCGGGGGCTTTGAGCGCCTCGTTGAGTCGCTGTACGGCGGAGGTGAGCGCATGCTCGAAGGGTTTGTTCTCCCAGAGAAACATCCACCGCGCAGTCGGATGACTTCGTGCGAGCACGTCGTACACGTGACAGTGCGCCATCGCCCACACTGTGCGCGAACCCGCGAGTGAGTCGCGCATCTGGTCGGCAAAGAGTTCGTCGGTCGGAATCGATGGTCGACCCGATGACTGCAGCGGTGGGAGCACGAGCAAACGACGTGCGCGGCCGAATGAGCGATAAGTGCCCAGTGTGCGCCACCACGTCGAGATCGTGATGAAGTCGTCGATTGTGCGATGCCATGAGTCATCGGTCGTGATGGCCCGGCAGTATGCGCGTGCATCAGATGTCGAAAGCTCATCGCTTGGGTGGTAGAGCCAGAGCGTTCGTGCACCGTCGGGGGCGCGAGCGGAGTGTTGTTGCGGCTCGTGTGATGACTGGTGTGACGGCAAGTGCGACGGCAACGTCCCCCAATATGGCGACTGTGCGCGCTTGTCGCCGGCCGCTGGAATCAGATAGCCGACAATGCCGAATGCAGTTTCTCGATCAGGCAGAACGTCGCCTCCCGCGCGGCGGGCGAGGTTCGAGCAAGCCGTACCGAGCATTCGTACGAGATGCGCGATGGCTTGCAACCGTTCCGTTCGGCGTCGCATTCTCCGCAGCAACGGCACCTTGCGCGCATTCGTCGCCCACCCGTTGGCGAGCGCATAGTCACGGAGCACTGCTTCGAGACCGCGATCTCTGCCGTCGTAGTCAAGTCGTGTGACTTCGCGAGATGCGGTGACTTCCGACAACAGCATCAACTTCGCAAGCGTGGTGAACTGCGGCGTGGTCGCGTAGTTCTTCTCGGCGATCGAGAGCAACCACCAGCCGTGCAGATTTGGATAGACGAATGGCAGCGATGAATCAGGCGCGGTGTACATCTCCGCGGCGTGGCGAAGCCAGTTGAGCAATCGGCGTTGCAATGACTCTTCTTGGTCGTGCAATAGGTCGCCCAGGTGGATTACCGACGTCGCGGTCGCGGTGGGATGGTGATTAGAGCCAGCGGGGGAGTTGGTGGGCGAGTCAGCGGAGGGATGAGTACGCGAGTCATCATTTCCGAACGTGTTCCAGCTCACGCAGAGCGTGCCGCTCGTCGTCTCGCCAAAATGTGGCGGGGCGGCGTCAGTGACGAGCAAACGCACGGCTGTCAGCGACGGTCTGGGCAACATGTTCGGCGAGTGAGGGAGCGGCCAACACGACCGAGAGTGGCCCGATGTCGTAGCGCTCAGGCATGATCACGTGCGCACCAGCACCTTGTGCAAGGGCGATGCCACCAGCGACGTCCCAAAACATGATCGAGCGCTCTGCATAGCAATCCGCGGCACCGCGCGCGAGCAGACACAAGCTGTGAGCTGCGCTCCCCGTCATTCGCACTTTGGCAAAGCTCGACATGAATGAGAAATACGAATCGACGATGTCTCTGCTGAATGAGAATCGCGCGGGGAAGCCAGTGCACAACACTGCGGCGTCGAGTCGAGCGATGGAGGAGCAAGAAATTGATCGGTTATTGCGGCGACTCGGGTGGTCGCGACCACCAACGTAGGTAGACGCATCGACGAGGTCGTAGAGAGCGCCGAAAACCGGGGAGCCATTCACGATGTAGGCGCACGAGACGACCGAGTGCCCGAGCTCGCGCGAGAAGTTGTACGAGCCGTCGAGTGGGTCGATCACCCAGACTTCGTCGAGGTTCGCGCCATGCGAAGACTTCTCTTCTTCGCTCACTACTGGCACGCCCGAGTCGGCAAGCAGTTCGCTCAACCGATCATGCGCCCGTCGGTCGGCGTGCAGTTTCACTTCGCGCCCGCCGATTTCGGTCGCAGCAACTCCGCGCTCGTCGGACGCCAGCGAGCGTAAGAATTCGCCCGTCTCGGTCACCGCTCGTTCGGCGGTACGCAACAGCGCGTCGAGCGACATCTACAGCGTGTGCTTGCGCGGATCGGGTATCGCGTATTGCTCCCGCCACTGTTCGTCGGCGTAGTAGATGTGATTCACGAGCGACATGGTGAGGAATGCGTCGCGTGAGGTGCCGTGATCAGGTGCGACACCACCGTCGATTGCCTCGGCGAATGCGGCGACTTCGGCATCCCACGACGGGTCGGTGTTGTACGTGCGGGTGGTCTCGACAGGGTCACCGTTGTCGCGCTCGGGGTCGGCATGCACGATTGTGAGCGTCTCCGAACCGTAGCTCTTCGAGCTGGTGAGGATTCCGCGTAGGAGAAGACTGCCGCGCTGCAGATTGATGTCGAGGCTGAACTGGTGGCGCCACTGTGTTGCAGAAGAATTGAGCAACGCGACGACACCATCTGCGGTGCGCATGAGTGCGTACGCATTGTCTTCGACGTCGTAGCCCCAGTGTGAGTTTGAGACGTAGCTATGCACATCGACGAATTCTCCGGCAAATAGCCGCATCAAGTCGACCATGTGGATGCCTTGGTCGAGCAGCACGCCGCCGCCGGCGAGTTCGCGCTTGGCGCGCCAGTCGGGTTGGTTGAAGGTGATGAGTTGCGATTTGCCGTACAGCCCGCGCAAGTTGATCAGCGAGCCGAGTTCACCTGAACGGATGATTGCGAGGGCGTCCTGCACCGAACCGTGGTATCGATGGTTGAAGCCGTACATCAGCCGCAGATCTGGTCGCGAGGACTCGACCTCGCGCACGACTTCCAGTTCTTGCAGCGTTCGCGACGGCGGCTTTTCGCAGAAGACGTGCAGACCGCGTCGCAGGCCCGCAGCGGTGACCTCGGCGGCCATGTCGTTGCTCATCGAGACGAGTAGCACGTCGAGCGGCTCGGCAAGGAGCGATTCGTACGATCTGAATGCCTTGATGCCGCTGTCGAGCACCGTGTCGGCAGCGAAATTTCGGTCGCACACCGCCACCGTCTCAAATCGGGGGTGCCGGTCGAGGCATTGGTGCCGCCGTTTGCCGACTATCCCGTAGCCAGCGATGCCGACTCGTAGTCGCGCCACGTGTCAAGGTTATCTTGCGCACTTGGGACGAACGTGTGAGCCAGTGCCGCAGTCGTCAGCGCGATTGCATCAGCGCGCGAACACGCTCGAGGTCAGCGGGCGTGTCGACGGCAACCGTCGTGTGGCGGCTGCGCACCATGCGCACGGGCACGCCGTGCTCGAGAAAGCGAAGCATGTCGACGGACTCGGCTTTCTCGTGCGGAGTAGGCGCCAGCCGCGCGAACTGCGAGAGAGCACCTACACGGAACGCGATGAGCCCGAGCTGCTTGCAAAACTGCCGCGGATGGTCACCCATGGCGCCGGGGATGGGCAGCCGGGAGAAATACAACGCATCGCCGCGCTGGTCCATCACCACCTTCACCACGTCACGACCCTGTGCCTGCTGTTCGTCGATGTCGAGATAGAGGTTGCTCACCTGCACCGTCGGGTCGGCGAACGGTTGCAGTACTTCTTCGATCTGGCGCGGGTCGGTCATCGGTTCGTCGCCCTGCACCATCACGACCACGTCGAATGTCTCGCCGCGGGCGGCGAGCGCCGCGGTGGCCTCCTCGCAGCGATCAGAGGCGCGTTCGTGCCGGTCGGAGGTGATGATACCCTCGCCGCCCCGCGCCGCGATCACGTCGATGATCTGCTGGTCGCACGTGGCCACGATCGTCTTGGTGAGAAGCGGCGAGGCACAGGTCCGCTCGTAGACGTGCTCGATCATCGTGCGGTCGCCGATCATCGCGAGCGGCTTGTTGGGAAATCGTGTGCTGGCGAGCCGCGCAGGGATGATGGCGAGCGACTTCAGGCATTCCCCCGCGGATTCACGGCGACGGTCGAGATGAAGACTGCGTCGACTCCGAACGCGATGAACCGGTGACCTGCGTCGATTGCCGACGCGAGCAACTTGGCGTTCGGCTGCACCACGTGGATGCCGCTGGCCATTCCAGTCTTTTGGCAAGCGCGGACGACGCTCGCCACCGCATCCTGCACTCGGGCATGCCCGACTTCGCCGCTCACCCTGAGCGACGCCGACAGATCGTACGGCCCGATCATGACGGCATCGACGCCTTTGACCGCGATGAGCGACTCGATGTTGTCGACCGCGTTCTTGCTCTCGACCTGGGCGACGATGAGCGGCTGCTTGGCTTCTTCTTTGTATGCCTCGAAATGCTTGCCGAACAGATTGGCGCGCGAAAACCCGACACCACGACGACCGGCGGGCGGCCACTGGCAGCCGGCGACGACCTCGCGCAGCGTCGCGGCGTCCTCGATCCTCGGCACCACGACTCCGCCCGCGCCGGCGTCGAGAGCTTGCTGGCAGGGGCGCGGGTCGGGATGCGACACCCGCACGAGGGGTAGCGCGCCCTGCAACTCGATCGCGCGCATCAAATCGGGGAGCTGGTGGCGCGACACCGCACCGTGCTCGGTGTCGATGGCGACCCAATCGAAGCCGCCAGAAGCGACGAGTTCGGCAACATCGGGACTTGGAATCTGCAACCAGCTGCCGACGCTCGGCTGCCCGGCCCGCAACTTGGCACGCAGTGCGGTGATTCGGTCGAATCGTGCGGTGCTCACGCGCTTCTCACGCTACAAGAGGCGCAGTTGCACGAGCGCGGCGACGAGTTCGGTGGCGGCGGTGTGCTCCATCTCTGTGCGGGTTTCCGCGGTGAGCGAGCCCATGTGCGCGGTGAGCACGGCGTTGTCACACTCGCGCAACGGTCCCGTGTACGGCTCGTTCGCAAAGCAGTCGAGTGCCGCCAAGATGCGCCTGCCTCCTAGTGCAGCAAGCAGCGCGGCTTCATCAACGAGTTCGCCGCGCGCGGCGTTCACGAGAAGGGCGCCGGGCTTCATCTGCGAAAGCAGCGCAGCATCGACGATGTGGCGAGTCTGATCCGTGAGCGGGGCATGCAGGGTGAGCACGTCGCATTGCGACGCGAGCGACGCCAGCGAATCGGCACGGCGCGGGTCGTTGCCGTCGTGCAGCGGGTCAAAAAACACGACGCGCGCGCCGAACGCGCCGACGAGTTCTGCAACGCGACGACCGATGCGGCCGAATCCGATGATTCCGACCGTGCGCCCGCGCAAGAGACCACCCAGGTGCGGCTTCCATGTGCCGCTTCGAATGTCGTGATCAGCGGCAGCGATGCCGCGCAGCGACGCAAGCATCAGGCCAACCGCCAGCTCGGCGACCGCGTTGGTCGTGGCATCGGGTGTGGTCAATACCTCTATTCCCTGACGTTGCGCCGCCTCGAGATCGACGGTGTCGGTGCCGGTGCCGAGTCGAGCCACCGCGCGCAAGTCGGGGTAGCGGGCGAACACCTCGGCAGTGAGCGGTTCGAGCCCCGCGATGATGCCGACGCAATGTTCTGGTCGTTGCGCGATGAGTTCGGCTTCGCTGAGACGCTTGCCCGATTCGTTGTAGACGATACGAACTTGGTCGTCGGCCACGCTCGCCGCAGCAAGGGCACCAACGAGAGCCGAGGGCTCGAAGCGCGAAGACGAGACGAAGATGCTGGGCCGTGACGCGCGCGATGTGACCACTGTGACCGCTTTCAAGTGTACGAGTCGACGATGCGGCAGTCGCGCGCCGCGCGAGATGCGTCGGGTGCTCTCGCTGCACGGCGCCGAGTTGTAGCCTCAGATCGAATGCCAGCCGAGTCGCGCCTCACGTCGGATTATGTAGAGACGCTCACCCGCGTGCTGCACGGCCCTGAGATCGCCGATGCCGAGTTGTACGCGCAGATTTTTCTGAAAGCGTGGAACACGGGCAAACGCATCTATATGTGCGGCAACGGGGGCAGCGCGGGCAACGCGATTCACCTGGCCAATGACTTCACCTACGGAGCGGGGGTGCGCCGCGGCATCGGCCTGCGCATCGAGGCCCTGCCCGCCAACGCCTCGGTGCTCACGTGCCTGGCCAACGACATCGGCTACGACAAGGTGTTCTCCGAGCAGCTGCGGGTGAAGGCCGAGCCGGGCGACGTGCTTGTGGTGCTGTCGGGCAGCGGCAACTCGCCCAACGTGGTCAACGCACTCGAGATGGGCAACTCGCTCGGGATGACGACGCTCGCGATCCTCGCCTATGACGGCGGTCGCTGCAAGGCGCTCGCCCAGCACCCGATACACTTCCCGATCCACGACATGCAGGTCGCCGAAGACCTGCAGTTGATCGTCGGGCACATTGTGATGCGCCGGCTCTACGAACTGAGCTAGCGGGCGGCCGAGCCGGGCCGCTACGGCACGGCGGAATAGGGCACGAGTAGCAAACCCGCGCGACTGCCGATAGCGTGCCAACCCGCAATCGCCATACCAGCATCCACAGACATGTGGTTCAC